>Ga0316208_1003630_pt1 | contig 10949 bp, 7 predicted proteins | sample 3monopyrite_MG_FD_204944 | JGI IMG/M metagenome (GOLD analysis project Ga0316208, IMG submission 204944) | Microbial mat bacterial communities from mineral coupon in-situ incubated in ocean water Damariscotta River, Maine, United States -... | ecosystem: Environmental > Aquatic > Marine > Coastal...
CAGATCCCGCGTAAACCCGAACACCGCGTTAGTCGGTTGACCAGACGTTCCCGTCATCGGCGGGATGGCGTGAAAGACCTGAAAGACCAGCGAGAAAACATCAATGGCGTAGAGGGTTTTGCTCATCGAATTGCGATACTGCCGTCGAAAGAGTGGCGGGGCGAAGTCCTTGCGCGGAGCATAGCTGCCCGACTTTCAGAAAACTGCGCTGCGAAACGGCGTCGGCTGGTTCAGCCTGTTCTGGCGTCTGAATCGGTACAACTGTGTGGAATGCGTCTTATTGAAGTCTTCGCCGCTAACTGATTCATCTGACTAATCATCACAATCTCGCCGTCACGACGCGTCCCCCTTGAATGCTCCCACTCTTGCGGGCGTTACAGTCCACTGATCCGCGAGATCTTTCTTGACTCCAACCGGGCCAATCATAGACTTGTGAACTTATTGGTTCTGCATGTTTTGCGCACACAAATGTGGACCATCGCCGAGGGCACATCCTCCTTCATTTCTACATTGTGCGTGACTCCTCTGTCCGCTGAGCGGAACAGTCCCGCTTCTATTCCGACTCTGACCTCCTGAAGTTTAACGTTGAACGATTCAGGGTCTGATTTCAAAGGTGCTGGTATGGCTGCTTCAAACAAATCCGTCGGCTTGCAAATCACGCTTGCCATTTTTGCGATGCTGGCGGTAATCGGCTGGGTCGCCTTCTACATGCAGTTCCGCGAGCTGGCCGACAATCAGGCTCGATTCGCCACAGCCGGAGCCGAGAAACAAGCCGCAGAGAACGCCGCCCGAAAAGGCCTGGACGATATCGAAGCCTTCAAAGGTAAGGCTGGATATAACCAGCCGGACGTCGGAACTGAACAGCAAGGCGCGGCGAACACCGTTCTGGGAGCCATTGATACGGACCTGGGGAAAGTCAACGCCACTCATGGGCCGCTCCCGACGATGAACCTGGCTGCCGCCATCGAGTTTCTTTCGCAGCGAGTCACCGATCTGACCGGCGAACGAGATCAGCTTCAAACGCAGCTCGCGACGCGCAACACCGAACTGGCTGCGTTGCGTGGCCAGTATCAACAGCAGGTTGACACTCATCAGGTGGCGCGTCGATCTGCAGAAACCGACCTGGCCAACCTTCGCGACACGACTAAAGAACAGCTCGATGCCAGGCAACAGCAGATCGAAGATTTGCGTCGAAGCCTGAATGAGGTACAGGTCGAATTCGATGAAGCCACAGCGACCTGGACAGCCGAACGCAGGAAGTACGTCGCCGATGAGGAACAGCTTGTGCTTCGGGTCGACGATCTTCGCGAGAGGCTGAAAGCTGCAACTCGAGTCAGCTTTGAGCGACCTGACGGGCTGGTTCGCTGGATCGACAACACGGCTGGCCTTGTCTGGATCAACCTTGGTTCGCAGGATCGATTGCGACTGCGAACAACGTTCTCAGTTTACCGGAAGGCTCACCACGGAGTCGCTCGCGGTGCGGAAGACATCAAAGGTCAGATCGAGGTGACTCGAATCATCGATAACCACACCGCCGAAGCTCGCATCCTGAATGACGATATCTACGATCCAATTTCAAAGGGAGATCCGGTCTACACACCACTTTGGAGTCCTGGCCGAACAGAAACATTCGCGATTGTCGGTCTGGTCGATCTCGATCAGGACGGCGTGCTTGACCGGGACCAGTTCCATGACATCGTGTCAGACGCCGGAGCACGACTGAACCACGAAGTTCTGGATGATGGAAATCGAGTTCGTTACGAAGGGTTTCCGGATAAGTTTCTGAACTGGGACGAAGGTAGCCCAACACTGGATTCGGATACGAAGTATCTGATTCTGGCCGACATTCCTGACCCCGCTCTCGCCATTCGCGAAGAGGATGTTGTCATTCGAAAGGCCATCTCCGCTCATCTTGATGCCATGCGAAAAGAAGCACGGCTGAAGGGTATTGAAGAAATTCGCCTGAGCGACTTTCTGGAACACATTGGCTATCGACCTCAACGCCGACTCTACATCCCGGGGCTCGTTGACCGCCCATTCAATCTCCGAGCTGGAGCGGCCAGTGTTGGTACGAACGAAGTCGTTGGTGATCGTACCGCGGCTGGAGCAGTGTCTGGAGTTTACGGTCGAAGCAAAAGACTGAAGCCGCAGTCGTCTGCTGGTCAGACATCGGACCTCTATCGAGGCGGCTCGGCCAAATAATCAGAGCGATTATCGTCGTGGTCAACAGCCCAGTTTACATCAACACGAAACGCCCGGCTGTATTGTTCAGTCGGGCGTTTTTCGTTGACGAATCCACGAGGTCGTCACGTTGCATCGGCCACCGCCGTGCCGAGCAGCAACATTCCGATCAGCACCAGGCAGACGTGCACGACTCGAATGAACTGCTCCGTCGACACTGACTTAGTGAGGCGATGGCCAACCAATGCCGCAACGAGTGTTAACGGCAAACACATCGCGGTCAGGCGAATGACGTCGGGGGTGACCGCTCCGTTCGAGATGTGCATTGCCAGAACCGTCGTGCCGCCGAGCAAAAAATAGCTTTGCAGGTTGGCTCGAAACGTTTCAGCAGGCCACTGTCGCAGCGTTCCGAAGATGACCAACGGCGGACCGGCGGTGTTGTAGGCGCCGCCCAGAATTCCGGCCACAAATCCAAATGCTGGCGCCCATTTGGCCGGTAAAATGTGGATTGCCTTTCGGCTCGAGAGTGACCAGCTGGCAAAACCGATGACCACGATCGCCAGCAGGACCTTGATAATAATTTCGCTGCCCGCACTGAGCAGCCAGATGCCAATGGGGATGCCCATCAGGGCGGCTATCGTCAGTGAACCGGTCTCACGGAAACTGAGCTGACGCCATTCACGATACAGAATCAGGATAGCGTTGAACGAAGAGACGACAGCCACCAGTGGAGCCGCCATCTGAGGCGGAATGACGAACGCCAGCAACGGCATCGCGATCAATGCCTCACCAAAGCCGAGCGTCGATCGAACCAGGGATCCCACAAAGATGATTCCGCAGACGAGTGCGACGTCGAGTGAATCCATGTGGGAATGTGACCTGTAATGCACCGCTGCGAAATGGTCGTGCCATTTTCCGGTGCCAGTAATCGAACCACGAATTTACACGAATAAAACTAGCAAACAAATTCGTGTTTCTTCGTGTCCATTCGTGGTTCCTGTTTGAGAATGTGGAGGAACCGGCGCAGTGTCGCAGGTCGTTGGTCGCTCGGCGACTGTCACGAAGGCTGTCCGACTGAACGGGTTGCTCGGATTTGGCGGGCCGTATTTTCGTTACGCGAGTTATGGCTCGGGGTGAGTCTCTGGAAACATGCTTCAGAGCTTTTCTGCATGGATGAATGCTCAGCGAATGTCCGATCGAACCACCATCCTGGCGACACTGCGCGCCGGGATACGGGCCTGAGGTAATCAACGATCGATCGCGGTTTTCCGCGCCGCCAGATCGTCCAGACCATTGGCAGATTTCAGAGTCGCACCATGAACCGGACACCTGCCCTCAAAGTACTGATTGCAAGCAGTCATGCCGATACCCGAGTTGCCATTTCCTGGATGCTTCGGCAATCGTTTCCTGACGCAATTGTCTCCAAGGCCGAAGCCATCGCTGAGGCACGTCAGATAGCCAGTGCCGAGCTCCCTGCCTGTGTGCTAATCGATGCTTCGCTCCCGGACTTCGCTGCGGAACTGACTGGATTCGCGGATTCATTGCGGCAGCAGAGGATTCCGCTGATCATCATTCACGACGGGCAGGACACGCCGACAGACAGCGATGGAATTTCCGCGTCGTTACATCGAACCAGCCTCGACGTGACGACGATCGACCTGGCGGTTTCGAGAGCAACGGGGCTCGCCGAAATGTCGCGCAGGATAGAAGACCTTGAGGAGCAGCTTCGGGCGACGAACGAAGACCTTGCTACCATGAGGGCATCAGCTGCCGTAGCAAGTGAAATTCGTGAAACGGTCGAAGCGGCTGAATCAGTGAACGAGCCGCCGGATCAACAAGACCGTGCACCGGTGAGGCAACCGACCAATGTACGCACAACCGACCTACAAACAGCCGCGACGTCTCTTGAGCGGCCGCGTCTGGTGACGTCGGGCCTGGACGTGTCGACCGAAGACGAACGGGAACTGGCTGCCCGCGTGCAGAAAGATCTGATGCCGCCCGGGTCGCCGCTGATCGAAGGCTTCGACATCGCTGGCCTTTCGATTCACGCTGAAACGACCGGCGGCGACTACTACGACTATCTGCCGATGGCTGACGATCTGCTCTGTATTTCGATCGGTGAGTGTTCCGGCCGAGGTCTCGCGCCGGCGATGTTTATGGCTTCGCTGCGAGCGTACCTGCGGGTTCTGGCATCATCGACGACCGACATTTCCGACATCCTCAGTCAGGTCAACACGCTCATCACAGAAGACATCGGCGACGAAGAATTCATCGTCACGCTGATGCTCTTTCAGATTGATGACCGAACGAAAACTCTACGATACGCCAGCGCTGGACATCAGGCGTTCTTCATCGACCGCGAAGGCAACGTCGACATTCTGCATAGCACCGGAATGCCGCTTGGTCTGCGCGACGAGACGGTGATCCTCGAAGGCGAACCCCGGAAAATTCGAACAGGAGAAATCCTGCTGCTGGCTTCGGACGGCGTGCAGAAAATGACGTCAGATTCGGGCGAGCAATTCGGGACGGACCGGATGCTGAATCTCGTCAAAGAAAACCGCAACCTGCCGTCGCGAATCATCGCCAGCTACCTGCGGAAAGCCTGCACGGAATTCGCGAGTTCGGAGTTCCAGCACGACGACGTCACGATCGTCATTGTGAAGGGCGACGACTCGTAAGGCCGACCTGCTTTCGAAGGGTATGCCGAGCGCAGCGCCGGCGTACCATTTGGGAACGCCGCGGAAAATCTGGTACGCCGGCGCTGCGCTTGACATACCCTACGGTGGGTGACGACAGACGCCTTATTCCTGGCTGGTGAGCAGGCCGGCGTCGCGGCACCAGCCGATGGCGGCCATCATGCCCGTGTCGTAGTCGACTTTGGGTTCATAGCCGAGTTCGCGTTTGGCTTTCTCGATGCTGAAGTCGAGGTTCAGGCCGAGGAATTTAATTCGGGCGCCGTTGAGCAATGGGGCTTCCTGCTTGTCGAGCATTCGCCAGGTTCCTTCCATTAGTTTGGCGAGAACTTTCGCGACGCCCAGCGGCACGTTCTTTGTCGGCGTTGGGTAGCCAGCAAGGCTGGCGATCGTGCCAATGAAATGTCGTTTGGTGACCAGCGCTCCGTCGGTGATGTTGAAGACTTCGCCGATTTTGTCGTCCTGAGCCAGGGCCAGGAAAATAGCATCGACCAGATTTCCAACATACGTGTTGTTGAGCAGCGTTTGACCTGAACCCAGAAACTTGAATTGCTGGCTTCGCAGCTTTTCCAGAATTCGCGGCAGAACGGTGCGGTCTCGCGGACCGTAGATGAAACCGGGCCGAAGAATCGTTCCGGGCAGACCGTCCTTGTCGATGAGATCTCGAACGAGCTGCTCAGACTCGGCTTTCGTCAGGGTGTAACCATCGATGCCTGACAAACTGATCGGCGATGACTCGTCGGTGCCGTGGTGATCGCGCGCTTCGTAAACGCCGAGCGAAGAGATGTGCACGACACGTTTCAATGTTCCGTTGGACTTTGCCGCTTTGAGCAGGCTGTCGGTTCCGAGCAGGTTGACTCGGCGGTAGTCGTCGATCGGTCCCCAGTCACCAACCTTGGCGGCGCAGTGAACAAGGGCGGTGACACCTTCCATTGCCTTGGGGTGTGAGTCGTGATCGGACAAGTCTCCGTAGGCCAGATCGACGCCCCACTCGTTGAGCAGTTGCTTGTCGCTGGATTCTCGGACGAGTGCTCGCGTGCGAATACCCATTTCGCGAGCCCGCTGCACAACGTGGCTGCCAACCAGGCCAGTCGCTCCGGTCACAAGCAACAGATCATCAGACTGAAACTCCACAGCGATTCTCCGACATTCTCTACGTGGGCGTTTTCATTTCGCAAATTGCGGCTCAAGACCGCAGACGAGGACGGTAGCTGCGCGCGGCGCAAAAGAAAACGGCCAGCCGCTCGTTGCGGTTAGCCGTTCTGATTTGATGCGAAGTTTGACGGGTTTGAAACGGTGCGAGGCCGATGCATTTGCTATTTCGGCTTTGATTCTGCGGCTTTACCAATTTTCAGATCGTTACGAACCAAGGAAACTCCCGGCTCCATGCGAAGGATGTTGACGAGCAGCTGCGAAGTATCTTCGTTGGGGACGCTGCCGGAAAGAACGATCTCACCCTGTTTCGCAAAATCGAATTTCACCGATGCATACTCGGATCGACCACTCGTCAGACTCGGCACGCGAGTCGACAGCGCTTTCAACCGATTGCCGAGTGACTCCTGAAGATCCTTCGTCGGACGTGGCTTCGGTGTGAAGCCGAGCCGAAGTGATGGTCGGATCGTTCGAGTGCCCTGCGTGTTGCCAGTGTTGCGGTTCTGGTTAGTGCGGTTGAACTGTTGATTGAGTCGTTGCAAATTCCGCACGCTATTTAATGCGTTCTGCTGAGTCGTATTGGCGTTGCCGCCAGCCGTTGGCTGATTCCCCAGCCCGCTTGTTGTGAATCGACCGTCATTGTTGCCGATTTCCCCGACGGTGTCAGACGTGGAGGAAAACACGTTCTGACTTGTCAGCGTGCTGCCCGCCTGGCCAGCCGCAGCGGTTGTGGCCGATCCCTGTGTAGTTCCAGCAGTGGCGTTGGTTTGAGCGTGAGCAGTCGTTGCCAACAGGAATGTTGAGCCAACAACCGCCGCCAGCGCAATGGATCGTCGAAGACCAGTTGGCAGCGAAATCGTTCTTGAAGATCGAGTTGTCATGTTCTGAACTCCGTGAATAAGCAAAGGCAGCTCCTCAGAGGATATCACTCTGAGCGGCTGCCTGCATGAGAATTCAGAAATTCGCGTTCGTCAATCGAGGATCGAGCCTCGCTCCGACTCAGTAACTGCGGAGACTGCACCGGCCGTACGACTGCTCTTTCTTACCGAAACGGGATGCCCTGCGTGCCTGCCGTGATCGATTCGCTGAATCTCGTGCTGAGCGGTGTGACGATCCAGGCGTCGCTCAACCTGTCGCGATCGTGAGATTTTCGATTCAACCTGAATCTGTCGTTGTGGCTCCGTGGCGACTCGAATCTGCGTCAGACCGAGAAAGCCGAGGAATCCGATGAGGCCAGTCTGGAGGACGACCAGATCGACTCCCGCTGGCAACGAGGTTCCAAAGTAGAGGCCCACCAGAAACATGCTCAGCCCAAGAATCAGGCAGTGCACGATTTCAAGACGTTGGGTTTTGGTTCGTTCGTTCATTTCAACGCTCCGATGGGCAGGAGGCCGCCACGACAGGTTGCCACGGCTTGAGGAAATTCCAAGCAAACGTAGGTCGAGAATCGAATGCGGCAAATGCCTGTCCGCAAACTTTGCCAATCCGGAGTGAAGTGGCGGGCGAGGTTCATTTGCTGCAAGAGATATCCGGCCTCTGCCGATACTTCCGGATGTGTCACCTTCGCGGGTGGTGCGCGGTGAAATGTCTGTGTTCGGAGGGAACCCAGGCAACTCGAAGAATCGCCGAAGCGGACGAATGTTTCGTTCATGTCGGCCTCCTCGAACATCGCTGATTACAGGGGTCGCTGGGTGGCTGCCGCCAGTGACCAGTGTCACAACCTCGCCCATTGGAGACGCTCGTCGAGTTTCTCTCAGTGGGGAGCGCCCCTGGAAAAGTCCCGGTTTGTCCGGGCGTTGTCGGGCAGGGAGGCCTGAGAAGAATGAGACGATTTCAAATTGCTGCGTCGGAAGTGTTCCGCAAAAAATCGCTGGGACTGTCGCTCGCGACAGTCGCGGTTGGATTCGCTCTGCAGCCCGCGTCTGATGCGTGTGCTCAAAGCCGGTTCAGTTCCAGCCGGCTTAGCCGAACCAGTTCGCAGAAGTCGGAGGCGAAGCCCGCGGCCAGTCAGGCCGAAGAGGCGACGACCAAACTCAACTTCTATTCCAGGACCTGGGATCAGGTGCTGCAGGAGGTCGCTCAGTCGACCGGAGCGATGCTGGTTGCGGACAAGATTCCTCGCGGACGATATTCCCGTCAGGACTTCCGAAATTACTCACGGGCCGAAGCCGTTCGGATTCTGAACGACGAACTCGAAAAGCAGGACTTCCGCATCATCGAGAAGGGGAAGTACCTGGTCGTTCTCAATCTGCCCGCGGCTCGACCTGAGTACTCTCGCCTGAAGATCAAATCGCCCGAGCAAGCTCCGGCAAGCAACGCAGCAGTCGGCGCCGCCACTGTTCAAAATTCTCAACGATCGTCGCAACAACCGACGAAATCATTTGCACAACGACCAAACACAACAGCTCCCATTGCTTACCAGCAGGCTCCGAGACAGCGAGCGTTTGAACGCGGCAGCGTGACGATTAATCCGACACAGCCAGCTTACGGTCGTGAATCGTCGGGCAGCTACCAACCGCGAGCCCAACGGTCGCGGCCTGGTCCCATTCGACAGCTCAATTTTCAGGCTTCGGACGAAGGCGGTGCGTTTGCAACCGAGCAGGAACCTCAGAAGACAGTTCGGCAATTGTTCGAGCCTCGCAGCCGTACGGCGAGAAGCCTGGCGGCGACACTCTACGGGGCCTTCCGTGAACGAGCTGAAATCGTCGAAGAAGGTCCGGACGGTCTGCCGGCAATGCGAGTGTTTACGTCCGATCCCAGAAAACCGAAGTCGATCGTCTTCACAGTCGCTGCCGACGTTGACGCCAACGAGATTCTTATCGAAGGACCCGCTGACCAGGTCGCCCGCGTCGTTCAACTGCTGGAGCGATTGGATGTTGCTCCGACGGCCAACGGTGAACAGACTCGACTGGTGACAACAGAGAAAAGTGCAGGCGCCATCGCTGCGAATCTGCGTCCAACCGTCAATCGACTGGTTGCACAGAACGATGGAAGTGCCGCCCCGCCAATGCCCATTGATGGACCGGGTGCTGGCGACGAAGGCCTGCCTGACCTTGTCGGTGGAATTCGTGGCAACGTCGATGTCGAAGCCATGGACGAACTCGGAGTTTTGATCCTGAAAGGGAACACGTCGGACGTAGACGCCGTCATGGAGATCATTCGGCAGATCGAACTGCTAAGTGCTCGCTCGGCTCCGGATATTCATTTACGACTTCTCGAAAACGTCGACAGCGTGGCACTCGCCGAGTTGCTGACGGAAGTTTATGACGAGCTGAACCAGGCTCGTGGCCGAACTCAGCAGCAGTCTCCGCAGATTGGCATCATCGCCGTCGGTCGCCCCAACGGCGTGCTGATTCTCAGCCCGGAAGACGATCGTGAAGCGATCGAAGAACTGATCGACGAACTCGACCAGCCGGTTCCCAGCCAGGCGACGTTCGTTGTCGCCCGAGTGAAGAACGGCATCGCGTCATCGATCGTCCAGCTCATCAAAGACACCTGGCAGGAACGTTTCGGTTTGGAAAATCGACCGCGGCTTTCGGCAGACGCTCGCACGAACTCGATCGTCGCCATCGGCACGAAGGCCGACCTGACGGAAGTGGTCGCGCTGATTGAGCAGCTTGACACTCAGGAATCGGGAGCGATCAGCGAAGTTCAAGTTGTAGAATTGCGACACTCGGTTGCCGAAGAACTGGCGGGAACGGTCAACCAGATTCTGCAGAGCATTCTGAACCCGCCTCAACTGGGGCAGGGTCAGCTTGGCCAGGCATTCCTTGGCTTCGGTGGAAACTCCAGCCAGGCGTTGCGTGAAGTTCGCTCGGCCGTATTGGAATACCTGGTCGCAGAAGGCGACGACGTCCGCAAAGTTCGATCCGGCATCCTCGCCGACATTCGTCTGACAGCAGACGCTCGTTCCAACACCGTGGTGGTGACTTCGCCGCGGGAAAGCATGGAACTGGTTCTGGCATTGATCGCCCGGCTGGACCGACCAGCCACCAGCGTCGCCACGATCAAACACTTCAGTTTGAAAAACGCCGATGCATCAGCCGTTCAAGAAGTGCTCACGAATCTGTTTGGTCTCGAAACACAGGGCAATCAGTCAGTCGGAATTCAACTGGCTGGCGCGGAAGAAGCGAATAGCGTCGTGCCACTCAAATTCGAGGTTGATGCCCGAACTAACAGCATAGTGGCTATTGGTCCCTTGAAGGCTCTCGGAGTGGTCGAAGCTCTTGTCTTTCGTCTGGACGAAGCACTTCCTGGGTCTGAAACGGCGAGCACTCTCGACGCGCGTCAGCGAAAAACGGAAGTCATTCGACTCAAAAATGCGCCGGCGGAGGACATTTCGCTTGCAGTCGAGGGCTTCCTGACGCGTGAAACTGAGATTTATCAAGGTAACGATACGGCCAATCTCAGCACATTCGAGTCAATTCAGCGGCAGGTAATCGTCCAGGCAGAAGGTTATACGAACAGCCTGTTGATCAGCGCGACGCCTCGGTACTTCGATCAAATTCGCGACATGGTCCTGACACTCGATAAGGAACTGCCACAAGTCATTATTCAAGCGATGCTGGTCGAGGTAACGCTAGAAGACGCTGACGAATTCGGGATCGAACTGGGGCTGCAGGATTCGTTGCTGTTCAGTCGCGGCCTTGGTGGGGCAGCAGGCAATCCAGGCTTCGGGTTTAATTCCAACGGACTTCCAAACACGAATACAGCCAGCCAGGGCAATCTTGCTGGTCAGGCACTTTCAACGCTGGGCGTGGGCCGCGCCAGCGGCACTCAAGGCTTCGGCGGGCTCGTTCTGTCTGCTGGTTCTGAATCTGTAAGTATCCTGCTTCGTGCCCTGGCTCAGAACCGTGAGATTGAGATTCTAAGTCGTCCTCAAATACGAACGTTGGACAATCGACCGGCTCTGATCCGGATGGT
>Ga0316208_1003631_pt1 | contig 10949 bp, 8 predicted proteins | sample 3monopyrite_MG_FD_204944 | JGI IMG/M metagenome (GOLD analysis project Ga0316208, IMG submission 204944) | Microbial mat bacterial communities from mineral coupon in-situ incubated in ocean water Damariscotta River, Maine, United States -... | ecosystem: Environmental > Aquatic > Marine > Coastal...
GGTCTTCAATGAGGCAAAAATCTTTTCCGAATTGAGAGACTGCATTTCCAGACACCTCTGTGATTATGGATCCGGTCGCTCCCGATCTAAGCTGAACATAACCAGACACAGATTGAGCCTGCTTAGCCCCAATCAGGACATCCTGTTGGCCATCGCCATCAATATCTGGAACCAGCCAGGTTGAATGGGCGACCCCAAATGCACTTTGCCCTACTGGACCAATCCATGGGTTTCCGACTTCCCCCCAATCCCCAGACGGGGTTTGAGCTGGAATCGATAGTGCGAGAAGGGCGAATAGCATTCGGAAGGTCTGGGCATGTCCTCAATAATTGCCCAGTCTCCTATCCTCGCACAATACTGGGAATCTAGCTATTTCAGTTCGTCAGCCGCACGCGCATGCCTGCGGAGTAGTTGCCGGCATCGTTGGGACCGGCGAGGGTGACTGCGCAGAAGCGCAGGGTGCGATCAGCCCAAAGTGAGGCAGCACCTGGTGGAATCGTCCAGGTGGCGGTGGCGTGGCCGTTGCCATCAAGAGTGCCGCGCGCGCCGAGGAAAGAGCTTGGTGGATCGTGCACCATTTGCTCCATGACTGGAGTGCGCGCCAGGGGGAGGTTGACCGAGAAGAAGGGCGTGCGGCCAGGGGCGTCGCTGGATGCCAAAATGCGGTAGTCGCGGTTTGCCTCGGAAACGGGGAAGGCGATGTCGAAGGTCAGTGTGCCCCCGGCCGATGCAGAGAGTTCTTGCGGGAACACGTTTAGGTAGGACTGCATTCCGTATGTGCGCCAGACGCCGTTGGAGATTCCGCCACCGGCGCTACTTGATGAGCCAATCAACATGTCACTTAGACCGTCTCCATCCACATCACCTAGGCCGAGGACGCTCACGCCGACGTCACGAGCTGGGCCTGGAGTGCCTTTGAAAACATGAAGCAAGCGGCCGTCACCGCCAGAAAACAAACGCGCTGCACCCAGCTCGTTGGATGGCTGAATCGGACCTTCATCTGGAGCGCCTATCAGAATGTCGGTGAAGCCATCGCCGTTGGTGTCCCCGACCGCAGCAATGGAGCGACCAAAGCTGGAGTCGATATGTACACCTTCGAATTCGCGTATCAAGTCTCCTGAGGCGCCATCGTAAACATAGATATGGCCGGGTGTGGACCGCAGGAATGGTGCGGTTGCGCCTACGGCGTATTCAGGAATGCCATCAGAATTCATATCTCCCAGGCTTTCAAAAGTATTCCACATGCCAAAGCCTGTGTCCGTTCGCGGAGCGTCGTGATATCGGATTACTGCTCCATCTATGCCTGAGTGGAGATAGGTACCATCGCCTCTACCTTGCAAAAAATCTGGAGTGCCATCTTGATCAATGTCTCCAACTGCACCCCCTGCACCATTTGTGACAAACAAATCCTGTCCCTGATACAGGACACTTCCATCAATTCCGGAATACGCTACGAATCCCCCACCAGAGAAAGGAAAGCGGCTTGAATTACCCATTCCAACAACATAGTCGACAAATCCATCGCTTGTGATATCGCCCAATGAGACTAAGAATGCTCCGAAGGCTGAATCACCAATGTCCCCAAATGTTTGAGAAAGGACTTGGCCACTAACTGAAGAGATGACATGAATTGCCCCTCGCCCCCCAGAATAAAATTCGCCCGGTGCGCCAATCAAGAAATCAGGGTTACCATCCAAATCAAAATCATCAACTAGGCAATAATCTCGGCCAAATTCAGAGGCGATATTGCCATTAGCCTCCATCAAAATTTGTCCTGTCACCCCGGAGCGAAGTTGCAGAGCTCCCGACAACCCGAACCCTGCTTGCCCACTACCCACAAGAACATCTCTTCGACCATCGGCGTCAACATCTGGAACTAGCCAGGTGGAGTGGGTGGAGCCAAAGGAAGCCTGATTGACAGGGCCAATCCAAGGATTGGATTTCTCCTCCCATATTCCAGATGGAACCTGGAGAGAGAGAACCGCTGCAAGAAAAGCCAAAACCATTAGCTGGTCACCGAAATTTTTACCTCAGTTCCTTCCAGATTCAGCGAATAACCTGGTTTTAACACACTCGTGACGCGGAGGTAAAGAACATCATCATTTGTGTCATAAAACCAACCTGAATCTGCAGATGTTGATGAGAGGAGTAATGGAAGGGTTGGAATAAATGCAATAGTCGAGGAGGAGCTTACGGCTGGAGTTGAAGACAACGGCATCGGGATCTCAAAAAACACCGCATCACTTTCACTCTCGGTAAACCGCAGATCCAGCGTGAACTCCGCTGGGAGGGAAGATAGGGCCAAATAATCAGCCCCATAGGAAATCTCGTAATACCGCTTTTCGGTGTTCGTCCCTTGAACATCAGCTACCTGCTGTACAGGAAGATTAATGGGATACCTCGGCTTCTCATTCCCTCCCTCAATGGGACTTAGTGGTACCGTAATCGAGGAATAGGTGTAGGGGGAGGTGGTGGGAGTCCCACCTGGGTCATCAATCCTTACGATATCAATCGCAGGCTTATCCGAGTTGCTGAATCCTGGTGACGGTGGAATCGGCGCAAACACGATTTGGCCCCAGGAAGCACCGCTCAAGAGCTCACCATATCCGTTGAGGTTTGCATCCCAGTTGGGAGTTGCGGTGGTTGCTTCCATGAGGAAATCTTCATTAGGGTAGAGCCTGGCAGGTTGGCCTTGGCTAAAGCCTAGGGAGCCATCTTTGTCGACGATGGAGGTAAAAGAAATCTGGTTTTCACCATCCAGGGCATTACGAAAGTAGGCGTTGTGATCTACGTTGACAAACTGCAAGCTTTCGACCGAGTTTCTTGGGTCCACAGACCATGTCGAGTATTTGGCGACTTGAGTGAATGCGGCGGCCGTGCGGTCCCCTGCCGCTCCCCAACTATCGTCCTCAAATTCCGCAAATCGACAATCCTTAACTTCGACGAAACCGTCATACACTTCGATTCCACAGAGTACGTCCCACTCAAGATCATGCAGCGGGTCATTAAAGAATGGAGCTGCCTGCGGAAGGGATCTTCCGGCAATGTCTTCCCAGAGTTTGTTTGAATCTTTAGGTCCAACATTGCCCGACTCACCAATGAACAAGCAGTTTTCCACCAGTTGATGCCCGTCGCCAGCATCACGAATACCAGTTGACGCCGGATAAAAACCACCACGGCAATCGGCGAACTTAGAGTCCTTCACCGTGTAATTGCTGCGACTGCGAATCCACGCCCCAAATCGACGGCACTTCCATGCGACCAAGTCTTCGTAAACCACGTTTGGCGTCTTGGCATTGGTGTTTTGGAAAATGCCAATTGTGTTGATGCTGTGCGCTTCGTTCCCCTTGAAGGGAACAAACCCGCCAGTATCCACCATCTCAGGAGGGATTAGGTAAAAGCCATAATCGTGATAGCCCGCGGCCACGTTGTCCTCAACGGTGTTGTTCGGCATGCGCATCGTTAGGCCTGCGGAAACGCGGCCCTGTAGGCAGCAGTCATTGGCTTTGACTCCGCCGTGGGAGAGGTTTTCGGTCACTGTGTTGTTGACTGCCGTTCCCTCCAAATATATCCCGTATTCTGCGTGATTATGGATAACATTCCGATGGACCTCGAAGTTCTCGGTGTTGTGAACCACGATGCCTTTGTTGGCGCTTTCCCGAATAACGCTGTTCTTGATGAAGGATGATGGGTTCAGGGGATCCAATTCGCCGGCTTGATGCAAGTGGAATGGATATCGCCCTAGAGCCCCGGCGTTTCCTAAATCTTTGAATTGAGCCCAATTCACTCGGACGATGGGCTTCTTAGGCGTGGCACTAACGCTCTCAATAAATATGATGTGCCCGAAATTATCTGAATCATCGTCCTCACCTCGAATCACAATATTCCTGGTGAGGTTTGCGACTTCGCCTTGCTGGGTAAGCTCCCAATCTCCTGTACCTCCAACAGGTGTGAAGTCTTGTGGAGCAGCGTCTGCATAATGCAGGTTTGTTAATCCGGTGGTCCAATTGAGATTCGCGCCAGCCGTAAGCGTGCGCACCTCACCACCGAGGTGATCGAAATCGGTTGGCGTGAGCAGGATTTCATCCCCGACCTCCCAATCGCTTCCCACAGGTTCTGGCATCGATGTGGCATTAGCCAAAACGGAGGCGCCAAGTTTGCTCCAGCTGACGTCTTTCGATTTTCCAAACAGGCGAAGGGCTCCACCGGCGACGACAAAGCCTCGATCTTCAATAAGGGGGTGATAAGGAGATTCGTCTAGCCCAAATCCAATCATATCTGCTGCCGTAGGAGGAGTGATACCAAGAGAGACGTCATAGGTCAAAGTCACGGTGGCTAGATTGGGATATTCAAGATTAGAAGAACCAATCTGGAATGCACCTCCCTGATCAACCAGAATCGAGGCCGCTCTGAGCTCTTGATCTCCTTCGCAAGGATGGAATATGAGCCTGCCTTCAATCCAGACCATTCGCCAGTCTGCCTGCTGTATTTCATCAAAGTAAACTGTGTCACCGGCCTTAATGTGGACAACTGAGTTATTTAGCAGCAAATTTCCCATCATTGGATCCACGTAAACGGACCAGTCATAGGTGTTCAATGGAAGAGGATTCTGTGGGCAAACAGGCGCTGGATTCTGGGTTTGCGGCAATGGCGCAGCAAGAGAAAGAATAAGAGCAGATAAAATCATGAATGGAACTTGGCACAAAACACCGTGCCTGTCAAGTTAATCTGAATTTATTATCAAAAACCTAACCATACCGCCGTAGTAAGTGGCTTCGAAGGATGGTTCAACTTGAAGAGCGGCCTGCCAGGGGCAATCCAGATCGGCGTGACCGCTCCAGGCGACGAGTGGACCCAGGATGGGATTGCACCAACGCCACTTGCCTTGCCAGCGGCCGGTGTCGATGATGACTAAGGCTCCGCCTGGACGGAGTAGTTGTTGGGCTTGTTGTAGAACCTGTTGCCAATGGGGAGTGACGGCAAGGACATAAGCGAGCAGGACGACATCGGCCTGGCCTGGTTGGATGGCTGCGGGATCTGCTTGTAAGAGTTGAGCACTTTGACCTCTTGCGCGAGCCTTGCGCAACATGGCGTCGGTCCAATCGAGACCAACAATGGTCGTGGAGGCAGGAACTGCCTTACGCAATGGCGGAAGGTTGAGCCCCGTGCCGCAGCCGATTTCGATGAGCACGGAAGGCTTGGCGCTTTGCTGCAAGAGCTTTCCAATCCATTCACAGGCTTCCCGGCGCGGCTTGGCATAGAGCGGACGGCAAATCCAATCGTAAATCGCGGCGCGACGGCGATATCGGGCTTGCAATGTGCGGCGGTCAGGGCTGGCACTCATACACTTTGGCCATGGTGACCTTGGAGGACCTCTTGCGCAGTCATGAGCAACTTGCCCATGAGTTGGGCGCATGCCTCGAGGCTGTGGCGCTCGGGGATTTGGCAGCGGCGCGCGAGCAGTGGCGGGCCTTTGAAGCCAGCTTGTGCGCGCATAGCCAAAGCGAAGATGAACTGTTGTTGCCGGCCTTTGCTGCGGCGGGCTTGGAAAGCAATGGCTGCACCGTGGCCTTGCTCGATAAGGAGCACCAAAAGTTGCGGCGCTTGGCGGCAGAGGCACGCGAACGCATGAATGCGGAGCACCCTTCGCCCCTTCCGGCGGCCACGCGCGTGGCTTGGATTAGCGCCTGCCATATGTTGCGCGAGGTCTTGGAACACCACGATGTGCGCGAACGGGCCGCTTTGCACCCGGCATTGATTGACGCGCTATCGCCGCAAGAAAACCATGAGCTGGCGGCAGCTTGTTGGGAACGAGAGCAGGAACTGCGCGCCGGCTTCATGCAGTCGGGCGTGGCTGCTGATCCAGCCACTTAAGCGCGGCCTCGCGGTCGGCAAGCTCGCCCTCGATTTGCAGTTCAAAGGCTTGCGCCAACACTTTGCCTATCGCTTGACCGGCTGGCCAACCTCGGTCGAGGCAATCTTGTCCGCGCAAGAAGGTTTGCGGCTGCCCTTTCTCGACGCCCAGTTGTGCCGCGCGCTCTAGTAGCCAATGCTCTGGCTGCCATGGTTGCGGCAAAACTTGTTCGCGGCCTGCGGCGTCGGACCAAGCCACGCGGCACAGGGCTTCGATCGGCACGCGCAAACTGAGACGACGGATTGCGGCATCGGACACGCGTTCGCGGGCGTGATAAAGCTGCGATGGGCGCAGGTGTTCGCGAGTAAAGGCCTGGACTAAAGGCACCACATCTTTGCGCGTGTTCAGACGAGCCAACAATGGCGGTACCAACTCGGCGCCGTCGATGTCGTGAGCAGGGCAACGCCAACGACCACGTTCAAAACGAGTGCCCCGTCCCGCCTTGCCGAGGTCATGACACAACACACCGAGCATTTCCGCCCAGGGATCTTCCATTTCGCTTCGTCGTTGCACCGCAGCGTTGAGGCACAGCGCGGTGTGGTGCAGGACATCGCCCTCAGGGTGCCAGAGCGGGTCTTGCGGAACGCCGCGCATGGCTTGCAGCTCGGGGAAGAAGCGCAATACGCCACAAGCTTCCAAAGCGAGCAAGCCCCAACCCGGGAAATCGCCCTCGAGGAGCTTTTGCCACTCCCCTTCCATGCGCTCACAGGGCAGTTCCGATAGATTTAAGCTTCGGCACAGTGCCGAAGTCTCACGCGCCACGCGCCAGCCATAGCGGGCGACAAAACGCCCGGCACGCAAAGCGCGCAACGGATCTTCGGCAAAGGCAGGAGAAATATGGCGCAGCACGCCCATGCGCAAATCACGCTGGCCTTCATGGAAGTCGAGAATCTCGCCGCTGAGCGGATCTTCCATCATGGCGTTGACGCGGAAATCTCGACGTGAGCTCGCCACTTTGGGGTCGAGGAAAGGATCCCCGGTCATTTCAAAACCACGATGACCCGGCCCCGTCTTGCGCTCAATCCGTGGCAGCGCAATTTCGGCGATGCCCAAATCGCAAACCAGCTGCAACACCGGGAAGGAGCGCCCAATCAAATGCACCTTGCCAATGCTCGAGCAAAGTTCTTGGATCTGCTCCCAAGGCAAGCCGTAGACCTCGAGATCGAGGTCCTTGAGCTCGCGCCCGAGCAGACGGTCGCGCACCGGACCGCCGACTAAATAGGTCCGCCCTCCAGCTGCGGCCGTGACCTCGGCCACGCGACGCGCCAGAGCGAGCAAGCTCATGCTTCTGGCTCCGCCAATGCGGCTTGTTCTTGAGCGCGAATCGCACCGAGGCATGCACCTAGGGCAATCGCCAACAAACCGGTAATGCGTGAGTTGAGCAAACTCATGTCGGTGACACCAAAGCCAAGCACTAAGGCCACTAAGGCTAACGCGCCGGCGGCAAGCAAACGATCTCTGGCGCGATGGCGTAAGAAGTACACGATGTAGCCACCAAACCAAATCGCGAAGGCGATCAAACCCACCGTGCCCATGGTCGCGGCAATGTGCAGCAGAATATTGTGCGCGGTGTGGTAGCCGTCGCCCAATTCTGGATAGCCTTCCATGCGGCCTTGGGCATAGATGGCGTCGCGCTCTTCGACATAGGCGCCGACACCCACGCCCATATAGGGGTGGTCATAAAACATCTTGCCGGCGACGACCCACATGGCTTCGCGGGCGGAAGGTGCGGAACCGTCTAAGTGCAGCTCACTTTGTACATACAAGAGCCGCTTGCCCATCTTGGTTTGCAACACCAAGGGCGCCGCAGCCACCACCGGCACCAGAAATAGCAATAGCGGCACGCGGCGGCGATGGAGCAAAGCCAAAATCACCAAATAGGCCGCTCCTACTGCAATCAAAATGGCACGTGAACCATTGGCAACAATGCCGCCGAGGGTAATCAAACCCATGACAAAGGCCATCGCCTGCACCCCGCGGTGTTTGGTGCTGGCAAAGAGTAAAGCCGCAATGATGTACGAAGTGGCCATGACCATGGCATAGGTGAAGATCGTCACCATGCCCGAATAACGCGAGGTGCCGGCATCGATCCAACCGAGTTGATGACAACAACCAATCGCGGCGGTGATGCTTGCTGACCCCAACAGGGCAAAGGCCAAGGTGCGCACTTGTTCTGCCGAGCGCACCACTCGCGAAGCGGCAAAGGCCAACAAGAAGGGGTAGTAGGTGCGCGATTCATCGCCGGCGCGATCGGCGTGCGACCAAATGAAGCTCATGAGCAGAGCACCCGCCCACAACAAACTCGGCACCAAGAATGGATGGTCGAGGTTGAGCGTGTCCTTGCGCCACATCAGTAAAGCACCCAGCGCGGCCAAACCACAACCCACCGTGAAGGCACCAGTCGACCAGGGCAGGGCGACCAGCGTCAGCACCAAGGCAAAGAAGGTGGCGTTCGGCAGATACTGGGTCATGAAGCCGCCCCTCGCTCTAAGGCGTGGAGCTTGGAATAGCGTAGCCACTCGTAGCGGGCATGGAGTTTGGCCAGCTGAAAGCCGACGGCGCCGTCGCGCCAACCGCCTTGGAGCAGGAAGGCCTTGAGGAAACCAAGTGGCGGCTGCACAAAGCGTCGCCATGACGCTCCGCGGCGGCCATCTTCATGCAAACGAGCGGCCGCGGTGTCGGTGTAGCGGTCCATCTTTTGCAGATGGTGGGCTAAATCGCGGTACGGGTAGTGCAATAAATCATGCTGCAGACGGCCCGGCTTGCCCTCGAGCATGAGCTTGTCATGCGGGTCGCGGCCGCCCCACTGCCCTTTGGAGCGGCGAAACAAGCGCAACTTGCGGTCTGGATACCAGCCCCCACCGCGAATCCACTTGCCGAGGTGAAAGGCACGGCGCGGCATGTCGTAGCCGCTGAGTTCCGGGGCGTTTTCCTGAATGGAGCCGTCGGCACCAGTGAAGAGCGCCTGAATTTCGGCGGCGAGTTCGGGCGACACGCGTTCATCGGCATCTAGACTCAAGACCCAATCCTGGCTCGCCAGCGCCAAGGCCGCGTTTTTCTGCGCGATCCAGCCGGCAAAGGGCTGCATTTCGACGCGCGCGCCACAAGCCTCGGCCAAAGCCACGGTGTCGTCTTCCGAACCGCCATCGAGAACAATCTTCTCGGCAGCGAACGCGGCACTCTCCAAGCACTCCTGGATATGAGCGCTCTCATTTTGGGCGATGACCACCACACTGAGCGGAATGTTGCCGTGCTCCACCATGCTGGCACACTGTAACGCGTCGATGAGTGCCGCTCCCCCTCCGCCGCCTGCCGCCGATGCCCCCGCTTCGGCTTGGGCCGATTGGCGCCAGCAAATGCGCCAAGCGGACCGCGCTGCTTTGGCCTTGCGCCGCGGCAAGCATCCGGCAGTGTTTCGCCAGGGCAGTGCCGCCGAGGCCAGCGCTTGGGAAGGGTTGATGAACCAAGCCGCGGACGAGGCCTTCTTGAAGCAGGGCAAGAGTTCGCGCGTGTTGCGCTTGGACATCCCGGGGCTGGGGCCGGCCATCCTCAAGCACTACTTGCCCACGCGCAAGTTTGATCCGCGTGACAGCTTGGGTTTCAGCAAGGCTATGCGCAGTTTGCTCGCCGCCGATGCCCTCCACCGCCGCGGGTTTGGCGTGGCCACCGCTTTGGCCTGCTGGTCACGGCCGAGGGAGGGCTCTTGGCTGTTGCTCGAGGACCTGCCGCAGCACCTGCCGCTGCATGAAGCGGTTCTGGAAGTCGAAGGCGTGGATCGGCAGCGCCTGATGACCGAGCTAGCCCAACTCATCCGGCGCCTGCACCAAAGCGGCGTGGCCTATCGCGACCTCAAGCCAAGCAACCTGCTGGTTCAGTTGAGCCAAGACTCCGCCGCGCCAGATTGGCGCTTCCTCGACCACGACCGCAACCGCTTTTCTTCACGTGAAATTCCTCGACGCGTGGCGCTACGCGACTTGGCCGCGGTTCATGCCGGTCTACCGCCCGAGGTGCGCGCCAGCGAACGCATGTTGGCCTTGCGCAGCTATGACCCGCGCTTGGTCGAGAAAAGCGCATGGAAGAAATGGCTGCCGCCGGTGCTCGAAGAAGCCGCCGCGCGCCGACATCGCTGGGTGCCCAGGGATTTGCTCGGCGCTCCTTGTTCCGAATAGGCCGCCTGCTTACGGTGATTGCATGGAACAATCACCTCGCCTGCTGCCAGGACTCAGCCTTGCAGCGCTATCGCTGGCACTGATGCCAGCCTGTTCGATTCCGGGCGACGCCGCCTGGAGCGATCTCCACGTCAATGCTTATGCTGCCGCCTTTCCCGTCAACGTCGACGCCCAAGGCACCAATATCCAGGTCGATGATAGTAGTGGTAGCGGCCTCACCTTCGATGGTGATTTGACCGCGCAATCGAACCGCGAAAGCTCTTTTTTGATTGGTGCTCGCGCCGGCTTCGCCCCATTCGAAGTTGCGGTGAGTGATTTCGGCTACAACGGCACTCACACTGGGGTGGTTTCCGGTGGTGCCACCTTCAATGGATTGGTGATTCCAGTCAATGCTGACCTCAACTCGCAACTGGATCTGGACATGAATCTGACCCAGTTCCTGATTGGTTACGACGTCTTCAACTCGCCAGTGGTGCGCGTCGGCCTGTTGCTTGGTGTGGATTTCTTCCAGTTCGACCGCTTCTCGATCACCGCCAATGAAGCCGTGATTACCGCTGGTGGCGGCGGTGGCGCCACGATTAACGTCGGCGATACCGAGAACATCTTGATCAACGAAGATGCCGCGATTCCGGTGATTGGCGTGCGCGGCGATGTGCGCTTGCCCTATGGCATTCGCCTCGGCGGCCAACTCACTGGCATGAACGCCGATGTCTCCGACATCGATCTCAACTTCATCGACCTGGACTTAAACGCCAACTGGAGTCCTTGGACCAACGTCGAAGCCATGATTGGCTATCGCATGATCAACGCTGATTTGGTCGGCACCATCAGCGGCACCGATCTCGATGTCACCCTCGATGCCGATG
>Ga0316208_1003632_pt1 | contig 10948 bp, 13 predicted proteins | sample 3monopyrite_MG_FD_204944 | JGI IMG/M metagenome (GOLD analysis project Ga0316208, IMG submission 204944) | Microbial mat bacterial communities from mineral coupon in-situ incubated in ocean water Damariscotta River, Maine, United States -... | ecosystem: Environmental > Aquatic > Marine >...
ACTTGCCTTGAAGGCCTGCGAGGCGAGTCCTGACATCGAAATCGTCCCCATGGACTGCTTCGAATTCGAACGACTGATTGGCGACGTGTGCCGGTCCATCAACCACATGAACGGCGGCGCGGTGCAGGGTCAACTCCTGGACCTCTGCGATCGACTGGAAGCCGCCGAGCAATCCGGTGACGGCATGCTCGACGTCCTTTGAGCCGATTACCAAAAAGTCCTGCTCCCTACGCCCGCAAAGAAAGTCGGCGTTATTGCACGCCTGCCGGAAGGGCACAGCCCGCAGACCGCAAAGCACCCCATGTTTCAAAGCCGCGAAGCGGCGACAGCAGATAGGATCTATCCGCTATGTTCGCCCTCAAACAGGTACTCCAGTCGAAACTCAATGCCGTGACGTTCCAGGAATTCGATGTATTCTTCCTGAAACGTTTTTGTCTTGTGATGCTTTTTTTGATTCCGGATGTAGTTCCGGATCGCGTCGACTCTGTCGTAGCTGACCGTAAACGCGCCGTAACCTTTCTGCCATTCGAAGCTATCGACATGCCCTTCTTCTCTCATCCATTTCGATGAACTCGCCTTGACGTCGCGAATTACATCCGACACTGCAAGCGTGGGAGACAAGCCCGCAAGAATGTGCACATGGTCCTCGACACCGCCGATCTCGATCACGTGCCCTTGCTTCCCGCGAATCGTTCCGCCGATGTACTCATAGAGCCGCTCCTGCATATCTTCCTTGATCGTTCGTTTTCGATATTTGGTTGCGAAAACGACGTGGTATGTCAGACGTGTGAAACTACCCATGCCGTGACTCTATTGCTGTCGCCGCTTCGCGGATCTTGTTTTCGGGGTTCGTTTTCTGCGGGCTGACGCCCGCAGCTATATGCGGACGTCGCTTCGCGACTGAATACGCCGTCATCTTCGTCATCCCTGTAACTCCTTCACCACGCCGGTGCTGTCGCCATGCCGCTCGACGTTGATTCCAGTTCCGTGCAGCATCGTCAGCCACACATTGCTAAGCGGCGTGTCCTTTGGCAGCACGAGATGCTGGCCCAGCTTCAGGTTGGCTCCGCCTCCAGTGAGGACCGTCGGGCAATTATCGAGGTAATGAATCGAGCGAATGTTCGAGCCGTACGCCAGGGCAACATGATCGAACAGGCGAGACCCGTCGGCTTCCTGCGTCTCCTTGAGCTTGTCGATCAAACCCGCCAGAAGTTCGCTCTGCGCGGCGTCCCGCTTCTTTGAGGCTTCCATGCGCTCACCCGGGGTGTAGTGGCTCATGTTGTGAGGAGCCACGCTGATATCCATGCTTTGCAACAGTGACTGGACAGGCTGTCGATAGGTCATCACCCGCGTGCTGTCGGTCTGCAGAGCGGCGGCGATCAGGTCATACATGACCTTGATTTCTTCGCGCCCCTTTAACCCTGGATCAGGTTCTTCCATCTGATGCTTTGCTTTGGGGACCGTCAGCCAATCCTCATCCTTGCTCAGCCGTGTCTCGATATCGCGGATGCCCTGGAAATACTCATCCAGCTTGTGGGTATCCCTTTTCGTGAGACCGCGCCGTACGCGTTTCGCTTCGGTTCGAACGGCATCCAGCACACTGCGTTGTTCGGCGATGGCCGCCTGCCGTTGTTCCAGCGGCAGGTCGTCGGCGGAGAACAGTTTGTGAAACACCTGCACCGGCGTGTTGAGTCCCGCAACTGGTTTACCACGCTGATCCCAGGCCAGCGAAAGCCCTGGTCCGTGACCCGAGCCTTTCGCATCAACGCTGCCAAGCTGCACCGAGGCAAAACGCGTGTCCTGACCAAGCTGTTGGGCCGCCACCTGATCGGCAGAGATGCTGTTGGACATATTCTGTCCAGCAACGCCAAAGCGATTTGCCCCCGTCAGCCAGAACGTGCTGCCCCAGTGGGCTTCGCTGCTGAACTGGTTCGAACAACCTTGCACTACAGTGAAATCCGCTTTGTGACGAGCCAAAGGGGCGAGGCCCTCAGACAGATCGTACTCGGCTCCGATCTGCTCGACGTTCGGAAACCAGGTTTCCTGCGTCACACCAAACCCGAAACCCAGGAACACCATCCGTTTGGGAGGCGTCGCCGGCGCAGTGTCCGCAGCCGAAGCGAAGCGGCGAAAACCGATGGACTCCAGCGCGGGTAGCGCAATCAGCACTCCCGTTCCGCGAAGAAAATGACGGCGGTTGAATTGTGTTTTCATAGTATATCTCTCGCGTCGAGTTACTTGTCGTTAACGATTCTAATTCTGCACTCTCCAGATTGCGTCTTCAACGATCGAAAATGATCCCATTGTCTTCTCCTCAAGGTGATTGACCAGTCGCTCGAACTCTGCGACCTCGTCTTCTCCGGGAGCTTCGGTCAGAAAGAGCGGCCATTTCGGCTGGCCCCAGAATGTCTCTTCGCAGGTGTCGCCTTCACGCTCGATCAGTAGCAGGCCCGATGTAAGATTGCCACCGACGTCCCCGATCAGGAGATCGAGTCGGACGGAGTCGCCGCTCAGTTCGATCCACTCACTGCAGGCCAAACCGGCCGATGCAACCAAACAAGGCAGCGCGGGATGCCGAGTTCCTTGAATGAAGAATCACGCCGTGATCCTTCGTAGACAGGCTTTCCATTGATTGCAACCAGCAAATGATTGTCCGCGTGGCCCCAGAACCGGTAGCGCCCCGGGCGAGGCGGAAGAACCTGACCGTGATACCACGCCATCCAGCCACCTTCGCGAACGTAAGGGGCAAGGCCAGTCCGATCAGCAAACTCGTGAAAGGCTCCCGCGATGCCACGAAAGTTGATCGACTCACTTTGTTTGAATACTTCCAGACAGGTGCGATCGCGGAAGTCCGAGTGGATCAGCGGCAACAGTTCGCGGCCGATCATAGCATCCGCGAGACGGCCTTTAGCAATCGCGGTTGAGCTGTCGTAACCGAGAACCACTCCGTGCAATGAACCGTCACTCGGCTTAGTCACAGGAAGCGAAAGCTCGGGCAATGCCAGGGAACGACTGGAAGCCGATCTCTTTCTGGTTTTTTGCCGTTTCGATCAAACCTGGCAAATTCGCCTTCGTGCATCAGATCCTTAGACGCACCATCGTGGTCGTTCACCGAAATCTGCCCGTCAAGAACGAGAACCTCTGATCCCGTCAGGCTTGCCGTGACAACAAAACTCGTGCCGAGATCGACAAACTTCCGCTCATCCGTATCGACAACAAACCCAACACCCTGCGGCGGAACGACCGGCTTGACCTGTCCCTCGTACAGCACTACGCGCTCGGTGCTGCTGAGTTTCATTCTCAAAGGAGCTGTCGCGATGACATGCACTCAGGTCTCGCGAAACGCCGGTTCGATCAGACCTTGCTGCATTTCCAGATCTTCGCTGGCGAACAACTCGGTCCCGTCGACGACAATTCGATCCTCGCCAGCCTTACCGTCGCCGTCGATCCGAATCACTCTGGCAATTCCGCGTTCAGTGACTGGCGGGGTTTCTTCCGGAGCACGAAGCCAGCCGAATGCACCAACGACCAGCGCAGTCGCAACGGCCGTCACCATCATCCAGTGTGGCGAAAGACGCCGCTGCTTCACGTGAAATCTCAGAATCAGGCGTCACGTTCGGCGAGCAGCCCTTGTATGGCCTGAGTCTTCTTATTGTCGCTCAGTGGCAGCATCGCGATCATGGTCGAAGCCGCCGTAAAGTTACCTGGCCTGGTTGCGTCACCCGAGCTGTTGGCCGATTTTCTCAGGTTGACTCCTGTGTGACGGGTGCAGCTTTGACAAAACTCTCAGCTCAGTGATGTGAACGTGATTGACGATTTGAGAGGGTATTTCGAACTCAGTCCTTACCGACGGTTGCGTGACATACCACAATCATGCCTGCAGTTCTGTGGGCATTCTTTGGTTGTTCGCATGCGGCGCATAGTAGCCTCTCAGAAAGGGAAGCGATGAACGATCAACAGCCGACCGAGATCAACCGTCGAGACCTTCTCAAGAATGCGGCGGCCGTAACCCTTGCGGGCGCGGTCACGTCTGCGGGACCAGGAGCAGACTCCGTTGCTCAAGACGCGGCGACCGAGCGTACGGCACCTGCCGCCGCGAGCGATCCGACACTCATCCGCCGTGAGAATAAGAAGCAGGGGTCGCGCGACTGGCAACTCACACGAGTGCGGCTCGACAAGCGTGGCGGATTGCGCTGCCCACCGGTCGAAGGGTACTGTTCGAAGCAAAGCGTTTCGGCGGGCGAGTCGATCGACATCATGGTGTCGACCGATCCCGCTCAGAAATTCAGCATCGAGATCTTCCGCACTGGCTACTACGGCGGTCGCGGCGCGAGGTTGATGACAACGCTGGGACCGTTCAACGGTGGCGGCGACTGGGTCTGCGCGAAACCGGATCACTGGATCTTCGAAGGAACCGGGATGAAGAAAGGCGAGGCCATCCCCGGCCTGATCGGTTGGGAATATCACGGCGACCCACAGACCGACATTCCCGGCCTGGAGATCGTCGCCGAAGGCACCGCACTCCAGGGCGGAGTGAACCCGCAACAATGGACATCGACCATCTACCCCGGCCCGAAAGGCAACTTCGTCTTCAACGCCTCAACCATCTGGTGGTGCCAGGATCTGGCAACCCCTCCCGGCCACTGGCTCCCCTGGTCCCACTGGTCCCACTGGTCCCGCCCTCACGCCCTCACGGCCCCGACGACCGAGTCCAACAGATCACCCACAACCTGTTGCGACGAGCGATCGGAAAATAGCCAGTCGCAGGATTTTCGAACCGACGAACCGGACAACCGCAAGAAGGAACTGCGAGTTACCCTGGCGCCCGTAGGGGCAAAATACTCAGTTGAACCCAACACATCTTCATTCTCATAAGTTGCGTCGGCTTAGATTCTTCCGTCTCAACTGCTTGATTTCAGCTGTGCGGCTCCGAAAACTGGCCGATTTACGCCAGCTCCGAAACCCTTCAATGAGGCGTTTGTCTCACGACCTACAATGGAACAGTCAGGGCGCAGGACACACTTTGTTTCGCGCCGTCGAACCACTTCACAGCGTCGACATCAGAGCCAGCACCGCGGCGCGGATATGTTCCGGCAGCTCCTCGCAGCCAACTCCGAGTGAGACCCGTGCGGGAGGCCGCTTCCTCTAACGTCAGACGACGATCGAGTCGCAAGGTGCGGATGCGTTGGGCAAGTTCGACGAGATTCATCGGCGGATTCTATTCGTCTGGTTAAATGTCTGAGACCAAAGATCATTGGCGGATAAACGGCGAGATCAATGCCCCGACAAGACAAGCTGCCGCCACGACTCCAAAGACGAGTGACGTCTGCCCGTTCGATTCGATGATCCAACCGATCAACGGTTCGCCAAGTCCTGCGAATACATAGGCGAAGGTATTCATGACGCCGGTGCCGGTGCCGGCCCGTTCTCGGCCCAGCAAATCGGGACACAGTGCCCAGAACGCGGACTGAGGGCCGTACGCAAAGAAGCCGGTCAGCAGCAGCATGGGAACGCCCAGCCAGTGATCTCTCGGCAACAGGTACATTGACAGGGAACTACTAGCCGCAAGAAACAGGAACAGGGTGATCACTCGCGAACGATTGGAGTTAAAGAAGCGGTCTGAAAGCCATCCGCTGCAGATTGCACCCAGCGCCATCCCGATTGGCAGCGCGAGACTCACCCATTTCGTTTCGGAGTTCTTCCAATCCTCGCCGAGAAAATGCACGGGCACCCAGATTAAAAGCCCGTATCGAGCCATACTTTGAAAGCCGATCGCAAGACTCGCGATCAGAAAACGCGGATGAGAGAGGACGAATCGATAACGCTGCCACGATGACTCTTTGGCGACGCTGTTGCTGGGTTTCGCATCGTCAGATTGTTGGTCAGAACCTTTATCCGAGCGGCTTTCATCCTCCAACGGCGGAAAGCCCATGTCTTCCGGGCGGTCGCGAACCAGGACGTAGTAAGTGACGCCTCCGACAAGCAGCAGCAAAACAGGCAGTCGGAAAATCCATCGCCAACCCAGTTCGAGTTCCAGGATCAGTGTCGACGTCGTGAAGGCCAGAACCGATGCCATGCCCGCTGCGAACACATACGCTCCATAGACCTTGCCGCGTTCCGCCTGTGACCACCAGCTCGACAGAACACGGCTGCCCGGTGCCCAGCCCATTGATTGGGCGTACCCATTCAACGCCCACGGAATGGTGATACTGCCAAAGCTGGTTCCGAAACTGACAATCCAGTTGAGCCCGCACGAAAGAACCGCGCCGAGACTCATCAGGCGACGTCCGCCAAACTTGTCACCCAGGTTGCCGTTTATCGACTGCCCGATCGCATACGACCAGAGCAGCATCGCGCTCACCCAGCCCAGGCTGTATTTTGAAATGCCAAGCTCTTGCTGAATCCCCGGAATTGCAAATCCAAAAGTCTGCCGCCCTGTATAGAAAAACAGATAACAGAACATTGTCGCCAGCAACATTCGCCATTGTGCCGATCGAAAACGAATGGCGGATGCAGGTTTGTTGAGCATTTTCGGGGCAAATCACAACGGGGATCAGACTGTGGAATGTGATCGTGAGGTGTACGATGCGTCACGATTGTTGATCGTAAGGCACATTCAATTTACGATCGATCGAGTTGAGATTAAAAGCGAATGTCGTGGTTGGTAATGAGTGTGTCCGACGACTGAAGCCGAGGAGAGAAGCCAATTGAGTTCAGGAATCATTTCACCTTCGCAGCTCATGCGACCCTCGGCCAGCGAGATTCCGGCCATCGTCGCGCACCATGAATGCTCGCGTGTGTTCCTCGTGCTGGATGAAGATGCGTATCACGGTTCTGGGGCGAATGCGGAACTGGAACCGTTTCTTCAACAGTTGTCGACAAGTCGGTTCGTTGAGTTCGAACTGAATCCAAAGATTGAAGACATCGAACGCGGCGTGTCGCAGTGTCGTGACTTCAAGCCAGACGTTGTCATCGCACTGGGAGGTGGCACGGCGATCGATTTGGGGAAACTGATCGGTTCTCTGTCAATGCAGCTGGGCTCTCCCAGAGAAATTGTCACTGGGGAATGCTCAATCGATCGTCCCGGTCCACCGTTGATTGCCGTTCCGACCACGGCCGGGACCGGCAGCGAGGCGACTCATTTTGCAGTCGCCTATGTCAATGGCGAGAAATTTTCGTGTGCGCATCCAACGTTGCTTCCAGATTACGCGATTGTCGATCCCACGCTGACTCACAGTTTGCCCAAAGGAATCACGGCCGCGACGGGGCTCGATGCGTTTTGCCAGGCCATAGAATCAATCTGGGCCGTTGGAGCGACCGACGAATCGATTCTCTGGGCCACCGAGGCAGGGATGCTTGCGAGAAAGAATCTTGTTGAGGCGACTCAGGCTCCCACAACGGAAGTTCGGGCGGCGATGAGTCGAGCATCCCATTTGGCGGGGAAGGCGATCAACATCAGCAAGACAACTGCGCCGCATGCACTTTCGTACTACCTCACGTCGAATCATGATATTCCGCACGGGATGGCTGTCGCTGTCACGCTAAGCACAATGCTGGCCTACAACGCCGAAGTGACTAACTCAGACTGTGTCGATCAGCGTGGAGCCGATCACGTACGGAAACGAATCGCGACAATCTGCAGCATCATGCAGGCCGCCGATGTTGAGTCCGCGTGCGCGAAGATTGAAAAACTGATCTCGGATCTCGATTGTCCGGCGTCGCTGGCAGATGCCGGAATTGTCGAGCGGAACCTGGTCAGAAGTATGGTCGACAGCGCGAACATGGAACGCATGTCGAACAATCCTCGCAGCATTGATTCCGCGACGCTTCTGGATTTGTTGACGTAACTGACTCTGTAAAGGTCGGTCAAAAACTGTTTGCGCGCAGCGTCGATGCTGCCTGGACATTAGTAGCGAAGGTATCAAGATCTTATGAACAACGAGCATCAGAGAATTCAACTGGTCGTTCTGGACTGGGCGGGCACGACGGTCGATTTTGGCTCCCGAGCACCTGCGGCGGCGTTCTCAGCCTGCCTGGCGGCTCACGGCGTCGAAGTGTCGGACGAGGAAGCTCGCGAACCTATGGGGATGAATAAACGCGACCACTTAATAGCGATGCTCAACGCACCGTCTATTTCAGCTCGATGGGAAGCGGCGAATGGAAGTGCGTGGTCGGAGTCGGATGTCGACACAATGTACGAAGAATTCATTCCACTTCAGTTGGAGGCTATCCAGCAGCACGCTCAACTCGTCCCGAATTTGCTCGACGTAATAGCAGAGCTTTGCGAGCGAGGACTGAAAATTGGCGGAACGACTGGTTACTTCCGAGCTGCCGCCGAAGCAGTTGCTGATCGAGCGGCACAGCTGGGGTTTGTGCCGGACACGAACATGTGCGCCGATGATGTGCCACAGGGACGACCGGCTCCCTGGATGATCTACCGGATCATGGAGCGGCTTGGAGTCTTTCCGCCGTCAACGGTCGTCAAGTTGGGAGACACGGCGATGGATATCAGGGCCGGGCTGGCCGGTGGATGCTGGTCGGTTGGAGTCTGCGACAGCAGCAGTGTGACGGGGCTTTCGCAACCGGAGTTTGCAGCGTTGCCAGACTCCGAACGATCCGACTGTCTGGGTAAATCTGCTGAGACATTTCGCAATGCCGGCAGCCACGCTGTGATCAACTCGATCAGCGAACTGCCCGCGCTGATCGATCAACTAAACTCGCTGGAAAAGTTGCAACCCCATGTGCTGTCGTCGTAGTGCCGGCTTGTTTCTGCTGCCAGTTTTGATCGATTAACAAAAGAACTACGCCGTGTGAACAATCAGCAGTCGTTCCCCGGTAGGAAAGTCCGTAGAAGCCGATGCGTCCGGATCAACAAATGGCAGCGTCCCCAGCCATTCCAGAGTCCGCTGATGTTGCCCCAGGATAAAGGAATAGAGCGTCAGCTTGTGCGGGTTGGCTTTGCGCTGGAGCTGGCGGAATGCGGTCTTGCCCCGATAAGGATTGTGTGGCGCGTAAACGATGAACCCGCGAGCCGCCAGTTGATTGGCACAGGCCCGGTACGCCCGCCAGTCCCGGCTTGATCTGTCATCGTTGACGACGCTGGACGGCAGACCTTCCAGCCCGTGCTGGCAAACCACGACCGGACGCCGCTCTCCAGGTTCGATGCCTTTGGGAACGAGCAGGTAGCCCCACGCAAAGACGTCCGGCCACACATCCAGCATCACTTCATGTGTCGTCCAGGCATCCCGATCTTCGATAATTCGCGTCCGAGGATTCATCGGCACGGAAGGGTCCGGCAGTTTTCCCAGAACTTCTTTCCAAAGATGGTCCTTGTACGAACGCGTCTTCCGGGACAAGGTGTCGTGAGACTCCGGCGAGGCTTGTTTCCAGAAGTCGTCGCGAGTCTCAGCGGAACGGCGCAGCAGATGTTGAGAATAGTCAAGGAGTCGAGTCACTTGCCGGCGCTGACGCTGGTCGGCATCCACCGTGCGTGCAATCTTGAAATCGGTTGATCGCTCGGGGGCGACGTCGATTCCAAGATGAAGCAAAAACCTGGTGATTGCTTTTCTGGAGCCCGCGGCGTCGACCGCTTGCTCGCCGTCCGCGATCAGCTCGATGGTTCCAATCGGATGGCCGGATTGTGAGGTCACAAGCTTGCGGGCTCGGTTGACCTCATTGGCCACGGAGCTGAACTCAGACGGCTCCAGTCGACCAGGTGCCGCACAACGGCGGCGATCTGATCCCACATCGGGCGGCCCCTGGATTTCGGGACCGACGCTGTGCTCGATGACAACCGGACGCGGCGCGATCAGGTTGGCGATTTCCGCGTCGCCAAATTCCCTGAGCAGCCCGAAGACGCCGCGATAAAGCGGCTCGGCCCAGATTCCTGTCTCGATTGGAAATACCCGCTGACCAGAGCGGCATCGACGCGCTGGTCCACAGCGGCTGAGTAGAGCGCCATCGAGCCTCCTTCGCCGTACCCCGCCACGCCGACCGGTGTCTCGCTCCGGGATTTCAACCAGCTGACAGCCGCTTCAATTTGTCGAACTTCATAGCCGATCGGATGCCGTCCGAATTCGACGCCGTGACGCCAGATCCATTCCCGGTGTGTCTGATCGGTCATCGCGATACTGGGGTTCCAGGACCAGAGGCAGCGCCGGTCCAGAAGCGTGGGAACAAGTACCCGGCAGCCCGCTTCCGCAAGTCTAAGAGCGAATGGATTGGCCAAGTCGTCTGCCAGGCCGCTGATCATTTCAGGCGTTTGATCCGCGTCCGGAATCGCAACACCGCTGGCGATCACTTTGCGTTTGGGTTCCAGCAGCAGGCCTTCGGCATCAAAGCCATCAGCAACTGTCCAGCGCACGGCGAAGACGCGAACCTGGTCGTTCTCAGCCATCGCCGCCGGTCGATTCGGTCCCGAGACGTAGCTCAGGACGACCGGCACAGTCAGCTCGTCAACGGCACCGATGATATTTCTGAAGCGAGCCCGATTCGGTTCAACCGACTGGGCATAGTGCTCGGGCGAGGTGAAGTCTCGATCCCAGAACTGGGTGCGCTGATCGAGCGACGCTGCAATGGCGTGGATCAGGTAGCGGTCAATCCCTGCCACCATTTGAGCTGAAAGATCGCCCCTGGCCGTGAGGAATGGAGATTCCGACAGACGCTCCTGACCCTCAGCCTGAGCGACGAAAATCCAGGTTATCAGAACAATGACTGCATGAAATCGGACCATGCCGCCAATTATCTACCCCGACAGCCGGCCAAATGTTATGGATTATATGCGGCATAACGAATTGCGATCTATCCGGCGGCAGGGATGCTGACTGATAGATCGTGCGTTGAAGTTTTCCGCTTCGTGAGTCGAACAGCGGGGTACTGCGGAATCAATGAAGCTCACGAATTGGGACGAGCGGAAGTTTACACTGGTGGGCGGGCCGAGTCACGGTCG
>Ga0316208_1003633_pt1 | contig 10947 bp, 3 predicted proteins | sample 3monopyrite_MG_FD_204944 | JGI IMG/M metagenome (GOLD analysis project Ga0316208, IMG submission 204944) | Microbial mat bacterial communities from mineral coupon in-situ incubated in ocean water Damariscotta River, Maine, United States -... | ecosystem: Environmental > Aquatic > Marine > Coastal...
CCGGGCTATAGCCCATATCCGCGAACCGGCTCTCGGCGATCTCGCCGAGCATCCGCATGATCTCGATGTCGGATTCGATCGTTTTGCGGATGCCGGGGCGGAGCACCTTCAAAATAACCTCGGTGCCATCGTGCAGCACCGCGTGGTGAGCCTGCCCGACGGACGCGGCCGCGAACGAATCGAAATCAACGCTCTTGAAATGATCGTCGAGCGAGCCCTTGAACATCTTCTCGATGTGCGGCTTGATCACATCGGCGGGCTCCGCCGGGACGCCGGATTGGAGTTTGGCAAATTCAGCGGCCCAATCGTCGGGGATCAGGTCGGGCCTTGTCGCGAGGATCTGCGCGAGTTTGACGAAACTCGGACCCAGGCTCTCGGCGGCTTTGCGCAAACGGACCGCTTGCGGCTGCCGGCCGAGTTCCTCGCCCGGCTTATCGAGCCCGACGAGCCTTTTGCCTTGCAGCGCGATCCGGTCGATCGCAAGCCCTTGCACGACGTCGGTAAAGCCGAACCGGACGAGGACGGCGATGATGTCTTGAGCACGCTTGATGTTTCGGAAGGTGCGTTTGATATTTGGGATGCGGGTCGCCATGACGAAAAGAGTCTACGCGATCGCGCGATCGTGGGGTGTCATTTGCCTGCTGGGGCACGATTTGATTCCGAAAGCAACCGATGGATTATCCGCGGGCTCGGTGAGTGGAAAACATGACATAAAAAAAGCCCCGGGATGAACCCGAGGCCTTTGCAAGTCGGCGGTAAGTTTTCGGCGATCAGGCCCGGCGGCGGCGGGTGCCGACGGCGAGCAGGCCGAGGCCGGCCATCGCGCCCGCAGCGGGCATCGGGACAGCCACGACGTTGACGATGATCGAAGAGAACGAAACGATGTCACCCTCGGAATCGTACGCTTCGAGCATGATGACATACTCGCCAGCCACGCGGCCGTCGAAGCCGAAGCCAGCGCCGGCGTTATCGAAGAACTCCATGTTCCACGAGTTCTGCGCGACGTTGTTTGAGCCGATGAGCGAGGCGTACCCAGCAACGTCGCCGAACGCGGCCGAGGTGCCCGCACCGTTGGCGGTGGAGTTGTTGCCTATCGCGCTATCCGCATACGGCGTGTTGATGGGATCGAAGCTCAGGAAATTTTCGGTGCCGACACCCGGATCAAAATCGATCGACATGATGTAGGTCAACTCGTTGAGCATCTGGCCCGAGGTGCCCTCGAAGTCGGTGTTGACCGACCATTCAAAGTTCCACAACGCCGTCGAGGTCGAGCCGGGTGCGAAGCCGAACCCGGTCGGCGGGAGGCCGGCCTGGAAGGTGTAGGAACCGTCGCCGTTGCTGTTGAACTGATTCTGGGGTTGGTTGTTGCTGTCGAAACGGAGCTTGGCACGCAGGCCGATCTCGACACCGTTGTCCTGGCCCACGGTAAAGCCGCCGTTGGCATTACCGGACCCGAAGATCACGTTGTTGGTCACATTGGCGTCAAATGCAGGAGCCGCGCTCGCAAAACCGGCGGCGGCTGTCAAGGCAGCGATACTCAGAACAGTCTTCATCTTCTTTTCCCCTCTCATATGGGTCAAAATTCCTCGAATCCCAGTATTCAGATCTACAAATTATCTGTTCTAATAAGAGTAGAAGGCCCAAGTTCACGACGCAAGCCCAGAGTTTGATTCCGGATAATAAAATTTGCAGAAAACTCATGCCTCAGACAAGCTCATAATCACCGACATTGACCAAAATCAGGGTTTGTTACCCAAATCAGGGTGTTTGGTCCGCCAATGACCTGAGCCGATCCTCAATATACTTCGGCAGATTCGAATTGGCAGGGACTTGGTCAATCAAGTTTTCAACCTCGGCCGCCCGATCGAGCTCGATCAAAACCTCACTTAGTTCGATCAGCATTTCGGGCATCGGCGGCCCCGCGAGCCCGATGCCTTCTTTGAGTATTCGCTCGGCCGCCTCCAGATCGCCCTGCTCGCGATAAACCACCGCGCGGGTGTGCAGCAGCGTTCCCAGCGCGCCGTTCCCCAGTTCGTCTTCACGCGCGATCCCGATCGCTTGATCGATCAGCCGATCCGCTTCGTCGGCTCGACCAAGCCCGGTCGCGAGAAGAAACGCGTAGTTATTGAGCAGCTGTGCATTCCGCGGATGTTCTGCGAGTAATTGCTCGAACCGTTCCGCGGCGAGCCCCGGCCGGCCCGCGGTTTGTTCGAGCGAAGCAAGCACGATCGCAAGCGTGATATCTGATTGCGCTTCTGGAATTTCCCCGAGCAGCCCGATCGCCCGTTCCGCATCGCCCGGCTCCTTGGACGAACTCGCAAGCGTAACCCGGGCCCAGCCACGGAGGTACGGCTGTTCGGATGAATCGACGGCGGCGTCGAGCCGATCGAGCCAGACGCGGCGCATCTGGGTTTCTGCCAGCGGGAGCCAGCCGGCGGCGTCGAGATAAAGCCAGACCGCACCGGCATCGTTGGCGAGCCTAGATTCGATCAACGATTCCGCCTCACCTGCCCGACCCGTCGCGGCCAGCGCAGAAACAAACACCGCGGCCGCCATCGGGTCGGCATCATTGTCGATCAGCCGATCACGGTGGGGGAGCAAACGGTCGAGCGCTTCTTGGGGTCTGTCCAGAGCGATCGCCACGCGAGCTAGCAAAGTATCAGAATCGAACGTCTGAACTCCCACGGCGTTGGCGTACCGGTTCGCCGCATCCTCGGCCTGTTCGAAATTTCTAGACATCAGATGCAAGCCCACAAGTTCTCGCAACGGCCAGGCGGCACCGAGTGATCGGGCGGCCTGATCGAGCACGCCGATTAGCCTCGGATCCGCCGGGTCGGTTTCACGGAGCAGCGCGATCCGGGTTTTCCAGAGTATCTGACTCGCCGAAGCGCCCGGTTGAGCGGCGAGGATTTCCATGTCCGAAATCAGAACTTTTCGCGATGTTCCTTCTGTAATATGCTCGGTGATGAGTTCCGCGACACGTGCATCGGTGACGACACCCGAAACCAAAGCCGCGGCCAATATCTGGCCCAGCATCAAGCGGCTGTTGGCTAAACCATCAGCAGGACCGATCGCGCTCCGCAGCGCAGCCGCCGCGTCACCGGATGATTCAGTGATGGCAGCCAGGGCGGCATCAGCATCGCCCATTTCCAACAGAGTGTGCGCGAGCAGAATCGGAGCAATCCCCTTCGCCCCCGTATCTAATGCAAGTTGCACCTGTTTGGATGCTCGCTCCCACTCGGCATACGCCGCGAGGATCCGACCGAGTTCCACATATTTATCAGCATCGGAGAGACCCGTCATTGATGAGACATACACACCAACGGCCTCATCGGGATCGCCGGCTTCGATCAAGATCCGCGCCGCCGATCGAACCGCTTCGGGCGACGGGTTGTTCTCTGCGAGCCGAAGCGCGACCGAACGTGCCTCGCCTGGGTCGCCCGATCGCACGAGCGCATATCCGAGCGAGGCAACATCCGCAACCCGCCCTAAGCCCGCAAGAATGTACCGATCAGGGAGTGAATCCTGAGCGCGCCCAACCGATTCAAGCAAGTCTGCACGCCGGCGAATCAGATCCCGCCGCAGCACATCGACCGGCACCAAGAGATACGAATCGAGTTCATCATTCACCTCGCCGTTCAGCCCCTCTCGCTGCAACATCGAGATCAGATCAGCAAACAATTCTGGGCTTTGCGTGACACTCCGTCGGAGCATTCGGATCGCATCGGCCGGCTGGCCCGTCAGGTCATACGCGAGCGCAATGAGCCGAAGCACGTCGGTATTCTGCGGCACGCGACCGCTGATCTGGGTGAGTTCGAGGATCGTCTTTGAGAGCACTTCATCGCGCTGCTGTTCAGGAAAACTCTCGATAAACTTGAGGTCCGCGCGGAGCCCGGCCACCCGCCACTCGATCGCGCTTGCGCCGGTCAGCGTCCGCAGCCGAGCGACCGCAGAGCGGATCAACTCTTCGTTATCCCACGATAATCGTGAGGAAAGCACCGCGGTTTGTGCGCGAGCAGATTCGGCGTAGTCTTCGCTGATCGCACCGAGCGCATCCACAACGCCGGGCAGCCCAAGCTCTTCCATGTAGCGCACGCGAGCAATATCACGCCCGACTTTGTCGGCTTCGTTGGAGATCAAAATCGAATCGAACAGATTCAAACCTTCTTGCGTTTCACCCGCACGGGCCAAGAGGATCGCTCTCGCGGTGACCAATTCGATCGAGCCCGCGGCTCCGCCCTCCGGGAACTCAACAAGCGACCGGCTGAGCGATTGGTCATACGGATACACAACGTTTGCGAGTTCGACCAGCTCCCCGAGATCATCGGGAGCGCCGAGCTCGAGCAGCCGGCCGGCCTGCGCGAGCCCATTCTCTGTCTGCCCGGCGACGAGCAGCAGCCGAGCGTGCAACGCAACCAGCGAGGGGTTTTCGGGGTCTTGTTCCACCTGCTCCGAGACCCGAGCAAGCTGATGCTCGGCGGCAACGCGGGCATCATCGAAATTCTGAGCCGAGAGTCTTTTTTTGGTATACCTGCCAACAACCGCGTCGATCTGGGCTCCAACGATCCCTCGTTGCTCGAGTTCCAAGAGCACGTCCGACGCATTGGTTATATCGCCCTGCTGCGTGTACACCTCGGAGAGCACGAGCAGAAGCCGGGCACCGGGTCTACTGACGGCTTCAAGCTCCGCTCGGGCTGAATCAAGCTGCGCTGTCCTAAGAAACACCTGCCCGCGCACGAGCGCCACGAATTGATGGTGCTCGGTCCCCCCATCACGCGCATCGAGAACCAACGCGGCTTCATCCGCAGCGTCGAGCTGAGTAAAAATAGTTCTTGTTTCCCCTTCGTTGTTGCGCAGCGCTTCCACACCGCCGAGTGCGCCCCAGAATTCCGCATCTCGCGATCCGATCGCGGCAAGCCGCGAGACGCAATCTTCGCACACGATCGTACCTTCCGGGTTTGATTCCGCGAGCAAGTAAAGCCATCCGAGCGCCGCGGGGTCCTCGGTTTGGGGATCGATCCTCAGAGCCAGTTGGGTCGCACGGTCATTTTCAATCCGCCACCACGCAGCGCGTGACTCGGCCGCGATATACCCGTCTCCCAGACCTGCTTGCGCGATGAACCGGTCGATGGTTTCGCTCGCGTGCTCGATCAACCCGACGTCACCGGTGATCAAGCCGAGCCGGTGCAAGAACGACGTGGTTTGCAGCGCGACCTGAGGCGAGCCGGGCATCATTTCCGATGCGCGTCTGGCGGCATCGACCGCTTGCTGAAAATACTCTACGGTATTGCCGGTAGCTTCCACGGCTCCAATCGCCGTCCCGACTAGACGGAGCAGATACTCGGGCTGATCGCCCAAGCGCTCGGCTACCGCATCGCCGCGGAGAAAATCGTTGAGCTGCTCAGCAGTCGCCCCCCGGGCTCGCATGACCTCCATCGTCGCGCCGTACGCACGCAGACTCTCAGGCCGCGCGGCGATGAACAATTCCGCCGCGTCGCCAGCCGCATCGAGCCGATCCAGCGAGATCAAAGCATAGATCTTGTTCTCAAACGCATTTTCGTTTGTTGGATCAATCGCAAGCAACGCATCGCAGGTTTCGAGCAATTCCGTCTGAAGCTTCATGGCCCCATAGATCGTGATCAAAAACTCGTGCGCCTCCGGGCGATCTGGCGCAGCGGCGATCGCCAGTTTCGCCGCGGCGACCGCGGCCGACGCGTGTTTGTTATTCGGGAGCGGCACCGCTGCCCGGCACTTCGCGTATGCGAGCGACGCGTCGTAATCATCCTTCACCCGAGCGATATAAGGGCTGAGCGCAAGCAGACCATCTTCATACGAGCCCGCCTCAGTCAGCCGCAGCCCCTCATCCCGAGATTCGAGATTATGGCGATCCCGGATCGAACCGCGCACAAACACAGCCGTGACTAAGCCGCCAGAGACCACAATCAAAACCGTGACGAGGAGTAAAAGTCGTTTGATTCCCTTGCGGCTCATCGTTTCCCCTATCGAACAGTCGTGCGCAAATTCACGCCAACCATCATTCCCGCTTCATCACTATTCCAGAACCTAGGCAAATCGGCCCGGCCGATGCCGGTTCATCTTATCGGGTCCGCGTGATCTGTTCGTTCAGGCCGCGTTTGAAGTGAGATACGGATGGGTTTTCTTCGCTTCGAGTGTCATCCGGCCTTAGCCGATAGAGAATCAGGTGTTCGGTGAACAACACCGAGTCCAATCCGGCTTGCGGCCAGCAGGCCGGATATCGTTGCAGGGGATAAGAGAAGCAGACATGGCCCGCAGCGAGAACCGACCGATAACCCAAGCCGACCAGCCCCTGGGCCGAGCGTTCGCCTCGGTGTGCGCACAGGCTCCGGCTCGGCTCGCGATCGCAGGTGATGGGCAGTCTGTAACATTCGCCGGTCTCGATGAACACTCGCGCGCGCTCGCCGGGGCGCTCGCCGCACGCGGCATCGGGCCGGGCGACCGGGTCATGATCGCCCTCGGACGCGGCGTCGATTTCGTGACTGCGGTCCTCGGAGTCACCAGATCGGGTGCCGCATACGTCCCCGTCGATCCGACCTGGCCCGCATCGAGACTCGCCGAACTCATCGAGATCGTTCGGCCCGCAGCCGGCATCGGTGATGCACTCGAAGGCCTGAAACTCCCATTCAAGGGGGTTGCCGAACTTGTTGAACAAGGTCAGCCAGAAGCGGCGAGATTCACCGACCGAAACGTCGGCCGGGGTGACCCGCTCTATGTCATGTTCACTTCGGGCACGACGGGAATCCCCAAAGCGGTGGTAGTTCCGCACAGAGCCGTGCGACGGCTCGTGTATAGCCCCGACTTTATGGATGCGGGCCCGGATCGGGTGTGGCTGCAACTCGCCGCGACTTCGTTCGACGCCGCGACGCTTGAAATCTGGACCCCCCTTATTCAGGGCGGAACCATTGTTCCAGTCACCGATGCACTCCCGACGCTTGACAGGATTGCGGATCTCATCGCCCGGCACGGCGTGACCGACGCCTGGCTCACGGCGTCGCTTTTCAACGCGATCGTTGACCACCGGATCGGGGCTTTCGCCGGGATGAAGCAGGTCCTGACCGGCGGCGAACGGCTCTCGCCGATTCACGTCGGGATGTTCCTCGAACGATGGCCCGACGTCCGCCTGATCAACGGCTACGGGCCGACCGAGAACACGACATTCACCTGCTGCCACACTATCACACCTGCCGATGTCAAAAAGCCAAACGGTATCCCGATCGGCGTCCCGATCGGTGGTACAGAAGTCCGGGTTGTGGATGAGGAATTGAACGATGTTCCTGTCGGTGAGGCCGGCGAACTGCTGGCCGGCGGGGATGGGCTCGCGCTCGGGTATTTGGGTGATGAGGAACTCACTGCGGAACGATTCGTGACCACCGAATCGGGCGGGCCAACGCAGTACCGCACGGGCGATCTGGTGAAGCAAAGCGCACAAGACGGTCCGCTCGAGTTTTTGGGCAGGCGTGACCGCCAGGTCAAGGTGCGCGGGCACCGCATTGAACTCGAAGAAGTCGAATGCACGTTGCGCGCGCACGAAGCGGTAGGCGAGGTGTTCGTGTTTACTCTGGGCGACCGGGCTGACATCCGCCGGCTGGTCGCGGGCATCACGCCATCGGATTCGCGGCGGACCCCAGACCCGGTGGCGATCCGCGAATGGGCCTTGGATACCGCGCAGGAATACCTGGTTCCAGATGCGATCATCGTGCTGGAGTCGGTCCCAGTCGGCCCCAACGGCAAGGCGGACGCCGACGCGATCCGGGCAATAGTTGCGGGTTCGATCGGGCACACGGGATCAGTGAACACCGATTCAGGGATCCCCGCGAATTGGGACGAACTGGAGAGTTTGCTCGGAGAGGTACTCCCGGGAACACACATCGGTCCAGACGACGGGTTTGTGAGCGTCGGCGGTCACTCGATCGCGGCGCTTCGGCTGGCGGCGTTGATACAGAAACACCGCGGCATCTTGATCGGGATCGGCGAGATCATCCGGTGCGGTGCGCTGCGGGATCTGGCAGAGAGAATCGAGTCTGCCGGCCAACGATCCGCGCCCATTTTCGAAGCAGCCAAGGAAGATAATTTGGGTCAGGGCAGCCTGCCTGCATCATCGATCCAGCGGCAATTTTTCTTTGAAAACGTGGTCGATCCGACGGGCGTTGCGTATCACGAGCACGCCGCGTTTCGGGTTGAGTTTGGCGAGCTCGATCTTGCCCGGCTCGAAGACGCGTTCCGTGCGCTCGTAGTGCGTCACGAGGCGCTGCGCACGCGGCTGGTCATGACGGATGACGGGCTGGTTCAGGAGATCGACCCACCCGAGGCCGCGAGCCGGGCGATGTTCACAGCGCATGGCTGTGTTGATTGGAACAAGGGCGCTGAGATTCCCGACACGGTTTGGGTTGCGGTTTCTCAGCGGTTTGATCTCGAGCGGCACGTTCCGGTTCGGATGGACGTGTTTGGGATCGAAGCCGGCGGGCATGCTGTTGTGATGACGTTCCAGCACGCGGCGATCGATGAATGGTCGCTGGGGATTCTTGAGCGGGAGCTCGGCGTTCTATATTCTGATGCCGAGGGAGCCGAGGTTGTCTCGCAGCGGTATCAGGATTTTTGTGCCGCGGAACGTGTGCACACCGATGATGAGGCGGTGATCGCGATAGCTGATCGGCTGCTGGAGTTGCCGCAGCCCGCGGTGCCGCTCGGGCACGCTCCTGATGAGGGGGTTGTTGTCGGGAGCGATGACGGCTGGATCACTGAGTCAGACCTTGCAGAGTTGGCCCGGCGATACGGGGCGACCCCGACGGCGGTGCTTGCGGGTGTGTATGCCACGGCGCTTGGGGAAGTCTTTGAGCTTGGTCGTGTTGCGATTCTCACGCCGGTTTCGCATCGGGAAATAGAGGGATTGCAGGGTGTTGTCGGCTGCTGCAACACGATGCACGCGCTGATCGTCGGTGCTGGGCGAGGTCGTGAGGAAAGCGATTTACAGGGAGTTGTTGATGAAGTTTCAGACAGTTTGCTGTCCGCGTACGACTCGGCTTGGGCTCCGTTTGCGCTCGTAGCAAAGGAAGTTCACCGGCGCGGCCCGAGCAGGGGGCTCGTTGTCCCGTTCGGGTTTGCCTATGAGACCAGCGAACCGTTTGGGCCTGCGATGGGCGGGCTAGGCATCGAGCCTATCACGATCCGTAGCGGGATCGCGCGATTTCCAATCGGGCTCTCGGTCGATCATCGCGATAGGCGAATGCGTTCAACGCTTTCCGCTCCTGTGGGGGCGAATGCGGAAACGATGCTCTATCGGATTCAAGATGCGATGCGACGGATTGTCTGTGATGCAACAGGGCAAGCAGTACTCGGCGCATCTTCACGGGTTCCTTTTTCGGAAACCGGCTCGCGCATTGCGGCGAACGAAACCCCTGAAACCGAAGAATATAGAGTCCTCCGGGCGGCCGCTCGCGCCGCGTGGAAGGACCTCTTGGGCTCACCACCCGCGAACGATTCGGCGCGGTTCTTTGATCATGGTGGGCATTCGCTGCTGTTGCTCCGGCTGGCGGCGCGGATCAGAAAAGAGACGGGGCTCGAGATCCCGCTGGCTTCGTTCCTGCAAGACCCGACCTTTGGTCATCTCGTCGCGTCGCTGGGTTCGTTGGTACGAAAAAAAGCGGCAGGGGCTGGTTTCCAGATCGAAGAGTTTGGAAAAGGGCGCAATGTTGTCATCGGTGTGCCCGGCGCGTTCGGCCGGCCGATCTCGTTTCAGCATGTCGCGGATGCCTTTGCCGCGATGGGCAGCGATGTTCGGCTGCGGTGCTACAACGTGTTTGACGCGATGGGTGACGGGGATGTGACCAATGGCTTTGATCAGGTTCTTGATCGGCTTGCGCTCGATCTTGCGAAGCCGGATACGGTGGGGATGCTCGGGTTCTGTGCCGGCGGGTTGTATCCGTTTTTCTTGGACGCGTTGCCAGCCGCGTATGTTGCGAGATCGCGGCTGTGGCTTTTGAATGTTTACGCCCCGGATTACGCGAGCCATGCGGTATCGCAGCGTCTTGAGAGTATGAAAGAGGCGGTGGTGGATGTGCGATCGTTGCCGAGGGCGTGCTTTGATAGCGCGGTTACGCTCGGGCGGATGGCTGCGGTTCGGATCCGGGGAAGAGACCGCGGCGTGAGCGCGGATCATTTTTCTCAGGCCGAGTTTCGCCAGTTGCTTGTCCGGCGGACCCTGCGAGCCTGGCACGGGAAATCTACGGTTATCATCGCGGGTCGCAAGCCGGTCTGGCGGACGTACTACCGCAACGATCACTTGAACGGTCTTGATACGTATCTGACCGGGCCGCACCGGATGGTCGTTTTGCCAGTTCTCCACCATCAGTTGCTCGGGATAGGCGCCGAGCGGATCGCTCTGGAGATCGCCGAGGATATCGAGAACGATTTGCGATCTTCGGCGGGGCCTGCAAAGCAGAACGGGACGGCCTGATGGAACCCGGGGTCTGGCAGGAGATCGGCGAACTCGGTGCTTCGATTTGTGTCGAAGCAACGGCACCGCAAGACGAACGGCCGGCGTCGTCGAGCGGGGAGTTCTGGGCTCCGCGGATCGCGGCTTCGCGATTGCTTGTAGAGGGTGATGTTTCGATTGCCGGCAAAGAAGGATATCGGCCTGAGATTCAAATTCTTGGCAAGCCGGCGGCCGTGAGTTTTTCGAGAACCGCGGGTGGGCGGTCTTGTGTGATCCGCGACACCGGGCGAGTGGGGATTGATATCGAACGGCGGACTGAATTGGCCGATGCGAACGGGATGCTCGAAATTGCAAGTTCGCGCGATGAACGAGATCGAATGTTTGCGGTGTTTGGCGAGGATTCTTCCAATGCTGTGCTGCGTGTCTGGACCGCAAAAGAAGCCTTGCTCAAGGCGATCGGGTTGGGACTGTCTGTT
>Ga0316208_1003634_pt1 | contig 10945 bp, 6 predicted proteins | sample 3monopyrite_MG_FD_204944 | JGI IMG/M metagenome (GOLD analysis project Ga0316208, IMG submission 204944) | Microbial mat bacterial communities from mineral coupon in-situ incubated in ocean water Damariscotta River, Maine, United States -... | ecosystem: Environmental > Aquatic > Marine > Coastal...
GACAGTGTGATGGAGTATCTTGATACATACTCTGGGCAAGCAGTGCCGATCTTGTACGTAAGCAGTTACGATGGACGAGGTTATCGCTCTGTAGAGGTTCAAAAAGTACCTACACTATTTCTGAGCAATGGTGTTTACAGGCAGGGCAGTGCAACTGGTTCTGCCTGGAAGAGTAAAACATATCAGTTGATTTCTCCCGGTCAGGATACCATCTACGGTACCGGTGGCTGGTACGATCCCGATGGGAATGGTGGGATTTCTGATGATGACAAGGATAACGTCACAAACTTCACTTCAGGCAAATTAAAATAATTATTGGTTATGGAATTTTGTTCTGATGCAGGGCCGTGGGATGGATGAAATATGATGGGAATTCGAAACGTGAATAATCAGGTTTGTAGGGTCCGCTGTGCGGACCGCGTCTTGAAGAACGATCCCCCATTATGGTCCGCACAGCGGACCCTGCGAACTGGTTTCTCGATGATCGAGTTACTTGTTGTCATCGGGATTATTGTCGCGCTGGCGGCGATGTTGTTTTCTGTTTTGGGAAGAACAATGGAAAACGCCCGCATCAAGGCGACTCGCGTCACCATCATGAAGATCAATACAATTCTGCAACAACAACGCAAAGAATTTGATCATGCTGAAAAAGTCAACCAAACTTTCCCGCAAAAGGAAACCTTTGGAGGATTTGGTGCCCGGGCTGATCTTGAGCATTACTACGCCAGAAAATTGCGAATGAAACAGGCGTTTCCTCAAAGGTTTGAAGACTTTCTAGGGCCAGATGGTGTGCCTGGTTCCTTTCAACGGTGGAATCTATCAGTAACACGAATTGATGACGATGGAAATAGCGATCCTGATTGGGAAGCTCTCACGTTCAATGGGGTTACGGTATCTCGTCCTGATTTAGATGAGTTAGGATTGAATATTGGCAGTTCGTTCTCGGACGATCCTGTAGTTGGCAGATTGATTGCCAAGTCGCTTGCCGAGGCGTTTCCCGATAAAGATGGCTGGAAACTAAAACACGACCCCAAAACAGAAAGTGCAGAGTTACTGTACTATACAATTACAAAAAATTCTTTCGGATTCACCACGGCTGATGATGGAGAGTTCAGTGCCAGGGAGATTGCAGATACCGATGGCGATGGCTTGTTAGAATTTGTCGATGCCTGGGGGGAACCGTTACGGTTTTATCGCTGGCCAACACGCTTGATTCGACCGGGGGGGCCGGGAACAACTGTAACTAATCGCTACTGGAATATGCTTGCCTCTCGCAGGTTAGATGATCTGGAAAAAAACAGGGATCCCTATGATGTGAATGCTAAAATGTATAATACGATTTTTAACTATGCAAGACTGAATAATAATGGGGATATGTCCCTTTATTTTCACGAGGGAGACGCCAATTTTGACCTAACCGGCGATACGAATTTTATCCAAGCTGCGTTTCATACGCCTAAAACTTTTCATACTTTTCTGGTTATTTCGACAGGCCCGGATTTGGAGTTAGGATTGCTTGAGCCAACGGACACCGTGAGATTTGGGCATCTGGCACAACCTGACCCGACCATTACAGATGTCGAAGATGGTCCCTTGAACGATAATGTGACGAATTTGAAATCGGAAGAGAAATAGTTTTTAGCTGTTACCTTACAATTGTTGACCGGGCCTTTGTTGACATTTTCTGTTTCCCTGCACGGGAGAAAAACTATGAATGCAGAAACAAAGAAACCAGACTGGACAGGCAACGCCATGAGCCAAGCGAATAATAAACAGATGAAACAACGCGGTGCTTTTACGCTGATTGAGCTACTGGTAGCCATTACCATTTTTGTCATTTTGCTCGTGCTGACACTCGGTGCGTTCAATTTGAACATCGGCAGCGAACGGGTTCGTTCAGCTTCGCGGCAAGTTCAGGCAATGTTGGAAGGTGCCAAGTCGCGAGCCTTCAAATTCCAAAAACCGGTCGGCGTGCGCTTTATTCTTGATGAGAACAACCCTTCTGAAATCACAGGCATGATGTATATCGAAGGTCAAGATAACTTGGCTGGCGGAAATTTTGAAACGGGTTCATTAAGGTATGTTAAGTTTGTGCATCCCGGTCCCGGCCCACTAAAAGGAACCACCGTGGAAGGTATTCAGTACGCTTCAATACAGGGGACCACGAGTCTTTCCTGGAAAGAGATGAGTAGCATAGGGCAAATAGAAGCAGGCGTAAAAATTCGAATTCCAGCCAAGACGGGCAAGTGGTATACCGTTTCCTCGGATCTTTTTTTGGCAGACCCAAATCAAAGGATCATGCGTTTAACAGTGCCCTTGCTTGGCGTCACTAACTGGGGAAGTCTTACTCCCTCGCTTGGAGATAAGACAGACACCTACGAACTAGACCTTTCGATGGTCATGGGGGCGATGCCGGGAGAAGACCCGGTGGCGTTTCCCAAAGGAATTGTCATTGAATTAAAAAGCAGCAAAGTTCCCAGAAACTGGAATGTCAACCGTTGGATTGCAGGGAGAACTTATCTTCCGCAAGCATGGGTTGTTGGAGTAACCGGCAGTGGTTTGCGAGCCTTTCAGACAAGTGCAGGCGGAGTTACAGGAGGCAGTGAACCTGCCTGGCCATCTGTTGTGGGCAATACGGTAGTTGATGGGACTGTTACATGGCGATGTTACGAAGTTCCGCGGTTTGATATTATTTTCACGCCGCAGGGGACAGTCATGGGGTCGGTAGTTGCCGAAGGGTTGCTACATCTTACGTTGGCTGAAACTCGGGACACTCACGCTATTTTTGAAGACGATCCGACCACGTCTCCTGCCGGGCAAACAACCATTGGAGTGCCGGTTTGGGATTTGCGGGATCACAATAACGATGGCGAGAAGCCGGAACATATCGGTTCGTTCCGAGTGATTACTGTTTTTCCAGCCAGTGGCTCAGTGAACGTCAGCCCGTTGGATCAGACAGATGTGAGAAATAACATTACTGGCGCACTAACGCCTGATGAGTTTGCAGATAGCATCTTCCGCTACGCGATTGAGGGTTCGACAGCGAAGTAAAAGAAAAAAGTGTTTCACGCAAAGACGCGGAGATGCAAAGAAAGAAAAATAAAGAAGAAAAATAAAGAAGAAAAATAAAGAAGAAAAATAAAGAAGAAGAAAAAGTTTTTAGAGAGTGGATTTTGAAGAAGACATTTCGATTGTAAACAAAAGTAGGAATGAAAGCCTTTGCGTGAGTCAATTTTGTAATCTGGAGCAGAATATGAAATCTGAGAATGAGCTTTCAACAATTGTTGTTGATCTCTGTTTTCACTTACATCGTGATTTAGGACCAGGGCTTTTAGAATCCGTTTATGAACGTGTACTTGAAAAGTGTTTGAATGACAAAGGCTTGTTTGTTGAACGGCAGAAGGCAATTCCGATTACTTTCAATGGCTTGGTTTTTGATGAAGGGTTTCGAGCAGATTTAATTGTTGAAAACAAACTATTGTTAGAATTGAAATCTGTTGAAGAGTTAAAGGGAGTTCATTTCAAGCAGGTACTAACTTACATAAAACTAATGGATTTGAAATTGGGACTTCTTTTGAACTTTGGCGATAAGCTGATGAAAGATGGAATCAAACGGATTGCGAATGGGATTTGAAAAAAGTGTTTCACGCAGAGACGCGGAGACGCAAAGAAATAAAGAGAAGAAGAAAAGAAAAATAAAGAAAAAGAATTCAGGACGGTTGGTTTTGGAGAAGATATTTCAATGCTCAAAAAAAAGTAACAATGAAATCCTTTGCGTCGTTGCGTCTTTGCGTGAGTCTTTTTTAGTTAGGTATATTTCGAGATTCGTTTTTTGAATTTCGGGTTTTCAGAGTTGGGTCACCGCACAGGAGCGGTTGTTAAGAGGCGGATCATTACGATGAATCAAATCGCAAAAATCAGATCGCTGAAAAGCTCAGCCGCGGTGCCGAAGCCGTTTCGAGACGGCCCGGGTTTCTCTGGTACAACGCTGACTGAAATTCTGATGGCACTCATGGTCATGGGAATCGGCCTGGTTTCGGTCGCCTCACTGTTTCCGATCTCCATGTTGCGTTCCGCACAGGCAACCAAATTAACCAACGCAGTGCTGCTGAAATTACAATGTGAAGACATAATACAGGCGTTGCCGAACTTGGCTCGGGATGACTACGATGCCTCTTACCCAACTCCGAATCGTATTTTGGATAACGTAGAATTCACTCCTCGATCTGTAGCGTGGCCACGCTACGAAATAACAAATTTGATTCAACTGAAAAATTTTAATGTTGTTGCTGTAATTGACCCTATTGGTGCACTGTACAACTTCGGTTCACCAGATGCAAAATCATATGGGAAAGATCCCTATAATTTACATGGAGGATCAGCCAGTATTTTTCGCTTCTCTGCTGTCCGGAAAAATGCCGGTTTTAATTTCTCAAACTCCTCGCATAAAGAATCAGCTCTGTCGCTGTTTGGTTCGAATGATAGCTGGAAATCTTTTACATCTTCGATTGAAGTTACCGTAAACAGTCCAACTGAAGTTGTTTTACTGGATGCAAAACTTGATGACCTGACAGTGTTTGCTGACTCACTTTCATCTGGGTCAGTTGGCAGGATTGTCTTGGTTGATATCAATGGAAAGCAATCACATGTAAGTCAGGTTGCCCCAGGGGCAATTACAGGGCAGACAGTCACCCTCTCGGCACCTTTACCCAATAATGGTCTTTATAGTGCTATTTCAGAAGTTCGATTGGAATTATTTGAGCTTCGCTATAGTTGCCTGATTACCATACGAAAACAATTGATTTCTTTGGGGCGAAGTTTTCCATTCCAACCGGGAGATACTAATTTTGATGATGATGGAAATGGGACGCCAGATGATTTTTCTGAGATTGGCTGGCGAACAACAAGGGACCCTTCGGGTGTTCAACTAGATGATGTCCAACCAATGGGAGGAGATTTAGTTGTCTTTTTTCGTCGGGATTTCTCACCGCTTGCCGAACAGGTTTATAGTGTTGAGAATATGAATAAGGGCCAAGTTGGTGTGCAGCCGGGGGATGTTACTATTCGTTGGGCAGGTAATCCTGAAGCAAAGCCTAGGCTGCGTGAAGGTGGGTGGGTTTTTGATCCACAACATGGTTACTGGTATCAAATTCGATCTGTAAATGAAGTAGGAGCAGACTTTGCTTTAATTTTACTTGATCGTCCTGCAGAAGTGACTGGTCAATATTTAATGGTTCCGGAAAATGTTGTAAACGTTGTTGAATTCACTGCATATTAGGATTAAAGCTACATCAAAAAAAGTAGGCATTCAAAGTTGGGCTATTCGAGGGAAGTGACGATGAGTGGTGTAAAAATAAAAGCCTTTAGTCAAATGGACCGGTCTGCGTTTACGCTAGTCGAAATGTTGGTCTCGGTTGGTTTGATGCTGTTGGTGATGTCTCTGTTTGCGGAGATTTTTTCTCTGGCAGTCACTGCGATGACGACACAAATTGGATTGGCAAAAAATGATCAACGCGCACGAACCGCTTTTATCGTGATCGATAACGACTTGAAACGAATGTCGTACCGCCCCATCGACGCTCACCAGGGAATCGTCCCGTTGGTTCCCGGGTTAAGATACAAAGGGGAAGACGCCTCCTCGCAGCAGCAAGGCTACATTTATTATTCAGAAAACAATCCGTTGGATGATACCGACGATGTTCTGCAATTTACAATTTTTGGAAGTCAGCAAAACAATCGCTATCCCGAACAGAACCTGGATTACTTCGGAAGAGCAAGTAATATTTCTACCGGTCCCCCAGGTAATCGACGCGATCAGCCGGATTGGGATGATGGAACGCCAGGGGATGACGTTTCTGTTTCCAAGCAAGCCGAAGTCGTTTACTTCCTGCGGCACGGCACACTTTACCGCCGAACATTACTACTGCGGGATGCAACTTCGATACCAAATAACTTGCAGGAATACGATGGCAGCGATGAGCAAAAGCTGGCACAGCCAGCGGTTTTCAGTGGGGGAAATCCCGTTGATTTAATGATTGGCTATGGAGGGAATTTTTATTCCGATTTTGACTACTCTGCCCATTTTGGAACATCACCCTATGACGGTGATTTAACGCCACCGCCGGGGTCACCGAATCAGGTCGCTGTTTTTCATGGAAGTTTAAGTAATTACGCAGACAACAACTGGCCTTTAGGAGTGCCGCATTTTCGGTTTGGGCATCATCCTTCATCAGGTATTCCGCGTGAGTATTTTGTTTCTGGAGGAACAGACTACTTTTTTGGTCGTTACACCCATGAGGAAACTTCCAATACGAATTTTCAATATCCAGATAATAATTCAGGCAATGTTTTTGGACGGAATGATTTTGATCTCAATTTCTACAAGAATACCGGGCGGCTTGATATTTTTGCAAATGGTTCGCGGCGCGGCACTGATATTTTGATGAATAACGTGCAGAGTTTCGATGTCGAAATCTGGGATGCAGGAGCAAGTGGTTTTGTTGATATTGGTAATGCTAATGCCGCTGCCGGTCTTGTTGCGATCAATTTTTCAACTGGAAATAATCTAAACTCAGCTTACGGCCCGATTAAACCGAATGCCGGGCAGTTGAATGTCTTCGATACGTGGCACTCGGCTTATGATATCAATGCTACATTTCCCGCTCAAAACAATATTGGAAGCAGACAGCCTCCTTATGTTCCTAAGAATATCACTGCAGGGATTACCGTCTGGCAGGAAGATACTGAGTATTTTATTGGTAATCGCGTCATACCCAGCGCAAACTATCGCAGCATTGCAGCTAATGAGCATGACTTGATAAATGGTGCAGTTTATTATGAATGCACAGCCGATGGATGGTCTGCATTGGACCCGAACCAGGCCCCAGGAACTGCTGGGCAACCTGATTGGCAAAAGGATGTCACCGTTACGGGAGACTTTCAAGATGGAGACAACGCTACAAGAGCAACGATTGCACAATGGAAGCTCGTCGATAACCGCAGGCCGATTAAGGCACTACGAATAATTATTCGTTTTCATGATCCGAACAGCGATCAGATGCGGCAGGTGACGATGGTGCATTCGTTTAATGAGGATTTGGAATAGGCGTTAGGTAGTAGGTATTAGGCGTTAGAAAAAGTGTTTCACGCGAAGACGCGCCAGACGCAAAGAAAGAAAAATAAAAGAAGAAGAAAAGAAATAATTCAGGAAGGCTGGTTTTGAAGAAGATGTTTTATTTTCAAAACAGAGTCTGAATAAAATCCTTTGCGTCTCCGCGTCTCCGCGTGAGCCATTTTTAATAGTTTAAAAAACAGTAGTATCAAAACCTGGGCGGGCATGTCTGAGGTGATCTTATGAAAAGTCGATCGACTAAGTTGGAATGCGAAATGCTGAATAGAACCTCCAAGCGAAAATCAAAATTGGAAAGTATCACGTCTTCACGTAAAGGAGGAGCAGTCCTTATTGTGGTGATTGCGATGACGGGAATGCTCGCCTTTCTGGGGATGTTCTTCTTCTCGTTTGTTTCTGCAGAAAGAAACAGCGCGTCGATGTTCGCTGTTTCCACCCGCGAAATTACCGAGAGTGATTATTTTGATTATGCAATGCAGGGGATTTTGATTGGGCCGACGGATGATTTGCGTAGTTCTGCGTTATATGGGCGGAAGTATTCGATGATCCCGAACATGCTCGGCAGCTTTGGTCCCGACTTGCGTCCCAATAGTATGCAGCCTTTTACGGGGACCGGGATTAACGTTGTTTTTCTGGATACGAATAACGATGGGCTTCCTGATTCGGGATCGTCTGCGTTCGGGTTCGATTACAATGCCGATGGTTTCCCTGAAGATACGGATCAGGATTCGAACTTTTTTGATCCAACCGCGGGGGGTACTTTTGATGGCGATGATATTGTCATTAACTTCAGCCCGGCGGCTAATCGGGCGTTTTCTGGAAGCGATACGTATCCAGTCAGTCCGTTAGGGTTTCAGAATCATCCAAATTATGTGCCTGATTTTGAGCCGGATGCCGGGTACACGTATCCGGATATCAACAGTATGTTTCTGGGATATTTTTCGTTGATTGATGTGGATCCTGCGGCCGGTTCGGAATCTTTGCATCGGGTTTGGATCCCTTCGTTTCATCGGCCTCAATATTTGCCTCGCGATGGAACGGTTGATATTTACTCCTCGTTGACATACGCCAACCGTGTGCTTCGCCCTCATCGGGAACATCTGGTTCGGTTGCGCTATCGTGACCCGGGTAACATTAATAATGTGCTTTCTAAAACGGTCCGGCGTTATGTCGCTGCAGGGGGGTTTGATCCAGTCACCGGAACTGCAGGTCCAGCAGTTGGTTTTCCGTTCCCCACATTCAATGCCGGAAGGAACGATGGAGATTATGAAGCTGGTGTTTGGACATTAGGCTTGGGAACTCATACAGATCTTCCAATTGATAACAATGATGATTATGCAGACCAATACGATATTGATGCAGATGGGTTAAGCATCAATGGCAAGGAAGCGATCTTGCTGGATTTGAATCATGGAGTGGAAATCTTATCTGATGGTCGTAAACGAATTCCGATGTTTGCGATTACGATTATGGATGCCGATGGTCTGCTTAACTTGAACACAGCCGGGAACTTGTACGGAGAGCCGACCTCTTTGGTGCATGATTCCGGTGCAGGAGTCAGCGGGGCGTTTGGGAACACAACGTATATTACGCGGTCGAACTTTGGTCTTTCGATGGGAGAATTGAATCCGAGCCGTGCGTTTTATCGTCCACTGGATCAACCGGGAGGGACACCTGCACTGCTTCCTCCCAGCTATGGAAGTATGTTTGGCATCGATATAACAACGTCTGCGGTTTCTCAGTTAGATATGTCGAACATGGAACTGGCTCGTCTGCTTATCGGTGTTGCAGATGGAAACATGGTTGGCCCGAATAGCGGTGACGATGTGGTCGCCGGTCGTTGGGGAGATTCGACTTTACTGGATAATGCCGTTTCAGTCGCGCGGGGAAATGTTGGTAATTCTTCAGTGATCACCGCACCGCAGCCGCCTTATCCTGCATTCAGTCGATTTTCCAGTTCGCTTTCTGTAGTTAACTTTCCCGTACAGTTCCCTGCACCGGGGCGTCCCGGGGTTGATGATGATGAAGATTATTATACGGGAGCGGGCAAGGCTCGCATTCCGGGCGGGAATTCTTTCGATCCTGTTTTCGGTAAACTTGGCATTTCCATTCCTCCTTCGGTTCATCCAAGTGATGAACTGGGGATTGGGCGCTACAGCTACCTTTCCGATTTCAATAATTCCACCTTGCAGTTTTCCTCACAGACAAATCAGGGAGCCCAAAGGCGGGCAGCCAGTACAACAACGTTTAATCTGGCGTCAAAAGATACTCATCAGAACAACCCCGGTCGATGGGTTGAATACGGGGTAAGCTCTGCGCTGACAAGTGCTGGTGATGTGGCTGGTTTTGAATATCAAATTCCGATCGCGCCTGCTTCAGCCAGACCCAATGTAACAGATACCTACAACATAACAGCAACAACGCCTGTGGCCGGCGTTACGCCTTATTCGCAATCTGGTTTTGGAGGATTATTTGGCTGGGGCGAACTTAATCGGCACGTGCAAACCTTCGGGAGTAACCGGGAATGGGGTTCTTATCTGGCGGATGAGCCGGACGAAATTGCGGTCGAACCTGCGTTTCGAAACTTGAATAATGATGCCCTGTTTTCTGTTAACGACATGGCGTTTCTGCATGTATCCGATGGGGACTGGGCAAATATCGGTTCGCCGAACCGGTTGGAAAAGCTGCTGGAATTCAATTTTGAACGCTTGGGTTTGCCTACTGGTAATCCGAGTCCAGAACCAAGAACCGGGTTTACGTCTACAAACGGAATGCTGGTCAGAAGCCAATTCACGACCGATAGCTGGGACCGCTGGGAATTCGGTATGGCACGTGTGGCTGATATCGATAACGATGGTGATCTGCAGGATGAAATTCGTGGCTGGGAATTTAATGATAATTATTCCAACCGACTCGCCTGGCGATTCCCCCCTTCATTTGCGAATTCAGCAGGGGCAAACAATGCACCTTATCAGGTCAACGATCCGATTCGATACGGTGTTCGCCGATGGTTGACGATTGAGTATGCGAATGATCCGAAAAATGTCTTTAACCACAATCGGCTTGATTTGAATCGATTGCTGACGTTTGTTTATGAAAACGGCAAGCCTGTTCTTCGCCATCGTCATTTAACACCGCACACGACAAATGGTGGTGTTTATGGTGCTCCGGGGGGAGCAGATACGATTGCTGCAATGGAACATCGAAATATTTTCGATCCACAAGATGGTCGCCTGGCGTTTCCGTTTTCTGCGATTCAAGGAAACAGGCGTGCTCAGGAATGGTGGGCCAAGTATGACCGCCAGTGTATGGCCCGCGATATTTACGTTTTGCTTTACACACTGGGCGGTGGTGATGACGAGATTAACTACACTTTAGATAACAGTACCAATCAGCTTTACACCAACGAGCAACTTCGCGAGATGGCACAGTTCGCTGTCAATGTGGTTGATGGTTTGGACCGGGATGATGTGATTACCGAATTTGTTTACGATAGAAATCTGGGAGATGGCTGGGATATTACCGGAACGAAAAATTCATCGACTGGTGCACTGAGCGATACATCGGGCGAGACTGCCCGGGTTTTTGGTATCGAAAGGCAATCACTCTGTTTTAGCGAAAGTTTGTGGATAACGACAACCGGAAATCAAACGAACAATGAAGATTCAACGATCTTCGATGATCAGGATCCTGATCGCCAGCATATTTTTCTTGAATTGCAAAATGCGAGTTCGTTCCCGGTTTCTCTTGATGGGGGGAACTGGCGGATCAGAAGGGTTGATGTTGATACCGCTCCCGATCCCGATACGGAAACGA
>Ga0316208_1003635_pt1 | contig 10944 bp, 6 predicted proteins | sample 3monopyrite_MG_FD_204944 | JGI IMG/M metagenome (GOLD analysis project Ga0316208, IMG submission 204944) | Microbial mat bacterial communities from mineral coupon in-situ incubated in ocean water Damariscotta River, Maine, United States -... | ecosystem: Environmental > Aquatic > Marine > Coastal...
TGCAGTGTTTCATATATTGCCGTAGTTGCGAAGAAGCTGCATCTAAAGCGGTCTGCCCAGCAGACCCTACGGTGCTACCCACGTGATATTTCTAATCACAGGTCACCATTCTTCAAGAGAGACAGAGTCGATTTCATTGAAATGTTTATCGCGAGTGATAATCTTCAAAGAATGTTGACTCGCAATCGCAGCAATCCAAATATCGTTTTCCGGCAGTGGGCGACCTTTTGATTTTAACTGGCTTTTAATTTGACCATAATGCAGTGTACGGTGTGCTGTGTACACACTACAATTGAGATTGATTTCATCGTGATCTTTTGTGATTATATTTCGCAGGATAAACAGTACAATGTGCAACCACCACTGCGGTGTGCATAGCACACTCTACCGAACTAACAGACTCCGAATGTCTGTACTCCGTTTCATGCCAGGCCGGCAAGTTTTCTGCCGATCCAGAAGATGGTTAGTAGCAGGATGATGCTGCCGCCCCAGATTGGGTTGCTCCAGAGGCGGAAACGGCGGATGATCGGTTTTGGCTCGGGCATTTTGGCGATGGAATCGATCATTTCCTGAATGTCATCAATGCTGGCCAATTTTCCTTTACTGACCTGAGAGATTTCTTTCAGCACATCGAAGCGAGCCGGTTCGCCGATCTGCTCTCTTTCAACTCCTTGCACCGAAATGGTCGTTTCAAGTTTCGCGCCGTTTTCTTTACAAGTGGTAAGCAATTTGTAGATGCCGCCTTGTTTGGGGGTGAATGTTTCAGTGAAAAGTCCCCAGGAATCATCCCCTGCCGGGGCGAGCCGGACTGATTCTACCTGACCGGAAGGAGACGTGATTTGCACCACGACGGTCCCTTCGCGAAGTGGTTCGCCGCCCGAACTCATCACGTTCGCGTTGAGTGTGATAACGCGATTTGCTTCGGGGCGATCCGGCGAATAGAACAGCCGCATCGCTTCCCCTTTTGACATATTCCGCTGATACGCCATCCAGCGAACGACCTGTCCCCAGAAGCGGTAGTGGTACAAATCTTCGACACCCTTTCGCCAGCGCCACGCGCCATCAGTTCCCATGAAAAGGACTTTTCCTGTGCCAGATGTTCGTGTCACAATCAGCGGCACCCGACCATAGCGAGTCGATTCGGAATCGTGAGTAGCAAGAACCTGCGAGCCAATTTTTGCACGTAATGCAGCCGCATACCATTGGAAGCCGGGCAGATTATTCCAGGTTGATTCGTTTTCGCGTTCATCCAACTCGAGCCGAGTCAATAAACTTCTGCGCCCCGATTCTGTCAACGTAAAGCGTGCAGGAAAGGGCAAGCCGTATCCTTTGACAACTCCCGGATCCATCAGCACCGGGTAAAGTTCTTCCAGTTCGGTTGTTAAAAGAGTCGCCTGTTTCCCCCGAAAACCGGGCAGGAAAATGAGCCCTCCCGCATGGCTGCGAACCAGTTGCCGCAGGTGTTGGCAGTTTTCCAAACTTAACTGATTCGATTCAACACCGACATCCCCCAGAAATACGACATCGTACTTGAACAAGTTCTTTTCGCCGGGGAATTCGTCGAGATAACCTCGCCCGCCCCCTACGCCTTTCAGATCGGGATGAAACAGCAGGCAGTTCACTTCTACCCCGGGATCTCGCTCCAACGCATTGCGTAGATACCGATATTCCCAACGCGGGTACGATTCTACAATCAACACTTTGAGCGCTTCGTTTTTGATCGAAATCGGAAATTCAATTCGATTGTTTTCCGGGTTGATTTCTGTTTGATCAACCGGAATATCTATCGCCAGTTTGTACTCTCCGATTTTTTGAGGACGCCAGTTCAAAGTTTCTCGCAGTTGCCCCATGCCATTCACACGAACCGTCTTGACAATTTTTTCGCCGCGTGTTCCGCTTAAAGTGACGTTGATATCACGATTTCTCGGGAGCCAGTTCAAAATTTTGAATGGGATGCGAATTGTTTTGCCGACCACGCCAAACGTCGGGGCATCGATGCTTGCCAATTCAATATCGGGTAAGTGTTCTTTACTCCCCACGCCAACTGAAAAAACAGGAATGCTTTTCATTCGCAACGTTGTCGCGGCTGAATTCGGCGCCTTTCCCGTGTTCCAGTCACCATCGGAAATCAGGACAATGCCTCGTAAATTGTTATGCTTTTGTGTTGCCTCCAACAATGCCTGATTCAAATCTGTTCCCTGTGCCGGATTCGTCAGCTTCGAGGAAAAAGGCTCGTACACAACGTTCATTCGTTTAGAAATCGGTTCCCACAATTTTGTAAGTTTTGTTCTCTTTGCTTCTGATTTTTTATTTTCTTTATCGTCGGGTGAATCTTCATCAGGAGTTGCGTTTTGCGTGAGAGCAGCAACGGCTTCTTTTCGGGTGATCGGAGGATCGGCAGATTTTTTCGGATTAAGAACGTCTCGCGTCCGCATACTTTCAGAGGTATCGTAAAGGACAACAAGGCTGGGCTGCTCCTCTGGACGAAATTCCTGAAGCAATTCCGGCTGATTGAGTGTGATAACCGCCATGACAATCAACAGAAAACGCAACGTTTCGAGGAAACCGACCGAGCGCGAGTATCCGCTCCGTTTCCAACTGATGCCGCAACAAATGATTGCTGCGATCAGAGCAAACAGGCTCAATAAAAGTGTGGATGTTGTCCAGAAAAAAGTCATGAAGATTCCAGTGTCGCAGTCATCTTGGTTTCTGCTTGCTTTTCGGGAATGCACAACACCGCTTCGAGCAGTAATGCACAGATCATAATAATCAGAAAGATACGCCAGATCTCACTGGCTAATTGCATTGAACTGCCAGCCGCGTCATCAATAATGGTGTAATCAAGACCGTTTAACAGTCTCTCCAACTCAGTCGTTTCGACCGTTGCAATTCGATCTTCTGAAACGGGGCGATTCAACGCGAGCAGAGTTTTGTCTGTTTGATAAAGCCCCGGTTGTATTGTTCTGCTGGAAACGAGAATTTCGCTGGATTGTTCGTCGAGCGGTTTCCAGTTGGTCGCTTTGAAATCGTGATCGAGTCTACATTCAAATTGCCGAGCTGCCCCTAAAGAAGCGGCTCCGCGTGCTAATGCGCGTTGCATCATCACGTAAAGAACGATTCCGTTTGATGTGAAGTTGGAATCGGCTCCTTTGGGAAGTGTGGCACAGAAATACGCAGCCCCTTGACCGGAAATGATTCGCGAGAGCATCGGCACGTTCTTCGGAAATTGAGCCAGCGAAGTCGCTCCGTCTGTTTCCAGTTCGCAATAACGCCTTGCTTCGATTTCTCCAACAGGAAGTGGCGATCCGCTCAGCGTGTTACCAAGCAGTCCGGCATCTGTTCTCCAACGGGAAATTCTGTTCGATTCATTCGCAGCCGTTTGAATCCATTCTTTCCAGGCGGTATGAAAAATCTGATTCGTGTTTGGTGTTTCGGGCGGAAGAAAAAACATTGTGCGTCCCGAGGCGACAAATTCTTCCAACTGCTTCGTGACCGCCCCGGTTGGAATCGGAATCTGCCAGACGATCATCGCGGCTTCATCCCACGGAATCGCAGCAATATTGGTACTCGGAATGATTTCCGATTCCGAGCGCAACCCTCGTTCAGCCGGGATCGATGTGGCGAGTCGAATCAGTTCCGCCGTTTCTTTGTCGTCGGAAATGATTACCGTTTTTCGCAGCGCCGGTTCTGCGTACACGAAATTGAATGTGTTATCGGCCAGGTTGGAATCTTTGGGAAGTTCCACTTTGCCCCAGCCCTGTTTCGATTTTTGATCAATCGCGATCGTATGCCCATTGCGAATCAATTCGCTGCCCGTCATTTCCAGATTCAATGTTGAACGGGCTCCGTTGATTACAATGTTAAGCGGAATTTGCAGCGGTGTTTCAGATTTTGTAGTGCGATTTAACTTGATGTCGAAAACCAGCTCGGCTGCGTTGGCGTTTTCTCGTCGATGCACTCCCGAAACAGTGACTGCAATATTTTCATCAGCCAAATTGGGATATGTCAGCAAATAAAAACGAACCCCTTCGCGATTCGCAACCTGCTCGCGAATCGCATCCCAACGCCCGCCAGACGGGTTCCAGTCGGTTTGCCTTAAATCGGAACAGACCCAAATATCCGTCCGCCCGGTCTGGTTCGATGACATATATTCGACGACTTTTTCGAGTAAGCCCGGAATATCCGCCGTCGTTGCGGTTGCTTCGGTCTCTGGTAAATCGAGCAAATCCGCAGCGGAGTTAATCACCAGCGGCTCTTGTGAAACGCTATCAAACAGAACGAGCTGTGAATTCTGTGCGGTGTTGGTGATGAGTGATGACAACTTCTGCAACGCGGTTTCGCGTTTGGAAATTCCGGTCGAACTTCCCTGCTGCGACATGCTCGCTGAGCGATCCAGAACGATAATGGTCGTTTCCGGTTGACTCCCTGCGGTCAAGCCGAGCCAGCCGGAGGACATCGGGCGACTTAACGCAAACAGCAGTCCCGCAATCGCGAGCATTCGCATGAGCAAAATAAGAAGGTAACGCAACCTCGCCATCCCACGCGACATTCGCTTGGCCTGCATCAAAAACATCGTCGCGGCCCATTGAATCGTTTTGTGTCTGTTCTGATTGATCAAATGAATCAGAACAGGCAACGCGATCAGCGGCAATGCCATCAGGATGAAAGGTTGCAGAAAGGACATGAATCGACTTGGTATCTCTCAAAGATAATTTGTTTTAACCGTAGGGTCCGCTGTGCGGACCATCGCTCGTATTATCGACGTCTTCATTTGGTCCGCACAGCGGACCCTACATTTTTACTTTTTTCGAGCCAGCAGGAAATTAGCCAGCACTTCTGCGTAGTGTTGTTCAATTCCGACACGACGATAATCGACCGCAGAATCTCGCATCATCAGTTTGATTTCTTCCAGATAAATTTGTACTGCTTCCCGGTACTGTTTGGCGATCGTCGTCGGATCGATCAACATCGGGGGAACGCCTTCGAGATCTTGAAACCGCATCGGGCGATCAAACTGGAAATCTATTTCGTTCTGTTCAAGTAAATGAAAAACCGCGACATCGTGTTTGCGATAACGTAAATGCTGAAAGCAATTTTTGAGTTCTTCGGTATCCATGAACAAATCGGAAATAATAACAACCAAAGCCCGTTGACGGATTCTCTCTGCCGCCTGATGCAAAATTCCCGGCAGTCCCGTTTCTCCTTCTGCTTGCATGTCGCCAAGTTCATCGAGAACATGTTTCAAATGAGCGCCACTTCGCTTGGGCGGAATTTCCCGATTGAATTCCTGTCCCGCAAAATAAAGGCCAACCGCATCCCCCTGCCCTGCTGCTAGATAGGCAAGTGTCCCGGCCAGTTTGCGGGCGTAATCGAGTTTTGTGTTGCCGGGATCTTTCAGGCCGCCCGGTCCGAAATTCATGGAACCGCTGACATCGACAATTAAACACAGTCGCAGGTTCGTATCGGCTTCGTATTCCTTGATGAAGTATCTATCACTACGCCCCCAAGCTCGCCAATCGAGACGGCGTAAATCATCGCCCGGCACATATTTTCGATATTCCGAAAACTCCAGCGATGAACCACGAGTCGGACTGCGATGCCTCCCCGAAACCGAACCAACCATCGGCGTGCGCGCATCAAGTGCCAATCCCGCTAAACGAGCCACCACGCCAGGTTCGATGAAGTCACGCATGTTTAATTAAATCCGAAATACGAATATCGAAATCCGAAACAAATTTGAAAGGATCAAATCTCATTGAGTCAGCGGTTATTCTTCGGCGTTGAGTTCTTCCACGAGACGCCGGACGATGTCGCTGCTGTGGATTCCTTCGGATTCTGCGTTGAAGTTGGTCAGAACGCGATGCGATAAGACTGGCTCGGCTACTTCCAGAACATCTTCCAATCTCGCCATGTAACTACCCGTTAATGCGGCTCTCGCTTTGGCTCCCAGAACAAGATACTGCACCGCTCGCGGACCGGCTCCCCAGGAAACGAGCGGTTTGAGCCAGTCGGGAGACTCTTCGGTATTTGGACGAGTGCGGCGGACCAGATCGACGGCAAATTCATAAATGTGCTGCGGCACGGGAACCCGGCGGACCAGTTCCTGAAAACGATTCACCATTTCCGCATTGAGAATATGTTCCAACTCGGGAAGGCTGGCTCCTGTTGTTGTGCGGGCGATTTCAATTTCTTCATTTCGGGACGGGTAATCGACCGAAATCAGAAACATGAATCGATCGAGCTGAGCTTCGGGAAGCGGATACGTTCCTTCCTGTTCGACCGGATTTTGTGTCGCGAGGACGAAAAACGGCGGAGCAAGTTCGTAAGGGCGACCAACAACGGTCACGCGATGTTCCTGCATTGCTTCGAGCATCGCGGCTTGCGTTTTTGAAGGGGCACGGTTGATTTCATCCGCCAAAACGATGTTTGCAAAAACCGGCCCTTTGACAAACTCAAACTCCCGGCGACCTTCTGCGGTTTCCTGCAGAATATCGGTTCCGGTAATATCCATCGGCATTAAATCGGGTGTGAATTGAATGCGACTGAATTCAAGCGACATTGTTTCAGCCAGGCGACTGACCAGCAGCGTCTTTGCCAGCCCCGGCACGCCCATCAACAAACTGTGACCACGAGCAAACAGACAAATCGATATCTGTTCGACGACCCGATCCTGACCAACAATCACCTTGGCCAGTTCCGTTTTCAACTTCTGATAAATATCACGAAGCTCATCAATCGCTGCTACATCGTCAGCGTGCATATCGTGGGTCGTTTGTGTCGTCGCAGGCATTGCTGGTTCCTGTTGATATGATACTCGATAAATATGAAGGGCCTCTATCGGTTTCTGATCCTACTACAACGCATCACCCGATACTATGGTTCATCTATTTTTCTGATAAAGATTTCCAGAAGAATAAACAGAATAAAAAAGATAGGAAGGGGCTCTTTTCGCTTGACAAATTTTCCAGCTATCGATCTCTCTTAAAAAACCGTAGAAAGGAATCTTCTATTTCGTACTGGTTTTTCAAGGTTTGGAATGCGGTGAGTTGCTGTTGATTAAGAATAGACTCCAGTTCGCTTTCTTTTTTTGCATCGATTATTGTCGCAAGCAGATAAAGTTCGTATTGTTCGCCGCTGTAGAGTAATTCGTTAGCTAAATGTGAGCTGCGGTAGAGCTTTCTGATTTTCGGTAATTGTTCGTCGGTAAACCACAATTCCTGATCCAGCATCGCGACGGCATAGTTAATCGTGAATTCGGAATAATTCGACTGAGCTTCTCCCAGTAAAGAAGCCTTCACTTTAGCGACTGTGTTTTCCCAGAGTGGGTGCTGATCGATTTTTGAACTTTCGATCCCTGGGACAGAAAACCCGAAGTTGATTCCTGGACGTTGCTCAATGATTTTTTCGTATTGCACCGTAGCCAATAACGATTTCCTTTTCCACTCTTTCACTGTCCTGAAGGCTGCTCCTTTTCTGGCCACTTCAAGATAACGAAGTTGTTCAGGACTGAGTTTATTCCCGAGAAACTTCTCCTGAGATTTCTTTTGTAATAACTTCTGTAATTCATCCTGAAATTGTTCTGCTTCGGTATTGATTGTTTTACGCCAGCCTTCTGGGCCATCGACTGCCATCAGGCGGATATTTTTTGTGCGAATCCGCCTTCCTTCCAACAGACGTCTATTTCTTACTGGTTTGAGTAACTCCCATTGTTCTTTACGATACGCCATTGGTGGTTGTGTCAGGATGATCAGAATTGACTTTTCGTTGACATACTGGTTTCGTGGCTCAAATGAATAGAGGCCGTTTTCAAGCAGCGAAAGATGATCGGGAAAGATTTTCTTTAATTGCTGTTTTTGCTTATCAGTCAGTGTTAATTTTTTTTCTGCTGTGTTGATCACACGTTCCAGAAATATTTCGTGCAATGCCTGCTTTCTTTTATTGATTGCAGTTTGCCATTTTTCTTTTTGCTGATCTGTCAGAATCTTCAGAAGACTCTCTTCTAAACCAGCGTGATAGATGACTCCGGCTGCCCCGTGCGTATCGACAAATCGGACAGGTGCTAAATTATTGAGATATTGTCGGCTGTAAATAACACCCGGTACTTCTGCAATCGAATGTGGTCCCTTTTCAATCAAGTCCACGATAATTCTATTGAACTCTGTTTTTTGTTTTTCTGTAAGTTCGCAATAATGATCAACCCAGGTGACAAAAGCGGCGAAGTGAGTTTCGAGGCGTTCTTTTCGGATGTCCGTTATCTTCTTGTTCGCATTCCCGGCATTCCCCCCACCTCCCAATTGAGCGAACACGCAAACCGGCTGCACAAATAATGCTATTTGCAGCAGAGTAAAGAATGCAAAATGTTTCACAAATAACTCCTCCTGTTTACATCTTCGTAGGTTAGGCTTTCCAGCCTGACACGAATTGCACTGATCTTTCAATGAATAAAACAGAGTTCACTGGTCAATCAGGGAGTAAATCTCATGGATGCCGCATTTGTCAGGCTGGAAAGCCTAACCTACTGTTTTTTGTAATCCATCCTTCGCAAAAGAGTAATGCCCAGAGGTGTTTTGATCACGAAAGAAGGAATATCCCCAGCTTTAGATTCCAGTAGCTGTCGTTTCAATTGGTTGATCACATTTCGCTGAGATTCATTGAGAAGCTCGTCAAGTTCTTTCTGATCGCAGTCATACAGAATGGTTGCCAGCAGGGAAAGGTCGTATTGGCTACCGAAACCTGGGGCTTCATAATACTGACTTTTATCGATCAAACAGAGCCGCTGGGAAATCTTGTTGAGCTGGTTTCGTTGTGCGGAAGTGAGCCAGAGTTCCTGATCGAGTAACGCCACCGCATACCCGTTCGTGGCGTCTCGGGATTCTTGCTTTCGTTGTTGATTGGCCTGTTCAGTGAGGACTTTTCTCACCGCATGTTCCCAAATCGGATGTTGTAGCACCTCGGAATCGCGGATCGCAGGAACTGCAGCGTAGGCAAAGACTACCTTTTTCCGGTTCACCATTTCTGCCACTTGCTTTTCCCACAAATCAAACTTTTCCGCCGTGGTTTGCTTCCATTTCACAAGCACCTTGGCAATTGCTCCCTTTGAGGCAAGTTCAAGATAATCCCTGTTTTCTGCAGAAAGGTGATACCGAGTGACCAAACAGGACACCCTCATTTGTTGCATGCTCTGGAGTTTTTTTCGTTGCATCAAAGCAGATTTCTTTAATTGTTTATTCCAGTCGGCTCGTCCCTCTAGCGTCTTAAATCGAGCAAAACCACTTTGCGAAGACTTCAACAGTTGGATTCGTTCTGTTTGAGTTGGAGTCAACATAATAGAACTTGAATCCAAAAGAATTTTGATTGGTTTATCTTTGAGATCACGTGGCCATATCATAAACCAATACAGTCCATTTTCGAGCAGCGGTAATTTCTCCGGAAAAAGCTTTCTGATCCCTTCTTTTTGTTGATTGCTTAAAAAGAGTTCGCGATCTGCGGTGTTGATGACGTGAGCGAGAAAACTTTCGTGCAGCGTCTGTTTGCGGGTTTCGATGGCTGCTCGATATTTTTTCTGTTGATCTTCGTTGAGAATCTTCAGTAAATTATCGTTCAACCCTGCCTGAAAAACACCCCAGGCGGCTCCGCGAATGCCGACGAAGCGGATCGGGGAGAAATCGTACAGGCGGCTTTGCTCAGTTTTAATCTGATTGGGAAAGTCAGGAAATTGATATGCCTGCTGCGACTGTGTGATCGCCTGCTTGATACGATCATTCAACTGGTCCTGTTGGCCTTTTGTCAGATTGCAGATGTCATTAACCCATTCCGCAAAGGAGTGCAAATGAGCCGTCAGGCGTGCTTCCCGCTCTGCCAGTTCTTCCGGGCTGACTGCACCGAAAAGTTGCGAATCGAGCGTGAGAAGTAGTACAGAAATAATAAGCAGCAATCTCACAAACTAACCTCATTGGAATTAACAGGTATCAGCCCTGTAGAATGCGTCGCGACACACCAAATTTTTATTGGTTTAACGGGTGCAGGTACATTTGCCCGTGTCGGCTTTGAATACCCAGGTATGAATTTTGCACGGTAAATTGACTTTTCAAGACCGTAAAAGCATTTAATTGTGGCTCTGTCAATATCTTTTCAATCGTTTTTCTTTTCTTGCCGTGAAGGGTTAAACCTAACAGGGCTAGATCATAAGATTGACTGTTTTGATAGTTAACCGCTGGCAAGTTCCCTTGCAAAATCTCCTGAATTTTATCGCGCTGGTCATCTCGTAAATAAAGTTCCTGATCCAAGATCGCGACCAGATAAGCAGCTTTGGCCTGTTGAGCCTGCTGCATAATTTTATTGTAGGTTTCTTCTGTGACCACTTTTTTGACAGCGTGTTCCCAGAGGGGGTTTTTATCGAGTTCGGAAACATCAGCCGCCTGTAAACCGAAACCGAAGTTTTGCCCCGGTTGTCTTGCCACATGTTTTTCCCAACTTTTCAATTGCGGAAGGGATTTTTTCTTCCACGCAGCTAATGTTCGTAGTGTTGCTCCTTTGCCTGCCAGCTTCAGGTATTGTTTATCCTGTGGCGATAATTGAAATTCGGTCCCAATGAAAGCGATACGGATATCGAGAGCGCGTTGAAATTTCTCTTTCTGATTTTCAACTTCTTCATCGAGTTGCTTATACCAGCTTTCCACTCCGTTATTCGCCATGAATGTAAGCGAAGATTGCCGCTGCTTCAAATCCTGCAGACGGTTCATCTGCACTCTTTTGAAAGCAACCGGCGGGTGCATGACGATGCTGGCGATTGGTTTTTCTTTCACGTAATAAGTACGTGGCATAAACGAATACAACCCATTTTCCAACAGCGGGATTTGATCAGGGAAAAGGTCGCGAATTTGCTTTTCCTGTTTTTCAGAGAGAAAAAGTTCCTTGTCCGCCTTTTCCATAATGTAATTGAGA
>Ga0316208_1003636_pt1 | contig 10943 bp, 3 predicted proteins | sample 3monopyrite_MG_FD_204944 | JGI IMG/M metagenome (GOLD analysis project Ga0316208, IMG submission 204944) | Microbial mat bacterial communities from mineral coupon in-situ incubated in ocean water Damariscotta River, Maine, United States -... | ecosystem: Environmental > Aquatic > Marine > Coastal...
ATGTTCTACAAAACCCGCCGTGGAGCCCACGTCGGCGACATGTTCATGAGCCTGATTTACACTTGCGAGCTGAGCGGAGCCAACGCGTTTGACTATCTGAACCAGCTCCAGCTCAACGCGGCGGATGCCACGAAGTCTCCTGAACGCTGGCTGCCGTGGAATTATCGCGACAGCGTCACGGCCATTTCAGACGCGGCGTAACGCACGGCATCGCCACCGGCCCCGTCATCGCATCGCCACCGACCCCGCATCGCCGAATCACCAATGCAGGAAGTTGTGCCTGATGGAACGAGAGACGATCCAGATTCAACTCACCCATGAAGAACGCTCGCTGCTCCTGCGACACGGATATCCGTTCGAACGAATCGCACTTGCCTTGAAGGCCTGCGAGGCGAGTCCTGACATCGAAATCGTCCCCATGGACTACTTCGAATTCGAACGATTGATTGGCGACGTGTACCGGTCCATCAACCACATGAACGGCGGCGCGGTGCAGGGTCAGCTCCTGGATCTCTGCGATCGACTGGAAGCCGCCGAGCAATCCGGCGACGGCATGTTTGACGTCCTTCGAGCCGGTTCCCAAAAAGCCCTGCTCCCCACGCCAGCAACGAAAGTCGGCGTTTTTGCACGCCTGCCGGAAAGGCACGATCGGCCGTGAAGAAAACGTTGCTCATAGTCGCCTGCATGTGTGTGGTTGCGCCTCCGCGTTGCTCATCAGACTTCAGATCGGCTGGCCTGAAGTGCAGCCATGGAGATTTACAGGGCCAATCCGCGTCGGTCGCGCAAACCGGATTCACAAAGCAATTCGGGAGTAACTCAGTTTGACGACACTCTACGACTGGAGCTGGCGAGCAAGCGGATCAGATTGGCCGGTGACAATTGTTCGACGCAGAAGGTCAACCTTATGCGGCCACAGCACTCTGTCCGTGTGCTGATGACCGGGCTGGTTTGGCATGCAATGACTGTCTGGCACTGCCGATGCGAAGACTGGAAAACTACCTTCCCCGCAGCGTTTCAGCGACGACACGCGAACGCTCGCGGTCTCTATATACTGATCATCTGCGTTGCCTTAATCACGTACCAAACGTGAATGTTCTGGGTCATGCCGTCAATGCTGAAAAACTCGACTACGGAATGCGAGGAGCGACTTGTGGCGCGATCGTTTCACGCAAAGACAGTACTCGCTGTCGGTGAAATACTTCACCAGACTCGCGGCCAGCGCGGCGTGCCAGGAAAGCTTGCAGTGTGTGGTGACGCAGAGACAGGTCCGGTGGAGTGTGGCGGAAGTGGTACTCGTGATAGTTCGGGTGGCGGCTGCGGAAGTCGTTCCAGCGCTCGATCCACTTGACACCGCCCAGGCGGACGATGCGGGCGTTTTCGATGGTTGCACCCGCGTTGATTTCAGCCAGCAGTTTCGCGTCGGCGGGAGTCAAGCCCCGTGTCGGGTCGTCGTGATAACTGCTGAGGTCGAGCATCACCAGGCCAAGTTCCGGAGCCATCATCGCGGCGAAGCGACCGTCCGGTGACGTCCATAAATCCGTTAGCACGGCGCAGACAGGCGGCGTGATGCGTGGGGAGACCGGTCGTCCGCTCGGCCAGTCATAAATCTGAATCCACTGCTGCGGCTTTTTGCTGCTGACAACGATGATGTACGGCGTGCCGTGAATGAAGTCGCCCATCAGCACCAGTTTTTCGGAAGGCTCGATGGGCGGTCCGTTGAACTGGCGTTTCTCAAGATTCCACACGGCCAGTTTTCTCGAATTGCCTCCGGCGACCAGAACGAACCGACCATCGCGGCTGAGCCTTGCGAATCCGTTGCCAGCGAAGATTTCGTCGATCATTTCGCCGGTCCGCACATCGTACACGTACGGCTGCTGCTGCGTCGCGCTGTAAACGACGAACCGGTCGGTCGAGTCCGCCTGCGTTCCCGAATAAGCACGCTCCATCGTGTAGCAAACCTCGCCGGTGCGAAGATCGACAGCGCGGGCCTCGTTGCGAATGCCGAATTCGAACAGCAGATTGCCGTCGGCACTGAATGAGACGCCTCCGCTGCTGAATTGTCCGGGAGCGGGCATACCGAGAACTCGTGGCGTTTGCTCATGAAGCAGCGTTTGGGTCTCGCGCGACTGGATGTCAATTGTCAGCACGACACCGTCACCGCAGATGACTCCCAGCAGATCGTCGGTCGGGTGCCAGGCGACACAGCGTGGCTCGGCCGGCATGGGGACCGGTTCTCCCAATTGTTCGCCGGTCTTCCAGTTCCAGAACTGGATCGTTCCGGCGGAACCATCGTCGACAAACATGGTTTCTCGACTGCGATTCGGGGCGGCGACGGCCAGGGCGAGGATCGAATCGTCCGGCGAATAGACTCCGTCCAGGATCGGGGCTCCGATTTTCAGTTCCGGTCCCAGCGGTCGACCATTGGCAGGATCGCGAACCACCGTGCTACGAATCCCTTGCGAAGCATCAGGAAAACCGGGGTCGCCGACGATGAAAAACGACTGCGAGTTGTGACTGATGACCGGACTCTGCAATCCGTCGCCGGGAAGAATCCACCAGTCTTCCGGACGCTGCACTCGCCACAGACGCAGGATGCCGCAACCGTCCGCGCGGGCCAGGAACTCGCCGTTTGAACTGAAGTCGGCGCCATGTGCAACGGCGCCGTGATCGCTGAATGACAATGGGCGAATCTCGTCGATTGGCACGCCGTCCGCCGAGGTCGTGTCCTGACGGTGCCACTGAGGCAACCAGAACAGCTTCCGCAGTTCGGAACGGGAAATCGTTGTGGGTTCGGCCTGGTGGACGCCGTCTTCATCCGTTACGACGAACAGTTGAGGCGACTTGGCTTTGTCGCGAGGCACCGCCGCCAGGCGAGCGCCATCATGACTGAAGCCGAGATCGAAAAACCCATTCCGGACGTCGTAGCGGCCTTTCAGAAACCGCCGCTGATCAACGTCCCACACGCGGCAGGGATTCCGACCGGTCACCAGTCGCCGACCGTCCCGACTGAACTGCAGCAGGTCCGGTCGTCGGTTCGGCAGGTCCAGCGTGATTGTGTGCAGCGTCTGTTCCGAATCGACATCGCGAATTTCCACGACGCCGCGTTTCGGACAGACGGCGATCCGCTTGCCGTCGGCGGAAAACCCGGCGGCCAGGAAATTTCTATCGCCCCACCGCCGCCCCTTCCACGGATCGATGATGTTTGTCTCACCGAACCGTCTTCCATGATGCACGAAAAGTCGGTCAGTCGGACTGAATGAAAAACGATCGACCATCGGCCAGTCGAGCCACCCCTTTTTGTCCAGTTCGGCCTGGTCCCACCAGGCGGTGATGGGAATTGACATCCGACGGCTGTGCTGGGCGGCCCGCATGTGGTCGATGCGTGCCCGGTCGGGATCGTCGGCATGCAACGTTGCCGCTTGATGATGCCACAGCGTCGCGTAGCCCAGCTTGCCTTCGGCGGCCATCTGCTCGGCAAAGTTGAGACACGATTCGGCCAACTGCGTTTGTGCTTCTTTCCTCGCGATCTTTTCGGACTCGGCGGCTTTCTGAGCGGCTTCACTGGCCGCCGTCGCTGCCAGTCGCGCGTCACGTTCCTGCTGTTGCGAACGTTCCAGCTTGGCGTTGGTTTCCTTGAGCGTCGAGTTTGTCGACGCCAGTGTCTGTGACGTTTGCAGTTCGCGGTCGAGCGCTGCGGAGACGGTCGAGTTCGCATTCGCCAGTTTCTCGTTTGCCGCTGACTTCAGCCACGAATTCGCCACGAGTCCCACAACAGCAGTAAGAACGGCCAGCAGCGACGTCAACGCGACAAATCGATTGCGAGCGATCCACTTTCGTGCCTCGGCTACTGCGCCGTTCTGGTAAGCCGACACAACGCGTTGTTCGAGAAATGCCTGCAGGTCGTTGGCCAGTTCCAATGCGGAGTCGTAACGAGATTCGGGTACGCGAGCCATCGCTTTGTCACAAATCGCGACCAGTTCTGGCGGAGCCTGCGGGGCGATCTCGCTGAGCGGTTCCGGGGCATCCTTCAGCACTGACTGCAGCACGTCGAGCGGTGATGGACAACTCCCGTCCGGCGGAACATGGGGAGCGTGGCCGCTTAAAAGTTGATACAGCATCACTCCCAGCGAATAGACGTCGGAACGTTGGTCGACATGGTCAATGTCCCCTGCCGCCTGCTCCGGAGACATGTAGGCTGGAGTTCCGACGACCGCTCCATCCATTGTCATCAGCGGCGTATCCAGTGCCGTATCGGACAGTCCCGTTCCGACCGATCTCCAGGCGATGGTCGCGGATAGAGACTCGCCCTCCAACACTGGATTGCCTCTGCGGGGAACGCGCAGCCGGATATCTCGAATGTCCGCCTGCCCGAGCGTACGGGCCAGACCCCAGTCCATCACATAAACTTCGCCCAGGTCGCCGACCATCACATTCGACGGCTTCAAATCCCGGTGAATGACTTTGTGAGAATGAGCGAAGGCCATCGCCTGAGCCACGTGAACCAGTACCGACACCGCGCGCGCCAGATTCCAGTCGCGATGTTCGTGCCGAGCGAACTCCAGCACCTGTTTGAGTTCGTGCCCCTTAACCAGCCGCATCGTGTAGAAGCAAACGCCATCGTCGTTCTCGCCGAATGCGTAGACCGGCACGATCGACGGATGATCCAGCCGGGCGGTCACCTGAGCTTCACGCGAAAACCGCTGGCGGAACTCGTCCCGATCATCCTCGTGTTGGAGAGTCAGCACTTTCAACGCGACATCACGATTCAGGTCAATCTGCGTCGCGCGGTAGACCTCGCCCATGCCCCCTCGGCCGATCAGCTCGTGCATCCGGTGATTTGAAATCTCCGGCGCAGCGTTGCCGAAATGCGCCGACGTGACGACAAGTGCGTGAGTTTCCATCGTGGCCAATGGCTCGTTGCCGCCCTCGAACGCGGTGTCTCGATCGGCCTGTGCGCTGCCGGAAAGGCCCGTAGGAAGAGACACCTCACGAGCCACACCTTTCGCCAGCCGTTCTGCCAGTTGCGAGTCCCACACGGCTGCGGAAGATTCAGTGCTTCCGGTGAGTTCCCGGCGAGCCGAGACCTGTTCTGATCGACCCGGCGACGATTCCCGCTCGACGATCCGAGCCAGATCAGCCTGACAGGATCCGCACTCTGAAACGTGCTCCTCGATTTCCGGTAGAGAATCACCACTCGATCCTTCCAGAAACTGTACCAGCGAGTTTTCGTCAGGACAGAGGCTCATGAATCGATAATCTCAAACCGACGAAAAGTGGGACAGGTTTAGAGTGAACTCTCCCGCTTCACGGGATCTTCACTGGCGAATCTGTGGTCTGTCACAAAATGTGTCACGCGAAGGTGCAAAGGCGCGAAGCCCATCAGGAAAATGGACGACTCTATCACTTCTCGTTCGGTCGCATGCACAGCGAATCCGCTTCCCGCCGTTCCAGTTGCTGGAGTTCCTCGCTGATCAGTTTCTGTACTTGATAGCGTGACGAGTAAACAGTTGGCACTTTCATTTCGAGTTTTCTTGATACGTCCCGGGCAGACTGATTCTCGACCGCCGTCAGATGCCACGCCTTCCACCGCCGCTCATCGACACGTTTCCGAACCTTCGCCGCCGCCTTCTCGAACAGCTCCAGATCGAAGGTCTGCTCCAGTCGCTGGACCAAGTCGTCCTGTGCCGTGACATCCTTGAGTGTCTCCCACGCTGCTTCCAATTGTTCCGTTACTGGACCTCGCCGTTTTTCACGGAAGAAATCAGCCAGTGCGTTTTCTGTGACACGTCGCAGCCAGCCACGAAACGTCAACTCTGGATTATACTCGAACGTCTTGAGCGTCCTCGCCAGTCTTACCAGCACGTCCTGCGTGACGTCTTCGGCATCGATCGGCTGCAATCGACGGTTCAGGCACCAGTCATGAATCAACCGCCCATACCGTTCGACAAACTCGACCCACGCTTCCGACTGCTTGTCCGTAGTGTCCTCGCGAATCCGCAGCAGCAGACTGACACGAGTTGTGGATGAGAACGAATTGCCCAACAGGATTTACTCCGATCGAAAGAAAAATCTGCGCGAGATTCCAGATACTCCATCGCAGAAGTGTGAAACGCAACGGTTCATCAGGTAAACCGCCAGCGATCTGAAGATTCTCGCGCAGATTCTTCGCCCTGTTCCGTAAAGCCCCGTAACGGGCGGTTTTCCGGCCATATATCGCTATCAGTTTTTCATTCAGCACCGTGGACACAGGTCATGACTGGCTGCCCGGCGGGGCACTGAACCTGTATGCAGTGGTTTTGAGGTTTCTATGGTATCGCTTTCCTGGATCCCTCGTCGATTGACTCGACGAGGACGGCATCGCGCGTGGAAGCCTGGCTTTTCCGCACAACCGCAGCAGCGGCGAGGTATCGGAAGCTGGTCGCGGCAGGTCGAACAGCTTGAACATCGCCAATTGCTGACGGCACTGACGACGTTTCTGGTTTCGAATGGTGGCGATTCAGGCGCAGGCAGCCTTCGATCAGCGGTGACGTCGGCGAATTCGAACCCTGGCCTGGACCGCATTCAGCTTCAGGACGTGTTCAACGTCAGCCTGACGTCGGGCGATCTGGTGATCACCGACGATGTCCTGATCACCGGACTCGGTGCCGACAAACTGACGATTAACGCCAACGGCAACAGTCGCGTCTTCACGATCGATACCGACGTGTCTGCCGAAATCTCTGGCATGACAATTACGGGCGGCGATGTCGCCCCCTCAGGCGATGGTGGCGGAATTCGCAACCTCGGATTTCTGACACTCAACGGCGTCGCTGTCACGGGCAATTTCGCACGCCAGGGAGGCGGCATCTTCAGTGATGTCACGGCTGGCGACCTGGTCGTCGTGAACAGCGAGATTTCCGACAATACCGCTTTTGACGGCGATGGCGGCGGCGTTTTTCTGGGCACTTCGACCGCGACGATGATCAACACAACCATTTCCGGGAACTCGGCCAGCGATTTTGGCGGCGGCGTCTGGTCCCTCATCTCGTCGCCGGAGATTATCAGTTCCACAATTGTCGATAACCGATCAAATTCAGACGGCGACGGAACGGGAGTTGGCGGCGGCATTTCGGGATTCGCCAGTTCAGTCACATTGACCAGCAGCGTGGTCGCCGGCAACTTGCGCGGCACCGGCGTCACCCCCGATGATGTCACGGGTCGCGTGGGAACGCCCCTCAATGTTGATGCCAGTTTCAATAATTTGATCGGCGATCCGTCATCGGCGGGCGGGCTGACGCATGATGTGCAGGGCAATATCCTGGGCGACGGGTTCGGTTCTCAGGTGTTCTTTGGCAGTCTGCTGGGACCACTGCAGGACAACGGCGGACCGTTACGCACGCATCTGCCGCCGTCCGGCAGTCCGCTGGTCGATACCGGTTTCGCATCGTTCGGGCGTGAGGTCGTGACCGACGCTCCGCTGGCCTGGTGGCGGTTGGATGAACCTCGTGGCCGCGTCAACGCGATCGATTCGGCAGGTAATCTGAACGGCACGGTCAGCATTGCGGGAACAAGACTCGGTCGAGTCGGCATCACCGGCGATGTCGCTGGCGCGTCGGCGGAATTCGATGGGCGCGACGGGCTGATCGAAATCGCCGCACCCGGTGCGTTGCCCTCCAGTCTGCCGGTGAACTCGCTGACCGTGGAAGCCTGGGTCAACGCGACCCGCTTTGTTGAACAAGGCGGCATTATTTCGGCGGCGGTCGACAACCCCGGCGATCAGAAGGGCTGGTACCTGTCGAGCAGTTCTGAAGAAGAACTCGTTTTCCGCATTGCCACGACGGGGGCTACTGGTTTCAAAGAAGTTCGCGCTCCAGTCGGAGTCGATGAATGGAATCACGTCGTCGTTCAGTACGACGGCGATTTCGTGAGTCTGTTTATCAACGGTTTGCTGGTGGACGAAGTCGCGGCGACCGGCACAATCGACTACCCGACGACCGGCGATGGCGGGTTTGTGCTGGGTGCGTTTCGCGATCAGAACGAAAAAATCCACTTTGAAGGCGGACTGGATGACGTCGCCATTTACGACGGACTGCTCGACTTCGTCAGCATTCAGAAGCACTACGCGGCGGGCGCGCTGGACGACCAGCGGGGAGGCCTGTTCGCTCGAAATGACGGCAACGGCGTGGATATTGGAGCGACCGAGCGGCAAATTTTCCGCGACCTGCAACTTGTCGTCACCACGGCGGACGACGAACTCGACCTGGATCCACTGGCCGCTTTGAACGACCTGAGCCTGCGCGAAGCGGTGTCGATCGCGAACAGCGTGCCCGGTCTGAAGGAAATCACGTTCGATCCGACGCTGACCGGGACCACGTTTGTCCTGTCCAGCACGTTGTCGTTGTCGGAGCCGGTCGTCATCAACGGGTTGGGCGCGAAGAAAACAATCATCAGCGGAAACAACTCGAACCGCTCGTTCTTCATTACGAATTCGGCGGACGTGTCGATTTCCGGAGTTACCATCCAGGATGGCCAGGAAAACAGCATCGGTGGAGCGTTCTGGGTTTCGCAGGGCAGTTTGACGCTGACCGATTCCGCTTTGAAAAACAATAACACGCTTAGCGGCGGTGGAGCGATCTTCAATCAGGGCAGCACGACGATTATCGGCAGCGAGATCAGTGGCAACACGACCGGTAACAACCTGATCGCTCCGCAGTTCTCCGGCGGCGGCGTGCTCAACAGTGGAGCCAATGCGACGCTGCGGATTATCAACAGCACGGTGTCTGGCAACAGCGGCCGCAAAGCGGGCGGCGGAATCGGCAACATCGACGGCACGGTCGAGATCACGAATTCGACGGTTTCCAACAACCGGGCGGACGACGACGGAACCGGCGACGGAGACTCAGCAGGCGGTCTCGTCAGCAACAATGCAAACGTGTTGCTGCAGAATTCGATCGTGGCCGGCAACTTCGACGGGACCGGCAGCACGATCGGCGACATGGGCACGACCGCGATCGTCGCGGCGGGCAGCAGCAATAACATCGTCGGCGATGCGGCCTCCGCCGGAGGATTAGTGAACGCCGCCAGCGGGAATCAAGTCGGAGTGGATCCGAAACTCGGCCCGTTGCAGATCAACGCCGGAGCCCTGCAGACACACGCTCTGCTGGCCGGCAGCCCGGCGATTGACGCGGGCAATTCCACTCTCGCCAGAACGTCGTCGATCGATCCATTGAAACGAGACCAGAGGGGATTCCCTTTCAATCGAGTCTCCGGCGGTGCTGTTGATGTCGGAGCGTTTGAAGTCAACTCACTCGCCAGCGTGTTGTCCGTTTCGACGAACACCGACATCTCAGACGGAGACTACCGCGACGGAGAACTGTCGCTGCGTGAGGCGATCGAACTGGCGAATCTGGATCCGGATCCGCAGCTCATCGACTTTAATCTGGCGTTCGGGGCGAACATCTCGCTGACCGGAGGGCGCTTGTCCGTTGCAACGGATATGACAATTGTCGGCCTGGGGGCCGGGACGATTGTCGATGCTATCTTCAACGCCGATCGGGAAGCCGCACGCAGCGGGATTACGATCGACGGGAGAGGCTCGGGTGGCCGCACGACAGGAATTATTCAGATCGAAAGCGGTGTCACGGCGACCGTCAGTGGGATTTCATTCCGCGATGGTGTGACGCCCTCGAGTTCCGGTGGCGCTCTGGTGAATCTCGGCACGCTCACGGTGGAGAATGCCATCTTCGCGGCGAACCGAGCGATGAACGGCGGCGCAATTTCGAACTCCGGTACGCTGGTGCTGGATGATGTCGAAATGGGATTCAACAGAATTGCAAATACCAACCGTGTGGGTGTCGGCAACGCGATTGAAAATAGCGGCACGCTGACGATTCAGAACAACTCACGGCTCTTCAAAAATGGTTCGATCAGCAGTCCGAGCACGGCGGCATTGCGAGGCGGCGCGATCTTCAATACCGGCATACTCACCGTGTTGGATTCGACGATCGAAAACAATTTTGCCCTGCTGGAGGGCGGTGCCATCTGGAACGGCAGTCAGGATCTGGAAGCCGTCACGGTGAAACGCAGTCGATTGAAGCTCAATCAGGTGTTCTGGAACCCGTTCGACGACACGGACGTTAGAACCGCTCGCGGAGGCGCTTACTACTCCAACGGTGGAGATACCCTGTTTGAATTCAGCGAAGTGGAATTGAACTTTGCCGTCAGCGACACCGGCGGCGGGCAGGGTGGAGCCATCTACGTCGCCAGTGCGTCACCGGGATCGGAAGCCGTTGTTGAAGTCTTTGACACCACGATCGCTCGCAATGCCGCTGAAGGAAGCGATCCAGGCCAGGGCGGAGGTTTGTACGCCGGAGCTGACGGCGTCCTTGTCGTTGGAAACAGCACGATTTCGCTGAATGGAAGACTGAAGAGATCGCTGGATAATACGGTGATGAGTGCTCAGACCGACAGCGGCGGCGGCATCTTTCTCGACCAGGCGGGCATCCTGGAACTGGAACGCAGCACCGTCACACTGAACATGGCCGGAAATCTTACCGGCGGCGGCATCCGTGCTTTGGGCGAAATATTTCTGCTGAACGGCAACATCATTGCCGGTAACGGAAGCAACTCCGCTCGCGACGATCTGGATCTGACCGGGGGCGGGTTCACAGTCTTTTCCCCTCAGTTCAACGTGATCGGCGTCAGCGCGAACCACGGCATTACCGATGGCGTGGACGGCAATCAGGTGGGAACTCCGGTCGCGTTTCTCGACCCAAAGCTGGGGCCGCTGGAGTACAACGGAGGTTTCGGCAAGACGCACGCACCGCTCTCGGGCAGTCCGGCGGTGGACAACGGATTTAACGGGACATTTCTCGATCAGAAGGGAGAACCAACGATTGGTCAGCGGGATGCCGGAGCTGTTGAGGCCAACTTCACCACGACGAAACTGTCATCAGAATGGTCGG
>Ga0316208_1003637_pt1 | contig 10942 bp, 10 predicted proteins | sample 3monopyrite_MG_FD_204944 | JGI IMG/M metagenome (GOLD analysis project Ga0316208, IMG submission 204944) | Microbial mat bacterial communities from mineral coupon in-situ incubated in ocean water Damariscotta River, Maine, United States -... | ecosystem: Environmental > Aquatic > Marine >...
AACCATCACTCCGTGTGACGCAAATAATCGTTCTCAACACACGGCCCCTGTTGATCCAGATTCACTGAAAATGCGACAGACGTCACGCCGACAACCTCCCTGTAGACGGACTTCCGTCCCAAATCGTTCCCTACGAATTCAAACACTTTGCAGTTCTACTGGCACAACGACAACCCCTACGCTTTGTAAGCTCTTCATTTTAACTTGAGATTGAACGCCACAAAGAAGCAACCCATTGCACGCCACAGAGCAGCAAACCACTTTGCAGCCGATCAGCTTTGCGCGGCACTGGGTGACGAGTTGCTCGCGAGGGTCGCTGAGAACTGACGGGCTGAGACTCCATATTTCCTTCGGCCCGGCGGTGTTATCTTCGAAGTCTGCGGATTTCAACTCCCGGCTGCGCAGATTCAGCCGTCCCAGCTCAAGCCTCGATGCCGATAACTGAAATGCCCCTCGCCACGAGTCTGCGACAGCTGTCCACATTCATCACGGGAACATTTCATGGCCACCAGCGAACCGAGCCAGTCAGCCTTTTCGATCCCACTTCCAAACGGTCTGACGTTTACGGGCACCGAGGCGGCTCAGCTGGTATCGGCAAAGTTTCTAAGTCGTGAAATCTTTCACAAGAAGTTCTACGACCGACCTGATTTTCGCGGGCAGGACGGATTCAACGTCGTCGACATCGGTGCCAACATGGGGCTGTTTGTGCTGTGGATGTCGCCTCAAATTGGCGCTGGCAGAATCTGCTGTGTCGAGCCGACTTCTGCCTATGACACGCTCGCAGAAAACGTTCAACGGAATGGCCTTTCCAACGTCTTGACAATCCGATGTGCGGCGGGCGCTCCCGACAGCACGCTGGAAATCCTTGAATACCCGGAATTCAACGGCGTCAATCACAACGCCGAGTTCACGCCGGCTCCGTGGGGACAATTCTTTATTCGACTGCTCCATCGACGAAAGCCGCTGCCGCCGGTCAGGACGTCGCACCCCTGTCGCGATCTGGCCTCGATCCTGGGCGAGGCTTCGTTCGACAAAGTCGACCTGTTGAAGATCGACTGTGAAGGCGGCGAGTACGAAATCCTCGAATCAACGTCCGACGACGTTCTGTCGCGCATCGATCGAGTCTGCATGGAGTTTCACGAGCTGCATTCGTCGCACGATCATCGCAATCTGGTCCAACGTCTTGAAAGATGCGGCTTTGACGTCACTGTCGAGCGTCCCTGGTTCGAACGTGTCTTTCAGAAAACCGGCACCATCTGGGCTTTGCGTCGTTAGACACAGGGATGTGAATGCACGCCGTTCAGACGATGGATGAGACTCGATCAAGTGTCACTTCAATAGGTCGATACGCTCTCATCTGAACTCGACAGTCACCATCGACTACGTCGATGTCGTATTGGATTCCTCGCCAGTCAACTGTTCTTTGTCTGTGAGCTGACAGGAGCGCGACACAATAAAGGGCTTGAACGAAAACTAACCGCGACGATGATCGCGGCAGCGCAGACGTCTGATTCTGATCGCCTCGTGCGTTCAAAATACGACGGATCGAAAGATCAAGTCGAATTGCAAAATACGTCGTGAAGCCGATCGCGACAGCACTCGCGCCGGCGAGAATTCCAGCGGCGGTCCAGTTGAGCGACACCAGCGCCACAGGCATGGCCAGAAGAGTGCCAACGGTTCCGAGCGTCGAGAGAACGCCGTGGCTGCAAATCGTCTTCCAGGCTGGTTGATACAACCTCGCATTCAGCATTTGTCGTTGCACGTATCTGGCAAGATCGGCGCACCGGATCGCTTCCGTATTCACCATGACAGCGTTCGGAACGAAGCTAATTTGCAGACCGGCTTTGTCCAACGAGCACAACAGAGCCGTATCTTCAAAAAGCATCCGCGACCATTCGTCGGACAGCGCGGCCGATCGCACGAAGTCGGCGCGCATCGCCAACGAGCCTCCCCACGCGATACCGGAGTGATGCATCTGGCCAATCGCTGCGAGATTCCAGAGATAGCGGATCGTGGCCCCCTCTGAATCTTTGGGAGGCTGGAACCAGCGGAGCCCCGTGGATGCTCCGACATTTTCATCCTGCAGCGGATGAACCATGTCCCGCAGCCAACTGGGATACGTCATGACGTCCGCATCGACCAGCACGACTGCTTCACATTCATCGTCCAGCAACGCCAGTTCCTGACTCAGAGCGCTCAGTTTAAGGCTGCAGGTCTGGTAGTGACTTTCAAGAATTCTAACTGTGACGTTCGAGTGTGGCTGGCGGGCCAGCAGGTCCTCGACCACTGCAAACGAGGGGTCGTCAATATGGTCAACGACGATCCGGAGTTCCCACCTTTCGTAGTCCTGCCGAAGTAACCCGGACAGGCAATCCGAGAGCTGCGGGTCGGCACCCCGCAGGCAAAGAATCACCACCGTTCGTGGCTGAAACGAGCCATGTGCCACTTCCAGACCACCGACACTCATCGGCTGAGAGGCGTTTCTCACGCAACGCAGCAAACCGGCAGTGCAATGATTCTGGTACGCCGCGCACGCACAGATCACAACGCCAATGACGACGGAAACAATCAGCATGGTCATCGGGTTGCTCAGCTCTGGTGAAAGACTCAAGTGGCTCTTGACCTGCCGGAGACTTCATGAGTGGCAGCACGGAGCGTAGAACTTCGTCGACGACTTCAACTCCCGTCACAAGAGCCAACTCCACGGAGTATGACAGCAAACGGTTCGGTGTACGACCAACGGTTGCCACCGACTAGCTGATCGTCGGTGTTTTCCAGGCGTGTTCGCCACCAGAACGGCCGTGGTTCGGTACTGATTGAAGTGGCTTCGGGCTGAGTGCACACCTTCAGTCGGCAGCGGCGTTCCATTCGGTTCCGTCGACAAATTCAATGCTCTTCAGGGTGGCTTTTCCAGAAACCGTTCCTTCCGGAACTGACTGACCGATGAGGTTCGTTTCTTCAGACTCGCCAAAGTCCAGCATGATGCGATTTCCGGACGGACGGGACTCTCGGCTCTGTAGAACTTTGCCCGCGGCGTCAAAGTATTCCACATTCACCAGAATCATGTGGATGTCTTTGTTGGTCTTGTTCGACCAACGGAACTTTGCCGAGCGCACACCGTTCTGCTCGACGAACTTTGTGAATTCGATGCTGATCGGCACGTCGCCGTCGATTTCGAGTTCCGGCATTACGTCCGGCATGTCATCGAAGTATGCCAGAGGAATTGACGGGAACCGAAACGGAAACGTCACGCGTTCGCTTTCAATGATCACTCGAATGTCAAGTTTTGCGATTTCACCACGAGCCGTAACGTTGGCCGTGCTCTTGTGATTGTTCGAGTAGCCACTGACGTAAACGTTTTGGCAAGCGGCCCCGTTTTGTCATACGCTGTCACCAGCAGGTCTTTGTGCGTTGTACCTTCCAGGTCGAACGCGACCGACGACGACGTGCTGTTGAGATTCGCTTGTGTGACTGTGAGTATTGCGGCGCCCACCGTGGCAGTGGCGTCCTTTTCCAACTTTTCAAGAATCGTCGTCTCGATCTTCTGCGGGAATGACCAGGAGATGCTGCAGTCAAACTCGGCAATGTTGGTGACAGCTCGCAGCAATTGTGCGACGTCGACTTCGCAATCTAACTGAACCGTAGAATTCGATGCTCGAATGGTTGAGAAGCTGCGGAATTTGGTTCCCAGACTTGAGCCATCGCCGCCCTTCAGGTCGGGAATGGCAAGCGTCACCTTCTGTTGATCGGTTTCAGGCCGGACCTGCAACCCGCTGAGTCTGGACGTGACTGCGGCCGGGAGTCCCGCCGCGAAGGCTTGAAACTTCGCCGTGCCATACGCGTTCGGCACCAGCTCCTGCGTTTCCGTGGCCTCGATAACGAACGGCCCGGCGAATGTTGCCGGCAGAGTACGCGGCCCCTGGTTGAGGGGCATTGCCCCCGCCTTGAACCGAGGATGGAGATCGACTGCTGAGCAGACAGCCTCAATGACCTGGACCGGAGAAACATCATTGAGCGTAACAGTCACTTCCTTAGCGAGTTTCTCGGCGAATTCGGGTTGATCAAAAATCGTCAGCCCACACTTCTGCGTGATGTCCTGCAAAGCCGACATCGCCGATTGCTTCTGATAATCCACGGAAACCGTCCACGAGGTCTGCACTTCCTCGATGGTGATTGGTTCAACCGGCGAGAGCATTGCCGGGTTTCGATCGCGCATCGAAAAACGATCCGTCCTGCCTGATCCGCTTATCGTCTTTCCGGAGTTCGGCGCAAATTGATCATTGGTCAGGTCGACCAGCCAGCCCGCTGCCGTGTGGCGAAACTCGATTCGCTGACGCCCTCGGCGATGTCTGACGGTCGCCGAGGCGGAATCACCATCGACGGTAACTTCTCCGAGTTCGCCGCTTGCTTCACCCGAATTGTGATACGTATTGGGCTGCTGATCGATGAATTTTCTGGCCTCGATAACAAAGTCTGCCGGGTTGTCAAAGAACGATCCCATCGCGGCCAGCTGTTCGATTTTCGTCGAGTCTTTAGTGATCCCCGGCGGCGGTCCCTGCATCTCGCTTTGATCGGGCATGCCATGTTTTCCAACCAGTACGGCGACGACGATCAATTAACGGTAACCGTGTGGGCTTCAGTTGTTGAGTACATTTACAACGTCAACACACAGACGACATCAAGCACCGGGAGCAATACCGGAACGACGGGCAGCACAACCGGAACGATGACAGGCACGACCGGAACCACAGGAACGGTGACCAGTACGACGGGGACAATGACTGGCACGACCGGCAGCACGACTGCAACGATGACCGACACCGGTACGACAGGAACTGGTACCGGCACGACGGGGACCGGTACAACGGGAACCATGACTGGCACAACGGGAACAGTCACTGGGACGACCGGCGACACCGCTGGAACAACCAGCTCTTCAACGATGATACACGTGTCGTCACGAAGTTCGTACGGCGTGACGGTCGATAATGTTGATCCCACTTTGAATGTGACGAATCCAGCAGGCTCAAGCGTAACCATTAATCTTGGCGACTCCCTCAGTCTCTCAGGAAGCGTCAACGATCAGGGTTACTCTGACACGCTGACGCTCAAAGCGGCCTGGGGTGAGCAATCAGGCACGTCGTCAACCGTCGGCAGTACTCTTTCTCCCGTGAGTAATTTCTCAGCAGCATTCAACTACAGCAGCCCCGGCAACTACACCGTGACTTTGACTCTGTCAGACGACGATGGCGGTTCCACAACCGAAACACGCGGCGTCAACGTCCTCACCGATCCACCTCCTGTTGTCTCAGTAATCGAATGGCCATCGGGAGACGAAGGATACGGAACCTGGCCTTCCACTGCAGGGCCGACGCGCACGGTGGGGTATTTGCTGCGAGTGGGTCGGGTTACGCTCGGGCTTGAATTCTATTCTGATGAGCTTTTCAGAACGAAACTATCGACCGGTTATGGAGAGCATCTCTGATGCAGGTAGTGGCACACGACGATGCGGTTTCGATTCTGGAGTATTTCAGCGACCTGGACGATCCACGCAGCACGATCAATCGACGGCATCCATTGGGTGACCTGATTGTGATCCGCGTATGAGGGGTGCTCGCTGGTGCGGATGGCCCCAAGGCGATTGATGTTTGGGCGCGTGCGCACGCGGAGTGGTTGCGGCAGTACCTGGAACTTCCCCACGGCATTCCGTCTCACGATACGATCGGTCGACTGCTGGCGGCGCTGCGGCCAGCCGCATTCCAGTCGTGCTTCGAGCAGTGGATTATGAGTCTGCGTCAAGGTCTCGATGGTGGGGTCACAAATGGTAATATCACTGATGAGGTGATCGCGATTGATGGCAAAGCTCTGCCACGTTCTCATCACCGGAGTAAAAGCCTCGGGCCGTTATTTCTGGTGAGTGCCTGGTCGGTGCAGTGTGGAATCAGCCTGGGCCAGTTGGCGACCGACGAGAAATCCAACGAAATCACGGCGATTCCCGAACTGCTTGACCATCTCGATATTAACAACGCGACGATCACTATCGACGCGGCGGGATGTCAGAAAAACATCGCCGCAAAGATTATTAGTAAAGGTGGAGACTACTTGCTGGCTCTGAAAGGAAACCAGGGCAATCTGCATCAAGCCGTGATGGACCATGTGATTGAGCAGATGGAAAATAACTTTTCCACAACGACCGTTGACCGGTACGTGGAAACAATGAAAGGTCACGGTCGTGAAGACACGGTCGAGTACTTTCATCTGCCCGTCCCAAAGAAGCTACCTGGTGCGTCATTGTGGAAGGAGTTAAAGACGATTGGTGTGGCCGTTCGAACGAGCCTTCAGAACGGCAAGGAGACCACTGACATTCGTTTCTTCATCTCGTCACTGAGTCTGGGAGTCCGTCGGTTCGCCACAGCATGTCGCGGCCACTGGGGGATCGAAAACAGCCTGCACTGGTGCCTGGACGTGACGTTCCGTGAGGATGACAGTCGAGTCCGTGACCGCTTCGCTGCCGACAATCTGGCATGGCTCAAACGCTTCGCGATCAGCCTCCTGAAGCAACAGACCGACAAGGAAAGCATCGCCATGAGACGCCGAATGACCGGGTGGAACGTCGACTACCTGATGCAAGTCCTTGCTATCAAAACCATTTAGTTTGCGTTTGCCCTGCAGGAGACCCTTGTCGTTGTCACGACCCTGTTTGCAAGCAAACACGGCCGCGCGATTGTAAACGACAAGCGTGAGTGGCGATGATTGCTTGTCAATCGATGTGTAAAGCACAAGAGACTTCGCCATACCTGACAGTGCGGTAGAAGCTACGATCAAGCGGGCCTGAATAAACCAGCACCGTAGTTCAGGTGCCGAAATAGATGCCTTTTTGATCCCACTTGCCATAGCGGAATTAGAGGGCGACGGCGATTGCTTGCGCGTTAACGTCTGCATCCATGCATCCGCAGGCACCCAGCAGGCCATGTTCGCATTCGACTCCCAACCAGAAACCAACCGGGAGTCGGATCAGGAAGATACCGCACGCGTTGATGATCATTGGGCGAAGTGTTTCGCCAGCTCCGCGAATTCCAACGGTGTAGACAATCACGATCGATAGTGGGAATTCGAAATTCGCCAGGCCCAGGCTGGCTGGTCGCTGATTGCGTCGACTATTCGAACTTTGTAAGCACTTTGCGTTTTCTGACCGGGTACCAGTCGCTGATGTTCTCTGCCAGGCGAGCGACGACTTCCGGGTTGTCGGCCGCCAGATTCTTTGTCTCCGCCGGATCTGCGAGCAGGTTGAAGAGTTGCGGTCGCTTTTCTGTTCGAGGATGAGTGGACTTGTAACGGTTGACCTCGCCGTCGTAAGTCAGCAGTAATTTCCAGCGGCCCTGGATGCACCATCGGAAGAGCAGTGAGGCTTCCGGGTCTTCGATGTTGGCAATGTCGTGAGCAAAGCTTTCTCCGAAGATGGCATCGCGAGTAATCTCGGTTTCGTTCTTCAGATCCGGCAGAAGGTTGAGTCCTGGAAGATCTTTGGGGATGTCTGCACCGCCGGCTGCCAGCATGGTCGGAACGAGATCGATGCTGCTGATAAGTTCTTCGCGCGTGCCCGGTGAAAGATGCCCCGGCCATGAGAACATGATCGGCGTTCGGATTCCGCCTTCGTACGGAGTCTGCTTCGATCGTGGTGCGTAGCCGTTCTTTTCCGGGTTCTGAATCCAGCCGTTGTCCGTGACGTAAACGATCAGGGTGTTGTCGCGGACGCCTTTCTTTTCGAGATGATCGACGAGTTTTCCGCAGGATTCGTCGAACCAGTCGCACATCGCGTAATACTTCGCGATGGTGATTGGCCGGTCGTCGTTCTTGTACTTGTCGAGAATTCTCGCCGGCGGATTGTGCGGCGTGTGCGGCAGAAACGGGGCGTACCACAGGAAGAACGGTTTGTCCTGTTTGACGGCTTCGTCGACGAACGACGTCACAGGTTCCATGCCTTCGCGGCCGATTTTCAAACCGTCGTCACCGTGCCGGCCTCCACGATTCGGAAAGCCTCGCGTCATTCCGTGAGTGAAGCCGCCTCGCGTGAAGTTGCCTTCCCACCACTTGCCGCTCTGGTGGCTGAGGTAGCCGCGTTTCCCAAGCAGTTCGGGCGCGGTGTCGAAGCGGTCGATGTTGGCGATCAGGGCCGCTCGACGCTGGTTGTAGAGTTCGGAATCACGAGCCGCGTATTTCGGCGAAGGATCGTTTCCCGTCACTCCGTGAGTGCTCGCATAGTGACCGGTGATCAGCGTCATTAACGAAGGCCGGCAAAGCGCGGTCGGCACGTAGCCGCGCGGAAACACGACGCTTTCTTTGGCCAGAGCGTCCAGGTGAGGCGTCCTGATGTCCGGATGGCCCATGAAGCTGTAGTCAGTCCATGACTGATCGTCGGAGAGGATCAGGACGATATTTGGCGAATCGGCGGCCGAAACGCTCGACGTGATGCTCAACGCGACGAGAGTCAGAACGGAAAGAGTGAGTCGTCTCATGTGTGAAAGGCTCCAGAGCGGGGATCAGTGATTGAACAGGCTGATAATCCTGGCGGCTGCGATTCGTCAGGTCCACGCTTTGGCAGCGACTCTTTCCGTCGTTGCCAGGAATCCAGAGTCCACGAGTCGTGGTCGTGACCGAAGCGTAGGGTCCGTCAAGCGCAGCGCGGGCGTACCAACAATGCAGAATGGCACGCCGGCGCTGCGCTTGACATGCCCTACGGTTGCGGAAGAGTCACCGACGAGCCGTCATTACAACTTCCGGACGTAAATGTTCGCAAAATCGACGGGGCCTTCCGGGGCAATTCGCAGCCTGCCCTTCCTCGGAGTGTCGTTAAGTTTGCGATTGATGATGGCGGACTCACCGTTGACCGACAGGTTCAGAATGTTGCCGATCAGAGTACCTTCGAATCGGTTCCAGCCGCCGCCGAGGTGCTTCTTCAGATCTTCGTTACTCGGATCGATGTTGATTGTCGTACCTTTGGAATCTCGCAGCGAGATTTGCACGACTCCCGAATTCTCTTTTCGACGAATGTCGAAGACGAAGCCGAAGTTTTCGAACTGGTCGACGGTCTCAATGGCCGACTCGCCAACCGGTGCCTTGCCATCGTAAGAGAAAACCCAGTCGTTGGATTTCCAGTTGCCGGTGACGTTTTCCCCGATGTGCCATCCTGAAAAGTCGATTCCATTGTAGAGGCAGCGGTAATTTCGATTCGCGATGGCGACGTGCTCGTCGGCGATCGGAGTATCCGGCAACTCTTTGATTCTTACGTTGCGGTAGTGAACGACTCCGCCTTCCGATTCCAGGCAGATGTAACCTTTGCGAGGGCTGCAGTCAGTTCCGCGAGTCACAACCTTACCGTTCACGGCGAGCGAGATGTTTCCGTCCTTGCAGGTAATCCGGTAGTGGTTCCAGCCGGGGCTTGGCTTGGAGCGTTCTTCGGTCGGGAAGGCGCGACTTCCGCCTCGGCCGTTAACCGGCGTCATCTTCGCACCGTGAATCGGAAAGATGTCTCCGTGCGTCGTGTGGCTCTTCGTGTTGCCGTAGGCGTTTTCCAGAACCTGAACTTCGATGCCTCGGTGAAACGGGACGCCGCGAGCGGTGATGTCATCGGCCCAGACGAAAACTCCGGCGTTTCCGCGAGGCACCATGTGTCGCCATTCGAGCTCCATGACAAAATTCTGGTACATGCGGGCGGTGCGAAGTTCGCCGATCGGTTTTCCCGAGCAGACCAGCATCCCGTCCTGCATCTTCCAGGTGGACGGAGCCGTGTTGACGGCCACCCAGCCGGTCAGGTCTTTCCCGTTGAAAGCTGGCTTGAAGCCTTCGTCGGTCGAATCTTCGGCGGCGCATTGGCGAAGCGACGGGGCTGAGAATTGCGACGCCACCACCAAAAGCAAGAGAGTGGCAAACAGGGAGGTCGCACAGTGGGATCGACGAGGCATGGCTAGGTCTCAACTGGGAGGCGTGGAACCGGGAGAGATTGTCACGTTAATCCTGCGCCCGCTGACTTGCCACCGCTCAGAGTGTTACCTCAGAGTCCGGGTTCCCTTGTCACTTCGCCCTTCGACCTTCCTTGTTCGATATTCGATATTCGTTCATCCGACGCGTGATGGACTGAATATCGAATATCGAACAAGGAAGGTCGAAATCTGAAGTTCGGGCGGGCCGCGATTATTCAGGAATTGACAGAGCCAGTTTTTCGATCAATTGCTGGGCTTCGGCAGCCATTCGGTTGAGACGCTCAGCGAATGGAGAATCGGTAGTGGGCGGCAACGCTGTCGCGGCCGCGACGATTTCGCGGTGGTACCAGATCAGCTCTTCAGGGCTGGCGTTGAAGCGGCTCCAGAGTTCTTCGCCGCGTTCGAGGTCGTAGACCATCGAACCGAGATTGTGGAGTTTGTCGGCCAGGACGATCGCGCGAGCCGACGTCGACGCTTCTCGGATAACGGCGATGTGAGATTCTTTGCGGGCCTTCCAGGGGATTGTTGCCCCGGTCGCGTCGGTCTTTTGCTCGCTGCATTCGAGGACGAGTTCGACGACAGATTCGGGAAACTCGGCGGTCAGCAATTCGACGGTCCAATCAGTGTCTTCGATCGTGTCGTGCAGCGCGGCGGCGGCCAGCAGTTCGTCGTTGTCAAAGCCGGCCCGGACGAGGATTAGCGTGACGCTGGCTGGATGCTGAAAGTATGGCAGGTCGGACGCTTTGCGAGTCTGGTTTCGGTGAGCGTCGGCGGCGACGCGGAATGCTTTTTCGACTAGCAGCGAATAGAGCGAACTGGCGTCGGACTGGGCAGCATCTTGAGCAAGAGAATCGGTCATTGAATCGGTGAGGTTTCGTGCCGGAACTCGTTGAAGTGCATGTATTCCCAGTGTCGGTACAGCGCCGACGTTTTCAGCAGCACGTCGTGCGTACCGACGACTT
>Ga0316208_1003638_pt1 | contig 10939 bp, 8 predicted proteins | sample 3monopyrite_MG_FD_204944 | JGI IMG/M metagenome (GOLD analysis project Ga0316208, IMG submission 204944) | Microbial mat bacterial communities from mineral coupon in-situ incubated in ocean water Damariscotta River, Maine, United States -... | ecosystem: Environmental > Aquatic > Marine > Coastal...
GAAAAAAAAGAAAAGTTTTTCAAAGTGGCTTCATTCGTTCATTCGAGGCTCAATTATTTTAGAACGCAATGTGGAAAACTCTTTTTGAAAACAGATTATTAATTATAAACAACCCACAAAAACTTCTTTTTTTTTCTTTCCTTCTCTGCGTCTTGGCGTCTTGGCGTGAAATACTTTTTTTATCAGCTTTGGCAAACCGCAATCAAGCGTGCATTGCTTTGCTCTATATGGCAGTCCGCAATAACAGACTTCGCACATGAATTCAAATTTCAGCCAAAGACCAATTACCGCTGAATAGTTACGGCACGCGATGCTTTTACAGAATCGTCCTGAGTGGAAGAACGAAGAATCTACGATCCAGACGGGCTGCTTTTTTGTCTTCGTTTTTTGCAGGAGCTGGTTTTTCTTCCGCCTTCTTTTCTTCTTTCGAGCCGTCCATTTTTGAAAGAATATAGTCGAGTGCATCTTTCAATTGAGTATCGACGAAATCACTTTTGGCAGGTTCTTTACCGCTGAGTACATCACGCTGGCTGCGGTAATTTCGATAAGCGATCATTTGTTGGTTTGAGAATCGAATTTGATGGCCTTTATCGGGCATGACTCCCCAGACATCTTCTTTTTTCGAGCCGGGGAATCGATGGATATTTTTGCCGCTGGGGCGATGGTAACTGGCAGTCGTCAACTTCAAGGCAGACTGTCCGCTTTCCAGTTCGATAATATTTTGTACTGAACCTTTTCCCCAGGAACGTTCGCCGACGATGACCGCGCGGTGATGATCCTGCAGACAGGCACTGACAATTTCACTGGCTGAAGCACTGTATCGGTTGACGATAATCGCCATCGGGAAGTCGGAGAAGGTGCCTCGTTTTTTGGCTCGCCAGGTTCGTTCCTGTGTTTTTCTTCCCTTGGTGCTGACGATCTTTCCCGATTCGATAAACAGATCAGAAATTTCAGTCGCAGCGGTCAGCAGGCCGCCCGGGTTCCATCGTAAATCGAGAATCAAACCAGCCAGCCCCTGCTTTTTCAATTGAACCATCGCATCGTGTAATTCGGCTGCGCTGTTACGGCTGAAGTGAGTTAAGCGGATATAACCGATTTTCTTTTCTTCATCGAGCATGAAATTCCAGGTGCCGTCGGAGTTGTAACGGTCGCCCATGACTGTCGCGACACGAATCACTGCCCGAGCAACTTCAATCGTTTCCGTTTCACCGTGCGTTGCTCTCTGTTCACTTCCCTCAACTTTAACAGGTTCGTGTCGGACAGTTAAAGAAACTTTCTTCCCTGTTGGCCCTTTGAGAAGTTTTACCGCCTGGTTCAACTCTTTGCCAACTTCAAAATCGGCAACTTTATGGTCATCTATCTTGATAATCCGATCTCCTGCCCGCACTCCTGCTTTATATGCTGGTGTCCCCGGTAGTGGTGTCATCACGACAATTTCGCGATGCGCTCTATCGAAAGTAACCTGAATTCCGATCCCGCCGAATTCCTGTTGTACGTCTTGCTCAAATGCAGAAAGGTCTTCCGGACTGATATAATTGGAATACGGGTCGAGCTTGACCAGCATCCCCTGAATCGCCGCTTCGACAAGTTCTCTGCGGTCGATATCTTTGACGTAATTTTGATCGATCTCTTCGAAGGTATCGACGAACAGCCGCATGAGCTCGTAAGTATCATCCTGTTCTTCTGCAAAAGTTACCTGCGTCCAGATAAGAGTGAGTGAGAGACAAAGGCAAACTAACCAGGCAGGATAAACGGAACTCCGCATAAGACGGCTCCTTGATACTTTTTATTCAGGGGACACCAACGCAAAAAAACGGGCAGGAGTTTCGCAACCCCGCCTGGGATCTGACGTTATCGATATTTGATTCTAGATAATACTGCTCGATCAGGCAAGATACTTATTTTGTAACCGCAATTTAAGATCAGTTTCTATCAAGACAGCAAGCATGGAAAACAACGATGCGAATCGGCATCATCACCCCGTAGAGAATCATTGCCGTAACATGCTTACCTGAAATAGGTTATGTCATTTACATCAAGCCGGCTCCCTGTTTTGTTGATTTATTGCAACATTGTATTGTTTCGATTGACTCGGTGGTTTCCATGAAGAAGAAGAACTCGAAAAACTCCATAACTACTTATTATAATTAAAGATACGGATTCGTTACTCTTGTTTCGGCTACCTCTTTTCGTCTTGCGTGTCAAGTTTGGCATACAGGGTGCTTTACATGATTATCAACACGAGTCAAACAAAGTCACACACTTCAAGCTGACTCAAATAAATCATTCACACTTTGGTAAACTGGAGACACACCATGACGACTCTCATCAACAAACTGTACAACGACGAAGCTGGTTTCATTGTTTCTGCTGAATTGGTTCTGGTATCAACCATTTGCGTACTCGGCATGATTGTCGGATTAAGTGAAGTTGCCTTTAATGTGAACCAGGAGATGGAAGACGTTGGTTCTGCCATCGGGAGTGTCAATCAAAGCTTCCATTACAACGGCACTCAGGGGCAAAAAGGGGGCATTGCCGGTAGCTGCTACGATGACGAATGGGACCAAGGCGACGATAGCTGCGACGTTTCCTGCGATGTTGCCCCTACCCCCGAAAGTTACTGATCACCAACGGCACCCCCAGCACTGCTGGTTCATTCTGATAGCCGTAACCAAAAGGATACCTTTGAAATTTGCGCAAGCCGCAAAGAAATTAATCGTTAGTAGTATAGAGAGCAGAGAATTCCCCTCGTTTATTTTGACACCACCAAACGAATTTCTCTCTGTCAGAACCAAGTCGTACGAAAACTTGAACCATTACCATCAGCCGGACTTAAACTCTGCACAAAAAAACGCTACATTTCCGGTTGAGTATTCTATTGGTTGATCGTAGCGAGGTAAAATTGTGCAGGAATCATTTCAGGAAACAGGTTTTCTTCGTTGGAGACGGGCTTTCCCCTGGTTACATCTTTTGCGAATTCCCGGCATCGCGTTCCGCACACAAATTTTGTTTGCGGGATTCCTTGCCGGTTTTTTTCATTTCGCTTGCGGTCTCATCGCAGTAATAATTACCCATCAGGCAAGCCGCCCGGTTGAAATGGGAGTGATGATTGATAACGGCAATTTATCGACATTACAAAATTTGTTTAGCAGTTCGATCACAATTTCTGAACAAGCCGTCGCGCCAAATGTTGTGATGTTTGAGTTGATGAGCAGATTGAGTTCTCTGGAATTTACATCGCTTGTTTTTGTTGACCTGCTTTATTTGCTTAATTATCTTTTTTTCGGCATCATCATTTGCAGAATGGCCTGTGCAGAATTCACCAAAGGGACAGGAGTTTGCCTGGAACGTTCTTCGATATTTGCAGTGAAAAAACTGCCTGCAGTATTCACAGGAATTCTGTTTCCCTTTCTTTTCATTGTGATTCTTTTTGCGTTTGCCTGTGCCATTCTGGCTACCGAAAATATTCCTGCCATCGGTCCGTCGGTTGGCGGCATTTTGTATGGTCTTTCGATCCCGCTGCTTTTCTTCGCTGCAATATTAATGCTCGGGTTGGTGATCGGCTGGCCGATGATTGTCGCTGTTATTGCCTGTGAAAACTCAGACAGTTTCGATGCTTTTAGCCGTACTTTCGATTATTTGCGCTCGCGACTGATTGTTATTTTGATCGCTTTTGTCTTAACGATCAGTGCAGGAGTTTTCATTCTCGCTTGCGCAGAAGAAATTTCCCGATTCACGATCAACTGGCTTAATACGTTGCAAAGTAGCATTGTTCCAGAACCACTCGAAGCGATTCAGGCGAGAAACCAATCGCCTTTCGGGCAAGGGGCAAGCGGCTTCCAACTACTTTGGTTAACACTGTGGAGCAACCTGCTACACGGCTATCTGATCGCTTATTACTGGTGTACCATCTGCGGCATTTACGTTCTCGCCAGACATAGCGTGGATCATATTCCAGTCGATGAATTTCAGCAGTAGGATGGCACTAAGCATAAACCGGAACGAAGCAAGTTTCAAACCCGAGGATTTTATTTTCAGGCAACGCTTTTTTGATTCTCAACCCTTTCACTCAATGCCTCGGGTGCCTGAGGGCAAATTGTGCGGAATTCCTGTAAGCATTCAAACCTTTCATAAAACAATCTGAATCCAGCCCCCCATCACTGAATAGTTACCGGGTAGCTTAAAAAGAGAGTCAACAACATTTTCATCAGCCCAGGGTTAACACCCCCGAAATCGCCTATTCCGGATCGCTCAATCGCCAGGTTTCTTTTTCCTTGCCGGGGGTAATCAGCTTGCCCCATGCGGGGTGCTTGCCGTTGTTGAACAGACTACTGAGCGTTTTGTATTGCTTGTCCGGTCCCAAATCTTTATTGGCAATTTTCAGTAAGTTTGCTTCGCTCACTTCCGGTTTGTCGTCTGCGAATGCTTCCAGTAATCGCTGCACTGTTTTTGCTTGCTCTGTTGAAAGTGTGAACTGACGAGATTGGCGGCTCCCCTTTCCCCAATTGAATTGAGACAGAGTTTTTTTTGACCAGTCGGGATGATCTTCGGTCAGTTTTTTGAAATCTTCCTGAACCGTTACCGCAGTAAATTCGCCTGCTTTTATTTCGATTTGTGAATGAGTGTAGCGAGGTGTAGACTGTGTTGTCACCCAACCCGCATACTCGCTGCTGATTTTAATTTGGTATTTTCCCGGCGGAACATTAATGGTTTGTATTCCGGTTTTTTTGAATCGCTGCGAAAATCCAAACTCCTCATACAGGATTGGTTTCTCTGGAAATATGCCAACCTGTAAATCGGCGTTTGGGGCATCGAGCAATATCGCAGCACTATTTAATTTTTCAATTTCCCGTTTATCTTTATGTCTCATTTTACGATACGCCGCCCAGGTTGCAGGTCCTAAATCAATAAAACTTCCTTTAATACCACCAATTTGCACCGTGTGCTGAAAACTGCGAGGTGACATGCCTTCGGGCTGAAAGGTGATATTCAAAGTATGTTTTCCCGGTGAGAGAAATAAATTAGCAGGATTGGAATCAAGGAAATAGGTTCTTTTTACTGCTGAATAAATTCCATTATGAGACCGCTGATCTAACCCCGTATCAATACGGATAATTGGCAATCTGGAATCAAAATGAGCTTGCACTACATTGTGAGGCCGTGTCACCATTCTTGGCATCAGCAACGAAACGACAAAAAAACAAATTCCAGTAACAACCATCCAGCCAAGTATATTCCAAGGACTATAGAATACTTTGGATTTACGTTTCCTAATGATATTCACAATCAATGCAACACCACCCGCAATCCCCAATACTATAAACGAGAAGATGGTCCAGTCATGAATGGATGGAAAAAGAAGCTGTTTGGTAGTCATTATTTCGATGAGCAAAGTAATGATCGTCATTAGTCCAATTGCAACCACAACTCCAAGTATGATCCGTTTGTTGGATCTTCGCTGTTCCTGCACAATAATATCTTCGACTGATTTTAGTTCAGAAGGATCATGCTGTACCGTTTTGAGAGATTCTTTCGCAGTTGCCTTGTTGATGATATGTGTGATATAGAGCGTTAATCCTCCCACAATTATCGCGAATAATCCGAACGGAATACTGAATACTAATAACTCGCCACCAAGCTGCATCGGATCGCCATTTCCCAAAATGTATCCACTCAATATCATGAGCAGAGGTATGAATATCAGGCACAAACCAAGCCAAAGTGTATAACGACCAGCTTTGCTAATTTGGTGATTGTAATAATGCTCGGATGCGTTTTGAGAATCACCCGCTGACTGAGCAGGTTCAAGAATGGACTTAGATTGTTGAATATGTTGCTGTGTATTTGTCAGCTTTTCGCTCAGTTTTTCCGCTAATTCTTCTGCTGTTTGAATGCGGGCAGCGGGGTCTTTTTCTAATAGTTGATTGATGATTTCAATCAACCAGAATGGGATATCAGGATTAGTTTCTTCGATGGGGCGTGGCGTGTCATCGCAAACCCGGCGAACCACCGCTGCTAAATTGCTGGCGCGAAATGGCGAGCGTCCCGTACACATTGCATAAAGAACTGCACCGAGGCTGAACAGATCGCTACGTTGATCGATCCGGCTGCCGGCTGCCTGTTCGGGGGACATGTACTGCGGCGTGCCGGAAACTTCGCCGGTTTTGGTAATCGTGACATCATCCACAGCTCGCGCCAGACCGAAATCGGTAATCTTGACGCGTTCGACACCGTTTTCCAAAAGGACGTTGGCTGGCTTGATGTCCCGATGAATTAAACCCTGCTTGTGAGCAGCAGCAAGTCCTTCTGCAATTTGTGTGCCGATACGCAGAATTTCTGTGATCTGCAAAGAGCCGACTTTGTTCAGTTTTTCCTGAAGCGATTGCCCATGCACACATTCCATCACAAGATAAGGTAGCTTTTCTTCATCGACAGCATGAATGGTGACAACATGCGGATGACTAACTGCGGCTGCTGCCTGAGCTTCCCGCAAAAAACGTTTACGGGCATTCGGGTTGGCTGCAAGAAATGGCGACATCACTTTGATCGCAACAATGCGATTTAGCTTTGCATCGTTTGCCCGAAAAACGATACCCATTCCGCCTTGACCAATCACTTCGAGAATGTCGTATTCACCCAACGCGCCAAGTAAATCGGGGTTGTCGCTTGGTGTTAGAAAGTCGAGTGATATTTCCTGCGACTCATCCAATTCCACCGGCGGTTTTTCGAGAAAGCTGCCCGCATCATCATACGCCAGCAGTAACGCTTCGACACGTCTGCGATGTTCTGCATCGTCGCCACACATTTCGTCAAGAAACTGCTTGCGCTGCTCAGGTGTTTTCATTCCCAATGCAACAAGAAACAATCCTTCCACTGACTGCGGATCGGGTTGATTCACCGTTGGTTGCGGATCGGAGGAATCGCAAGGTTCGGAGTTTTCGAAATGTTCTGAATCGGACATGTTAAGACTTTTCCAAGGGACGGGACACCGTGCATCAATGCTACTTGCATTCTATCTTACCATGCGATACCCAGAACCGATGCGCCTCACACATTTTTGATTATAATGAGTGATTTCAAAAAAAGGCGAGCCGGGGATATTTAATGCTCGTTATCACGAATTTGGTCGAACAGCCAGGCTTTAGCATACGCCCAGTGGCGGGCAGCGGTGGCACGAGAAATGCCAAGAATGTCGGCGGCTTCCTGTTCGCTTAACCCTGCAAAATATCTCAGCTTGACCAGTTCTGCCTTGGCGGGATTCTGTTGTGCGAACATGGTCAAGGCTTCATCCAATGCAATCAAATCATGCTTAAGAGGCTGTAGTGGAGCCGGAGCTTCGATATCGGGAAGATCGATACGTTCAAGTTCGCCGCCATGCTTCAAACGTTTTTTACGGCGTGCGTTATCGATTAAAATTCGTCTCATCGATTCAGCAGCCGCTGCGAAAAAATGGCCCCGGTGATCCCACTTGTGCGAAGCATCGTTTCCCACAAGGCGAATATAGGCTTCATGTACCAATGCGGTGGCAGTCAATGTTTGCCCGGGAGCTTCTTGAGACATTTTTTGTCTGGCCAGCTTCCGCAATTCCGCATAAACAACCGGCAACAACTGATCGGTCGCAGCGACATCGCCCGCTTCCATCGCCCGAAGTATGCGTGTTACATCTTGCATGGTAGATGCCTGATTATATGTTCGGTGTTTTTTGCCAAGATGATGTTAAACGATTATCTCTCTTTTTCAACCGAGTGTAATAAAACGGAATTGGCGTGCGACAGTATCGCTCTTTGGTGGCAGGAACAAGGTTGCCTCGACTATCCGGACGCGAGCGACATGCTCATTCTGTGTGATGGCGGTGGCAGCAATAGCTCCTCTTACTACATTTTCAAGGAAGACTTACAGGCGATCTCGAACCGTCTGGGAATCCGCATTCGCATCTGCCACTATCCGCCGTGTTGCTCCAAGTACAACCTGATCGAACACCGCGTCTTTCCGCACGTCACCCGTGCCTGCCAAGGCGTGCCACTGGAGAGCATCGAGACCGCCAGGCATTACATCGAAAAAACAGAAACGACCAAGGGACTCAAAGTAGTCGTTCGCCTGCTCGAAAAAGTTTACAAGACAGGTCGCAAATACGCCAAAGACTTCAAAGAAACGATGACGATCCAATTCGATAAATACCTCCCCAAATGGAACGACACCGCCATCCCCGAGGTAATATGAAACCGGGAAGTTATTTCAGGACTATTCCCAAGCAGTTAATGCAATCGCTAGATAATGTAGCAGCGAAACACTGACCGAATGTGTTCCTATGACCACATTCGGTCAAATTTATACTATTTCTTTGAAGGCAGTATTCAGCCGAAAGTTACCCAGACGGAATAACCGGCCCTGCACGGTAGCAAACCGAATTTTTTCGATTGAATCAGCTACAGGCGTTCCGACAGTAAAGTCGAATGAGTTGATTGTACCATATCTGCAAATTTTACCGAATGGGGGACAGGGATGTCCAGCAAGTTTTTTCACCGCAAGTCCAAAATAATCAAGTGGAATCATCTTTCTCTCATACTGGCAGGGACATTATCGGTTTGTGGTTGCAGGTCGACAGACTCTCAGGCGATTCGTGATCCTGAATATCACGATGTCGTACAAACGATTGAGCAGACCAGTCCCAATGTGATCGTTGCAGCAGCCGAAGCGGTCAGCCCGGTGGTGGATCATCTGCAAGGGGCGCACCGGGTGGAAGAATATATTGCTCAAGCGATCGAGCAAAATCCGGAAGTTCAGGCGGCTCGCAAGCAGATGGAATCGCTGGCGTATCTTGTGCCTGTTGCTGCTTCTTTGCAGGATCCGAACCTGCTGGTTACCGCACAGCCTAACCCCGTTCAAACGGCATCGGGAGAACAAACTCTTGCGATGGCAGTGAATCAAAAATTCCCCTGGTTCGGAAAATTGGGAATGCGGGCAGGTGTTGCAGAAGAACAGACAAATATCGCGCGGGCCAATTTAGCTACTGCGGAATTGAGTACGATTGAAAAAGTAAAACGAGCTTATTTCGAACTTTACTTCATTCAACAATCGATTAAAATTACAGAGGCAGAGCAGCAATTGCTCGGCGAAATTCGAGATGTTGCCAACACGCGATACAAAACCGGGCAAACAAGCCAGCAGGATGTATTGAGGGCAGACCTTGAAATTTCGAATATCGAAAACAGTCTCATTCAATTACGCCAGCGACTCAAAAGTGGTCAGGCGGCTCTTGCCCGAGTTTTGCACATCGCACCGCAAACAAAAGTGCTTGCACTGGATGAAATACAGCGACAGCAGATGGACCTCAGTTTAGAAGCCCTGCAGGAACAGGCTGTTGCGGCTCGTCCCGAATTGCACGCCCAACTGGCAGCCATTCAACGGGAACGCCAAACAGTTCAACTGGCACGATTGGATTACAAACCGGATGTGACGTTAGGCCTGAACTGGATCAACGTTTCGAATTCGGGGATCAGCCCGGTCGCCAATGGAGACGATGCCTTTTTGATGTCTGCCGGGATTAATATGCCGATCTATCGAAAGCGACTTGATTCACAAATTCGCTCTGCAGAAGCTAAAGTCGTCGCCACAACACGTCAGTACGATGCCCTTAAGGATAACACGCTTGAAGAAGTAACCGACTTGTTCGCGAAAGTTGAAAGTCAAAAAGAATTACTTGTGCTTTTTGAAGATGACATTTTGCCCAAAGCAAGATTAACTCTCGAAGTTTCCAGTAGAGCCTATAACGTCGGCGAAGTCGATTTCCTGCAATTGATCGACAACTGGCGTGAATTGTTAAGGTATGAAATTAGTTACCGCAGACAGGAAGCATCGCTGCAACAATCTCTTGCTCAATTAGAGCGAGTCGTGGGCGGCGTCCTTGTCTCCTCTTATGCGTTGCAGTTGCAAGACGAAGGCTTACTGCCAACACCTGCAGAGCCGATGCCGATTGATATGCCTGCCGTTGCACCAGTTCCAGAAAATAATAATAATAATAATAAAAAGCCAGTGAAACCTGCTCCCAACGATGTCCCTAAAGAAAAGATCCCAACTATTCAACCGCTGGAACAAAAGAAGTAGATATCGACTAAGTTGCGATTAAACAACCACTGTCGCATTTTATGAACTCATCTGTAAGCAAAATCAGCCGCACAGCGCTAATAATAAATTGAGATCGGACAGTCTTGTTCGAATAAGTTTAAACTTAATCTGGAAAACTTTTGTCATTTGCACAAGGCTGCACAAAACACAAAGCAATTAAACGTTAGTAGTACAAGGAATCATCAAATGCAGATTGCAGTAAAATACCTTTCAGCAATAATGTTACTGGCGATCATTTTTATGGCAACAGGTTGTGCATCTGCCTATCGATGCTACGAAGGATGCGGGATTAACTGCCAGTACTGCCCCCCTTCCGCTCTTCCCTTCACTCAATACACCGGTTGCAAATGCCACTCCCGCCCTGCGTTACAGCACCTGAAACAAGGTGAATAATCTCGCCCCTCTTGAACGATTTTTCAGTTATTGTTTGGTCAATGCCTAACCCGGCATAGCCGGAACCAAACAGGAAATTTAAACTAACCACAGAGGCGCAGAGGTCACTGAGAAAAGCATTTCCTGCATCGTCTACAAAGTATTGAAATTCAATCTACTATTTTAATTTTTTGAAATAGTCGTTCTTTCCCCTTTTCTTTGCGCCGCCGCGACTTTGCGTGAAACTCTTTTTCAAAAACCGGACACTTCTTTTTGCTTTGTCTCAGTGTTCTCCGTGTCTCCGTGGTTCACTTCTTTCTTCTTCATGTTAAAAATATCCTGCCACTTTTGCGCAGCATTTCATTGATAAGAGCTTAACGGCAAGCCAAAGGCGGCTTTCAAACCTGCATATCCAGCCCACATACGCAGTCGCCTTCGGCAT
>Ga0316208_1003639_pt1 | contig 10934 bp, 8 predicted proteins | sample 3monopyrite_MG_FD_204944 | JGI IMG/M metagenome (GOLD analysis project Ga0316208, IMG submission 204944) | Microbial mat bacterial communities from mineral coupon in-situ incubated in ocean water Damariscotta River, Maine, United States -... | ecosystem: Environmental > Aquatic > Marine > Coastal...
GGAATTATGAGAAACAAGGCAGAAAAGATCGCTGCCAATCGAGAATAGAATGGATTGGCAAAAAAATAAATCTTTTTCATTGAGGCTTTTATCAATGAAATGCTGCGCAAAAGCGGCAGGATATTTCAAGGCGGGTAGGGTGGGCTGATGAAAATGATTGAACCTGTTTTTTTAGGCTAACCGGAGGGGGCGGGGGCGGGGGCGGTTTTGAATTCTTTGCAGGCGGTGGTTCGTTTGGGATTTAGTCTGTTGTCCAGATTCTCTGCGACCCAGGCTCGCATCGTTTTGACCGAGACCGCACTCAAGCTTTCGCGAACGCGCTCGGCTGTCCAGTCGGTCAGCAGCATCGGCATCGCGGCAATCAAACTGGTGAACCCGCCTTTGCTGTGCTGCCACGTTGTCGGTAACCAATCTGTATTCGAAGGTTACCAAGGTCATTACTGACCCGGCTCACTTGATTTTCTCGTCCCCGATATCTTCTTGGGGACGAGTCAAGAATCCCGCGTAACCTGCAGCCTCCAATGCGCAGTTGAGAGGAAGCAAAGCGGGATATTTCATACCAAAAGCGGGGCGATGACCAATGCGACAACGCTCATGAGTTTGATGAGGATATTCAAGCTGGGGCCTGCGGTATCTTTGAAAGGGTCGCCGACGGTATCGCCAATGACGGATGCGGTGTGTGCATCGGTTCCTTTTCCGCCAAATCCACCCCCTTCAATATGTTTTTTAGCGTTATCCCAGGCACCACCTGCGTTGGACATGAACAAGGCCAGCATCACGCCAGAAACGGTGACGCCGATAAGCAATCCGCCAAGCATTTCTGCTCCCCCGAGCATTCCAACCAATATGGGAGTTACAATTCCCAAGAGAGCGGGAAGAATCATTTCTCGAATTGCGGCTGAGGTGGAGATATCGACACAGCGAGCATAGTCTGGTGTTCCGGTTCCTTCGAGGATACCGTCGATTTCGCGGAACTGCCTGCGCACTTCTTCGATCATCGCAAACGCGGCTCGCCCTACTGCGCCAATTGCAAAGGCAGAAAACAGATACGGCATCATGCCTCCCAAAAACAACCCTGCGGTCACTTTTGGGTTGGCGATATCAATTGAAGTCACACCTGCTTGCTCCCGGAATGCGGCAAACAGGGCGAGTGCTGTCAGAGCTGCCGAACCAATCGCAAATCCTTTACCAATGGCGGCTGTTGTGTTGCCAACCGCATCGAGTTTATCGGTACGTTCGCGAACTTCGGGAGGAAGCTCTGCCATTTCTGCCAGGCCACCTGCGTTATCTGCAATCGGGCCGTAAGCATCAACTGCAAGCTGAATTCCTGTTGTAGCGAGCATTCCCAACGCTGCAATGGCAATGCCGTATAACCCTGCCCAATGGAACGAGGTTAACAAAGCGATAATCAAGCAGATTACAGGTAACGCCGTTGACATCATGCCAACCCCTAAGCCTGCGATAATATTTGTCGCTGCCCCGGTTTGAGATTGATGAGCAATTTTACGGACCGGCCCTCTTCCTTCAGCCGTGTAGTATTCAGTGAGTAAACCGATGGCGATTCCCGCCAAAAGCCCGACGATAATGGCCCAGAAAATTCCGCCACCTGCGTATTCGACTCCTTCCAGCGTAAAAGTCGGCGGAGCGAGCCAATTCACCAATGGATAAGCGAGGACAACCATCGTCCCGGCTGCAACGAATGTTCCTGCGTTAAGTGCAGCTTGCGGGTTGCCCCCATCCTTGGTTTTGACAAGAAAAGTTCCCACGATTGACATCACAATACCAACCGCAGCGAGAAGCAGCGGGAGTACAACCATTTCCACAGACCCGGCTGCTGCGCCAAGTACCATCGCACCGATGATCGAACCGACATAAGATTCAAACAAGTCGGCCCCCATCCCTGCGACATCGCCCACGTTATCGCCCACATTATCTGCAATGGTCGCCGGGTTGCGTGGATCGTCTTCCGGGATACCCGCTTCAATTTTTCCAACTAAATCTGCCCCGACATCAGCCGCCTTGGTGAAGATTCCTCCGCCAACACGCGCGAACAAGGCAATTGAACTGGCTCCCATCGCGAAGCCACTCAATATCGGGAGAACCTGTCCCTTGAGGTCTTCCACACCAAATCCAAACTGGGAAGCATAAATGAAAAACAAGCCGGAAAGTCCCATCAGTCCCAAGCCGACAACGCACATTCCCATTACTGTCCCGCCGGAAAAGGCGACCATCAACGCCTGATTCAAGCTGGTTCGAGCCGCCTGGGTGGTTCGCATGTTGGCTGCGGTTGCAATTTTCATTCCGAAGAATCCAGCCAGACTGGAGCAGAAAGCCCCGACAATAAACGACAACGCAATGAGCTGATGTTCAGCTTTGTAGGTCGCGAAAAGAATAACAGCAACAATAATCACAAACCCCAAAAGTACCGAGTATTCTCGCTTCAAAAAAGCCATCGCCCCCAAATGGATCGCCTTTCCAATTTCCTGCATCCGCTCGTTTCCCGGATCCTGGCTATTGACCCATTGCGATTTGATAAACGCAAAAATAAGTGCAACAATGCCGGCTACAAAACTGATGATGACAATCGTCTTTGGGTCCATCGTTCTTTTCTTCTTTGTCTGTTGAGTTTCAACTCTAAATAAACGTTGTATTCATACTGATGTGTGAAGGGCGTGCCATCAAACTTCTAAGCAAAACAGCATCGGTGCCCTCTGATGGGTGTGAGTGTAGTGTTTCTTTTGAATTATGAAAGCGATGTTTGCTAAGATAAATAAAATAAAAAAAACGAGCCACGCAGAGAACTTTGCATCACTCGTTTCAGGCACGATTGCCAATACGACGGATCTGTTTTTGAATGCCGTAACCACAGGGCAATTTTGTCGTTTGCAAAACCACATGAACAATACGACTATATGTCAGCGGCGCGGAGATGAAATGTCATTTCTTTGCCTGATATTTTTTTCTCCAGGGAAATTGTAATGAATCGAATAGTTGCGTTCGGCGAGATCATGTGTCGATTGGCGACTCCTGGTTTCAAACGGTTCGGGCAGTCGTTGCCGGGCCAGTTGGAAGCCACCTTTGCGGGGACAGAAGCATCTGCTGCGGTATCAATCGCCTATCTGGGAGGTAACTCCGCGTTCGTCACGGCGCTGCCCGACAACCCCCTTGCCCAGGCTTGCCTGTCGCAGCTTCGCTCTTTTGGTGTCGATACTCAGCATATTTTGCAAACTTCACGAGGTCGATTAGGACTCTTTTTTCTGGAAGCCGGGGCGAATCAACGTCCTGCCAATGTTATTTATGACCGCGAGAATTCCTCGGTCGCGATCACTCCCGCCTCAGAATACGACTGGGCTGCGATTTTTGAAGGAGCAGAATGGCTTCTCATTTCAGGGATCACTCCTGCGATTTCAAAAAATGGAGCCGAATTGACGGAAATTGCGATGCAGCAGGCTCAGGCTCGCGGGGTGAAAATTGCCTGCGACATGAACTATCGCAGCAAGCTCTGGAATTGGGAACCCTCTTTATCACCCCGTAAACTTGCGACGCAAACCATGCGGAAATTACTCCCTTACGTCACGCTGTTTCTGGGAGGACAACAAGATGCAGCAGAAATCCTTGCGATCACCCCTGATAAAAATAGTGACGATTCACTGCTGGATATTTCTCGCCAGATTTCAAAACAGTATCCCAACGTGAGACACATCGCGATGACGTTACGGGAAAGTTTTTCTGCGTCTCATCACTCGCTGGGAGGCATGTTGTATGTTCGGGAAAATGATAACTCGTATTATGCCCCAATGCAGAATGGTCAATATAAGCGGTATCAAATAACAAACATCGTCGATCGACTGGGCGGCGGGGATGCTTTCACCGCAGGCTTGCTGTTTGCAATGGGCGATCCTCAATTGAATGATCCACAAACATCAATCAATTTCGCTACCGCTGCCAGTTGCTTGTCTCACTCCATCGAAGGCGATTACAACCTGAGTACCCGAGCAGAAATCGAAACACTCATGCACGGAGAACAATCAGGACGCGTGAACCGCTAATATCTTACTTCAATGAAATGTTGTGAAAAAGTGTGCAGGATATTTTCAGGCGAGCCGGGGGTGTTAACCCCTGGTTACTGTGCTTCTTTTCGATTTAATAGTTCCGCATGAACGCGGGCGACGTTCCACATGTATCTGCTGATCCGCTGCGTCTTTTGATGATCTTTCCAGGCCAGCGTGATGTATTTGCGGGCCAGTTCCGGCTTAGAATGAGCTTCGTAGTACAAGCCGAGATATAGCTGTGCGTAAAACAGGCGTCCTGCAAGAACCTCAGGGGTTGGTTCACCCGCGTGAGCTTTTTTCAACACATCTTGCGGTGTTGCTTTTCCCTGGAACATGGCATAGGCGGTCATCAACGGAATACGGGGATCGTTTTTAATGGGCAGCATTTCCTCACGAGCTTTTTTGAGTCCTTCGGTTTTAGCCATACAGATGTATCGCCAGACAGAGTTTTCGACATCGTTATCGTGATAAGTCTGATAGAGCGCGAACTGCTCGGCTCCTTCCTTATACATACCTGCATAATAATGAGAGATGCCCCGCTCCCACAATTTTCGTTCTGCAGCCGGTTCCAATTTCACATACTGATCGAAACCTGTAACCGACTGCTTGAACTTTCCAATCCGAAAATTTTCGCAGCCCAGTCGATACCACGCCGCGGCATTGCCTGGCTCCTGCTTGACGATTTCATTTAACAGCTTCACCGCCTGGGTACTTCGCTCTTCAGAAATTGCTTTGCCGGCCTGTTCTTTGAGTTGCTCAAGAGTTGGTGCGGTTTCCGATTCACCTTGCGTAGAAGCGATCAAAAGAAAGGGCAGAGCAAACGTGAACAGCAGATAATTCTTATTCATGATTATTCTCAGTTAAAAAGGAATGGTAAAAGTGAAACAGAGGTCTGTTCATTCTATTTCAGGCAAGAATGTTTATAAAGCTCGATTTATCTGTTAATCTCTTCTATAATTAAATTGGACGACAACAACTCCTCTTATGGAACAGTCCCGAAAGTTAAATGTAGGGTGCGTCGCGACGCACCCTATGCGGAAACTGAATGCCTCTCCCTGCTTACTGGAATGAACGCCGTGATGAACAGAAAACATTTTTCAGAATCCGAACCCGGGCGTTTTCCCCTCTCTGTTTATCTTTTCATCATTTGCCTGGGGATTGTGAACGGTTTCGAGTTTCATTTCTTTGAAGGAGCTTCTGTTTTTGCTGAAGAAAAGAATATTGCTAAATCTAAAGAGACCGCAGCGCAGATCGAATTTTTTGAAAAGAAAGTTCGTCCGGTTTTAGTGGAGCATTGTCAGAAATGTCACGGTCCTGAAAAACAGGAAGGTGAATTTCGTATGGATTCCCGATCCGCAATATTACAAGGGGGAGACACCGGCCCGGCGGTGAATCTGGGCTCACCCGCTGAAAGTGAAATGGTTCTGGCGATCAACTACGATCCCGATGGTTATCAGATGCCTCCCGATAAAAAGTTATCGAAAGAAAACATCGCAGCGATCACCAAATGGATTCAGGACGGAGCCGCGTGGCCCAAAAGTGATGCTTCACTTCAAGCAAGCCAGGCGAAAAAGTTTGTGCTCGATACCGATCACTGGTCGCTGCAACCGATCACCCAACCGGCTGTCCCAGAAGTGAAACAGACCGATTGGCCTCGTTCGCCTGTTGATCATTTTATACTGGCGAGACTGGAAGAAACGAAGCTGTCGCCCTCAAAGCAGGCAGATCGGGCAATTTTGGCTCGCCGACTTTACTTCGATTTAATCGGCTTGCCCCCCACTCCAGAACAACTGGATCAGTTTTTGAATGATCCTGCGTCTGATGCTTATGAAAAACTTGTCGAGCGGTTACTCGCTTCGCCGCATTATGGAGAACGCTGGGCCAGACACTGGCTCGATCTGGTTCGCTTTGCCGAAACATTGGGGCATGAATTCGATTACGAAATTTCGCACACTTCGCATTATCGAGATTATGTTATTCGCGCCTTCAACGACGACCTCCCTTTTGATCAATTTGCGATTGAACATTTTGCAGGCGACTTGTTGAAGAAGCCGCGTTTTCGTTCGGGCATTGACGAAAATGAATCGGTATTGGCGACCGGTTTTTTCTGGATGGGGCAGGGAAAACATTCTCCGGTTGATGTGCGAGCCGAACAGTGCGATTTAATAGATAACCAGATCGATGTTCTTTCAAAAGCGTTTCTGGGAACTTCGGTTGCCTGTGCGCGGTGTCACGATCACAAGTTCGATCCGATCTCGATCAAAGATTATTACGCTCTTTCAGGTGTCATGGAAAGTTCCCGCAGGCATTACGTCGATATCCGCAGGCAGGAACCGCTCGATGAAACGATTCAGCAGATTCACCAGTTGAAAAAGAAGCATCGGGCGGCACTTATTGATTTCAGTTCTCAACAACTACAGGAATTTTTAGATCACCTGATTCAGGATGAAACAGTGATCGACTGGGAAGCCCCAGAGCTGAATCAACTCGAACATCCACTTTATGCCTGGAAGCAGCTACGATTGTTAAAGGATCAGCAAAAAATATTGGCTGAGAAAAAACGAATTCTTGCTCAAGTACGAAGACGAAAACAACAACAAAGTGAAGCAGAAAAAAAGTCTGTCGTGTTTGCGAGTTTTGCAAATGGTCTCCCCGAAGGCTGGAGCAGTCACGGTCAGGCGTTTACGCAGCCTGTAGATTCCGGCGAAACGATTATCACCAGCCCCAACCCCTGGAAGCCGGTTCTGGCGGTACATGGCAATAATACTTTGCATACCGGCACGGCAAGCGGTCGCAGTTACGGCGTTATCCGCTCGGCAACGTTTATTATCGACAAGCCTTTTATTGATTACCATATTTGTCGCTCGGCTGGAAATCGTCTGACGTTAAAACGGCATCGAGGGCAATTAAAAAGCGGGCAAATCAATCTGGTTATTGATGGATTTCAGCACATCAAAAATCCAATTTATGGCGGGTTATCTTTGCAGATTCCTGTTGCAGATCAACCACGCTGGCTGCGGCAGAATGTACAGAAATGGATCGGACATCGTGCTTATATCGAAATATTTGACGAAGAAGCAGGGTTTCTGCAAATCGATCAGATTCGCTTTTCAGCCGACCGATTGCAAACCGAACAGCCGATTCCAGCCCTGGTGGCAATGCTTGAACAGGAACAGATAAATTCTCTGCAAGCTTTCAAGGAAAAATACCAATCACTTTTGCAACAAGTTCTTGACCGCTATCGCGACAGTAAAAGTGAAACCGTTTCGTTAAGCGATCAGCAGCGAATGTTGATTAACTGGATGCTCAAACAATCAAAACAAAATGCGATGGAGATGGAGCGTCCGGATTGGCTCGATCAATTTTATCTGAAGCTGAAAGATCTCGAATCACAACTTGGACAACCAAAGTTAGCGCTGGCGACAACAGAAGGATCGGGCATCAATTCCCCGCATTTAATTCGAGGCAATTCCAAAAAGCCAGCTAAAAAAATCCCTCGCCGGTTTCTGGAAATATTTGGCGGGAAAGAAAACATCATTCAGCAAGCTTCGAGTGGTCGGCTTGAAGTTGCCCGCAGCATTGTTTCAAATAACAATCCGCTGTTTGATCGTGTGATTGTCAATCGCATCTGGGAGCATCATTTTGGACGAGGATTGGTGGCGACACCGGATGATTTCGGGAAAATGGGAATCCCGCCCAGCCATCCGAAACTGCTCGATTATCTGGCAAGTGAATTTCGCAGCCATAATCGCAGTATTAAATGGTTGCATCGATTATTAGTGAATACATCGACCTATCGCATGAGCAGCGATTTGAGAAAAGATGCAATCGAAATAGATCCACAAAACAGACTTTGGCACCGCATGCCGATTCGCAGGCTCGAAGGGGAAGCGATTCGGGACGCCGTCTTGACTGTTTCCGGCAGACTCGACACGGAAATGTACGGACCTTCGATTCCGCCTTATCTGACCCCGTTCATGCAGGGGCGTGGGCGGCCTTCGACTTCTGGACCGCTCGATGGGAACGGTCGCAGGAGCATTTATATTAACGTCAGGCGTAATTTTCTAACACCGTTGTTTCTCGCTTTCGATTATCCCCTGCCAACAACTACTGCCGGGAAACGATCCGTTTCCAACGTCCCGGCTCAGGCACTGACGATGATGAATAATCAGTTTGGCGTGCAGCAGGCGCATCGCTGGGCGGTTTCAATTCTTGAAAATGAAAACAAATCTTCCGAAAAGAGAGTGCAGCAAATTTATCTACAGGCTTTCTCCCGCAAGCCGACCGGGAAAGAAATCGAACAGATTTCAGGCTTTGTTGAAAAAGAACTGAAAACCGGACGAAGCGAAATTGATATTTGGAGTGATGTTTGCCATGTCATGTTTAACGTGAAAGAGTTTGTATTTATTCGCTAAAGGTAACTATTCGGCGATGATTTATTTTTGTCAGAATGAGGGCTGTTTGCAGGGGAGACTATTTATTCAAAAGGAGCACAGACATTCGGTGTCTGTCTTGTAAGAGCATGCTCTGTTGTAGGCAGATAAGAATGTCTACCCTCCGTTCAAAAGGAGTTTTGAATAAATAGAGGTTCCTTAACTGGACACCGCTGAATACTTACCGCTAAAGTTTGTACGGTCGGTTACCGTAAACGACTCGTGGGCAAGGCAAGCATGGCACTATTATTTAACGGCAAGGCGACTGCGTACGCGGGCTGGATAAACAGAGCAGTAGGGTGCGTCGTGACACACCTTTTTGATACGCATGCCTCATTTGGTGCGTTGCAACGCACCCTACGACTTATTAAAGATTTATAACAAAAGCTCATTACAATAATGGAGAGGCAGTTGATTCGTAGATTATTTCCCTCTGGAAAAAAACATTTCCTGGCCAGTGTTCTCGATTATTCGGGGGCCAACCGTCTGCTGCGTCATTGGGATAGCTGGTCGGGCCTGCTCGTGCTGAACTATCATCGAATTGGTAACCCGCTGGAATGTGAATTTGACCGGAATCTTTTCAGTGCCTCTCAGGAAACTCTCGAAAAACAGGTGCGAACTTTCCAGTCCTGCTGCGATCTGATTAGTCCCGATGATCTGGAAACTGTTTTGAAGGCTCCACGCGGGAAGCATATTTTACTCACCTTTGATGACGGCTACCGGGATAACTATGATCATGCTTTTCCTGTTCTGAAAGCTTGTGGGGCTTCTGCTCTTTTTTTTATTGCAACCGGCTATGTCGATAACCCTCGCGTGGCCTGGTGGAGTGAAATTGCCTGGATGATCCGCAATGCACAGGTCTCGATAATCCCGGCTGGAAAATGGTTCGACCAACCGCTGCCGATTGCTCAAGGATATCCTTCGCAGGCAATTGGGCAGGCCGTTAGAAAATACTGGACGCTACAGGAAAACGAGACAGAGGCCTATCTTGATGACCTGGCTCAACTGACCGGAACGCCCCGCTGTGCAAAAAGCCAAGCAGAAAACCTCTGGATGAACTGGGAGATCATCCAGGAAATGCACGAGGCATCGATGAGATTTGGGGGGCATACGGTGAACCATCCGATTCTTGCCCAGATCCCCGCTTCTCGCCAACGTGAGGAGATTGTCGGTTGTAGAGATCGACTCGCCGAAAAACTTGGTACCGCACCACTCAGCTTTGGGTACCCGGTTGGGCAGGCTCATATGTTTACTTCTGAGACAAAACAAATCCTTCAGGAAGCCGGTTACCGCTACGCATTCAGTTTTTATGGGAATCACTGCAAAGTTTCCCATCAGGATTGGCTGGATATCCCGAGGTGTTCGATTGAATACTCATTGCCAGGTCCCATTTTGAATTCACGCCTGACAATCCCGCAGATTTTTGCAAAGAATTAAGGCCTTTTTTGCTAATCTTCCCGCCAGACGGTTGACGCTTGAAAGCGGATCAGGGATAACTCTCGTTTGCTTTGGGCAATCAGAATGCGGCTTCCGGTCCTGCGTTGGTTTTCTGCGCTGTGCGGGGGTATTTGTCGTTCATGTATATTAGTAAGTTTGTCTATCAACGAGGTCATTATGTTAGTTCAATCGAGGTGTAACTGATGGGGCATTATACTGGTGCGAAAGCCCGTATTAACCGGCGTTTAGGTGCGGCAGTCTTTGAAAGTGCAGGAGCACTGCGAGCTTTTGAAAAGCGAGATTTTCCACCGGGAATGCACACTCGGCGAAAAAAACCAACCAACTACGGTCTTGCGCTGACCGAAAAGCAGAAGATTAAATACTATTACGGCTTCCGTGAACGTCAGTTACGCAAGTATTTTAAGGAAGGTCGTCGTCTGAAGGGAAACACCGGGGAAAACCTGCTTATTCTTTGCGAACGTCGTCTCGATAATGTCGTCCGCAGAGGCGGGTTTACGAAAACCCGCCCGCAGGCTCGGCAGGGAATTGTCCATTCTCATTTTCAGTTGAATGGACGAACTGTCAATAAACCATCAATCATGGTCAAGCCGGGCGATGTCGTTACGTTAAGAAACCGTCCTAATTTACACAAAATGTACCGTGAAGTGGTCGATAGCCATCAGGCTTCCGGTTGCGAGTTTATTTCTTTTGATGATAAAGAACTCAAAGCGATCATCACTTCACTACCAACTTTTGATGATGTCAGCCTGCCGGTTGATGTCGGTCAGGTCGTGGCATTTCTGAGTCGCTAATCAGAAGAACAGCGTAATCAGGAAAACAGAGTCATTATAAAAGGAGCCGAGCATTACTGCCCGGCTCTTTTTTTATGCGCTGTTATTTATGCGCTGTTAGAAGTTCGCGGTTTTCTGTCATTCTGGTTGATAACCCGCCGGCATATCCGGTTGCTGCCAGCCGCTCATGCCGCCATCGATTAACAGCATGTGACCATGGA
>Ga0316208_1003640_pt1 | contig 10933 bp, 7 predicted proteins | sample 3monopyrite_MG_FD_204944 | JGI IMG/M metagenome (GOLD analysis project Ga0316208, IMG submission 204944) | Microbial mat bacterial communities from mineral coupon in-situ incubated in ocean water Damariscotta River, Maine, United States -... | ecosystem: Environmental > Aquatic > Marine > Coastal...
TAGAAGGCTCTTTTTTATCTTTTAGAATGTTTGAAAAATAAGCAGTAGGGTCGTTGTCTTTTTTTTTGCCTAAAAGGTTAAATGCACTTAAGCGTCGCTCTAACTGTTCTTCTTTAGAACATCCCATTGAGACCAGTTTTTGCTGAGACAATCTATTATTTAACTTTCCAATATCATATGTATCCATTGCTTCTAATTTTTTGATTAACAACCAGAGTTCATTAAACAGTGACTCTTCATATCATTCCCTTGAGAATTAGTTAAGTTCACCGAATTCCTCATATTACTGCTCGCTGGAACACTTCCGCTCTGTTGCATTAAGTTATTGTCTGTATTATTTTTATGACTTAGTTTTAAATAATGACCTACCTCATGAGCAAACGTTCTTGAAGCTTGCTCAGGGCTCCACAATCCAAATACAGAGCCGTTCATTCCTTTATCGTCTTTATCTTCACAAGGGCCATTTACAGCAGATCTACCTAAAATGCTTCCGCCGTTGCTTCCCGGTACATTAAGGATAATAGGAACGAAAGTGTCTATACCATCGTTGTTTACGGTCCAGGTGTCCGTTATTTCTTCCATTTCACCTCTCGTTGTGCAATTTTCATGATTAAAAGCGTCTGTTGTATCAACACTAAAGTGTAGAATACGTCCCACACCTACACCGCGAGTTCTGTAAATGTTTCTAATACGATAGATGCAATAATCAATTAAATGAAAATGATCATTGTTGGGTGTACTGGTCGCAGCATTATTATCGACCACAAACTGATCTGCTCCAATTTTAACGATGTTTAAATTTACGAAATCATCGTCGAGATCGTTTGCTAATTGAAGCAATGAAACGGAGGCTACCCCTGTAGCTAATCCCAAATCTTGTGGTACTCTAGATCTTCTGAATCCAAAGAACTCACCTAAGATCGAGAAATTGCCACTGGTATCCATGCCTGCGCAATTTGCGAGTGCTTTAACTGACTTTGACATAATTTTACTATTGAAGGTTAACTAACATATCTACATATCCAGTCCCGGCCGGCAAAGAACTAAGTGCTTTCCCAATAATGGTCCCTGGTTTTGCTTCGCTACTAGCTTTCATAGCGTGGCCTTTCGTTTGTGAAGTTGTGAGCATATCTCCTACACTTACAGCTCCCCAATTCGCATCAACTTTGCAGCTAACCTTCCCGAGCATAGCCACGGGTGAACGATGCTCCAATTCTGGATGGCGGTCGAAAATCATTCCTGGTTTATAATTTCCAGCTCCAGAAATTACACCAATTACGGCGCTATCGTAAGTGCTATTACAAGGTTTCAATTTTCCGTTAGTATCTATTACTACTACCGAGCCAGCCTCCACACCAGATGCGGGAAGTATATCAAAGTCTTCAGCAAAATCTGCATTCTTTAGAATAATATCGCCAGTGTCACCATTCAATTCGATGGTGCGATCACCACTCGAATTATTAATTAGTAAATCACCATCATGACCAGATCCGCCAATTTCTATGTTTCCGTGCTCACCGTTAAGATGTATGGTTTGTACTCCATCTGAAGAGACACATGTTAAGTCTCCATCTCGTCCATTTCCTCCTAGATGAATATTTCCTTCTTGTCCATTTAAATGAATTGTTTGTTGATCGCTGTTGTTTCGTAATGTAAGGTCACCGTCTTGACCTACTCCTCCTAAACGCATATTTCCAGTATCGCCATTTAAGTGAATTACAGTTTCACCATTAGGAGTATATATAGTTAGATCACCGTCCGATCCATTACCACCTAAGGATAAATTTCCATTATCTCCATCTAAGTGAATGGTTTGTTGATTGCTTGAATTACGCAAGGTGATGTCACCGTCATGACCATTTCCTCCCAATCGCATATTTCCATGGTCTCCGTTGAGATGAATAACGGTTTCTCCGTCTGGAGCTTTTATCGTTAAATCACCATCGGATCCATTTCCACCTAAGGCGATGTTTCCATTATCTCCGTCGATATGAATGGTTTGCTCATCACTCGAATTACGTAATGTAATATCACCATCCTGTCCATTTCCTCCCAAACGCATATTTCCAGTATCACCGTTGAGGTGAATTACAGTTTCATTTGCCGAAGATTTTATCGTTAGATCTCCGTCGTGACCTTCAGAACCTAAGGTGATATTTCCATTGGCTCCATCAAGGGTTACTGAATTCTGACCTTCATTGTCTCGCAAGTAAATGTGCCCCGCTTGAGACACCTTACCTATATAGCAATTGGCATTACTTCCTTGAAGCGAGATAGTATTTTCTCCTGCGCTATTAGTTAAATATGCAGTTCCCGCTTGTTCTACTCCTCCTATTTTAAGAACTCCATTTGAAGATTCAATACTACAAATAATAGTTCCAGAATTGTCCTTGATTATAAGATTCCCGTGGGTCCCACTTTCTCCAATACTTACTTCCGCGGTGTTTCCGTCCAAAGAAATATTTGTGTTTTTACTATTGTCTAGTATTTCAACCAGACCTTCGAATTGTTCAGGCATAACAAATTGATTTAGTGATGTTTAATTTTTTGTAAAACTAAATCAGACTCGTGTTGTTCTTTCTAGGCGATATGTCCAAATTCGAACAGGGTTTTTCCTGTTCGTTTTGAGGAATTTTAAATTTCAAAAGAAAGGTTCTTAGTCTCGGCTATATTTCTCCATATAACGCTTCCATAATTTTGTTTGGTGTGTTTCTAAGGATAGATTACGTCCATCTATAAATGCGTAGGTTAGCTGATTGGTTCGCATATCGAGTGCGTCTCCTTCAGAAATAAAGAAGGTGGCACTTTTTCCTGTTTCTAATGTTCCATACATTGCGTCTATTCCCAGTATTTTCGCTGTGTTAGACGATATTAATTTTAAAGCATCTTCTTTGTCCATTCCTTGTCCTGCTGCTTGTCCGGCATAAAACGGTAAGTTACGTGTTTGAAAGTTTGACGCATCCGCATTTTGAAGTCCCACTAACAAACCTCCATCCATAAGAAGCTTTGGTAATTTATAAGGTAAATCATAATCGTCATCATCTCTAAACGGTAATGAATGAGTTTGTCTTACTAAAACAGGTACATTGTTTTGTTTCAAAAATGGAATAATTTTATAGGCTTCATATCCACCTACAATGACCACATTTTTTACGCCTTCGTTCTTCGCAGTAGAAACAGCATCAATAATTTCCTTTTCTCCTTCAGCATAGATGTACAAACGTTTTGAACCATCAAATAAACCTTGCATTGCTGTGTAGGCTTCATGTTGCTCGGTAGAATTACTCTTACCGAAAGCCAAAGCTTGTTTCATATAATTTGAAACTTCATCTAACTGATTTGCGTAGTTTTTATTAGGCTGCCATCCGCGAGGTTCTCCAACCCACCAGCGCCCTTGACGAAAACTATTTGGCCAATTAAGATGAATTCCATCATCCAATTTAACCGCTGCATCTTCCCAGTTCCAGGCATCGAATTGAACAATAGAAGAAGTTCCCGATATACGTCCTCCTTTTGGAGTAGCTTGCGCTAATAGGATTCCATTGGGACGCATACTTTCTATCACTTTACTCTCGGCATTATAGGCGATGATACTTCTGATGTTTGGAATTAAATCACCAATTTCATCTTGATCGTTACTTGCTCTAACGGCGTTCACTTCAATCAGTCCTAAAGATTTTCCTGGAGCAATGAAACCTGGATAAATATGTTTTCCTTGGGCATTAATTACTTTTCCTTTAGTAGGTGTATTTGAATCTCCGATTGCGGTTATTTTACCATTCTCGAATACAAGAACACTATTGGAAATTACCGATCCATTTCCTACGTGCGCAGTGGCTCCAGTAATGGTAATGGTTTCTGTCTGTTTGGGTGCTGGAGTTTGTTGGGCGAAAACATGAGCTCCAAAAACCAACACGCTAGCTACGATTATATTTTTTAATATTCTCATCTTAGTTAAAGTTTATAGTGTCACAATGAAGGTCTCTGTTGCTTTTTCGTTTCGGTGGTTGGGTTTTTCCACCCCCACTTTTTTCGTTCAGCATCATTTTCACCAGTTTATTTCGTTCATCTTTAATAGCCTGTCTTTTATTTTGATCAGCCTTCATATCAAAATAAGTAGTTCCTTCAATCATGGTTTTTTCGGCTTTTGCGTAAATTGATAAAGGATGGTCTGTCCAAAGCACTAAATCGGCATCTTTACCTTCTTTAATACTTCCAACACGGTCGTCTATATGCAGTAATTTGGCTGGGTTGATGGTTACCATCTTCCATGCTTCCTCTTCGCTCATTCCACCATACTTAACGCTTTTAGCAGCTTCTTGATTTAGTCGTCGAGACATTTCACGATCATCACTATTAATCGCAACGGTTACACCTTGACTACTCATAATGGCAGCGTTATAAGGTATGGCATCGTTAACCTCGTACTTATAGGCCCACCAATCTGAGAATGTAGAACCTCCAACTCCGTGTTCTTTCATTTTGTCGGCCACTTTGTATCCTTCGAGAATATGTGTGAAGGTGTTCACTCTAAAATTGAATCGCTCTGCGACTTTCATCAGCATATTGATTTCACTTTGTACATACGAGTGACAGCTAATAAATCGCTCACCATTCAAGATTTCTGCCAAGACTTCCATTTCCTTATCATAACGATATGCTTGCCCACTTTTCTTTTTGGCGTCATATTCTTTCGCTCTATTAAAGTAATTCACAAAAACTTGCTCAACACCCATTCTAGTTTGCGGAAAACGACTAAAGCTTTGCCAATTACTCTGCTTCACATTTTCTCCAAGGGCAAATTTGATGAACTTAGGGGCATTGTTGTAAATCAACCCATCGGCATCTTCTCCCCATTTTAGCTTGATAATAGCAGAACGTCCGCCAATTGGATTAGCACTTCCGTGTAAGATTTGTATTGAAGTAACTCCACCCGCTAAATTTCTATAGATATTGATGTCTTCTGGATCAACAACGTCTTCTATACTTACTTCAGCTGTAGAATTATGACCAGCTTCGTTGATAGAAAGAGCTGCGATATGCGAATGCTCATCGATCACACCAGCTGTGAGATGTTTGCCTGTTGCATCTACAACAGTGGCTCCTCCAGCACTGAGGTTGTTCCCAACCTTAGCAATTTTACCATTTTTAACCAGTACATCTGTGTTCTGTAAGATTCCAGCTGCTTCTCCAGTCCATACGGTAGCATTCTTAAATAAGGTGTTCTGCGATTTTGGTTTAGTTGCAAAACCATACCCGACATTTGGGTAGGTGATGGGCAGCAATTCGGGAGCTGCCTTATCATCACTCTTATCGTTCTTCTTATCGTCTAAATCTCCTTTTCTAACCGCATTAAAAGTAGTTTCAGTCCCATTAGGGAGCATAAGTTTACCCGAAAATCCAGATCCTTGTTTAGGAACAATTGCCGTTGTTCTATATGTATCATTTGTAGCGTCATCTGTGAATGATAGTGTAACCCAATCACCTTTATAACTCATCTTAGAGGCGTATTTAGTCTCACCAATTTTTATTTCTGATTTTGGTTTAGAAGGACTACCACTAATTTTTAAGTCGTAGTTTTTTCCTCCGGCAGAAAGCGCATAATTACCGCTTAAATCTTTTTGATCTTTATCGTTAATGGTATGCTTATTTCCTTGTACCCAATTCTCGTAGAGCGTGGTGCTTTTATCGAAGATATCACCCGAGGTAACTAAAAAGTTTGCGTAAGCACCAGATTCCAAACTACCTATTTTGCCAGACATGCCAAGCATAGTAGCAGGAACTGTCGTTAGTGCTTCCAACGCTTTGGTCTTGTCAAGACCATAAGTAAGAGCCTTGTCAAGCTTTCCTTTAAACGCAGAAGGACTCTTTAACTTATGAGTGGTTAAAGCAAAAGTAACTCCGTTATCCGATAATAGTTTCGGATTGCTAGGTGCTTGATTCCAAGAACGCATGTCGTTTAACGAAATATAACTCGTAAGATAAGGATCACTCACATCATAGGCGTCTGGGAAGTTTATAGGAATGATGTAACGAGCGTTACTCGATTTAATCGCTTGCATCATTTCATATTCATCACCACCACCAACAATCACATAGTTTAGATTAAACTGATCTCCAATTTTATCGGCACGAATGTCGTTGTCTTTACTACCAGCTTCAAAAAAGGAGGTCAGGTTTTTATTTTCAATTAATGCCTCTAAGGATCGATCCTTAGTTTTAGAATTACCTTTACTATACCAATCCATGTCACTGTACATTTGACGCAATAATGCCATAGATCCCATTAAAGAAGTAGGGTAGGACTGTCGTTTGGCCACACTTTTCGAAAACGAGAAGAATTGACCCGAAGTATCCTCAAGAATACGATCTCCATCTCCCGCCTGATCATTTAATGCCACTAACACGCCGGTACCTCTAGCAATTCCGTCCATGATGTGCGTGTTCACCACACCAAACCCTGCTTTTCGCATCGATTCAGCACTTTTCTTATCGTATTTAAATTTTTCAATGGCGTCGTTTTCGGGCATCACATGGTCATTCCAGTAGAAACCTTCTCGTGTTGCCTCATATTGTGGCGATCGACCACCTCCTTGAGTACGCTTTGGCTTATCGACTCCGAATCCTGTATAGGCATCAATAAAGGATGGATAAATATGTTTTCCGTCTAAATCAATAACAACAGAGTTGGAAGGAATGTTTACGTTCTTACCAACATTAATAACTTTACCATTTTGGATAAGTAAAGTTCCTTTTTTCACTACCTGCGTAGGGGTAACATAGATGGTGGCATTTGTAAAAGCGGTAAAATTATTATTCGACTCTTTTACACCATCGTTTTCAGGAAAATATTCCTGAGCGCTCGTAAGCCCTATGACCATAAGGCATAGGAATAGGAAGGTATTTTTTTTCATTCGTATGGATTGGTTAATTTTTCTCTAAGATACAAAGGGAAGGCGAGAAGCGTCTATAAAATTAAGATAGGTTTAACACTCTTGAGTTAGAGCTCTTGTCCTTCAAAATGGTTAATTACTAAAGCGACCATATAACTATAACTCATAATACCTTTTGGCTGATTACTGGCCTTTAAAAACTGGTTCCAAAAGGCTTTAGATATATCTTCAAACGGATTCTCATAACTTGCCCAAAAGTCACGCATTTCTTTGTAACTTTTCAGGATTCCAGGATTAATGGTTTCTATTAGTTGATTATAGGTATCTCGATCACGACGAGCTACCTCATTAATTAGATACCTCAATGCAAAAATATATCCCGTGTATCTAATGTATGGATCGCTGTTGTGGATACTCGTGAGTGTCGCGATGAAATTGGCTTCATTTTCGGCTGCATAGCCCAGTTGATGCGCTATTTCATGACAACTTACAACAGGAAATTTATAGCTTTTAATTTTTCTATTTACCTGCGCTTCCCCAGAAAAAGGATTGAAATAACCACTATATCCCATATAAGTCAATCCTAAACTCCATGTGCTTTTTTTAATACTTCTAGGTGTGTATTTCAAATTGGGATACGTTTTGGCAACCGTTTGATAGCCATCCAAGGATCGTTGAAAAATTTCTTGTTGTGTATAAGGTAAATCTATTTTTACTGAATCAGCAAAACCCAATTCGGTGTGTAAGGTGTTCGATTTTTCAATGAAGCGCTCAGTCATTACAATTAACTGCTCGGTGGTATAATCTCGATCCAATTGCAATGTTGTATGGAGAGGGACCCTGTAATAATTGAATCCCCATAACAAATGAAACACAAAATAAACTAGTGAAACACTAGCTAAAATATCTACGACAAATGCTACAGGTTCTAGACGGAGTCGTCTAAAATTTTTATATAACCATCGCAGTGCGATAATTGCGATAAGTGTATAAAAAATATCTCCCATAGAAAATGGAATCCAGCCAAATAGATAACGGGGTAATTTGGAGAGTATGGGATACAATCCTTGGCTGTAATAATTCTCGACAAACTCTGGGAATTTTTTTAACAATTGAAGAACCAAGATTTGTACAGGTAATAATAAAACAAGAATGACTTTGGTTCTTTTGCGCATATTTCAAACATACAAAGAATTCTCTTATTCTTTGCTTTTTTGGACAAGGTAGAAACTGTATTTTTGGTTAAAATTAGATACACCATGAATGAATCCATACGAAATCTAGAGCCCAAAGCGCTTTGGAACAAATTCGCCGATCTAAATGCTGTCCCGAGACCTTCTAAAAAAGAAGAGAGGGTAATCGCGTTTATGAAAAACTTTGGCGAGCAATTAGGTTTAGAAACTTATGAAGACGAAGTAGGAAATGTCATCATCAGAAAACCTGCTACCCCAGGTATGGGAGATAGGAAAAAAGTGGTTATGCAGTCACACCTGGATATGGTGCATCAAAAAAATAACGATACCGATTTCGATTTTGATACTCAAGGTATCGAAATGTATATAGACGGAGATTGGGTACGTGCCAATGGAACAACACTGGGGGCAGATAATGGTCTTGGGGTTGCCACTATTATGGCAATTTTAGAAAGTAAAAGCATAGAGCATCCTGATTTAGAAGCTCTTTTTACAATAGATGAGGAAACCGGAATGACGGGAGCCATGGGCTTAAAAGGTGGAGTGTTACAAGGGGATATTCTATTGAATTTGGATACCGAAGAAGATGATGAGATTGGTGTAGGGTGTGCCGGTGGAGTAGATGTAACGGCGCAAAGATCTTATGATCAAATAGCTGGACCAAGCAAAGGGCAGATATACACGATTACTGTAAAGGGATTACAAGGTGGACATAGTGGTATGGATATTCATAAAGGGTTAGGTAATGCTAACAAACTGATGAATAGATTGCTCTATGCTGCAAAAGACGAAATTCAAATTGTTTCTATTCACGGTGGTAGTTTACGCAATGCAATACCAAGAGAAAGTGTAGCCACTGTTGCGGTCAATTTGGAAGCCGTGTCTAATTTTGTGAAAAACATAGAAAAAGCGCAGTTTGAAATTATTGAAGAGTTCAAATTGTTGGAGCCTGAATTAACTATCGAAACCGTTAAATTGCATAATGGATCAATGCAGGTAATGGAACCGCAAGCTCAAAAAGAACTGCTGCAAGCGATGTATGCTGCGCACAACGGTGTTTTTAGAATGAGTCCGGCTATTGCAGATTTGGTGGAGACTTCTAATAATATAGCAAAGCTTACGGTGGCCGAAGGTTCAATAAAAGTAGAATGTCTTACGAGATCTTCGGTTTCAAGTTCTAAGGATGATATGGCCAATACCTTGCGTTCTGTATTTGAGTTGGCAGGATGTTCGGTGTCTTTCTCAGGTCAGTATCCAGGTTGGGCACCAAATATGGATAGTCCTATATTAAAGGTTTTAGATAGTTTATATGAAAAAATGAATGGTGAAAAAGCCCATGTTGCTGCATGTCATGCTGGTCTTGAGTGTGGGATTCTTGGACAAAATTATCCTAAAATGGATATGATTTCTTTTGGCCCCACTATTAAAGGTGCTCACTCCCCTGATGAACGAGCTAGCATTACTTCGGCTCAGAAGTATTGGAGTTTTGTTTTGGAAATTTTGAAGAACATTCCCAAGGCTTAGTCCAAATTACAGTATAAAAAAACCTCCCAACTAATTAAAGTTGGGAGGTTTTTTTATGAGCTATCAGCTCTTATTCTTGAACAATATCTACTAATTCAAGTACAAATACAAGATCACTGTTAGGTGGAATCACAGGTGGATATCCACGATCACCATATCCTAAATGAGATGGAATGAATAAGGTAACTTTGTCACCTTTCGTCATTTGTAATAGACCTTCTCTAAAACCAGGAATCAAACGCGCTTCTTTACTGTATTCGCTCGCTTGTGGAGCGTACAATCCAGCATCTGTTTTTCTATGATCTACCGCTTCATATTTTTCGGCTACTTCAAAAATGCTGGTGTCGAATAATTCACCGTTGCTAAAGTATCCTTCATAATTCATAAGAATTTTACTTCCTTCAGCAGGCTTTGGTCCTTCACCTCTTTCATTCCAGTATATCTGTAAACCAGATTCTAATGTTTCGGCTTTTTCTTTTAACGGAGCAAATCCTTCTACTGTTGCTGCGGCCACTTTGGCAATGCGCTCTTCTTTTTCCTTCTTCACTTCTTCCATACGTTCCATCTCACCCGTAAAAGAAGCTACTTTCACGTTGCCATTAGTGATGATACTAACGGTTTGCATAATAATAGGCTCAACTGGTACGTCTCCAGGCTTAGAAGTAGCTACAGTACCAATTTGATCTACTATATCTTGTCCTAGAACAACCTCACCAAAAATACTGTGTTTACCATTTAACCAAGGAGTTTCTTTAAGTGTTACGAAGAACTGACTTCCATTGGTTCCAGGACCAGAGTTCGCCATAGATAATAATCCTTTTCTATTGTGTACTAAAGAGTCTACAAATTCATCTGGAAAACGATATCCAGGATTCCCTGTACCATTTCCAAGAGGATCACCCCCCTGAATCATAAAATCTTTTATAACACGGTGAAATGTAAGTCCGTCAAAATAGGGTTTTCCAGCATAAGCCGAATCTACCATTTCGTTGGTTCCGTTGGCTAACGAAACGAAATTCGCTACAGTAAGTGGCGTTTGGTCATTGTATAATTTTGCAACAAAAGTTCCTTTGTTCGTCACGAATTCGGCAAATACTCCATCACCTAATTCTGGGTATTTATTGTTTTGACAAGCTCCAAACACAAATGGGAGTATAAGAAGCAAAAGAGGTAATTTTCTCATGAGTTGTATTTAATTTTCAGTTTGTTTTTTTATAGTTTGTAAAGTGATTGTACTTTTCACAGGAACATTGGTTCCTAGTTTGTTTTCGATGCCATAATAACCGTAGGCTTTATACGAAGGAAAAATAAAGGTGATACGTT
>Ga0316208_1003643_pt1 | contig 10922 bp, 9 predicted proteins | sample 3monopyrite_MG_FD_204944 | JGI IMG/M metagenome (GOLD analysis project Ga0316208, IMG submission 204944) | Microbial mat bacterial communities from mineral coupon in-situ incubated in ocean water Damariscotta River, Maine, United States -... | ecosystem: Environmental > Aquatic > Marine > Coastal...
CTGGATGGCAAGGATATCATGGCGCTGAGTGACCGCGATCTGCGCACCGCGCGGCTGGACATGCAGATGATCTTTCAGGATCCGTTTGCATCGCTCAATCCGCAGATGCAGTTGGCCGATCAGGTGGCCGAGCCGATGCGCAATTTTGGCATGTTCAAGGGAGAAGAGGGGCGCAAGCGGGTCGAAATGCTGTTTGACCGGGTCGAATTGCCGCGCAGTTTCATGCGCCGCTACCCCCACGAACTGTCCGGCGGGCAACGCCAGCGCGTCGCCATTGCCCGCGCGCTGGCGCTGAACCCCAAGCTGATCATCGCGGACGAGGCGGTGTCGGCACTGGATGTGTCGGTGCAGGCGCAGGTGCTGAACCTGATGATGGAATTGCAGGCCGAACTGGGTGTCTCCTATCTGTTCATCAGTCACGACATGGCTGTGGTCGAACGGGTCAGCCATTACGTGGGTGTGATGTATCTGGGCCGTATCGTCGAAATGGGTCCGCGCGCCCGTGTGTTCGAGAACCCCCAGCACCCCTATACGCAGGCGCTGATGAAGGCCGTGCCCATCGCCGATCCGCGCCAGCGCAAGGACGAAAAGGATCTCAATTTCAAACCGATCCCTTCACCGATTCACCCGGTCAGCTATGTGGCCGAACCATCGGTCTATGACGAGGTGGAACCAGGGCATTTGGTCCTGACCACCGACAGCGGGTATTAAGTGGCCGTGGCGGATGACCTGACTGCATTGGGGCGCATGGGCACAGTGCAGGACATCGCCGATGCGGTGCACAGCGATGCGGCGTCCTTTATCACCGGCCAGGTGCTGCCCTTATCCGGAGGATACCGACTGTGAGCGCGCGCCTGACGCCACTTGAACTGATGACCGGGCTGATCGGTTTTCCGACCGTCAGCCGCGACACCAATCTGCCGCTGGTCGATTGGGTCGAAGAGTATCTGAAAAGCCACGGCATCACCTGCCACCGCCATCACCATCCCGACCAGCCCAAGGCCGCGCTGTTTGCCCATGTCGGCCCCGAAGTCGAAGGGGCGGTGGTGTTGTCCGGACACACGGACGTGGTGCCGGTGGATGGCCAGCAATGGGATACTGATCCGTTTGTCGTAACCAAGAAGGGCGGCAGGTATTTCGGGCGGGGCACATGCGATATGAAGGGCTTTGACGCTCTGGCCATCTGGGCGCTGGTCGAGGCGCACTATGCGGGTGTCACGACACCGATGCAGCTGGCGCTCAGCTTTGACGAAGAAATCGGATGCCTTGGCGCGCCCCCGATGATCGAGGCGATGCAGGGAGTTATGCCCAAGGGTGGCCCGGTGATCGTGGGCGAGCCGTCGATGATGAGGGCGGTGACGGCGCATAAGGGCGGGCAGGGGTTTGACACCCATGTGATCGGGTTCGAGGTGCATTCGTCACTTCTGCACCGGGGCGTGAGCGCGATCCACGAAGGGGCCAGGATCATCGACTTTGCCAACAGGCGCAACGCCGAGAACATGGCCGCAACACCTTCACCGCTGGCGGCACTGTTCGATCCGCCCTTTACCACCTGGCATGTGGGACAGGTGGCCGGTGGAACAGCGCATAATATCACGGCCGGGAACTGTCGGTTTGCGATGGATTTCCGCGCGGTGCCCGGTGACGATATGATCGCACTGAAAGAGCGTTATCTGGCCCATGTGGAGCAGATCGAAAAGGGCATGCAGGCGATCCACCCCGGCACGCGGGTTGACGTCGAAACACGGTTTGACGTGCCCCCCCTGCAACCCGAAACCGATGGCGCGGCCGAGGCCCTGGTTCGGACGATCACCGGAGACAACGCGACCCATGTGGTCAGCTACGGCACCGAAGCGGGCCAGTTTCAGGCGGCGGGCTATTCGGCCGTGATCTGTGGGCCCGGCGACATCGCCCAGGCCCATCAACCCAATGAATTCATCTCGGTCGCGCAATTCGAAGCGGGCCACGCATTCATGCGCGCGCTTGTGGTGCGACTTGGCTGAGGGGGCGTTTTCCAACGTGGAAAACGGCTGGAAACCGACGCGGTTTCCGGCACGGATGCGGGTCGGTTTCCGGTGACCGTATTTCCGATTTCCCAGAACTCTCCCGTTACATGGCCGGGTCCACATCCGGCAACGGCGGATGTCGTGGTGATCGGTGGCGGCGTGATAGGCGTGTGCACAGCCCTTTTTCTGGCACGCTTGGGCAAACGCGTTACCTTGCTGGAAAAGGGCCGCATCGCAGCAGAGCAATCCTCGCGCAACTGGGGCTGGATACGCCAGCAGGGCCGGGACCCCGACGAGCTGCCCATCATGCTCGAGGCAAACCGGCTGTGGCGCGAGTTTGCCAGCGAAACCAATGTCGATATCGGCCTGAAAACCGGCGGGGTCACCTACCTTGCCCGCACCGAAAAGGACCTGGCCGGTTATGCCAACTGGTTGCCCCATGCGCAGGCGCACGGGATAGATAGCCGTCTGCTCGGTTCCTCTGAAACCGCAGATCTCATTCCCGGCATGTCGCGCAGCTATGTCGGCGCGCTTTATACCGCTTCGGACATGCGCGCAGAGCCGTGGGTCGCGGTCCCCGCCCTGGCCGGGATCGCCGCACGGGCCGGAGTGACGATTGTGGAAAACTGTGCGGTGCGCGTGCTCGACATCGCCGCGGGCCGGGTGGCTGGGGTGATCAGCGAACAGGGTCGCATCGCGGCACCCGAGGTTGTTCTGGCGGGCGGCGCGTGGTCGGCGCTGTTCCTGCGCCGTCACGGCGTATCCCTGCCGCAACTCTCGGTGCGCGCCACGGTCGCGGCGACCGAACCCTTGCCGATGGTCTATCCCGGCGGGGCTGCGGATGATGATATCGCCTTCCGCCCACGCAGTGACGGCGGATACTGCCTTGCGGCGGGCGGGTTTCACGAGTTGTTCGTGGGCCCGGATGCGTTCCGATCCCTGCCCAAATACCTCGCCCAGTTGCGTGCAGACCCCTTTGGCACGCGGTTCCTGCCCGGCGCGCCCCGGGGGTTCCCCGATGCCTGGGGCACGCCCCGCAAATGGAGCGCCGATGCGATCAGCCCCTTTGAGCGGATGCGCGTGCTGAACCCGGCCCCGAACAAATCCAAGGTGGCCGCGCTGACCCGCGACTTCGGCGCACTGTTTCCGGAACTGGGCCCGGTGCGGATCAGGACCGCCTGGGCCGGCATGATCGACACGATGCCCGATGTGGTCCCGGTGGTGGACCGGGTCGCGGCGCTGCCCGGCCTGACCGTCGGAACGGGGATGAGCGGTCACGGTTTCGGGATCGGTCCGGGCATGGGAAAGGTGCTCGCCGCTCTGGTCACGGGCGCACAGGTGGGGCATGATCTGTCACGCTTCCGCCTCAGCCGCTTTGCCGACGGCACGCCAATGCGTATTGGCCCGTCGGTCTGACCCCGGAAAGGACATGTGATGCCGATCAGGAACCGCCTTGCAGAAACCCATGCCGAGATCACCGGATGGCGGCGCCACATCCATGCCCATCCCGAACTGGGGTTCGAGGAACATGAAACAGCCGCCTTTGTGGCCGACCGCCTGCGCGACATCGAAGTTGATGAAATCGTCACCGGTATCGCGCGGACAGGGGTTGTGGCCGTCATCAGGGGGCGCACCGACACCAAGGGACGGGTGATCGGCCTGCGTGCGGACATGGACGCACTGCCGATCCTTGAGGACAGTGGCGTGTCCTATCCGTCCAGAAACAAGGGGGTGATGCATGCCTGCGGGCATGATGGGCACACCTCGATGCTGTTGGGGGCGGCGCAATATCTGGCCGAAACCCGCAATTTCGACGGCACCGTGGTGCTGCTGTTCCAGCCCGCCGAAGAGGGTGGCGGCGGCGGGCGCGTCATGGTCGAAGAGGGCGTTCTGGATCGCTGGGGCGTGCAGGAGGTCTATGGCCTGCACAACATGCCCGGATTCCCCACAGGGCAATTTGCGATCCGTCCAGGTGCGCTGATGGCGTCAGCGGACGAATTCTACATCACTGTCACGGGCAAGGGGGGACATGCGGCCGCGCCGCACGACTCCATCGACCCCAATGTGACGGCCGCTCATATCATTCTGGGTCTGCAAAGCATCACCAGTCGCAATGTCGATCCGTTGCAATCCGCAGTCGTGTCTGTCTGCGCGTTGCATTCGGATGTGGACACGCACAATGTCATTCCGCAACAGACCCGCATGACCGGTACGGTGCGCGCGCTTGATGCAAAGGTGCGCGACCAAGTCGAGGCGCGGGTCAAAGCCATCGCAAAAGCAACCGCAGAAGCCTATGAATGCGTGGCCGAAGTCGACTATCGCATCGGTTACCCTGTCACGGTGAACGATCCGGAACATACCGAATATGCCGTGGCCGCTGCGCGCACGGTGGCAGGCGACGTAGACACTGATACCCCACCCATCATGGCGGCTGAAGACTTTTCCTTCATGCTCAATGTCCGCCCGGGGGCCTATATATTTCTCGGTAATGGATACGGGCCGATGGTCCACCACCCGGCCTATCGCTTTGACGATGAAGCCATTCCTGCGGGGTGCAGCTGGTTTGTCGAACTGGTGGAACAACGCATGCCCGCGCAATAAAACGCGATCAAAAAGGACAGCCCTATGCCGATCAAGAACCGCTTTGCCGAAATGCAGGCCGATATCACCGCGTGGCGCCGTGATTTGCACGCACACCCCGAGATCCTTTTTGAAACCCACCGCACCAGTGCAGTGGTGGCGGAAAAACTGCGCGGCTTTGGCTGTGACGAGGTGGTGACGGGGATCGGGCGCACCGGTGTTGTCGGTGTGATCAAGGGCCGCGCGTCGGGGTCGGGCAAGGTGATCGGGTTGCGCGCGGATATGGACGCGCTGCCCATTCATGAACAGACCGGGCTCGACTATGCCTCCAAAACCCCTGACGCGATGCATGCCTGCGGCCATGACGGACATACGGCGATGCTGCTGGGGGCGGCGCAATACCTGTCGGAAACCCGCAATTTCGACGGCACGGTTGTGGTGATCTTTCAGCCCGCCGAAGAGGGTGGGGGCGGTGGCCGCGAGATGTGCAATGACGGCATGATGGAGCGTTGGGGCATCGACGAGGTTTATGGCATGCACAACTGGCCCGGACGTCCCGTGGGCGAGTTTGCCATTCGCTCCGGCCCCTTCTTTGCGGCCACCGACCTGCTCGAGATCGAGTTTGAAGGGCGCGGCGGACACGCGGCCAAGCCGCAGGACACCGTGGATACGACTTTGATGGCCAGCCACGCAGTGACTGCGCTGCAATCCATCGTCAGCCGCAATGCCGACCCGGTTGACCGGATCGTGGTGTCGATCACCTCATTTGAAACCTCGTCCAAGGCGTTCAACGTGATCCCGCAAAAGGTCCGGATCATGGGCACCGTGCGCACCATGTCGCCCGAAATGCGCGATCTGGCGGAAAAACGCGTGAAAGAGATTTGCGAAGGCGTCGCGACGACCTTTGGGGGTGTGGCGCGTGTCGATTACCAGCGCAACTACCCGGTCATGGTGAACCATGACGCGCAGACGGAATTCGCAGCAGACGTTGCGCGCACCGTCTCGGGCCAGTGCGACGAGGCCCCGCTGGTGATGGGGGGCGAGGATTTTGCCTTCATGCTCGAAGAGCGTCCGGGCGCCTATATTCTGGTCGGCAACGGCGACACGGCGATGGTGCACCACCCCGAATACAACTTCAACGACGAGGCAATTCCGGCGGGCTGTTCCTGGTGGGCCGAGATCGCGGAACAGCGTATGCCGATGCCGGCTGCATCCTGAAAAGGTGCAGAAAAAGTGCGAAAGCCGCATCGCCACGGGCGGTGCGCGCAGATCAGCGCCCCAGCAAATCGCGATAAATCGCCATGATCGCGTCCGCTTCCTGTTGCAGCTGAAACCGCTCCACCATCGCCTGTCGCGCATTGCGTGACCATTGCGCCAGCCGCTCCGGATCGGACAGCAGCGCATCCGCCGCCTCAACCATCTGCCCCACATCGCCGGGCGCGATCAGCGTGCCGGTCCGGCCCGCATCGATCAGTTCCTCGAACGCGCCCACACGGGTCGCGATGGCAGGCGCGCCGCAGGCCATCGCCTCAAGCGGGGTGAGGCCAAACCCCTCCCAGCGTTGCGGCGCGATATAGATGTCGAGCGCCTGGTAGAATTTGGGGGTCTCCCAGACCGGCACCTCGGGCAGAAAGCGCAAGCGATCCGACAGGCCCGCTGCCTCCACTTGGGTTTTCAACGCGCCCAGATACGCCTGATCCTTGTCCACTGCGCGGCCCATGACGATGGCGGCGGCCTCGGGATGTCGCCCCAGTACGTCGATCATCGCGCCGACAAAGACATCCGTGCCCTTTTGCGCGCGAATGCGCCCGAAACATCCCAGCAGCGGCCCGGACTGCAAGCCAAGGGACTGGCGCAACGATGCCTTGTCCGGGGCGGGGGCGAATGTATCGGTGTCGATACCGTGATGGATGACGGTGGCGGGGCGTTCCAGATAGGCCACCGTCTTGCCCGAGGTCGCGATCACCGCGTCCATGCGCGCAATCAAGGCCTTGGTCAGCCTTGTGTGTTTGCGCTGGCTGGCCGAGGTGAACAGCAGTTTCAGATCTTTGCGCAGGACGTGCCTGAGGGCCAGTCCGGCAATCATTTCCACATTTCGCCTCGCGTGCCAGACACGGGGCCCATGCGGGCCAGAGCGCGACATGGTGATCGTTCGGGTCCAGGACACATTGGGCACATGGTCGGGCATTTGCGGCGCGCAGGCCGTGATGGCCATGGATTTGGCCTGCAACGGCACCAGCCGGATCACGGTAGAGGTCACGCCCGACAAGCGCCGCTTGAAATTAGGGGCAATGACATCAATCGCGCTGAGATCAGACATGCGAACCCATAGCGTGGCTGTCAGCCAAAGAGAAGAGGCGCACAGACAGCTCCTCCAATGCCGCATCGCCTGTTTCGGCGAGGGGGCGTGCGTTTGCCGCGAGCTGAGCAGCCCGGCTTGGGTGGGTGAGCAGCGTTGCGACCTCGGCGGCAAGTGCCGCGCCATCCCCGACCTCAACGCTTGCGTCTTTCAATTGAAAAGCCGCGTAAGCCTCTGAAAAATTTACATAATGAGGCCCATGCAGGATGGCGGTGTGGGCGGCGGCAGGTTCGAAAGGCGTATGCCCGCCCACATCGGAAAACGACCCGCCCAGAAACACGATAGGGCTGAGGGCATACCACAAATCGGTCTCGCCCATCGTGTCCGCCAGATAGACCTGCGCGCCATCCCCCAGCGTCCCGCCGGTGCTGCGTTGCGCCAGACTCAGGCCCGCGGCGCGGTTCAGGGCCATCACGTCGCCTGCCCGCTCGGGATGGCGCGGCACAAGGATCAGACACAGGTCCGGGTGATCGCGGACAAGGGATTTATGCGCGTCCAAAACGATCTCTTCCTCGCCCCGATGGGTCGAGGCGGCAACCCAGACGGGGCGGCCCTTCAGCATGGCACGGGCCGCGTCCACCAGATCGGGGGCAATGAGGGGCGGGCCGGTCATGGATTTAAGGTTCGCGCCCTGTTGCGCCATATCAAGTCCCATATCGCGCAAGTGATTGCGGCTGCGCCCGTCCTGGCAATGGGCCATGACGATGGCGCGCAATACATAGGCGGCAGTGGCCGGAAAGCGTTTCCACCCCTGCGCACTCTTGTCCGACAGGCGTGCGTTCAGCAGGGCGACAGGGATGCCTCGCTGCGCGCAGGCGTCCAGCAGGGTTGGCCACAGTTCTGACTCCACCAGCACGCACAGATCGGGCCGCCAGTGCCGCAGGAACCGGCCCACCGGCCCGGTCCCATCCAGCGGCGCGAACTGATGCACGGCCCTGTGCGGCAACCGCTGCGCAACCGCCTGTGCCGAGGTTGCGGTGCCAGAGGTCAATAGAAGGGTCGCATCGGGGTGATCCTGCGCGGTGCGCGCCATCAGCGGCAACACCGATTTCGCCTCCCCCACACTTGCGCCGTGAAACCAGATCAGGGTGCCCGCACGCCGCTGCGCTGTGGCATGCCCCAGACGTTCATGCGCCCGGTCCACATCCACACCCGCATTGCGCAGCTTGTTGATTGCACGTCGCGCGGCAAAGGGCAGGGCGAGGGCGGTCACAGACTTGTAAAGATGAAACAGGGCCGTGGGCCGCATTGGCCTTATCCGCCCGTATGGCTCATGTGGCGGGGCATCTGCCCGTCAGGGCGCTGGCGGGAATAGTCGAAATCATGGCCTTTCGGCTTGGCGCTAATTGCAAGTCGAATGGCGTCTTTCAGCGGGCCGTCATCACCCGGGTGGGCGCGCAGGGGTGCGCGCAGGTCGGCCATGTCCTCCTGACCCAGACACATGTAAATCTCGCCGGTGCAGGTCAGGCGCACGCGATTGCAGCTTTCGCAGAAATTATGGCTGAGCGGGGTGATGAACCCGATCCTTTGCCCGGTCTCCTCAAGGCGCACATAGCGGGCAGGGCCACCGGTACGCTCGGCCAGATCGGTGACGGTGTAGTGGTCGCCGTAGCGGGCGCGCACATCCTCAAGTGACCAGTACTGGCCAAATCGGTCCTCGTTTCCGAGATCCCCCATCGGCATCACTTCGATCCACGTCAAATCCATGCGGCGTTCGGCACACCAGCGCGTCAGGCTCAAAAGCTCGTCCTCGTTAAAGCCTTTGAGCGCGACTGCGTTGATCTTGACCTTCAGGCCAGCCGCAAGGGCCGCATCCACACCTCGCAGCACCTGCGGCAGGCGGCCCCAGCGGGTGATGTCGGCGAATTTCTTCTCATCCAGAGTATCGAGCGAGATGTTTACCCGGCGCACTCCGGCTGCATAAAGGTCGGTGGCAAAACGCTCAAGCTGGCTGCCGTTTGTGGTCAGCGTCAGTTCCTTGAGCGTACCGGCCTCGAGATGACGGCCCATCGCGTTGAAAAACGTCATGATGTCACGCCGCACCAGCGGCTCTCCGCCCGTGATCCGCAGCTTTTCGACGCCGAGCCCAATGAACGCCGAACACATGCGATCCAGTTCCTCCAGCGTCAGCAGCTCTTTCTTGGGCAGAAAGGTCATATTTTCCGACATGCAATAGACACAGCGGAAATCGCAGCGGTCCGTGACGGAGACGCGCAAATACGTTATGGCACGCAAAAAGGGGTCAATGAGCGGGGCAGTCATGGGTTAAGTGGTATGTGCGCCGGTGGTTGTCTGCAAGGGGCATTGCGCGTCAAATTACCTGCTCTATGCTGTGCGCCCATGCGATGGATGTTGATTTCAGTGTTGTTTCTGTCGGGCTGTGCGTTGCTGCCCGAAGGGCTGCAGGGTGTTTTGGGCGAGGGTCGGACCGACGCGGCAGTTGCGCCGGAAACCCCACAACGCCCCCAGGCACGTCCGGATCAGAACGAAGTCGCGCCACCTGCGCCCGAAATGTCGGTTGGCACACTTGGCCGAACGATTGCCACGCTTGGCAATGCCGCCGAACCGGGCCTGTGGCTGAAAACGCCGCTGGTGGGCGCGGTGCGGCAGGGTCGCGTTTTTTACCCCGCAACGGACCAGAGCGCCGAAATTACCCTGATCCCGATCGAAGGGCCCGCGACTGCGGGCAGCCGCATGTCACTGGCCGCGATGCAGGCGTTGGGGGCCTCGCCCGCCGATCTGATCGAAGTGGATGTTTTCGGGTTCTGAGCGACGTCACTCGGCGGGCAGGTATCTGGCCGCTTCCGCGGCGGCAAAGGGTTTCATGCCCGCGCCATGCCTGTCGAGAAATGCCCGCGCACGGGGCGCATCATGTTTGCCCAATTCGCGCACCCACCACGCAATCGCCTTTTGAACAAACCATTGCTGATCAGGGACATAAGAAGCCGCCCAGCCCAGAATCCTGTCCCGCGCCACGGCGTCTTCGGGTTTGGGAAAGTTCTGTTTGGTCCAGGGCAGGGTCATGACAAGTGCTGCGCGCCGGGTCCACATGTGGTCGGATGTTGTCCAGTTTTCGACCTGATCCAGCCGTGATGGATTGGCCAAAAGTCGGCGCTGCCCGGCCATGCAGGCATGATCGGCAATGGCCCAGCTATCGAATTGCGGCACCCAGGAGGCGATCAGCGCCCAGACTGCGTCGTCTGGCCGGATGCGGGCCTGGGTCAGCAGCTTTGCCGCCGCCAGCCGCGCCTCGTAGATATCGGATGTCCACAGGCCACCGGCCACGGCCACGCGCGTGGCGACATCGAGGTCTTGCCGCCAACCCTTGGTCAGATCGTTCAGTACCGGGTTGGACACACCCAGATGGTCGCGTCTGGATTTGTGATAGGCCTTGGCCTCAGCCGCGCGTGTGGGGTTAGCGTGCGCGCTGATCTCGGCGAGGGCGTCTTCGGGGCTCACTCGACCGTCACGGATTTAGCCAAGTTGCGAGGCTGGTCCACATCCGTGCCCTTGGCGACGGCGGTGTGATAGGCAAGGAGTTGCGCGGGCACCGCGTAGAGGATCGGGGCCACGACATCGGGGCAGTCAGGCATCCTGATCTGTGCCCATGTGCCTTCTGCGGCCTCTTTCAGACCGGCGGCATTGGAAATCAGGGCGACCTTGCCCTTGCGCGCCATGACCTCCTGCATATTGGACACTGTCTTGTCGAACAGTGCGTCACGCGGGGCCATCACGACCACAGGCACGGTTTTGTCGATCAGGGCGATGGGGCCATGTTTCAATTCTCCAGATGCATAAGCTTCTGCATGTATATAGCTGATTTCCTTGAGCTTTAGTGCCCCTTCAAGGGCAAGGGGATACATAACGCCCCGGCCCAGAAACAGGATGTCACGCGCCTCTGCCAGCTTGCGCGCCGTCGACTTCATCGCATCGCCCTGCTCGATTGCGAGGTTCATGAGCGCGGGCAGGCTGCGCAG
>Ga0316208_1003645_pt1 | contig 10915 bp, 9 predicted proteins | sample 3monopyrite_MG_FD_204944 | JGI IMG/M metagenome (GOLD analysis project Ga0316208, IMG submission 204944) | Microbial mat bacterial communities from mineral coupon in-situ incubated in ocean water Damariscotta River, Maine, United States -... | ecosystem: Environmental > Aquatic > Marine > Coastal...
ATAGTCTCTAACGATACTGATTCCGATGGCGTTCCGGTTTACAGCACTGTGACCATCGCCTCACAACCGCTGAACGGGACCGCAGTCAGCCTTGGAAACGGGCTTGTTACTTACACCCCAAACGCCAACTTTGTCGGCACGGACAGCTTTACATACACCATCCAGGACAATATCTGGACCGTCAGTAACGCTGCGACGGTGACCGTAACAGTCGCCCCCGCTGATACTGTCGGCGACACATTGGATGGCGGTACTGGCAACGACACACTTCTCGCCGGCGCTGGAGACGACTTCCTGAACGGTCGCAGTGGTGACGACAGCCTGGTGGGCGGCGATGGAAACGACACGTTGCGAGGCGGCGGCGGTGACGACACGATCGTTGGGGACCAGGGTGACGATGTCATCAACGGCAACTCTGGCACCGACACAGCGGCGACTGGTGAAGGGGCCGATCCGGCAACGACAGACGTCGAAGTCATCGACGAGAACTTCGTGCTCGATTCGGAAATGATGATGAATCTCGACGGAGTTTAAGACTTGCCGACCACTTGCGGTACACTGAGCTCGGTTCGGCAAGTTCGAACCGGGCTCTTTCTGCGGATTTGTCGGTCGCGACTTTCAGTTATTTAAGAGTCTTTTTGGACGTTGATCGATGCCGCAGTTGCCTGACTACTGAAAGACGACTGGCCGTGCACCGTCGAGGAACTGGAATCTTGAGATCGATTCGAAATTGTGAGTTTGTCGTAGGGCGTCACCAGCGGAGCGAATTCCAAATCCGGTGTGCCGGCGCGGGCGAGTTTCGTGCCACCAAAGCGTAGCCAAGTTCGAAAGATCTCCGCGCCGGCACACCGCGATTACCGCTCGGCCCGCTGGTCACACCCTACCAAAGACTCACAAGCTCACCGGGATGTCTACGCGAACGCTGGCTGAACTTCCACCGGTTGGGCGTTTGTGACGACGGCATTCGGAGTTGTTGATCGTCCCAACGTCGCCGTCACGGCGATCGTCCCGCCCTGTCGAGTTGCCGCTTCCAGCAGGCTGATGCCGACGGCGATGGGCAGCCCGAACCAGTAGCCGAGCTTCAATTGGCATCGTTGCAGGCGTGAAAGATTCTTCACAACCGGATGCTCGCCGCCGCGGTGCAGCAACGAGTACAGCGAGTTTCGCGGTGTGCCTGAAATGCGATTCAGAATGCTCTGCAGCCAGCCGAACGAGTTCTGCAGCATCGCCATGTGTCGCACGGACTCGTAGTGAAACTCGTTGCACGCCAGTAAGCGTTGCAGAGTCTCGGGTGTGAAGTGGTAGAGATGTCGCGGCAGGTCGAGGTGGAACCAGTCGTGCCCCGTCCGTTGTGACTGCAGACTTCCGAAGTTTGGAACGGCCAGAATCAGTCTGCCACCTGGGCTCAGGATTCGGCGGATTTCGGCGAGCGTCTGTTCGGGATGCGGAAGATGCTCCAGGACATGCCACATGATGACGGCATCGAAGGTGTTCTCTTCGTAGTTGGCCTTTGCAAGTTCGGGAGCGATGCGAATTTGTGCTCGAGGATCGGCGCCGGACGCCGCTTCGGGAGCGATCTCAACTCCGTGTGCCTCGTGGCCGAGATCGAGCAACGCTCGCAGCATGACTCCGCGCCCGCAGCCGATGTCCAGAACTTTCGATCCGGCAGGAAGGTCGCCGACGAGAGATTCAACTCGCTTCTTCGCGCCGAGTCGCACGCCAAACTCGACCAGCGGTTCAAACTTCGCCGTCGGCTCACCGTAGTACTCCGCCGGGTAGAATGATTGAATCCGCTCGGTGGTCGGCATCGGGTACAGAGAACCGAGGCCGCAGTTTTCGCACTCGACGAGTTCTTCCGAAACGCCTTCGATCGAGTACAGCCGTCGGGCCGACGTCGAGTGGCAGGCGATGCAGGCTGACGTCGTCACTTGAGAGTCGGCGGTTACCAGGCTGACGGCGGGGTGTTCGGGGATCGGAGCTTCAGGTGACGAATCGGCGTCTGCTTCGCGCAGCAAGTGTTCGAGTGATTCGATTTCTGCCAGGGCGTCCTGCGGCTGGCGAACACTTTCGTGACGGATGCCTTCGTGACGGGCGTCGGAGTCCGGATGTGAATGTCCGGCAGCCTCAACGACGCCGTCGACATCTTCGGAAGAAAGCTGGTTTTCTGGGGCGTTGAGCATGCTGGGATCTGCCTTCGAACGTGGATTGCAACGCGCAAACATAGAACGAAAGAGATGCCGAAACGGGATTTGCCGCAGGCCTGACAGTTGATTCCGATGAGCAATGTCAGACTGTTCGGTCTGTATGGAGCATGCGGCCTCACACTGCAGATTCCGCATTTGGAAGCAGGCGGAGAATGAACCGCGAATGGACACAAATAAACACGAATGACGGGACGGGCCATGCTGGGATTCGTGTTTCTTCGTGTCCATGCGTGATTGTCGGCTGATCGAATTCTCAACACGAGCCTCCCTTCAGATACCTAACTATCTATGTCGATAGATCAGCCTCATGCCAGAATTGCAGCGAAGGAATCGCCAGACAGTCATAACTCATTTTACTAACGAAACTTACATACCGTCCCGCAAAGAGTTTTTCGAAATGGCACGCGGCCTGCTTAGTGGTTAGCTCAGTTCGAATAAGAGACTGACTGAGACCACTTAAAGAAGGAAGCACGACCATGTCCGCGACTCGAATTCACGAGCTGATTTCAACGGGTGACGCGACGGCGATTCTGCCGACTCCGAATAACTCGAAGCCGATTACCGTCATCGGAACGCCGGCGATTCGCGAGACTTTCGACCAGCATTGCCTGCAACAGGCGATCAATTCCCGGATGGCTCCGGGGGTGACCGATCTCGTGCTGAACCCGGATGCTCATATTGGATACGGAGCGCCCGTCGGTTGCGTGATGGCGTCGCCGACTCACGTTTATCCAGGGCCGGTTGGCGTCGACATCAAGTGCTCGATGAGCCTGTTGCAGCTTGACCTGCCGGAAGAAGCAGTTGCCGACCGCACGGTGCGCCGAGCGATCATCAATGCGATCTGCGAACGGACTCCGACCGGAGCGGGCCAAGGTCAGCGCAGCGTGCGGAAGTCGCGACGAGTCGACGAGGAGCTTGGTCGGCGAGTCGCGATCGAAGGTGCGTCGCGGTCGGTGTGCGAGGCTCTCGGAATTCCTCCCGAGTGGGCGGAGCGCTGCGAGGACTCTTCGCACGTCGGGCATGACGATACGCAGGACGCGCTGGGTAACCGGCTCGGAGAGCTGATCGACAGCGGCGACTTCCCTTGCTTCGGCGAGAAGATGATGCAGCTTGGTTCGTACGGAGGAGGAAACCATTTCGGTGAGTGCGAAGTTGTGCAGGTTGGAGACGACCAGCGTTCGAAGGACGTCGCGGAAACTTTCGGGCTGAAGGATCGTCACGTGGCGTTTCTTTCGCACTGCGGTTCGCGAGGCTTCGGGCATAACCTGGCTGCGGCTCAGTTCAAAGTTCTGCAGCGAAAGTTCGAGCGGTGGAACATTCCGCTGCCGGGCGATGATCGTCAGCTGGTTTACGCTCCGCTGGGAACGGCAGAAGCGAACGACTATCTGGACGACATGGCTCTGGGAGCGAACTTTGCCACGGTGAATCACCTGTTGATCAACGCTCTGGTTCTGGAGGCTTTCCAGGAAGTTCTTCCGGGAACGACCGGGCGGCTGGTCTACTTCATCAGCCACAACATCGCTCGCAAGGAAGTGGTCGATGGAAAGGTTTCGTGGGTTCATCGCAAAGGAGCGACGCGGGCGATTCCGGGTGGGCACTTTGCTCTGAAGGGAACTCCGTTTGCAGAAACCGGACATCCGATTTTGCTGCCGGGTAACCCTCGGGACGGATCGGCGGTCATGGTTGCCGACGAAGGAGCATCGGCAAGTTGTTACAGCGTGAACCACGGAGCTGGCCGAGTCCTCGGACGAAAGCAGGCTCACCGAACGCTGGATCAGCAGACGGTGGATGCGGAATTCGATCGGGAAGACATCCTGACGAACTGCCGACAATACCCGAAGGACGAAGCTCCGGCTGCGTACAAGAACTTCGATGAAGTTCTGCGTTCGGTGAAGTCTGCCGGTCTGGCGAGCGAAGTCGCTCGCCTGAAAGCACGGTTCGTGATCAAGGACTCGTCGAAAGCCGACGACTGATCACGAGTCTGCCGAAGCAGAATTTTATGAATCCGTGCTGTCCGCAACGTGCGAGACAGCACGGATTCTTTTTTCGCTCCAGTCGACGATTCCGACGGCAAAGATCGCCGCGACGACTCCGCCGCAATCCGTGACGGCATCCATGATGTCCGGGTGGCGATTGATGATCGGGATGCCTTGCGTGATCTCGTCGAAGGCCGAGTACAAGGACGTCATCGCGGCGAGAATGATCGTCTGCCGCATCGTCGGCCAGGCTTCGTGGATGATCCGAATCCGGGTTGCAAGAACGAGGTACAAACCAAAGTACGCTGAGAAGTGCAGGACTTTGTCGGAAACATGCGCACCGATCAGCATGTCCGGATTGGGAATGTGCGTCCCAACGTAAAGGGCAAGCCAGTAAATGGCAGCCACGGGCGTCGCGACCTTTTTGAGAAACGCAACTTTGCTGCCGAGGACGTTCGAGGATGACTGATCGAATGAAACGGGCATGGATAATTCAGACTGACAGTGTGATTCGAAGATCGACGTTTTGCAGAACAGGCTTTGGCGATGTACGGCAGATCGACTAACGTTGACGTCTTACTAAATGAGGGGCAGTGGCAATGCAGCGTCAACATCAGTCTGCGAATCTGAGATCAAGACGGCATGATCACGTCTGCGTAGGGTATGACAAGCGCAGCGCAGGCGTACCATTTGTTTGTCCGGAATTCAGGATGAGTGGTACGCCTGCGCTGTGCTTGTCATACCCTACGTCCTCGGTTTTGAGTTTTAGAATCGGAGCCGCGAATGACTGACCTCTTTATAGGCATGGCGATCCTTGCCGTGGTCAGTCAGCTCGTCCTGATGACAACAGTCTGGTCGACTCGAAGCATCACCAAACGCGAAGCAACGGCCGTTGGAGTAGTGGTTGCCTTATTAATGGTCTGCTACCTCCGGTTCATCTGGAAATCGTCGGTGCTGGCCGAGTACCTGCCGTACTCGTCGATCGTCGTGCTGAGTAACTGGTTTCCTCCCGCCGCCGCGTTTCTGGCGGGAATCACGTGGACTCACGGTTACGGATCGAAACTTCGCCGTGCCGTCTTTGGGGGCGTTCTGTTTGCAACGTCGTGCTGGTCGGTCGCGTCACCGCTGCTGGGGTCGCCGCCGGTCTGCGAAAACATTTGGGACAAGAACAGCGTCTGCCGACAATCGTCTCGCTATACCTGCACGCCGGCCGCGGCCGCGATGCTGCTTTCCTGGCACGGAATTCCGTCGCAGGAATCTGAGATGGCCGAACTTTGTCTCACTCGCGAAGGAACCACCTGGCAGGGACTGTTTCGAGGCCTGACGATTAAAACTCGCGACCAGCCGTACCGCGTCCGAGTCGTCGAGTGTGAGTGGGACGAACTTCCAGAGAAGCTCACGGGGCCAGCGATCCTGTCGGTGGGCATCGATCCGTCGAAGCCGTACCCTGAACACTACACAAAATACTGGGGCTGGATGCCGGGCGTTCGACACTCGGTCATGCTGCGCGAGGTCATCCCGGACGGTCGACTGTCGATCGCTGATCCGGCGGTCGGAGCCGAACTCTGGCGGGAAGTGGACCTGCAGACGCTGTTTCGGGGTCGCTTCATCACACTGGAACCGACCAGCGAAGCGGTCGCGAGCCGAAGTGTCAGCCAGAATTGAATGGCCTGCCTGCGCCTGTTAAGGTTCGCGGGATTTGCGCTGGGTTCCTGCGAAACGGTCGAGCAACACTGAAGTCGCTCGTCGAACGACCGGAAACAAACAGCCCTTGAGTAATGGGAAGTCTCCCGCGCAAATCCTCGGTTCTTCACACACGAGGTTTTGCAGGATGAACTCAACTGCCGCACCCGCGGAAACAACGACCGGCTGGACACGTAAGCACCTGCTTGGATTGCGGGACCTGTCCGGAGCCGAGATCACGATGATTCTCGACCAGGCAGCCGAGTTCAAGCGACTGGCACTCGCCGGTGAAATTAAGCTCAACCCACTCAAGGGAACGACCGTCGCGAATCTGTTCTTCGAACCGTCAACGCGGACGAAGACCAGTTTCAGTCTTGCGGCAAAACGATTGAGTGCCGACACCGTCGACTTCACGGCGGCGGCCAGCAGCCTGAGCAAAGGCGAGACCTTCGTTGACACGGCTCGAAACATCGAAGCGATGGGCGTTGACCTGGTCGTCGTCCGACATTCAACTTCGGGAGCGCCGCAGCTTCTCGCTCAATATCTCGACGCAAGCATCGTCAACGCCGGCGACGGCATGCACGAACATCCGACTCAGGCGTTGCTCGACCTGTTCACGATTCGTGAACACCGCGGCACACTCGAAGGGCTGACCGTCACGCTGGTCGGGGACATTCTGCACAGCCGAGTCGCTCGATCGAACATCTGGGGACTGTCGAAACTCGGAGCCCGAGTCATCGTCTGCGGACCGTCGACGCTGATTCCGCCGCACATCGAAGAACTCGGCGAGAACGGCGTCGAAGTTTCAAACAGCCTCGATCAGGTTCTCGCCGAAACTGACTGCATCAACCTGTTGAGAATCCAATTCGAACGTCAGCGGAGTTCGTTCTTTCCGTCGCTTCGCGAGTACGCTCATTTCTTCGGCATGAACGGCGAGCGGATTCAGAAGGCGAAGAAGGACGTGCTGATTCTCGCGCCGGGGCCGATCAATCGCGGAGTCGAATTAACGCCCGACGTCGCCGACGGGCCACACTCGGTGATTCTCGATCAGGTAACGAACGGGCTGCTGGTGAGGATGGCCGTGTTGTACCTCCTTCAAAAACGACGTGAGCAGGAAGCCACCGAACTGACGGCAACCGGGGAGGTGAGCCAGTGACGACCACTCTGATTCGCGGCGGAAGGATCATCGATCCGAGCCAGGACATAGACCGCGTCGGCAACCTGCTGATTTGTGACAACCGGATCGTGGGAATCGACAAGGGCGCGGTCGTCGCTGACAACGTGATCGACGCGGCGGGAAAAATTGTTTGTCCTGGGCTGATCGATATTCGAGTTTCCCTGCGCGAACCCGGCAACGAAGAAGACGAAACGACGGCATCCGGAACCGCCGCCGCTCTGGCCGGAGGTTTTACGAGCATCGCCTGCGCGTCCGACACGAAGCCGTCACTCGATAATCGCGGTGCTGCCGAGTTCGTTTTCCTGATGGCAGCTCGCGCTGGCAACTGCAATGTGTTTCCGCTCGGAGCCATCACCAAAGGCAATGAAGGTGCCGAGCTGGCTGAAATCGGTCAGCTTGTCGAGGGCGGAGCGGTCGCGCTGGCCGATGGGAAACTGCCGGTTGCCAATGCGGAGATCATGTGGCGGGCGCTCGAGTACGCTCGCATGTTCGACTGTGCCGTCTTCAACACGCCGCAGGTCCCCGAACTGGTCGCCAGTGGCGTCATGCACGAAGGCTACTATTCGACTCTGCTTGGTCTGCCTGGAATTCCGTCGGCCGCTGAGAACATCATGGTCAGCCGTGACATCGCGCTGGCCGCTCGGACGAACGGGAAGCTTCACCTGAACTGCGTGTCAACGCCGGTCAGTGTCGACCTGATTCGCCGCGCCCGCGAACGCGGCGTCCAGGTTTCCTGCGACGTGACGCCGCATCATCTCACGCTGACCGATGCGGAGCTGCAGACGTTCGAGTCGTGCTACAAGGTAAACCCGCCGCTGAGGCCGCAGTCGCACATCAACGCGCTGATCGCTGGCCTGAAAGACGGAACGATCGAAGTCATCAGCTCCGATCACCAGCCGTGGGCCGCCGAAAAGAAGGACCGCGAAATCGATCTCGTTCCGTTTGGAATCGTCGGCCTGGAGACTCTGCTGCCAATTTGCATCCAGTCGCTGATTGAGCCCGACCATCTCACGTGGCCGCAGTTGCTTTCAAAACTGACAACTGGCCCGGCGAAACTTCTGGGCATTGAAAAAGGGACGCTCGCCGACGGAGCCGATGCCGACATCACGATCATCGACCCCGACGTCGAATGGACGATCGACCCGACGCAATTCAAATCTCGCAGCCGCAACACGCCATTTGGCGGTCGCGAAGTCAAAGGCCGAGCCGACGCCGTTCTCGTTAACGGCGAAGTTCGCTACCAGGCTGCCACTGTGTGATGCGGCAAAGGTTTCAGGCGTCGCTCATGCAGAACAGTCAAATCGAAAGCAGCCTCGGTCTCGTTTCAAACTGCTGGAAAGTGCAACTGGACTCCGGCGTCAGCTTGAGCAGTCTGGTCGAGCGAGCTTCTTTGGAAGGTTTTCGATTTGTCGAGCTTCGTCAGGGATGTCTCGGCGAGTGTGAAGATTCGGAAACGCGACTTCCCAACGCAGGCGTGCTGAAGAAACTCGCTCAGAACTTTCCGGAGATCACCTTCGATCTTGCTGTCGAGCTCCCCGTTTTCTCAGAGTTTATTGACGTCTCTTCGAAGACTGCCGATGCAATGCTGCGCGGAGCTCGCGCGATCTCAGAGAACGATCGACCTGCGCACCTTCGAATTGTCGATCTCGTTTCGAAAGCAGTCCCCCACGGGCGGGCCGACGCCGTCGTCGCAAACGCCGCCTTCTACCTGGAAGACGTCGTCGAGTCGTTGCGGAACCTGAAGGCTCAGCTGCCGGGCGGAATCGTGTCTGTCGAGCATTCCTTTCAACCGTGGACCGGATTTCGCAGAGTCTTCGAATCTACAAGTCCGGTCGGCGGTTCATTGAGTGCCGCAGTGCAGCTCTGCTACGACCCGTGCAATCTCTGGCTCACCGAAGACGGCAAAAACGCGAACGAGATTACCGCACGACTTCCCGTCGAGTGGCTTTCAATGGTGCATCTGAAGCAGCGAGTTCACGGTGCTATCTCGCCTCGACTGGAGCCGGGCGATGTTGACTGGTCTCGGCAACTGAGCCTGTTCAACAGCGCCGGATACACCGGCCCGTTTCTGTTTGAGACCGCGCCTTCGGAAGATGTCTGGGAATGTCTGCGCGACAGCCGTGACTACCTTGCGTCGATCTTCGCGGGCTTTGCTGACGCCGTTTGATGTTGCGAGCTTTTAGTCTCCGAATCACGTGTCGAGGCAGTCTCGCAGTAACTGAATCGGTCTGATGATGTCGTTCAAATCGGCGACCGGAATCAGACCGCCGACGACTCGTCGGCAGAAGATGTCGAGCATGATTTCTTCTTCGCTACGGTCGACAGTGAGTGTTTCGCGGATTGACTTCGCCGAGTCAGATTGCCACGAAAGTTCGGTCGTCGACTTCAACTTTGCACTGCCGTCTTCGCAGCAAAGATTGACTTCCGGCATCCACCGTTGCGATGCATCAGTCGCCAACAGAGCTGGCGTCAACAGCGATGAATGCCTGCGGCCAGCCATCAAATCCTGAACGAAAGTCGAAGCAGTGATAGTCGCATCGTTGCCTGCTGAGCGGAGCGTCAGCTTTGCCGTGCGGTTTCGATTGACATCTGCTTGTGGCGTTCCGGAAGCAGCTTTGCTGGCCGGGAGTGGCGGATACGACACGTTGAATTCGAAAAACCTGTCGGTGGCAGTCGCCGTGCCATCTGAATCGCTCGTCGGGCAAACTGACGCTGATATCGGAAACGCTCGAAAGAGTGTGCGGCAGAAGTCGAGCCAGCCGACGAGCGATTCCAGTGTCGAGTCTGCAGCGGAGGTGGCCGCCCGCCGTTCTTCGTTTTCCGCCGATGCGGTTTGCCCGGCAAGGTCGATAACGATCTCGAACGGTTGCCCGATTTCGGTGGCGAAGAGTTCCTGAAGCCGGATGGCGCCGGGGAAGAACCGTCGCCACATGGCTGGCACGATCAGGCTGTTGGAATCGGTGTGCCAGGCGGTCTGCCGTTTCTGGTTGTCCTGCCCGGAGAACGGCCATGAGGCGAAGAAAACGGGTTTTTCCTGCCGAGCCAATAACGGCAAGACGGCTGTGCGCGTCCAGCCTGGATCCATCATCAGGATCGCTTCGACGTTGCCGCGTTTGGCCAGAGCTGAAATTCCTGATACCGGATCCGCGTCGAGATCTTTGGCGGCTTTCTCGGCACGAGCGAAGACCGGATCGTACACGGCTTCGACATGAATCGGCTGCCGCAGTCTCGCGAGGGCAGGGCGAAAGCGCTCCCATCGAGGGCCGACGCCGACAAGACCGACCTGAATCATGAATCACAAACCAGGGGAAACGCGATGTGAGAGGGGCGTGTGTGGTGGCGCGGTTCAGACGTCGCGGCCATGAAAACCAAGCAGGGTACCACATTCAACACTGCTTTGCCCAGACCAGGAAATATTGCTGAAAGCTGTGAAAAAGGGGGTTCTGAGGCTCTGGTAAAGCAAGGGCACAATCCAATAACCTCGCAGGATGCGCTCGACTTTTCGGGCATTCGGTCAGATGAATTGGTCGGTTGAATTATTCACGGATGGCAGGGAGCCGTTGTGTCACTGATAAAGGTTATGGAACCTCGGTTCCGAGGCGATATTCGATTTCGCGGTGCGGCGTACGTTCAAAGCGAGCGGGTTGAGATCACTCATGTCACCGACGACCGTCTGTACGGCGTCGTTCACGATGGCGACGAGTTTCAGACGCAACTGTCGCGCGACGAAACCCAGGTCGTTCCATTCTGCACGTGCGCGAAGGCTGGCCAGCAGGAAATTCACTGCAAGCACGTCTGGGCAACGATCCTGATCGCCGAAGATCAGGGCTACATCAACAGCAGTCTCCGCGCCGGACATTTTCCGCCATTCGTCG
>Ga0316208_1003646_pt1 | contig 10915 bp, 12 predicted proteins | sample 3monopyrite_MG_FD_204944 | JGI IMG/M metagenome (GOLD analysis project Ga0316208, IMG submission 204944) | Microbial mat bacterial communities from mineral coupon in-situ incubated in ocean water Damariscotta River, Maine, United States -... | ecosystem: Environmental > Aquatic > Marine >...
ATACTCTTGCTGCATATCCCACTCTATTTCCTTTAAAAACAGAAGCTCTTTCAATTTAGAACTCACTAGAGTAATATCAACATCTGTTTCAGCTATATATTTTTCTAAGTCATACTCTGTATCGTCCTGCAGCAGTGTGAGCCTTGCTTGCATAATGGCTAAAGGCGACTTTAATTCATGAGCCACTTCTTTAAATATATCGACCTTGTTCTCACATAAATTTCTGTTCATATCCATTAAAGAGGTTATGGCTTCTTTTAACTCAAAAAGTTCTTTATTTTGTGGATTGCAAACAGTGATTGAATTTGATTTATTACTTACATCATTACACAACTGAATTAGACACTTCATAGGTTCAAAGAAAAGGTGTATTCTCCAAACTATAATTAAAGCACTAAGTAATAAAATTAAAAACAAGATAAGAGCCAATGCTTTTATGGTCTTTTTGCTAGGATCAAGTAGTTCTTTAGGTAAATATAGCATTAACCATTTTTTGTCACTAATCTTTGTTTCGATAAAAACATTGTCTGGGTTTACACCTCTATGTTGTGTAGACCATTCAATATTTAAAGATTCGAGAACATTGTCATCTGACATAAAAAACAATACTTTGTTCGATAGTAGTTCTTGTTTAAGTTTTTCACTATTTACTGCATCGGGTTTCTCGTGAATGATATATTCACTTATCGCTTTTAAGTGACCTTCTAAATCATTTTTTATACGTTCTTGAAAATAGTGATGGGTAAGATAAAGCATGACTACCATTGATATCACTACAGTTGACAGGCTAAAAAGAGTAATCCGAGATTTAAATGATAAATCAATTAACTTCAATTATATAACCTCTCGTTTTTATCGTATTTATAAGATCCACTGGTATTTTTTTTCTAAGATTATTAATCGTAACACGTATCGTACTTGATGTAGTCTCTTCAGGATGTATATAAAGAGCATATAACAGTTGTTCACTAGAAACTATTTTATTTCTATTACTTAAAAGGTAAAAAAGAAGTTTATTCTCTTTTTGAGTCAAGAAAATCTCTTTTTCTTCGTAGAAAAGTTGTTGATTAATAGTATCAAATTCCATACCTTCTATTTCTATAGCTTGAGGAAGACCCCTTCGGTGTAAAGATAAAATTCTTGCATAAAGTTCATTGGTGTTAAAAGGTTTTTCAAGATAATCATCCGCACCAAGTGTTAACCCATCTACCTTATCTTCAGTGCTACCATAAGCACTCAAAACAATAATGCCACTATTAGGCAGACAACTACGAATGTTTTTAATTAAATTCATTCCTACATCTTTTCCATTAATATTACGATCAAGTAATATAATGTCATAAAGATAACTTTCAATAAAGTTTAATGCATCCTCAAAATTGTTAACAACATCTAATATAACTTTTTTTGATAAAAAAATTTCCACTAGCGAAGATAGTTTTTCATCATCTTCAAGATATAGTATACGCATACTCTTCCTTTTTATTATCCCTATATCATGTAAGGTATATCTATGAACGTAAAAATATAGTTCTCTCCCTTACCTTAAAAAGATCATTTTTAAATTAGATCCTTAATTGGAGATATTCACCATTTTATAAAAAAGAAAGTAAAAGGCTTTTTCCTTATAATTTGGTATGTATTCTATACCTTCTAGTGTGAAGTAATTGTGAAATAATTCTGAAATCATAATTCATAATAATATTATTTATATATATTCATTCAAATACAATAGTATTAAATATATACAAATATTTCTAACTTCAATCAAAGAAGACTACTTTTCATCTTCAGCTGTTTTAGCACTCAAAATAAAAGCTAACACATCTCTTGTCTCTTGCCCTGTCAGTCCAGCACGTACTCGCATATGATTCATAGAGTATTTCCATGCTCGTTTATTTAAGTCTTCAGGTTTTCTCAAATTATGACAACGCATGCAAGTCTCTGCCCATACCAGTGCACCATTAGCAATATCTATTTTGATTTCATTCTTTGCCATAACTGATGTACTTAAACTTAAAAGTAAAAATACAGTTAATCCCATTAATTTTAATAATTTTTTCATATTCAATCCTTTTAAAAACCAAATGCTAGCTGTGCTAGAACACGATTATCATTGATACTTGAATTAATAGCATCTTTGTCTTCATCACTATTGTACTCATAGGCTATTTTTGCCATTAAGTTATTTGAAAAAAGATAATTCAAACCTACTGCCCATTGATTACGCTTTGCTTCTGGATTATGATAGTCGCTATAACGTAAGACGGGTTCAAAATTGGATGAAAATAACTGATATGACATCTGTGCATACCAAGCTTTCCATATTCCCCCTTCTAAGGTACTAAATTGACTTTCACCAATAGTTTGTTGGATAAATTCTGCTTTAAGATCAAGAGAGTTAATATTAAACATGAAGTCAGCACCAATAACCTCATAATCACGAGCAACCGTATCACCAACTGTTGCACCTACATTTGTTGTGGCGGTTAATGTTTCAGAAACTTTTCCAAGGGCCGATGAAAATCCGACTTCCATACCACCAGTAGGATTAACCGCCAAACGACCACCCCATGTTTTGGATATATTTCCTGAACTTGTTTTACCACTGGCATCAATAACAACATCTCCGTCTGCAGCTGTTCCAAAAGTTGCTGCATTAGAAATAAATGTAGCATAATTACTTCGAATACCTTTTACTTTTGGTAGTCCACCACGTAAGCTCATACCAACATTTGATGTTGGAGCGGCACCATCATGTCCAAACCCCACTGGAGTAGTTGGAAGTTTGTTAATCCATGAAGGGTGTAAATTTTGTACAAACTGTCCAACTGGAGACATGAATTTACCTATTTGAAGTCCCATATAGTCATTTATAAAAAGTGTTCCAGCAGCATATTCAAGTTCTGTATTAGTTTCACCATCAGATTTTGTTGTAAACTCCAGTTCACCTTCAAATTGAAATAACTTTCCATATTGAGCATGAAATATTGGAGCAAATTTTGCACCTGAAAACTCATTATCATCTTTTTGTATATCTGCCCAATCAAAGGCCGCATATCCAGCTAATTGAAATCCTGACTTTGCATTTCCTTCAAGCTCAGATTGTATTTGATTTATATTCTTCTTTAATTCATACAGTTCTTTTTGTAGCTGCTGAATATCCATTGTTTCTTTTTGATTAGCTTCAAGTGCTGTTAGCAATACAACACTTAAGAGTAGTTTTAACATCGTACTTTTCATACTTTCTCCTTTGAGTATTTAGACTTAAACATGCTAAATACATAAAGGAAGTATAGATCTTTATCTGTGTAGCGTTTGTGTAGAAACGCTACACAAACTCTACACAGTCGATAGCTATTATTCGACGAAAAGGATATGTCATGCAATATATTATTCAAAGTAAAAAAGATATACAAGAAGTCCTAAAAAGCCTAGAAATCAACATTGTAAACAATGGATTTGGTATCTTACATATCCATAATTTAGAAGAAACCATGCATTCAAAAGGTATCGAACTTGGCGAGAGCTGCCATATTTATGAGATTTGTAATCCTAAATTAGCTAAAGAAGTTTTGAGTAAAGATATGAGTATTAATATGGTTTTACCCTGTCGTATCTCTGTCTACACAGATAAAGGGATAACTAAGATAGGTATGATTAAGCCTACGACATTGATAAATGAATCCTCTCATAAAAATGAACTATTAGAATTGGCCACTAATATTGAAAAGAAAGTTCAAAACATTATTGATCTTTCTAAATAAACAACTATGAATGTTCATAGAAGAATTATAAAAACACTGATTCTTAGTTCTTTTATTATTGCCCTAATAGTTTCAGCGTTAAGCTTGTATGTTCAACTTAGCCAAATACAAGATAAAGTTCTTTTATTAGCTAAAAATGAAGTCAAACATTTTATTAAAAATATTAAAACGCAATATAAATTAAAAGAGAGCGAAATAAAGCTGACTAACCCTAGCTTTTTAAGTATAACTTTACTAAATCGTAAAGGTGAAATCATTGCGTCCAAATCCGCAGAAAACCATCAAACTATTCTAGAAGAATTAAAAGAAATTGATCATCATTTTGTAACGAGATCTACTCAAGAAAATCAAGAAAAACTTATTCACAATCATCTAAGAAATAAATTCTATTTTCAATTCTCAGTACCATTACATATACAAAATCTTAGTTGTCATATTAAGGGGCTATATCAAATATCAGATAAAGAGATAGATGATATTTATACTAATATCACTTACTCAATTATACAGATAATACTTACTACCTTTATAACAACTCTTCTTTTATATCCTGTTGTTTTCTATCTCAATAAAAGATATATCAAACAAAGTGAGAATCTTTTAAAAGCCAATATAGAGATTATGTCTGTGCTTGGTGGGGCTGTAGCAAAACGAGATAACGAAACTAATGCCCATAACTATAGAGTAACCCTTTATGCCATTGCTTTTGGTGAAGCATTAAAACTAAGTTCTGTACAGATGATGGGGCTAATCAAGGGTGCTTTTCTACATGATATTGGGAAAATAGGTATTTCAGATTCGATATTATTGAAGCCAGGAAAACTCACTTCATTAGAGTTTGATCAAATGAAATTTCATGTTGAATTTGGTATTGATATTATTTCTAAAAGTAAGTGGTTGGATGATGCTAAGGATGTTGTGGCTTATCACCATGAAAAGCATGATGGAAGTGGTTACTCTAAAAATATTTCTGCAGATAAAATTCCTCTGAATGCCCGTATATTTATGATATGTGACGTTTTTGATGCTTTAACTTCAAAACGACCCTATAAAGAAAAGCTTTCTTTCAAAGAGTCAATAGAAATTATAAAAAATAAAGCGGGAACACATTTTGACCCTAAGCTCGTCTTAGTATTTTATAATATAAGTGAGCTCCTATATATTAAAATCGCTCACTTAGAAGATGAAGAAAAACTGATAAATATGCTTGATAAAAAACTACATTATTTATCCAATTAAATATAAATTTTAATAAAAAATATAAATTTTAATAAAAAATATAAATTTTAATAAAAAATATAAATTTTAATAAAAAATATTGACTTTAATAATGAAATCTGTTATCATTATCAATATTAAAACAAAAGGTTATTTATGAAAAACTTACTAAGACTAACACTAATATCCGTTGCCCTTTCAGGCTCACTATATGCTTCTGAATACTCTGATTTAGAAGCAAAAGTAGACGCCTTGATTGAAGAAATTGAAGCTTCAAAAGTTGAAACAACTGACGATGAACTTGGCGGACACCATGGACATGGCGATGCCATGTCAAAGGTTTATAAAAAAGGTGGTGACAAGCTCTCTATTGGTGGTTATGGTCACACTGACTATGTTAACAATCAGGGTAAGGATACAGATACTGCTAATAATTATCGAACTATTTTATATCTTGGGTATAAGTTTTCTGATAAAATTGTTTTTAACTCGGAAATCGAATTTGAACATGCAAACTCCATTGCCATGGAATTTGCCGCTATTGATTTTATGATAAATGACGCTTTAAATTTTAGAGCAGGTAACTTCCTTATCCCTGTAGGTAACATTAACTTACGTCACGAACCCACACTGTTTTTAAACGTTTCTCGTCCAGAAACAGAAAGACAAATCATTCCTTCTACTTGGAGTGAAAATGGTTTTATGGTTTATGGAAAAAATGGAAATTTCGAGTATACCTTTGCTCAAACGGCTTCTTTAAATGGCTATGATAGTACTAATTCAAAAGCATTTACATCAATTAGAAGCATGCGTTCTGGAGCTAGTCAATCTCCTGCTAATGATTTTGCTTATATGGCTCGCCTATCTTATACACCAATAGAAGGTTTAGAGCTTATTGCTTCTGCATTTACAGGAGAAGTCGACCAAGGGGTAACTGCCATCGATGGTTCGGCAGTGACTATTGCTGAAGCTCATGTATTGTATAACAAAAATAATATTAATTTCACAGCTTTATATGTACAAACTAAAACTGATGCTGCTGATAAGCTTGCTGTATCTGCTGTTGCAGATGTTGCCAGTGAAACATCTGGTTATTATGCAACTTTAGGTTATGTAATAAACCAATGGACCCCTTTTATTCATGTTGAGAGTTATGATAAATTTGGAGCTGGTTTTGATTCAACTGGTAATACTAAAACCAAGGATGCTAAAACAGATGCCTTAGCTTTTGGGGTAAACTACCGTCCACATAAACAAGTAGTTATTAAAGCTGACTATATGGACCAAGAAGTAGCTGGTGTTTCTGATGATAGATTCTCTATGGGTGTTGGATACATCTTTTAATAGAGTTTTTCCCTTTTCTTCTGGGGATATATGGGATCCATTCAAAAATCTGTGTCAATCGGGTAAACTAATAAATACCCAAGGAAATACAGATTAAGATAAAAATAAATACAGAGCAATTTACTCATGATATAAAAGCTGGTAAGCGTATCGGCAGTAAAGATGGAACCTTAGAATCTTTAACAAAACAACTCACAGAAGCTGTACTCTCATCTGAAATAGATGCTCATTTAACTCAAAACCTCTCAAATAATTATAAACATGCTTATGCACTAAAACTATAAAAAAGGAGCATAGTTAATTTAAAGTTGATGTTATAAGACATAGAAATGGTTGTTTCAAGCCTAAAATGGTTAAGAAAAATCAAACTACAATAACAAGTCAGATAGAAGAGAAAATATTTTCACTCTTTGCACTTGGCAACAGCTATTCTCAAACCTCACAACATATCAAAGACTTCTATTGTATAGGATTCCCTAAAGTACTATAAGTGCAGTAACCGATAAAATAATACCAATACTTCAAGAGTGGAAAATAAGAGCTCTTGTAAGAGTATATCCTTTTATATTTTTAGATGCCATTTATTATACTCTTTGAAAAATAGTATATTAATCCAGATGTCAACTTAGCTTAAATGTACTAGATAGTTTTAATATTTAACTAAGTAAGTATTTAATAAAATACTTAAATACTATCTAGCAACAAAAGGAAAAAAGATGAAAAAGATTTTAATGGTGCTGCTACTTGGAGTTGTTGCTTTGCACGCAGGCTCAAAAGTACAGCTAAGTGTGGGTGGTATGTCCTGTCAAAGTTGTGTTTCAGGTATTAACAATGTTTTTAAAGATGATTTTCCTGCTTATAATGTAAGTCTTGACTTTGAAAGTACGGTCTTAACGGTTATTTCTAAAGATGGTTCTGATGTTGATGTAAAAATCATCCAAAGCACTCTTGAAGAGATCGGCTATAAGGGTAGAGTCCTTAAAGGTCAATAAAATGAGTGAAGATGAAGCTTTATCCTGTTGTCGTACAGAAATAGATGAAACCACTCTAGAATTAGCCCAAAGGGTTTTAGACAGTAAGAAAAAATGGCTAGAAAAAAGAGCTAAAGTCTTTGCCCTTTTAGGTAATCAAGCCCGTTTGGATGTGGTCTATCTACTTTTACATTTTCCCAGACTTTGTGTTTGTGATTTTTGTGATCTTTTGGAAATGTCCGCACCGGCTGTTTCTCAACATCTAAGAAAGCTCAAAGATGCCGAGCTTCTTTTTTCAAAAAAAGAGGGCTTAACGGTTTTTTATGCCGTAGAAGAAGCGATAAAAGAGGAACTGTCTAACTATCTTTCTGTTCCCTATCATAAAGGATAAATGGTGTTAAAAATTGAAGTATTTTCAGCTCCAGGATGTGGTAAATGTGCCCACGCTAAAGAGCTTTTAAAAGAAATTGCAAGTGAATATGGTGAGGATAAGCTCTCATGGAGAGAGGTCAATATCTTAGATGATATGGATTATGCTGTTGCTCTTGGCGTGATGAGTACCCCTGCTATTGCGATAAATGAAGTCTTGTGTTTTACCTCTTTACCTTCACAAACAAAACTCAGAGACGAGATAGAAAAAAGAATCAGTGATGTTTGAATTAACGCTTGCCATGATTCTTGGATTAGTCTCTTTTTTGGAGCCTTGTAGTATCGCTACCTACACTTTAAACTCTGCTCGATTACATAAGGGCCAGACAAAAGAGAAGCTTTTAGGCTTATCACAGATGCTTATCATCAAATCGCTTCTTTTAATAGCCATTTTTAACCTTTTAGTCTATATTTTAAAAGAGACAAATATCCCCTCACTTGTTTTTATCATTGCACTGTTAGTTTTTGCAAGTATGTTTATTCTTTCTAAATTTATCTATTTTTATATTCCTCATCTAGAGTTTTTTCGCTGCCTGCCTAAACATCAGAACTTATCACAATCCCTTAAGCTCTCACTAAGTATCCCTGCATGTAATATCCCAATGATACTTCTAATGAGTTTTCTTCTGATTAATGCCCATTCGTATCTTGTAGCAACACTTGCAGCCATACTCTTTACATTTTTCTACACTCTGCCAACGCTTTATTTTATTACTAGGGGATTTTCACCTAAAATACGTACTTTTTTTGGTTCTTTAGGTGGGGTTATGCCTACACTGACGGCTATTTTCTTTGTATTTATAGCTTTATATCTTCTCTCTGGATATTTTTCTATCGACTTGAAAGAACTTAAGGATCAGTTACAACATCCAACTATATATGCCATCATTATCGGTTTTATTACAGGTTTTGTTTTTAGTTTCAACCCTGTCTCTTTTGCTTCCATCCCGATGATGCTAGCCTATGTTGTCAAAGGAAAAGAGAAAAATCGTGCCCTGATTTTAGGCGGTTCGTTTATCTTAGGGATGCTTTTAACACATCTCTTTTTAGGTGCGGTGGCTGCTTTTGGAGGGGAATGGGTCAAAGGCCTTATGGGACGGCACTGGGGTTTAGTTTTAGGACCTGTACTGATTATTTTGGGTCTGCTTTGGAGTGGTCTAATTACAGTAAGATTACCTTGGTTTACTAGCAAAGCTTATAAAATAGCTTCTGTAGGAGGGGCTTTTTTACTGGCTATTCCTTTTTCAATTGCAGTATGCCCCTTTTGTACTCCAGCCCTTTTGGTTATGCTCACTTCCAGTGTAGCAGTGGGTTCAGTCGGCTTTGGTGTGGCACTGCTGGGTGCTTTTGCCTTAGGGCGAAGTATCCCGATGATTTTAGGAGCTATTAGTATGTCATGGCTTGAAAAGATGAGTCTCTTTACTAAATACCAGAAGATCTTTGAAAAGATATCTGCCTTAGTACTTATCTTCATCGGTTTATATCTACTTAACGAATATTTTTTTATCTTAGGATATTAGAAATTGAAATGGTGTGATGATACTTTAGATTTATCATAAAATTTTAGGAATTATCCTATGCTGACACAGAGTTGTGGGCACTCCCATTATATGAAGCTTTTGAATTAGTTTACAATTAATGTTAAATAGTATAGAAAGCTCATTACTTATCATAATGATGTCTAAAATATTATTGTAAAACAACTTCCCGTATTAATTTTAGATGTCACACTAATTTTTAAATTGTATTCTTTACTTATCTTCTGTACAATACTTAAACCGACACCAAACCCACCTGAGTAATCTGTTTGACGATTAAATCTCTCAAAGATTTTTGATAATTTTTTTGACTCTATTCCTATTCCCTGATCTTCAATTCTAAAAACACCTTCTTTGACACTAAGTTTTATTTCCGAGTCAGGATAGGAGTACTTAATTGCATTATTAATTAAGTTCCCAAAAAGCATCGTAAGTTTCAGTTCATCCATATAAAAATGAAAAGAGTCACATTCCACTATCATTTTTATACCTTTGCTTTGAGCCAATTCTTGATAATAAGCCACAGATCCTTCCAATACCTTACAAATATCTAAGCTTATTGACGCATCTTCATGAGGATCAAACGAAAGATACGAAAGTCCTTTATAAATATCAAAAAGTTGTTTGGTACTAATAGAAATATTTTTCAATATTTTCGCATCATAAACTTCTTTTTTAATTGCACGTGATACAGACATACTTAGTGCTGTGATTGGCGTATTAAGTTCATGTGCCGTATCATGAACAAAGTCTTCTATTTGCTTTATTTTTTGGCGTATTGGCTTCATAAAAAAACGTGAAAGTATTAATGCTAGAATACTCATAGCAATTATAGATAAGGTCATCCCAATACAGATTTTTTTTTCTAATGTCTCAATCTGTGCAACTAGAATATTTGATTGAACCACTACAAACTCAATACCGAGATGTTCTTGTGGAGACTTTGAAACTAAAATATTATAATCTCCAATCTCAAAATATTCTTCTTTAGTTGGTGAAAACTCTTCAGGAAGAAAGCCCTCTTTAATTTTATGATTCATCCCTATTAAGGCAACAAATACATTATCCTCTTGGACTGGTAGTTCCAACTTATACCCTTTCATATGGGCACGAACAATATGTTGCGAAACATTGTCAGCAATATGTTGAAGTTTATAGTATTGGTTACTCTGTAGAGCATTCTTTTGTGCCATGTAATACCAATAGGCACTTAGACAAATAAAAATTGATGAAGAGACGATATACAATGATAAAAAATAATAAAAGGGCTTTTTCTCTAATTTATTCAAAACGATACCCTTCTCCACGAATATTTAGAAGATGATCTTTTCCTAAGAGTTGACGCAATTTTTTAATATATGTTCGAATAGTATCATTTGTTGGCATTTCATCATATTCCCATAAATTTTGTAAGAGTTCATTAGGAGAAACAACACGACTTTTATTAATAATTAAATAGCGTAGTACCTCACTCTCTTTTGCAGCGATAGGTATTACCTCCTCTTTAATAAACAACTGGTGTGTTACGACATTAAAATGAACATTTTTCGCAATTTCAATTATGTCATCTATATTAAACTGGCGTTTAATATTTTCTATACGAACTTGAAGCTCTTCAAGTTCAAACGGCTTACGTAAAAAGTCATTT
>Ga0316208_1003651_pt1 | contig 10901 bp, 6 predicted proteins | sample 3monopyrite_MG_FD_204944 | JGI IMG/M metagenome (GOLD analysis project Ga0316208, IMG submission 204944) | Microbial mat bacterial communities from mineral coupon in-situ incubated in ocean water Damariscotta River, Maine, United States -... | ecosystem: Environmental > Aquatic > Marine > Coastal...
CATCAGGATCACCTAGCCGCGGGGATGGGGCGGGGCAACCGAGGTCGGAGTTTGGCGGGGAAAGGTTTGGCGGGGTAAACCCCGCCCTACGGGGGCCGGGATTGTTTGCCGGGTTGGTGGGGTGGAACCCCACCCTACGGATGCCGATGGCGGTAGGGCGGGGTTCCACCCCGCCATCCCTCAGCGCAGGATCGGCACCGCTGGCGCGGCGCGCTTGCCTTCAAGATCAAGCGCCGCAGGCCGTGGCCCGCCGGTGGCCCAGTCGATCAGCTCCACCGAATGCACGAGCGGCACTTCGGTCCCCGATCCGATCTGCATCATGCAGCCGATATTCCCGGCGGCGATGATGTCGGGCGTCCTGGCTTCCAGCGTAGCCACTTTGCGGCGTTTCAGCTCTCCCGAAATCTCGGGTTGCAGCAGGTTATACGTCCCGGCAGAGCCGCAGCACAGGTGGCTGTCGGCGGGTTCGACCACTTCGAAACCCATGCGTTTCAGCAGTTCCTTGGGCGCGGATTTGATCTGCTGGCCGTGTTGCAGCGAGCAGGCCGCGTGATAGGCCACGCGAAGGCCCATCGGCGCCACGGGTTCGGGGTTCAGCTGTTTCAGGACCTCGGAGATGTCGCGCGCCAGCCCGGCGACCGTGGCGGCATCTGCGGCCATCGCCGGGTCCGTGCGGAACATGTGGCCGTAATCCTTCACCGTCGTCCCGCAGCCCGAGGTATTGATGACCACGGCGTCCAGCCCCTGCCCGTTCACCTCGGCCATCCAGGCGCGGATGTTGCGCGCGGCCGAGGCATGGCTCTCCTCCACCTTGCCCATGTGATGCGTCAGCGCGCCGCAACAGCCCGCGCCCTTGGCAATGACAACCTCACAGCCCAACCGGGTCAGCACGCGGATCGTGGCGTCGTTGATATCGGTGTTCAGCGCCTTTTGCGCGCAACCCGTCATCAGTGCCACACGCAAGCGGCGTTCACCCTGCGCGGGAAACACCTGCGGGCTGTCATTGCGGCTGACGGGCGGGATTTGCTTCGGCGCCATCTCCAGCATCGCCCGCAGCCGCGCATCCGGCATCAGGAAGGCAAAGGGTCGCCCGATCTTGGCCCCCAGCAAAGCCAGCCGGAACCGCGTGGGGTGAGGAAGGATCTTGGCCAGCGTCCAACGCAACAGCCGGTCCATGAGTGGTCGCTTGTAGGTCTGCTCGATATGCGCGCGCGCGTGATCGACCAGATGCATGTAATGCACGCCGGACGGGCAGGTGCTCATGCAGGCCAGGCAGGACAGGCAGCGGTCGATATGCTTGACCGTTTTCTCATCCGCCGGGCGGCCCTGTTCCAGCATGTCCTTGATAAGGTAGATGCGCCCGCGCGGGCTGTCCAACTCATCGCCCAGCACGGCGTAGGTCGGGCAGGTCGCCGTGCAGAAGCCGCAATGCACGCAGGACCGCAGGATCTGATTGGCGCGCTCGATGGCGGGGTCTTGCAATTGCTCGGGCGTGAAGGTGGTCTGCATGTCTTACTCCATCAACCCGGAGTTCAGGATCCCGCGCGGATCGAACCGCTGGCGCAAGCCGGTGGTCAGCACGGCCACGGGCGCGGCCTCGGGCTGGAATGACGCCACGGCACGGCGCAGGCCTACGGGGCCCTTTATCAGCGTGGCATGTCCGCCCGCCCCCGCGCAGTGACGTTGCAGGTAATCCAGCAGGATCCGCCCGCCGGTTTCTGCAACTGCCCCCTGTCCCGCGGGCAGGGCCTGCGCGCAGATCTCAAGCTGGGGTGTCGTGGCGCCGAACCAGACCAGACCGCCGCCCCAATCCGCCACGATGTCAAAGCCGGGCGCCCTGGTTCGCGGATCGCACAGCGTCTCCGACGCCAGGTGGAGCAATTCAGTCAGATTGCCCGGCTTGATCGACACGCGCACCACCACGGCGTGATCCTTCAGCCGTTCGACATCGCGGATCGCCCGCCAGATCATGGCCGAGGCCTGATTGTCATCGGTGACTCTCGCCGCGCCAAACGGGGCCAACAGCGATTGCAATCGTGACGCGCGGTAAGTGACCGAAGCCGACAACCCCTCGACCCGCAGCTGAACCCCGACCAGGGGATCCCAGGCCGCGCCGGACACCTCGAAGGGCGATTTCAGCGCCGCCGCCATGGCCGCCACGGCCTGCGCAGCGCTCAGCCCCGGCACGCTCAGCGTGGCCTCGCCCTCGGGGCGGGGCAAGACCTTCAGCGCCACTTCGCTGAGCACGCCCAGTGTCCCATACGCCCCGCTCATCAGCTTGCTCAGGTCATAGCCCGTGACATTCTTCATCACGCGCCCGCCATTCTTGACCACCTGCCCGGAGCCATCGACGAACCGCACCCCCAGCACGCTGTCGCGGCACGCACCGACCGCCGACACCCGGCGCGGGCCCGACACGTTGCCTGCAACCACGCCGCCCAAGGTAGGCGAACCCGATGTGCCCAGAAGCGCACGGTGATCCATCGGCTCGAAGGCCAGCATCTGGGCCTCTGCCTCCAACGCGGCGTCGATCTCGGCCATCGGCGTGCCGGCACCGGCGACCAGCGTCAGCGCGCCCGGCTCGTAAAGGGTAATCCCGCGCACCCCGCTGACATCCAGCTCGGTGCCATCCACCACACGCCCGACAGGCCGCGTGCCGCCCCCTTGAATGCGCAGCGGCTCCTTTGCCTCGCGCACCATCTCGGCCAGTTGGGTTTCGCTTTCGGGACGCATCCGATCCTCCGGGCCCTACCGGGCTTCATCTTTCTGGAAATACTCACGGGGGGTTCTCAGGGGGGCGCACGCGCCCCCCTGAGGCGGGGGGTGCGGGGGGCGGCAGCCCCCCGCTTTCGTCAGGCCGCGCGCCTCGGCGCGCTGGCCGCAAGTGGAAACACCTTCGCCGGGTTCAACAACCATTCGGGATCGAACACGTCCTTCACCCGCATCTGCGCTTCCAGATCGGCGGGAGAAAATTGCACACTCATCAGGTCGCGCTTCTCGATCCCGACGCCGTGTTCGCCGGTCAGACAGCCACCGACCTCGACGCACAGCTTCAGGATATCGGCGCCCAGCGCCTCGCACAGTTCCAGATCACCGGGCTTGTTGGCGTCGAACAGGATCAGCGGATGCATGTTGCCGTCGCCGGCGTGGAACACATTGGCCACGTCCAGCCCGTAGTCCTTGGACAATTCACCGATCCGGCGCAGCACGCGGGGCAGTTCGGACACCGGGATCGTGCCGTCCAGACACATGTAATCGTTGATCTGCCCCATCGCCCCGAAGGCCGACTTTCGGCCCAGCCAGATGCGCCCGGCCTCGTCGGCATCGCGCGCTTCGCGCAGTTCCACCGGGTTGTGGCGCAGCGCGATCTGCTTGATCAGGCCCAGTTGTTCGTCGATCTCGGCGGGGCTTCCCTCGACCTCGACGATCAGCAGCGCCTCGCAATCGGGATACCCCGCCTTGGCGAAAGCCTCGCAGGCGCGGATGCACGGGCGGTCCATGAATTCGATGGCCACGGGCAGGACACCGGCCTTGATGATGTCGCTGACCACCTGCCCCGCCACCTCGTTGCTGTCATAGCCCATCAGCACCGGGCGCGCGCCCTCGGGCTTGGGCAGGATGCGCAGCGTGGCCTCGGTGACGACGCCCAGCTGTCCCTCGGATCCGCAGATCAGGCCCAGCAGGTCCAGCCCGCCGGCATCCATATGCGCGCCACCGATTTCGACAACGGTGCCGTCCATCAGCACCATGGTCACGCCCAGCAGGTTGTTGGTCGTCACGCCATATTTCAGGCAATGCGCGCCACCCGAATTCATCGCGATATTCCCGGCGATGGCGCAGGCCAGCTGGCTGGACGGATCGGGCGCGTAGAAAAAGCCATCGGCTTCCACGGCACCGGTGACCGACAGGTTGGTGCGCCCGGTCTGAACGCGGATGAATCGGTTGTCATAGTCGGTTTCCAGCACGTCGCGCAGCCGCGCCACCCCCAGAATCACGCTGTCGGCGGTGGGCAGCGCCCCGCCCGCAAGGCTGGTGCCCGAACCCCGCGGCACCACCGGCACACCTTCTTCGTGGCAGACCTTCAGCGCCGCCGCGACCTCGGCTGTGGATCTGGGCAGCACCGCTGCCAGGGGCGGGCAGCGATAGGCCGTCAACCCGTCGCATTCATAGGCGCGGGTTTCGTTGGGGTCATCGATCACGGCATCGGCGGGCAAAACGGCGCGCAGGCGCGCGACGATGCGGGCGCGGTGCGACAGAACTACCGGGTCCGGCGTCGGCATCTCCATGGCAAACCTCCCTCTTTGGTAAGAAAATATAACCAATTATGCCCGAATGTCCAGTTTTGATCGCACAGGCTGCATGGTTTTCGCGTTCGGTTGGCGCTAACCAGGCCGGGCCTTCGTGGCTCGCCCCGTTTCAAAGGACAGATCATGACCCCTGCCGCCTTGATGGACCTGTTTTCCTGGATGGACCTGATCGCGGTTTTCCTGCTGGTCGCGGCATGGTTCGCGTTGGGGCTGTGGATCGAATCGCCCTGCGCACGCAAGCCATCGGTCACGGTGCTGATGGCCGAATACCGGCGCGAATGGATGCGCCAGTTCGTCACCCGCGCGCCACGCATCTATGACGCCACGGTGCTGGGCAGCCTGCGGCAAAGCACCAGCTTCCTGGCCTCGGCGTCGATGATCGCGCTGGGCGGGCTGCTGGCGCTGATCGGCAATGCCGAACGGCTGGTCGGTGTGGCGCAGGATCTGACCATGCCCACCCCCAGCACCCGGATTGTCGAAATCAAGCTGCTGCTCGTCAGCTTGTGGCTGACCCATGCGTTCTTGAAGTTCCTGTGGTCGAACCGGCTGTTCGGCTATGCGGCGGTCGTCATGTCGGCGGTGCCCAATGACCCGTCGGACCCGTTGTGTTACCCGCGCGCGGCGCAATCGGCGCAGATCAACATCCGCGCGGCGTTCAATTTCAACCGGGGCCTGCGCGCCACCTATTTTGCGCTGGCGGCGCTGGCCTGGCTGATCGGCTGGTGGGCGCTGCTGATGGCCACCGGGCTGGTCAGCTACATGATCTGGTGGCGCGAATTCGCGTCGGCATCACGCAACATCCTTCTGGATCCGCCGCCCGAACCGCCCGGCGCCGCGTAGCGGCGCTCAGCGGCGCGCCTCGCGCAGCCAGGCGCCGACAAACAGGCCCAGCCCCAGCAAGAGCCATGCCCAGGCGGGCAGGAACGGCGTCAGCCGCAGATCGGTGGTGACATAGGCCTCGCGCCGGGTGATCCCCAGCCATCCGCGTCCAAAAGCGATCCGCCCGGCATCGACCCGGCGCAGCGAAGGAAAGGCCTGCTGCAACACGCCCACGCCGCCGCCTGTCGCGTCCATCAAGGGCGCCAGGGGTGCCGAATCGGCGACGACGCGCTGGAATTCGCGCGGGTTCGCCGCCCCCAGAACCGCGACGGTCTCCAGATCGCCCGAGCGCAGCCGGTAAAGCCCCGGCTCGGCGCCTTGCCAAGTGGTGGTGAAGCGGCCCGGCGCGGTCTCGGCCAGGTCCAGCGTGACGGCGCTGTCATCCGGCCGCGTGATGGTCACCTGATGCGGGCCGTCCAGCAGCGACCGGCGCGTGATGGTCAGATCCAGCCCCGAAGCATCGGCGCCCAGCGCCTCCTCTTCCAGCTCGGGCTCGGCCATCATCCAGTGCGCAAGCCGGCGCAGCAATTCAGCCTGCGGACCGCCGCCTTCGAACCCACGGTCCCAAAGCCACGCCTGGTCCGATGCCAGCACCGCGATGCGCCCCTGCCCAACCCGGTCCTGCACCAGGAGCGGGCGGTCATCGACACCCAGCATGGTCACCTCGCCACGGGTCTGCGTCAGTTCGATCTGACGCAGCCAGCGCCCCCAGCCCGGCGCGCCGTCCGCGCGCGCGGGCCAGTCGGCATCCAGCCCGGCGGTGACCGGGTGGCGCGCGCCGGTTTCGGACAGGCGCGGCAGGAAGGGTTGTTCGAGCACGCGCCCGGTGGGTCCGGCAGGCATGATCTGGCCCAGCGGCGAATAGTAGATGCTTTCGGCACTGGCCAGTTCCGGCCCACCCGCGATCAGAAGCGCACCGCCCTCGGTCACATAGCGGCGGATGTTGTCGAAATAAGAATTCGGCAGAATACCCCGGCGCCGATAGCGGTCGAAGATGATGAGATCGAATTCGTTGATCTTGTCGACAAACAATTCGCGGGTCGGAAAGGCGATCAGCGACAATTCGTTGACCGGCACACCGTCCTGCCGGTCTGGCGGTCGCAGGATGGTGAAATGAACCAGATCGACAGCCGGGTCCGATTTCAGAAGGTTCCGCCAAGTGCGTTGCCCGGTATGCGGCTCGCCGGAAACCAGCAGCACGCGCAGCCGGTCGCGGATCCCGTTGATCTGCACCACCGCGTCATTGTTGCGGTCGGTCAATTCGCCCTCGGCCGGCGCGACGGTGAATTGCAGGACATTCATGCCGCCGCGATTCAGCGTCAGGTCCAGCCCCATGTCCTGCCCCACGGGCGCCATGGCATAGCGCAGATCCTCGCCGTTCAGCGCGAAGCCGACGCGCACGGGCTGGCCGCGCAGGGCTTCGGGCACATTGCCTTCATCCTCGATCCGAATGGTCAGGCGCAGGGTTTCGCCCAGAATGCCATAGGCCGGGGCGTTGCGCACGATCAGGCGCCGGTCCCAATCGCTGGCCTGGCCGGTGCGCAACAGATGCACCGAGGCGGGCACCGGCGGCACCAGGGCATCATTTGTCAGGCCGTCCGACAGTACGAACACCCCGGCCAGCCGGTCGCGCGGCAGATCTGCCAGCGCGGCGTCCAGCGCCTCGGTCAGACGGGTGCCGCCATTGTCGGGCGCATCGGGCACGGTGACGCGGCGTTCCTCGACCCCCAGCCGGGCCAGTTCGGCGCTGACCCGGTCCAGCGCGTCCCGTGTCTGCTCGGCGCGGCCGCGCAGCTGGTTCGAGCCGGTCTGATCGGCCAGGATCAGCGCGATGTCGGCCAGTGGCTCGCGCTCTTCGCTTTGCAAGGACGGATTGGCCAGCGCGGCCACCACCAGCGCCAGGCCCAGAGCCCGCAGCGGCCAGCCGGCCAGCCGGCGCCACAGCGACAGCGCGGTGATCGCGGCGGCGGCGGCGGCGATTGCCCAGATCACCGGCCATTCCAGAAGCGGATCGAAAACCACGGTCCAGCCGTTCATTGGCCCAGCCTTTCCAGCAAAGCAGGCACATGGACCTGATCGGATTTATAGTTGCCCGAAAGCACATACATGATCAGGTTCATCCCGAACCGCAGCGCCAGTTCGCGTTGCCGTTCACCGGTGGTTCCGCGCCCGACCGGCAACAGCGGCATCCCCTGGTCATCCACCGCCCAGGCCGAGGCCCAGTCGTTCGAGCCGATGACAACGGGTGTCACCCCGTCGTTGAGGTTGCGAAACGGCATTCCTTCGACCAGTTGGGCATCACCCGGCGCCGCCTCGACCCACAGTGTGCCACCCTGATACCGGCCCGGAAAATCAGCCAGCAGATAGAAGGTGCGGGTCAGCACATGGTCGGCGGGCACGGGTTCCAGCGGCGGAATGTCCAGCCCCGAAGCGATGCGCTGCAAGCGCCGCCCCGCACCGGTGGTGCCCCCGGTCAGCCGGGCGATTTCGGCGTCGCGGGTGTCGAACAGGATCATCCCGCCCGAGCGCAGATACCGGTTCAGCCGCGCATAGGCGTCGGCGCCGGGCACCGGGCTGGTATCGGTCACGGGCCAATACAGGAACGGGAAGATGGCCAGTTCGGCGGTTTCGATATCCACCAGAACCGGTGCGCCCGGTTCGACCGACGAGCGGCGGAACAGGGCGTCGGACAGGCCTCGAAGCCCGGCGATGGAAACGTCATCGACCTGCGGGTCACCGGTGGCAACGGCGGCCAGCACCACGGCCTCGGTGGCCTGAAGAATGTCGGGCGAGATATCCGCCACAGGCGCCTGCGCATCGGCCCGCGTCGCAAGGCCAAGCGCCAGCACGACCAGCGCCGCCTGCACCAGCCGTCCGCCCAGCGCCAGCGTGGCCAGCGCATCCAGCATGAACAACCCGGCGGTCAGGGCCAGCAGATAGCCGGCCAGCGGTGTCTCCGAGGCGGCAAATCCGGTTTCCACCGGCGTGCCCAATGGCCATTGTGCCGCGGTCAGGGGCGTGGTCTGCGTCGTCGCGTTGATCGCCAGGCGCATCTCGGCTCCGGCATACAAGCCCGGCGGGAGTTCGGCACTCGGCGCCGCCTGTCCGGACAGCACGGCTGCCAGATCCTCGCCCGCAACCGCGGCGCGGTCACCCGCCGGGCGCAGCGTGCCAAAGGCGTCCAGCGTGCTTTCCGGCTGCCAGCTGGTGCCGTCCAGATCGGCCGCTTCCGGCACCGTGCCGCGCGTCGAAATCGCCAGTCGGTCCATCATGTCGACGAACAGCCCGGACAGCGGCAGGTTGGACCATTCGGCATTGGCGGTGACATGGAACAACACGACCTGCCCGGCCCCGCGCTGGGCGCGCGTGACCAGTGGTGTGCCGTCGGCCAGCGCGGCAATGGTGCGAGCCGCCAGATCCGGGCCCGGTTGCGCCAGAACCTGCGCGCGGATGCCCACATCGCCGGGCACGTCCAGCCCGACAAAGGGCGAATTCTCGGGGAATGGCGCCAGGCTGCGCGGGTCGCCCCAGCTCATCGCGCCGCCGACGCTGCGCCCGCCGGCGCGCAGGCGCACGGGCAGCAGCGGATCCTCGGTCTGGCCGGCAACGCCGCCGCCGGCCGCGTTCAGCCCGGCCCCCGCCAGACGCGGCCCGGCAAAGCGCAGCAGCAGGCCACCTTGCTCCAGCCAGTCGGTCAGGTCCTGGATTTCGGCGTCGGTCAGGCCGGGCTGGTCGGCCAGCACGATCACATCGGGACCGGTCAGCAGCAGATCGTCCAGGCTGGCGCTTTCGATGATGTCGGCGCTGGGCGCCAGGGCCTCGCGCAGATAATGCAGCGGCGACAACAGGGCCAGCGCCTCGGTGCTTTCGCGCACGCTCAGCAGCGCCACCTTGCGGCGTTGCAGGCTGTCATCGCTCAGGCTGACGGCCCCGGCCCCGCGCGCGTCCTCGATCTGGAACCGGCTCACGCGGTTGCGCAGTTCCGGCGGCAGGGTGAAACGGGCCGTGGCGCTGGCCGCCCCTGCGGCAAAAGCCAGCGGCGCGCGCGCCAGATTCCGTTCCTGCCCCGCCGGATCGCGGCCGATGGCGATCAGGATCAGCGCCTGTTCGGGACCGACGCTGCGCCGCGCGGTCAGGGTGATCGCCTCGCCGTCGAACTCGGCGGCCGACAGGGCGAGCACCGGAGTCGCGGGCTCAAAGACCGACACATCCCCCTGGCGCGCCAATGTCGCCAGCAGGTCGGCGCGCATGTCCCGCGCCAGCCCGTCGGAAATCCACAGGGTCTGCGTGCCTTCGGGCAGGTCGCTGGCCCAGCTTTGATCCGCCGACGGATCCCAGGGTTGCGGGGTCAGGCCGGGCAGGCGCTCCTGCGCGCGGTCGGCGGCGCGGAACTCCACCGCACCCACCGGCGGATCGGTCAGGACGACCACCGCCGCCGGGCGCCCGGCGCGTTGCGCATTGCCCAGCGCCTGCGAGACCCGCTCGATCCGGCGCGGCCAGTCGCGCGCGCTGGCCCAGCTGGCGTCCATCACCACCAGCAGCGGCCCGCGCCCCGGCACCACTTGCACCGGGTTCAGAACCGGGCCGGCCAGCGCCACGATCAGCGCCGCCAGCGCCCCGACGCGCAGCATCAACAGCCACCAGGGCGTGCGCTGGCTTTCCGGATCCCTGTCGCGCAGCCCCAGAAGCAGCGCAATCCCCGGAAAGCGGCGCCGCACCGGCGCGGGCGGCACGGCGCGCAACAGCCACCACAGGATCGGCAATGCGATCAGGGCGTAAAGGATGGCCGGGGCGGCAAAGCCAAGGGCGCCGAATGTCAGCATCAACGCGTCCCGTCGCCCAGGGCATGATACAGCCACAGCAGCCCTTCGGCGGGTGCGCGATCGGTGTGCATGACCGTGGCATGCCAGCCGGTCTGCCGCGCCAGCCCGGCCAGCCGGTCCTTGCGGGCGGCCAGCCGGTCGCGGTAGGCGGCGCGCAGATCGGCGGCGCGCAGGGTTTCAAAATTCAGATGCCCCGACATGCTTTCAAACCGGGTGCGCCCGTCGAACGGGAAATCCTCTTCGACCGGGTCCAGAACCTGCACCAGAATGCCGCGCATGGCGCGTGACGCCGCCATGTCCAGCGCGCGCTCCACGGCGTCCATATCGCCCAGAAAATCGGAAAACAGCACGACATGGCCGCCAGCCGGGGCGGCGTGCAGGTCAAGTGCGGCGTGTTCATCACCGGGCGCGGATTCGGTGGCCAGAGCCAGGGACAGCTGTTCCGCCTGCCCGCGCCCGGCGCGCGGAGGCAGATCGGCCTCGGCCAGCCCCACGCGCTCGCCGCCGCGCAGCAGGACCAGCGCCAGCGCCAGCGCCAGCAGGCGGGCGCGGTCGGCCTTGGTGCCGCGCCCCTTTGCGCCGGAAAATCCCATCGCCGCGCCGGTATCGACCCAGAGCGTCACCGCCCGCGCGGCCTGCCATTCGGTTTCGCGCACGAACATGTCATCGCCGCGCGCGGACCGCCGCCAGTCGATGCGCGACGCGGGGTCGCCAGCAGAAAACGGGCGAAACTGCCAGAATTCGGCCCCCGGACCGATGCGGCGGCGGCCATGCGCGCCGGGCAAAACACTGTTCGCCAGATGCTCGGCCGCGACCAGCAGGGGCGGCAAGGCCCCGGAAAGCCCCTCGGCCGAGCGGCGCAGGTCTGGCGCGGCGGTTTGGCTCACGCGGC
>Ga0316208_1003653_pt1 | contig 10900 bp, 8 predicted proteins | sample 3monopyrite_MG_FD_204944 | JGI IMG/M metagenome (GOLD analysis project Ga0316208, IMG submission 204944) | Microbial mat bacterial communities from mineral coupon in-situ incubated in ocean water Damariscotta River, Maine, United States -... | ecosystem: Environmental > Aquatic > Marine > Coastal...
TGAAAGGCATCGATTCGAGTGCGGTAGTCGATTCGGCAATGGTCGGTAGATTTTCATCAGACTTTTTTCCATTGTTCCGCTGATGCTTTTCCGATGTGTCGATATCGACATACACCCCTGGGACATAGCGAACCGTTTCCGCTGTTGCCCGCTGGTATTCATCGCCCTTTTCGCCGGTTCGACAGACTCCGAAATAGACTTGTTCAGACTCACTCATTTGAACGGCTTTGTCAGCCATCCCGGAAAGCGAACCGGTCCAATGAGAAGTACGATTATTCAGCGTCCAGAGGTAACCCCAGCCAATCGATTCATCTGGGTAAAGTGCTTTCAGAAAAGGCAGGGAAGATTTTCCAGATGGCATTGTCTGCGTCAGTGCGAAGTTGCTGGATAACTTGCCTGGGGATAATACTGTTTCTTCTGAAACAGGAAAACTATCATTGTCGAATTGTTCATTCGCTGGTATCATACTATCAGTTCCTGTTAGTGGGGAATGATTCAAGAAAGCCCGTCAGGTGTGCAACCACCTTGGCGGGTTTGCTTATGCGCGATGCAGGCAATGATCAGAATTGCTGGTTGGCCTGTTGCTCGAAATGCTGAATACATTTTGCAGGATCAAATCGAACGGATCGCCCGATGCGGCAATGTGGCATTCCATGTTTGCGGTAGTGGTCGAAAAGCGTTCTGTCAGAGACTCCGATTATTTTCGAGAGTTCGACAATATCAACCAAGCGGGTTTCGGTACGGGTTTCAGTTACGTTGTTCATCGTTCGCCCCTATTAGCGTGTTAGCATTGCGGTTCGCTACGTTGCGAATAACCGCGTCTATAAATAGGGGCTTTGGTCACCGGTGACCGGGGGTGACCAGAGAGGTGACCAAATAAAAAAGCGGCTTTCCTAAGTGAAAAACCGCTGTTTTATTTTTCTCTTTTTTTAGGTGACCGGTCACTGACCAATGAGGGACCAATTATAAATCACTTTTCTTCACTGACCTAATTGCCATTTTGTCTTCTCCTTTTTCCTTCTGTAACCGCTTCCATGCGCCTGTTATTTTCACTGATGTAGGACTTCTCTGAATCTCAATAGCAAACTTACTTGCCGACCATCCGCGGACCTCGGGGTCATATTGTTCGTGTTCTTTATCAAGAAGTGTTTCCATCATTTGCTCGGAAGTCATTCCATTTCTGGGGTCGTCTTTTTTGGGTTTTTGAGAATCCTGTTCAGATTTTGTGCTCTTCCGGGCATCGGCTTGTACCTGAGGAACATGAATGACAGGGGGGTTGACTAATGACAGATTTGATAGGCTCTGAATTGCCGCTTGTAACTCTTTCAGCTTCGGGGCAATCCTTTCTTGCCGTTGCTCTTTCTTGCTTTCAATGGAAACAGCAGCTACGCGGATAATGCGGGCAAGTTCAAAAAGAGACTCGTTGAAGACTTCGTTGCAGGCCTCGATATCGTGCTGTCTAAATTGCGGGATCTTTGTGAGTGTGCCACAGTCTAGGCAATCCCAAACGTTGTCATATATACTGACATTGTCGCTACTGCACTGAGAGCATTTAATAGGTGGGTGAAGTTCACAGAAAGCCTTAAACTGGCTCTCAGATGATTGTAGATATTTCTCAACTTGACCAATAACACCCGCAAAATCCACAGAGTACCGCACCATTGCATCACGAACAAATTGGTCCGGCCTAAACACCAATGAGTCTACCCGGGTACGGTCCCGCTTAAGCAATGCTTCTATCTTCTCTGCCCAGGCTTCAAACCAATAATTATCTGAATAGCCATTTGAATCATTTGGACCTTGCTGCTGGAGAATTTGTTCCAGGCTTTTCGGTGAATCACTCATCCCGTCCCCCGTCACGAATCCCGATCTAAAAAGAGACGGGGCAGCCGGTCGGGAAACCGGTGTTCGAGAGCGACTCTATCCCCGCTGCACATTATAGCAGGGAATCGAAAGTTATCGAAATGAATTTGAGCCTGCAAAACGCCCAGAATTGCACACATATTGCACACGCAAAACAAAAAAGACGCTAATGGACTATACCACCAGCGTCTTTTCGAGTCCCTCATCGCCCACTACTCTAAGTCTTTATCGGACGTAGGTTTACGTCACTCGCCATTTTCGCGATGCGGTAGTTACTACACAGTTTCTACACACTTTCGGCGTGTTCAGTACCCTGAAACACTCTGAAAGTCATGCGAATGAAAGGCGTTATCTCATGGCTCGCAAGCCCTCTCCCCCTTCCTATTGCCATCACAAAGCATCAAATCAGGCTTATACCCGTGTCAATGGTCGAATGATCTATCTCGGGGATTACAATTCAAAGGAATCCCGCACAAAATGGGCGGAAATCGTTTCTGACTGGTCCGCTGGCAATCTCGACAAATACGGCGAATCTGTTTCGGTATCCAGGCTCGCAGTGGCATACCTCAAATATGCAGAGTCTTACTATGTCAAAAATGGAAAACAGACTTCTCACGTTTCTCGGGTTCGACCTGCTTTAAGAACGTTGGTCGCGATCTGTGGAGAAATGAAGGCTGACCAGTTTCAACCGCTGCATCTGGAGAAACTGCAAGAAGAAGTACATCGAATTGAATCTCTCTCGAAGAACGATCACAACGTACATTGATATCGTTCGCCAGACATTCCGTTTTGGCGTGACGAAAGGAAAAGTTCCTGCATCCATCTGGCAATCGTTACTGGCAGTGCGACATCTGCAAAAGGGCAGGACGGCTGCAAAAGAGGCCAGGGGAGTTAAACCAGTTCATCCCTACGATATCATTAAAACATTGCGGGAACTCGGGACGATCCCTTCTGTATTAGTTCGGCTGCAATATCTGACGGGGATGCGACCGGGGGAAGCTCGATTGATGCGACTCTGTGAAATCGACCGATCAGAAGAAATCTGGAAATACTCTCCCCAGACACACAAGACCGAACATCACGGACGATCCCGATTGATTCTTCTCGGGCGAAAGTCTCAGCGGATTACCCAACCGTTTTTGAATCGTGATGAAGAAAGTTATCTGTTTAGAAAAAGAAAGGGGTCAGGTCTCTTTTGTGCGGGATGAAGCGGCGATATAGCGAGATAAAAGAGACCTGACCCCTTTTATTCCTCTTTTATTCCCCCTCTGACCCCTTTTATTCCCTATAACGATCACCGCTAATTCCATTTTCAAATATTGCATGGTCCCAATAATTTTTTATGACACGGACTACGGTCTCGAATGATGAAGCACCTGCCGATGTTGTAAACTGAACTTCAATGCCGCCTATCATCTGAATTACTCCTGCTCCAAGAGGTCCTCTGCCAGATCTCCATACTTCTGTCGCCCCTTTTCAACATGATATTCGACCGGACTGTAGAAAATAAACTTGTCACGACCATGTCCATCGTTATGTTGAATCAACCCTGTTCTTTCAGTAAACCAGAATACATATTCCTGTTTCGCTTTGGGTATCCTGAGGCGTTTACACAAAGTTTTGAGATTCTGTCTGGTCGGTTCAATATTGGTAAAAGACGCACCAACCGGACGTTCTGAGTGCTTCGGTTGAATTGCCAGTAACTTCCATTCTAATTGTGACCTGATTGCATTCCAGCCTTTTTTGTCCGTGTAATGAAACGCAAATTCTTCGGTTGATTCTTCATTCGAGTTCATTGCAATAGTAACTGACTTTCACATTCGTATTTCTTTTTACTTGCGTCGGTCTCCGCACTAGTGGTTCTCAATTCTGCAAGACGCCGGCTGCCATCAGGGATTCGAGGAATCCTTTTAGTTGGTGGCTGCGGACTGGGTGTTGGAGTTTTCTTACCGCTTTGGCTTCGATCTGCCGTACTCGTTCGCGGGTTACTTTGAAAATGCGACCGACTTCTTCCAGCGTGTAGGTGTAGCCGTCGCCAAGACCGTAACGGAGCTTGATAATCTCTCGTTCGCGGTAAGTTAGCGTTCGCAGGACGTGGTCGATTTTATCTTTGAGCATTTCCGAAGTCGCAGTGCTGACCGGGCTGTCGGAAGATTTGTCTTCGATGAAATCGCCGAAGTAGCTGTCTTCGCCTTCGCCGATGGGACGATCCAGGCTGATCGGCTGGCGGGAAATTTTCATCACCCGTTGAGCTTCTTCAAGAGAAACTTCTGCTGCTTCGGCCATCTCTTCGATGGATGGTTCTCGACCAAGTTTTTGCACCAGTTCTTTGCCGACTTTTCGTAATCGCGTCATCGTTTCGATCATGTGGACCGGGATGCGAATCGTTCTTGCCTGATCGGCAATGGCGCGGGTAATCGCCTGACGAATCCACCAGGTGGCGTAGGTTGAAAATTTGTAACCGCGACGGTATTCGTACTTGTCAACCGCACGCATCAAGCCGGTATTTCCTTCTTGGATCAGATCAAGGAAACTCATTCCGCGATTGCGGTATTTTTTGGCGATTGAAACAACCAGTCGCAAGTTCCCGCCGGAAAGTTCGCGCATTGCCGTTTCGTAAGCATCCGATTTACGAGCCGTTTCTTTGACTCTCTTTTCAAGAGTCTCAGGAGTTTCGTAAGTGGTCAGCATTAAATCTTGCAATTCACGTTTGATGCTTTCCTGTTCGTGTCCGGTGTTTTGCCTGCGAGAAAGAATTTTTAGTTTCTTTTTCAGCTCATTCATTCGTGAAGAAATTTGCTCGAGCCGTTTTCGTAACGGTTGCAGACGTTGAGTTCGCAAACTCATTTCTTCAACGAGCGTTACCATTTTTCGACGCCGGGTATCCAGTTTCAGACGGGCGGCTTTGCGGTCTTCTACACTTAATTCTGGATTGATCGAATCGTGAAAATCCTGTTCGTTTTTCTGTTGCAGAAATTCGAGGGTTTTCAGATTGTGAGGCATTCGCCCAAGAATCTGTTCTTTTTCAAGAGATTCAGTCAACGACACTTTGATTGTTCGATCAAAAGGCAATTCACTGCGATGAACTTTCGCAAGCGTTTCAATCGCCGCTTTCATCGAGCAATCGTTTTCCATTAAGTGTCTGCGGAACTGCTTGCGTGTCACTTCAATTTTTTTAGCGAGCGTAATTTCTTCGTCGCGAGTGAGCAGCGGGATTTCGCCCATCTGTGTCAGATAAATTCTGACCGGGTCATCAATCCGGCGAGAACCTTCGTCTTCTGCGTAAGAGATATCGCCGTTCCGTTTTTCGGATTTGGTTGCTTTTCTCTTGCGGGTTTTCTGCTTGGCATCTGCGTTTCGTTTGGAGACATGCTTTTCCGGAATGATATCGAGTCCCAACTCTTCCAGGGAGTGTAGAAGATGGTCGAGTTTATCCGGGTTGATCCCTTCATCGGGGAGGTAATCGTTCACTTCGCTGAAAGTGAGATAACCTCTTTTTTTGCCGACTCCAACAAGTTGTAGCAGGGTTTGGTCAAGTTGATGCACTGAATATCTCCTTCGAGGAATAAACTCGGGATGCTTGCCTTTGTAGAAGAGTGAGTTCTACTCGGACGATGCTGTTTTTCGCGTCACACGTTGCTGATGAAATTGAGCCGCATCCTGCAGCAATTTTTGCATCTTCTCATCGACGGTCGCAGGCTCTTCTGCTTGGACCTCTACGAACTGCGTCGATTCGCGATGCTCGATTTCTTTCACTTCCCATTCAAGTCGTTCGATAACCTGTTTCAAATAAACCGGGCAGACATCCAACACGGGGTCTTCCACGGTTTCCGTTAATTTTTTTCCGATTTGCTTTTGAACTGCGTTTTCGTGTGTTCCCAAGACGTATCGTTTCAGTTCCGGGTCTTCTACCTCGACCATGAGTGATTCTATACCTGAGAACCGCTGCTGTTGATGGAGATTTTTACACAGTTCAAAAATTTCTCGAATCAAACCATTTTGTATCTGTTTCTGAACACCATGCCGGGTGATTGTTGTGATGCATTGCGGCATCATGAATATTATTTCCAACAAATCCTGTTCCAGCCTGCTTGTGCAATCCAAACTCGAAAAGAGCAATTGATCTACGTTTTCTCGGTGATTTACGTCTGAAACCGCCTCAACTGCCATTTCTTCATGCTCGGGTGGCATTTCTGTAAGTGTCTGAGAAGCTGTATATGCAAGTTGCGGACCCTTGGCGCGCAAAGCTGATAATTGTTTGCGTAAAGCATCTTCTTGTGAAGCGCGTAACCCGACTTTATTACCCAGCTTATTTAACAGGATGTTTTCACGGTTCGTTCCGTGCATCCCGGGGGCTACCGCCAACAGCTCTAACATCCCCTCGATCACATTTTCTCTTGCATTGACGCCGTCCAGCCCGAATTTGTTCACCAGATTACCGAATTTGAATTCCCAGGCATCAGGCGATTCTTGTAATAATGTTTGAAATTCCTGCAAACCATGCTTTTCCAGAAACTCCGGCGGGTCCATTTTATCCGGGATTTCGAGTAGTTTCAGTTCGATGTCTTGAGAGAGCAATTGAGGTAGCGCCTTATTAGCCGCATCTTGCCCGGCCTGGTCACCATCGAAAACAAGGTGTGCAACGAACCCATCGCTGCGAAAACGTTTAATCAGCGAAACATGTTCTGCCGTGAGCGCGGTCCCGAGAGTGGCGATCACATTGGTAATTCCCAACTGATGCAGCGCGATGCAATCGGTATAACCTTCGACAACAATTACACTCTTCTGGGTGCGCATCGCTTCTTTGGCTCGATCAAAACCGTACAGCACGCGACTTTTACTGAAGACCGGGCTTTCTGAACTGTTCTGATACTTCCCGTACTTCTCATCTTCGCTGTTAGGAAGAGCGCGACCACCAAAGGCAATCGTTTGACCACGATCATTGGCGATCGGGAACAGAATGCGGTTTCGGAAAAAGTCGAAGTATCCGTCTCCCTGACCTCTTTTTAAAACAAGGCGAGCCGCTTCAAGCTGCTGTACAGTAAAACGCCCGCGAGCCTTTTCAATCAACCATTCCCACGGACCGGGATGAAAACCGAGTTGGAAATCGAGCCAGGTTTCTTCGGAGAAATTACGATCCAGCAAATATTCGCGAGCTACTTCTGCAACCGGATCGTTCAGCAATACGTGATGATAAACTTCAGCCGCCCAGTGAAGGGCATCAAGAACATCCTGTCGTTTGTATCCTGAATGAGAAGCGTTTTGATGCCCGGATGACTTGGGGACTTCCAAGCCGAGTTTCTCTGCGAGCAGTTCCAGCGTTTCGCGAAAGCCAAGCCCCTCCATCTTCATCACATAACTAAAGCAGTCGCCCCCCTCGCCGCAACTCCAGCACTTATAAGTGTTGCGTGAGGGGTCAATCGTCATCGAGGGATCGTGATCGTCGTGGAATGGGCAGAGTGCCACGAACTCGCGCCCACCCCGTTTTGGGATGACCGTGCGAGATTCGCTAATCAGTGCCACCAGGCTTGTCTGGGCGCGAACCTGTTCTTTGAATTCGCTCCATGCTTCCAACTGTACGATTGCCTCTTCCCCCTCAACTCACTCGTGTGCTCACCATATTACGACATCAAAATCTGTAGCAACAACCCAGCCGCAGGGTCCGCTAACTGCGGACCACACTGAAAATTCAGTGCCGTTATTTCATGTGGCAGTCCGCAACAGCGAACTCTGCACAATTAATGACACTCTGCCGAATAGTTACCACAATCTTCAAAACGTATTCTCTGGCAGGCAACTTCTTAAATTTAACCTGCCAATTACAATGAGCATTGACCCCAATCAGAAGTCGGACAAGTTCACAGATGTTTATTCAGGATGAATTGGGATGTCAATGAGTTCTCTGAAACAACTCTACCACCTGTCAAGGGATAGGCAAATTGATTTCGTATAATAACAGATGATTGAATGGAGCCGTAACCCTCTATATGTAAATACATTACAGCTTTGCGCCCTCGATAGACTCATATCTGTTTCCCCCAATCTCTGTGGCATCTTCTGTTTACGAAATCCCGAGAATCTCCCCAGAAGTTATAATCAGTCAAGCAGGCTGGACACTTGGTATACGGGAAGACAACTGGTTTGTGGATGAAGATATTTTGAGCCACGAAAACATTTTTGGCAACAGACTTTCAATACAAACAGTAGTTCTATTAGTCTGTTCCTGCCCAATAGAACTACTGCAGCTTCAATCCTAAAAGAAGGGGTTGCAAAAGATTTAAGGAGCGACAACGGAGCGGGTTATGGAAACAAACACCCCAAATCTAAGCCCTGAAAGGGCACTACTTTGTCAATTCATCAATGGACTGCACCGGTTTTTTGAGTAGTCCAGCAATCACCGCCAGCAGAATGAAGATTCCCAATGCAAGAAATCCTTCTGTGGCATACGGACTGCTTTTGATACTCCATAGACTTCCGAATGCTGCCAGTGAAGCTGCGGTTCCCATCAGGATGTTCCAGATCACCCGCTGCCTTCCTTTGGGGCGGTTCTCGCCAAGCAGGCTTTTTGAGTTCATCATAAACAGGAACGCGAAGTAAGCGATGGGGAGTAGCACGAACGCGAACATCGAAGTCGGTACCGCGAGCCATAGTTTCGCATCCCCTTTCCACAAGAATGGTCCCATCGCGCCGGAAAGTCCCGCCATTAAACATCCCATGCGATGATACATCCCACCATGAGGCAGACCGAAAATTTCGCAAACAACAAAACCGTTAATCAACATCAAAATAATGATCGTTGAAACAGCCATCCCTAAAACACCAATCCCAAAAACATACTGCGAAACCGTTGGACCGGTCAGTTCTTTGAGTGAATTGGCCAGGTTAAACGCATCTCGCTTAACAAGCATCGCAGCCATTCGTTTATCTGCTTCGGGCACACTGTCTCGAGCAACTTTCAGTTTGTCTTCATCAGCTTTTAACTCTGAAAATTCATCTTGCATTTCTTTTTCAAGACGCTTGTCGATCAATTTTGTGTAACCGCCAACCAGATTCTTGGCGGGAGCGATCAATTTACCGTTTTCATCTTTTTCGCCCAGAAAGCCAGCTGCAGGGGTCGCGTGAAACTGCGTGGCAGAGGCAATCACGACACAACTGGTCGCGAGCATAAATGGAATGAACAGCCCGATCGCCAAATCGATAATCGCCAGTTCGCGATAAGTTTTGTTCCACCCTTTTCGCAGCATCGAATACGGCAGCAAAAACGTCATGTTAATGCCGACTGCGGTCGCGGCTGCGGTGATCATCACTTTTTGTTGATCGGCAACAATCATGTTCGACCAGAAGCTTGAAAACGGGCCGGTTGCAGCAAGTGCTTCATTAAATTTCGGAGAGGGTTTTGACATCAAACTTAAATCGGGAATGAAGCCTCCCAGAATTTCCCCCCAGGCAAGTCCGTTACCACTGATTGACATTTTGATGACCACGCCAAAAAAACAAAGCACGACAATTCCGACGAGGATTTTTAATAGCCCCTCAAAAATCTTGATCCCCCGACCGCCTGCATCGTAAGACCAAATGATGATGGTCGCCAAAACCAACAGCACGACAACAATAATTAACTTGCTGGTGAAATCTCCCAGCGTTCCTTCTGGTCCAAATGTAGCAGGAAAAAGATTCTGTTGAATCGCTGCGGTCCCCAACGCAAATTGAGGCATACACCAAACCAAATTCGCCATCATTGTCGCAATCGCCCAGCCCCAACCTAAAACGGGGTTGATATGTTTATTGATCGCATCGAAAGGTCGCTCGCCAGTTGAAAGGGAAACATAACCGATCGCGCTGAGCATAATAATGCCCATAATCATCGCCAGTGGTTGCAGCCACATCAAACCGAACCCAGCGAGCACTCCCAGATACAGAGACCCGGAAAGCGAACCGCCTCCCAGCGTGATTGCCCCCTGTAACCAACCGGGACCAGTCAGTCCAATATATCCTCCCAGGCGAGAGAAAAATGGTTTCGTCTGCAACTCCTGAAGATAAGCTTCTTCGCTGGATGTTTTTGGCTGGATATCGCTGTTTTCATTCATCGGGGGAGAGTCCATAGAGGTCGTAGAATGCCGTTTGGTTCAGTAAAGGACTCCAGCCTATCTGCCCGGCTGGGCGATGACAAGTACGCAGTAAAAAGAAACTCAAAGAAAATGCCTGTATTCAAAGGAACGAAACTCTAGTTGACAAAAAAGAATTGATCAAACAAACTCTCCCCGTCTCAGCGGCAGGCATTTACAATTTATGGTTTTCCAAAGCTGTTTTATTGTTTGACTTGCATGACATTTCTGGTATTCATGTCCTCAATGAAAGCTACCCGGCACGACTTGCATCCATACATAAAAGAACCTCTATTAATCTTAACTGGCGTAGTCGGGCCGAAGCAGGAAAAAGCAGGTTAGGGCCGTACGAATAATGACTGTCGTATCCTAGAGGTTCTATTTTCTTGGCTGAAGGCCATAAACAAAAGCATTGAATATGGCTTACAGCCAAAAAGAGCAATCAAACAAGTTTACCTGGGGCGTTGCCCCAGGCTATGGTGAAAGAGGCCTTTGGTCAAAAAAAGTAGATGGAACCAGTCAGTAATTGTTCGAGCGTTCCTTAGTATCTTATCGTTGAAATGCTGCGCATAATTAGCAGGATGTTTTTTACCGCGAAGAAGAAAGAAGTGAGCCACCGGGACACAGAGAACACTGAGGCAAAACAAAAAAGAAGAGAAAAACAGGAAAAAGAGTTTCACGCAAAGACGCGGCAACGCTAAGAAAAGGAAAGAAGAGCAGAGCAGATACTGTGACTGAAAATTAATTCGAGAAAATTCACGTTTATTCGCGGTTCAGCACCTTCAAAATAAAGCAAACCTGCCTACACAGTCGCCTACGGCTTGCCGTTAAACGATTTTTCTTCTTTCGCGTTTTTCGTTTATTTCGTGGTTCAAATCCCTGTTTGGTTTCGGCTATGCCGGGTCAGGTTTTCCAGCCTGATGAATGTGGTT
>Ga0316208_1003655_pt1 | contig 10892 bp, 9 predicted proteins | sample 3monopyrite_MG_FD_204944 | JGI IMG/M metagenome (GOLD analysis project Ga0316208, IMG submission 204944) | Microbial mat bacterial communities from mineral coupon in-situ incubated in ocean water Damariscotta River, Maine, United States -... | ecosystem: Environmental > Aquatic > Marine > Coastal...
GAGATCCCGACGTCAAGTTGATTGTGATGGGTTCGAACGGTCGTCGAGGCCTCGATCGGTTTTTGCTCGGGAGTGTGACCGCTCGCGTCGTGCAGGGGGCGCCGGTTCCGGTGCTCGTGGTTCGGGAAGAGGCCGAGCACGCGGGGCAACCGATGCGCTCGATCTTGATGGCCACGGATTTCTCCGAGGAGTCGATGCGGGTTGAGCCGATCGTTGCGATGTGGGCGCGGCGCTTCAACGCGGAAGTCGAAGTGATTCACGTTGTGCGGGAGACGGCGGTGCTCTTTGCGCCCTACGCGGTCGTGGGGTCGAGTGACTTCGAAGGAGAGCTCTACGAGGCCTCGACGCAACGGATGAAGAAGGTGCTTGAGCGACTCTCCCACTACGGCGTGGAGGCCAAGTCGAGGATCGTCTACGGACATCCAGAGGAGGAAATTTTGACGAGAGCAGAGTCGACGAATGTTGATCTTATCGCGATGGGGACGCGGGGTTATGCGGGGTTTTCGCGGGTGATGCTCGGGAGTGTCGCCCAGAGAGTGATCGCACACGCGCCTTGCAACGTCGTTGTAGCGGGGGCCTCTGCACAGGAGCCGGCCGAGCCTGAGGCGACCCGCGAAGCGCGCAGCGAGTCGCCGCCTGCGGCCTACGCAGTCGACGACATCGACAACTCCGAGAGCGAAGTCCACCAGGACGAGTTCCCAACAGCGGAGGAGCTTACGTCGAGGCTCTTCTCGCTCGTGATGACCGGAGTTCTTTCGGTGATCCTGTTCATGGTCGCAATAGCGAGCCAGATCTGAGCGTTGAGACCGAAGAGAGGGCGGAAAATGCAAACGAACCGATTTCAGTACACCGAAGGGGACCCGGGTGCGCGAATGCGTCTACGCAGTCAGGAACGACGCATCGAGGGGCAACACGAACGGCTTGACCTCTTGTGTCGTGAGGTCTACGCCACGTTAGGTAAAGACGGGCCGGCCGCCGCGATCAACGACTTCCTACTCTACAAGTCGGCCGTCGAAGCGCATATGACGCTCGAAGAGGAAATGTTCTTCCCAGCGCTCCACGGCTTGCGAGGAGATCTGTCTGGTGTCCTCACGCAGTTGGTCAGGGAACACGATGAAGTTCGCGTTGAGCTTGACGAGATCAAGCAAGGGCTGAAGCGACAGGACGGGGTGGCCGCACGACTCGGCTTGGAATCCCTCGCTCGCCTGTTCGAACAGCACGAAAAAGTCGAGGAAGATCTTCTCGCCCACGTGACCGAGGGACCGATTGCAGCGCAAGTTCCGGGCTGAGACCCGGGGCGTGTGACGCTCCTTCCCGAAACGGGGCGGACCGTGTTAGGTGTTGGGCGTCGCTTCGATGCGCATCGCCGCGAAGGTCAGCAGTGAGCCGCAAACGAGTTCGATCACGATGAACTGGGTCGCGAAGGGGGCATCGTGCGCTGCCCATGCGATCGTTCGCGTGACAGAGGAGAGGCCGACGAGAATGCCTGCGGCGCGAATCCAGGTTCCGTTCATCCGGTAGGCACCGTAGGCGGCAAAGCCACCGAGCGCGAGGAAGAAGCCAGCCATGTCGCCCACCTGGGTGCTGCGTCCCATTCCGTCGAGTAGGGGCATGCCGAGGCCGTCGGCCGCGGTCGCCGGGTCGCCGAGCCATCCGAGGCCCTGGAGGAAGAAGAAGGCACCGAGAACACCGGCGAGAATGCGGAAGGGCATGATGGGATTCCTGTCTTGGGGGTCGCGAAAGCGCTGGATCGAGCTCCAATTCACGCGATCCGGGCCCGCATTCTACGGATCTGGCCAGTTTTTCGCTTGAGATCGGAATAATCTGCTGATCGAGGGGAAAAGCCCGTTCAGGGCCTCCGTTGGCTTTCCGATCTAAAGAAGGCTACAAAGAGCCGCGATGGGCGACGCCCATCCGGGTCAAAGGTCGATCCGGGACGAGTTCCCGATGTCGACGACCCCACACCGAAAACAGTACCGGCGAACAATACCGGCGAACAACACCGGCGAACAACACCGGCGAACAACAGGACCCCGCGAGTCTCGCCACGCATCACGAATCAATCTCCGTGACGCGCTGCTATGCCAGAGACTCTCACCGATCCAATCGGACCCCTCCTAAGACATGTGTCTGCGTGGGTCGCGCCGGAATCCTCATCTTTCCCTTTTCTGTTGTCTGGGTTTGATTTCGAGAAGAGCTGTATGCGCACGCCAAATGAGCGTGCCCGTATGGCGGAGAAGTATTTTGGTAAGCGCAATCGCGCAAGACACGGTCGAAGAAGGCTTCGATCGTTTTCAGTTGCATGCAGACCTGAACCGCGGCCTCGACGTCGCTGGCTTCAAAGAACCCCGGCCGATTCAGGCCGAAACCATTCCCGCTTGTCTCGAAGGTCGAGACATCATGGGCCTTGCTCAGACGGGCACGGGCAAGACGGCCGCTTTCGCGCTGCCGATCCTTCAACGCCTGCTCGAAGAGCCGGGCCGCGGTCCGCTCGTCCTGATTCTGGCACCGACGCGTGAACTCGCGATCCAGATCAACGAAGAGATCAAAGTCCTTTCGAAGTTCGCCGACATCGAGTCGACGACGTTATTCGGTGGCGTGCCACTCGGCAGTCAGGTTCGCGCGCTCAAGCGTGATCCCGAAATTCTCGTGGGTTGTCCCGGTCGCGTCCTCGACCTCATCAAGCAAAAGAAGCTCGATGTGCGCGGGATCGACACGCTCGTGCTCGACGAAGCGGACCACATGTTCGACATGGGCTTCCTGCCGGATCTCAAGCGGATCCTCGCGGCGCTGCCCGATGATCGTCAGAACCTGCTCTTCTCGGCGACGATGCCGAAGGCGATTCGTTCGCTGGCGAGCGGCATGCTGAACGATCCGCACGTTGTGGAGCTGGCGCCGAGTGCGCCCGCGGAGCAGATCGAGCACGGAATCTATGAGACCGACTCGTCGCGCAAGCGCGGACTCCTCGAGCACATCCTGGATCAGGATGATTGCAACTCGGCCATCGTCTTTACGCGCACGAAGCATCGCGCCAAGCGAATGGCTCAGCAGCTCGAACGACGCGGTCTCCGTGCCGTTGGCCTGCAGGGCAACATGTCCCAGGGCCAGCGTGAGCGGGCCATGGGCGGCTTCCGTGAAGGCAAATTCGACGTGCTGGTCGCGACGGATATCGCGGCCCGTGGAATTGACGTCGCAGGTGTCGACTACGTAATCAACTTCGATGTTCCGAATACCGCGGAGACCTACACGCATCGCATCGGCCGAACCGGTCGATCGGATGCCAAGGGGAAGGCGATTACGTTCGTGACCTCCGAGGATCGAGCCTGGATGCGCGACACCGAGCGAATGCTCGGCTCGAAGCTGCCTCGCTACGAAGCGCCGGAAGTTGAAGCGGCCAAAGAGATCGAAGGTGATCGGCGACCGAATGGGGGGCGCGGTTCGCGTCGTCCGCAGTCCCGTTCCGGGGCCAAGTCCGGCTCGCGGTCGAAGTCCTCGTCCTCGCGCGGTAACTCGCGTGGTGATGGCGGCGGTGGCGGCCGAGGCGGCTCACGCCGCGGTGGCAGCCGAAGTCGCTCGTCGAGCGCGCGCTCCTGATCACGATCTAGCCCTCGGCCCCGCGCTCGAATTCGATTTCGTGCGCGGGGCCGACGGGTTGGCATCGCCCTGATCGATTCCCGCTTGAGGGACCCCTCTGCCCATTCGCTCGTCTGCGAACTATCGTCCCTGACTCAACAAGAGCGGGGAAGCAAACGCAGCATGGCGAATCATCTCGAAGGCAAGGTCATCCTCATCACCGGCGGAGCCAGCGGTTTCGGCCGTCTGGTCGCGCAGAAGACCGCCGCGCGCGGCGCTCGCGTCGTTGTCTCCGACATTTCGGCGGAGGCGTTGACGGAGACGGTCTCCCTCGTTGAAATCGCGGGGGGCGAAGCACTGGGTGTCGCCGCCGACGTCACCAACCGCCGCGCCATGATGGATTTCGCGGCCCAGGCCCAGGATCGTTTCGGGGCCATCGATTGTCTGGTGAACAATGCGGGTGTTATGCCTTTGGCGTTCTTCGCGGATCACGAAGCGGCCGCCGATGCCTGGGATCGATGTATCGACATCAATCTCAAGGGTGTTCTGAATGGCATCGCCGCCGTTCATGATCGAATGCTCGCCCAGGGGCGCGGGCATATCGTCAACATCTCCTCGATCTATGGGAACGGCCCCGTTCCCGGTTCCGCCGTCTACGGCGCCACCAAGGCCGCCGTCCGCTTTATCTCGGAAGCGCTTCGGCAGGAGTCTCAGGGGCGCATAAAAGTGACGACGATCCGCCCAACGGGCGTTCCGGGTACCGCGCTCAGCGAGGGCATCATCAATCCCGCGGCGCTGGGTGGCATCCTGGGCGCCGGCCTTCCCGACTTTATGGAGAAGGCGGGGCAGGTCTTTGGAGAAGATCCGCCAGAGGATCTCGTCGACCCCGACAAGATCTCCTATTTCGCGCTCGCCCCCGAGCTCCTCGCGGATCAAATCGTCTTCGCGATTGATCAGCCCTGGGGCGTATCGATCAGCGATATGACCGTCCGGGCTTCGGGCGATTCGTACATGCTTTAGCGTTTCGCGACGCTGTCATTCCCTCCGTCTACGCACAGAAACGAAAAGGAATCCCGACTAATATGGCCGATCTCGAAACTCTCGAAAAGCAAGTTGCCGAATTGCGCGCGCTCGAAGAGATCAAGACGCTCAAGTATCGCTACTTCCGAGCGATGACCTACAACGACTACGACACGCTCAAGGAGACGCTGACCGCGGATGTCGTGACGTCATATTCCGACGGCGAGTACGTCTTTGAGGATCGCGAAAAGCTGCTGACATTCCTGATCGATTCCCACGATCCGAATGCCGCGATCATGGCCTACTGGATGGCGGGGATGCCGGAGATCACCCTCGAGAGTGAAACGAGCGCTAAGGCGATTTGGGCGATGTACCACTACTTCTACAACCAGAAGGGCGGCTTCGTCGATGAGATGTTCGTCTACTACGACGACACCTATCGCAAGGAAGACGGTGTCTGGCGCATCTCGAAGACGGGCTACACGCGGGTCATCAACCAGATCCTCGACCGGCGCGAGATTCCGTACAAGATGAAGGCGCCGCCGTGGGCGGTCGCAGGCGGCGGTCCGGGGACGCCCAGCTAGTCAAGACCGGCCGGACGCGCCGGACGCGCCGAGATAGGCGAGGCCGCCTACTGCTTCTGCTTCGATCGCTCTTCCGCGTCGGCGGACATGAGGTTGCCCTCAGCGAGGTAGTTCGGCGTCGTGAGGTTCTTCATCGAGGCGTACCGCTCGTCGAGCTTTTCCATCATGCTCTCAAGGGGATAGGTCGCCCAGAAGTGGTCTTCCTCGATCGCGCGGATGCAGAGGTCTGCGACGTCGGAAAGCGGGGCTTCGGGCACTTCCTGTCCCGCCTCCGCCGCACGAGCTCGGTAGTCCGCGAGAGCATCTCGCGGATTGTTGTCGTCGGGGTCATTGCGGAGATAGCGATCGGGGCGGTTCGCGCCGGCGCGCCAGATTCCCGTCGCGAGCACGCCGGGCGTCATGCTTGAGGGTAGAAGCACCGACGCGCTGACGTTGGAATTCATCTCGCGAAGCTGACCCCAAAGGCATTCGGTCAGCGTCGTCACCGCAGCCTTCGTCACGGGATAGATGCCACTCGACGCCATCGGGTAGTAGGCGCCATTGCCCGAGGACGTGTTGACGATATGGCCTTCGTTCTGCTCGATGAGCATGGGGATGAAGGCGTTCTGGCCATTAATGACGCCCATCACGTTGACGTCGAGGGACCATTTCCAGTCGTTCAGGTGATGCTCCCAGAGCGAGCCCTTGGCTCCCGCGCCGACGGCGGCGTTATTCACGATGACGTGACATCCGCCGAAGCGCTCCACAGTCTGGTCCCGAAGGGCGCACACAGAATCGAAATCGGTGACATCGACGGTGAGTCCGATCAGGTCCTCCGTCCCGAATTCCTTCTCGACCTGGGCGAGCTTGTCGGCGGTGATGTCGGCGAGCACGACCTTCATTCCCTTGGCGAGCATCGCGCGTCCGATCTCGATGCCGATACCGCCACTTCCGCCGGTGACGACGGCGATCTTGCCTTGCAGGTCTTCCATGGGGGACTCCTTGTTTGTTTGCTGGACCGCGGGGCGGTCGGTTAGGCGGTTCGAGTGAACGACGCCGCCTCGGGTTGCGACGCGAGCTTGTCGATTCGACAGGGGATGCCCTTCAAATGGGGAATGCCCTGTTCTCGATCGAGATAGTCGTCGTCGTCGGGGCAGAGCTGGGCATCCGAGAATTCCCAAGCGCTCGAGAGCTTGCCCGCGCCGCGCTCGGTCTCGGGCTTCCACCAGCCGTGCGGGATCCGAATCAGATCCGGCGGCATGTCTTCGCGAATGGAGGTCTGCATCGTGATCTGGCCGAGGGAATTCGCGACCGAGACCCATTCGCCCTCGGTGACATTCCAATCTTCCGCGGTATCCGGGTTGATGAATAGACGCGGTTCGGGGCGGCGGTTTCTCAGGGGCTCGATGTGTCGATGGCCCGTCTGGAAGAACTCGTCCTCGCGGACGCCGGTGAACATCATCAGGGGGTACTGGTCGTCCTGGGGCGGATCTTCGCGGAAATAGGGCAGGCCATCAAAGCCGAGATCTTCGAGCACCGTCGATCGAAGCTCGACCTTCCCCGTCGGCGTCGCGAATCCCGTCGATTCGTATTTCCGGAATTCGATCGGCGCGGGGAAGACTTCGAATTGCTCGTGAAACTGGTCAAAGTTCATATCGAGAGCCTGGAGGCGATGAGTATGAATCTCATCGAGGCTCTTCCAGGGCACCTGCTCTTCGAGGCCAAGCTCGACCGAGAGCGTCTGCCAGAAGTCGAAGGTGCTGCGGCATTCGCCCGGGGGCTTCACTGCCTGCTCCGAGGGGCGGACCATGGAGGACCAGCCGTAGGCGTCCATGATGCTAGGCCGTTCGAGCCACGAGTCCGCGGGCATCACGAAGTCGGCGAGCTGAGCAGAGGGCGTCAGGAACTGCTCGTGCGCCACGATCAGGTCTTGATTCATGAAGCCTTCATGGATCAGCTTCATGTTCGCGTAACTCATGAGTGGGTTGTTCCCGAGGAAGAAGAATGCTTTCACGGGATAGGGGTCGCCATGGGCCATCGCGCGGAATACGGCGGAGGGATTCGCCATATAGCTGCCGGTCACGAGGTTTGCGTACTCGTGGCCCCAGACGCGCTTGGTCGGTTCCGCGAGCGCGGCCGTCCCTCGATAGGTGAAGGCGGGGTGGGTGTCGGAGCCGAGCTGCTTGTCCTTTTGCGCTTGCGAGAGCGCTTCGTGATTCTCGATTACGGAGTCCGGCGTCACCTTGGGATTGAATCCCATCAGGACTTCGCCGCCGGGAACGTCGACGTAGCCACAAAGAGCGCGGAGGGCGCAATGCAAGCGGATCGCCGACGTGCTGTTTCGCTGTTGATCCGTGATCGGCGTCCAGGGAATGATCGACGGGCCGTTCGTCGCGTACATCCGCGCGGCTTTCGCGATCAGCTCGGCATCGACGCCTGTGATCGCAGCGACCCGTTCAAGCGGGAACTCGTCCACGCGCGCGCGAAACTCTTCGAACCCGTGGGTGTACTGCTCGACAAAGGCCTTGTCGTAGAGCCCTTCGTCGAGGATGACCTTGAGCCAACCCATCGTCATGGCCGCGTCGGATCCGGCGCGAAGCGGGAGCCAGAGGTCGGCTTGTTCCGCGTTCTCGCTCTTGCGGGGGTCGAGCACGATCAGCTTGGCGCCCCGGGCTTTGGCGCGCTGGATGTTGTTGTAGATCGGCGTCCAGCTATGGCGCTTTGGGTTGTGGCCGAAGAGGACGATGCATTCGGTATTTCCCCAATCGGGCATGGGGAACCAGCCGTAGGTCATGCGATTAATGGCGGCGGTATTGCCCGCGCAAAGCGCGACGCCGCTGATCCAGTTGGGTGAGCCCACGTTATTCATGACACGGCGGCCCAAGCCATAGTCCGTGCTCGTGTTCCATTGGCTCGTTGAGACGGCCCAGGCTTCGGGGCCATGGGTGTCGATTACGCGGCGCAGGCGCTCGCCGATCTCGTTCATCGCGCCGTCCCAGGAGACCTGCTCCCACTCGTTCGAGCCGCGCTCCCCGACTCGCTTCAAGGGATGAAGGACGCGATCCTCATGCGCGAAGCCCTTCGGCGCATGGATGCCCTTCATGCAGATGTTGTCCTTGAACATCGGGTTGTCGGAGCCGCGCACACGCAAGACTCGGCCGTCTTCGACTTCGGCGGCGACGTTGCACGCGATGTCGCAGCTCGAACAAATGACTTTCTTGACTTCGACGGCCATGGGGATCTCCGGATCGAGGGAGTCTCGACGGTACAAGAGTCGAATGGGTCATGCCGCGACCCCGAGTGCGGCAGGGCCGCGGGATCGGACGCTTTCCTCAGGCGTTTTCCCCCGGTGACGGATATCCCGAGGTCAGCCCGCCGTCGGCCACGAATTCCGAACCCGTCGAGTAGGAGCTGTCATCCGAGGCGAGAAAAAGGGCGAGCTTCGCGATCTCTTCGGGCTGGCCCGTGCGCTTCATGGGCGCGAGGGCTTCCGTGTGTTTGTCGAGCAACGCGTGGGTCGGGGCCAGATGCGCTTCTTCCTCAACCGCCAGATGTGTGTAGATGAAGCCCGGATGGATCGAGTTGACGCGGATATTTCGATCGGCGACTTCCCGCGCCGCCGCCTTCGTCATTCCGCGGACTGCCCATTTGGCCGCGACGTACGACATGATGTTATTCATGCCGATCAACCCATCGATCGACGAGATGTTGATGATCGAGCCACCACCCGCGGAGGTCATTGAGGGCACGACCGACTTCATGCCGAGAAAGACCCCGGTTTGAAGCACGTCGGTGACCCGCTTGTAGCTCTCGAGGCTCATTTCATAGAACGGAGCGGCCTCGGCGATCCCGGCGTTGTTGATTAGGGTCGTGACGTGTCCGAAGGCGCTCTCCGTCGCGGCAATCGTTTCCAGCCACGCCGATTCACTCGTCACATCGTGGGAGAGATAGATCGCGTTCTCGCCAATCGACTCCGCGAGGGTCATGCCCTCGTCATCGCGGATGTCACAGACCGCGACTTTCGAACCTTCCTCGGCGAAGAGCTTGGCTTCCGCCTTGCCCATGCCGCGGGCCGCGCCGGTGATGATCGTGACCTTCCCGTCGAGTCGACCCATGTTAGGCGACCTCGCGCTTGACGGGCTCTTCGAAGGTACCGAAGAGCTTGTCGTAGAACATCGTCAGGGTTGCGAAGTTTCCGTGGTTCATGTCGACGTGATGCGCGTGATGGACGCCCGTGATGTAGTCGACCGTCCGGAAGAGCCACTTATCCTGGGGCAGGTTCGTCCATACATGATTCAGGGTGTTGACCTGCGTGAAGATGAGCGTGGCGATCGCCGCGGAGAAGGCGTTCAAGGGCGCCCCTTCGATCAGGGCAAGCATGGGCATCGAGACGAGGAAGAGGCTCAGGCCGATAAAGGTCTCAAGCGGATGCACGTAGTGTGCGTCGATATGCGTGGGCTTTCGCGCTTGATGATGCAGCGCATGAATCTTTCGCATCGGATTGCCATGAAAGAGCGAGCGATGGGTCCAGTAGTACATGAAGTCGAAGATCGCGAGAATCGCAATGATCTCGAGGAGGTGTTGCCAGATTGGGCGGGCATCCAGGCTGACGACCCAGGGGAGGCCGAGTAGGAGGAAGGCCAGATTCGTGTAGAGGCCCAACTTGTCGTTGACCTTGACCGCTTCGCGGTACTGATCACGCGCGAGCTTGGGCTTGTCGGCGACACTATTCTGAGCCCGCATATCTGCGAATTCAGCGTTCCTGAAGGCGAGGCGCTTACCCACCATCGTGAGGCCCACCAGCGTTGCGAGATACGCGAGGGCAGCAATCCAGTCGTAAGTCATGTCGATGTTCTCCTTCGCCGTTCTCGGCGCTCTAGTTCCGGACGCGTGTGCGGGGAGCCCGCGCATCGGTGTTCTTGGGTGATTTGCTGGGAGCATCGCCCGCGAGTAAAGCGGCGAGGGCGATGCTTTGTTCGTGGCCCAGCTCCGAGCGAAGCCGAGTCGCCAGCGCTTTGAGCTCTTCCGGCTGCGCTGTGCCTTTCGCGCTCGCAAGTTTGAGGGGTGGCGTGTGCTCACCAATGAAAACCTCATCCTCAAGTCGCAGCGCCTGGTAGAGGGATCGTGCCCCATGCTCGAGCGCGCCGAAGCGGCGGGAGCCGATGGATTTTCGAAGCGATTCGTCGAGCAGGTCGAGTGCGGCCACGGAATCCTCGATCAGCTTCTGACCCGAGGAAGTCAAGCAGAACACAACGCCTCGACGATCACGAGGGTCGGCTTCGCGGCGCAAGACGCCGAGGGATTCGAGGTCGCGCGCGGTTGCGCTGATCGCCTGTCGGCTGACTTTCTGGATTCGTGCGAGGGCAGCGACGCGAGCGCCGTCCGGCCCAATCAAGGGGAGGACCTGCGCGTGGGACATCTTCAGCCCGTCATGTCCTGCCCGAGCCGTGGTGGCCATCAACTCGCGCTGTACATGAAGCGAAATGAGGGGGAGGGTCCCGAGGCCAATTTCACCGGTTGGCACGAGTCCAGCCTCCTGCTCGGCTGCGAGGTCAAGGCGATTGAAGAGCTGGCGAAGGGCTTCACTGAAGCGGCTGAAGTCCCGCTCGGGAATCAATCGTTGGTAGTCGGCCTCGATCGAGGCGAGGATTTCGCCGGCGTCCTTGACGAGCGCCTGGCCTAACGCCGTGAGGGCGATGACCCGGGAGCGACCATCGTGGGGGGCAGCGCGGCGTA
>Ga0316208_1003656_pt1 | contig 10891 bp, 7 predicted proteins | sample 3monopyrite_MG_FD_204944 | JGI IMG/M metagenome (GOLD analysis project Ga0316208, IMG submission 204944) | Microbial mat bacterial communities from mineral coupon in-situ incubated in ocean water Damariscotta River, Maine, United States -... | ecosystem: Environmental > Aquatic > Marine > Coastal...
CTTACATTATAATAACAGATAGTGGAGGTGTTCAAGAAGAAGCACCTAGTTTAGGTAAACCAGTTTTAGTAATGCGGAATACAACGGAGCGACCTGAGGCGGTTGATGCCGGAACTGTACTTTTGGTGGGTACTAATAAAGATAAAATAATAAACGAAGCAAAAATTTTATTAAGCAATCATGATGCATACCAAAGCATGAGCCAACTGCATAATCCGTATGGTGATGGAAAAGCCTGTAAACGTATTGTAAACTTTATTAAGAAACTATAATATTTTCTTAATTTAACGACAAAAACACTTTTATGAATAAGCCAGAAGTTGTAATGATTGGTTTAGGTTACATAGGATTACCTACAGCTGCTTTAATTGCTCAAAATGAAACTTTTGTGCATGGTGTAGATATTAATCCTAAAGTGGTTGATACCATAAACAAAGGCCAAATTCACATTGTAGAGCCTGAGCTTGATATTGCGGTTGCTAACGCTGTTAAAAAAGGATTCTTGACAGCATCAACCAACCCTATTCAAGCTGACACATATTTAATCGTAGTGCCAACACCTTTTAAGGCTAAGAATGAGCCAGATATTTCTTTTGTAGAATCGGCAACAAAAGCAATTATCCCTCTTTTAAAAGAAGACGATTTGTACATTATAGAATCTACCTCTCCTGTTGGTACAACTGAAAAAATGATGGAATTAATTTTTTCCGAAAGGCCAGAGCTAACAGGCAAACTGAATATAGCCTATTGTCCTGAACGTGTGCTTCCAGGAAATGTCATGTACGAGCTTGTTCATAACGATCGCGTTATTGGCGGAGTTAATGAGAAATCGACTCATAAAGCAGTAGCCTTTTATCGCCAATTTATAAAAGGAGATTTACACAAGACCAATGCACGTACAGCCGAAATGTGCAAATTGGTTGAAAACTCCTCAAGAGACGTACAAATTGCTTTTGCTAATGAGCTGTCTTTAATATGCGATAAAGCCAATATTAATGTATGGGAACTTATTGAGCTCGCCAACAAACATCCAAGGGTCAACATTTTACAACCAGGTTGTGGCGTTGGTGGACATTGCATCGCTGTGGATCCATATTTTATTGTGTCTGACTATCCAATGGAGTCGCAAATTATTGGTAAAGCAAGAGAGATTAATAATTACAAATCGTTTTGGTGTGCCGAAAAAGTACAAACCGCTAAGTTAGAATTTGAGCTCAAATATGGACGTAAACCAAGTATTGCTTTAATGGGATTGGCATTTAAACCTAATATTGACGATTTAAGAGAATCGCCAGCAAAATATATTGCTCAAAAAGTATTACAAAATGCAAATAACGAAGTGCATTATATAGTAGAGCCAAATATAGATTCACATAATGTTTTTAAACTCACCAATTATCAAGATGCGGCAAATAAAGCTGATATTATTGTGTTTTTGGTGGCGCACGATGAGTTTAAAACAATAAAGATTTCTAAGGAAAAACAAGTGTTAGATTTTTGTGGGGTAAATAAATGATAAAACGCTTACTAACAATAGCGTTACTAACAGGCGCTGGACATATAACAACCTTACTTTCTTTAAAGTTTATTGCTAAACACGTTAGCAATAATACAATAGCCTCTATTGGCGAAATGGATTCATTATCGTTACTAATAGTATCGGTTGTGGCTTTTGGTTTACAATTATCAACTACTAGGGAACTTGCTATTTTAGATGATTGGAAAAGTGAATACTACTCGACTCAATCTGCTAGGTTTTCGTTGTCATTAATATTAATGGCATTGGGTTTTACGGGTTTTTTCATCACAAAAAATTATTTGTTTTTTATAGCTCCTATAATTGCACTTAACGCCGATTATGCGCTTTATGGAAGAGGAAAACCAATAGCTGGCGCATGTGTAGCCTTTTTACGTATTTTAATTCCATCTATTACACTTATAGTGTTTTCGGTTTATAATAGCGAGCAAATTGTACTTTTTTATTCATTAAGCATAGTTGTTGCCTATTTATTTGCAGGAGTTATAGTTTCTAGAGTGTTAAAGGTTAAATATTTTGTTATACCCAGAGCTAAACATTTATTAAAGTACATACACAACTTAAGAATTGGTATAGCAAGTTTTGCACTCTTTTTTGTAGGCATTGGTATTATAAATGTATTGTCGTATTTTAATAGTAGCGAAACCATTGCTGTTGCCTATATGGCCTTAAAACTCTACCTAATTTTTAAAGGAGTTAGACGAATAATTGTACAGTCCTTTTTTAAAGAGTTACAAGATGTAAAAGTATCGGTAAAAGTAGATTTATTTGCCATTATTGCAGGAATCGTATTTTTAGCAACCGTTGTTTTTTATCCTAAGGTGTTAATAACATTATTATTTGACGAAAAATACAGCATTTACACAACAACTTTTACCATTTTAGGTGTTGCAGGGTTTTTATCATCCTTTACAACTAGCTCAGGAACGAGATTGCTCTTACAAAAAAAGGACAAAGCCTATAGCTTTAATTTAATTTTGGCAGCCATTATAACCATAGTTTCTGGCGTGTTGTTTTGGTTGTTTATTGGTGACCAACCTTATTTAATTGCATTAGCGGTGTTATTAGGTGAAATAACCATTTCTGTACTAAATGTATTGGCATTAAAAGAGCAACACTTTTTTATAAAACGAATAAAAATTGTTTTTACAATACTTGTTTTGGCAACTATATTTATAATTTGCAAATACAGCTTTAGCGAAACGATGGTGAGTTATTTAATAGCGTTATTTTTGTTTGGAGCAGCAACACTTTTTTATCTAAATAAATCAAACTTTTTTAAATGATTAAAAATATTGTAATTACTCATGGTTATTCAGATTCCAACAAAGGAGATTTAGCTATTACTCAAGCTACAGTAGATGCATTATCTGGCAGATTTCAAGAGGCGGAGATTACTTTAATGTCAACTTTTAGAGTAAACGATCCAGACTTCTGGTTTCATAATAGAAAAATGAAAGAAAATGATATTGACATCATTCAAGGGATACTTCCTACACCTTATATTGGGTCAAATACTTCATTTATAATTAATTTGTTAGCAGCAGCAAGATTATTTAAAGATATAATACAATTAAAAACATCGCTTAGCATTCCTTTTCTTGGTAAACTAGTTGGTGGTAAACAGCACCTAGCCGTTTCGACTATGCGAAAAGCAGATTTAGTAGTTGTAAAAGGAGGTCAATTTATCTACAATGATAAAGAAGATTTAAGAGGTGATTTATTTTTATGGAGAACACTACAGCCTATTAAAGTAGCTCATCAATTAAATAAAAAAATTATAATATTTGGACAAAGTGTTGGAGGGTTTGCAACTATAAAGAGTGAAAAAATAGCGGCTAAATACTTGAAATTATGTGATAAAATATTAGTTAGAGAAAAATTGAGTTATGATTTATTGGCAAAATATAACGTTAAAAATTTAGAGTTGATTCCAGACACTGCATTTTATATTGATAAGAAAGATGTTGAAATAAATTTAAACAATAAAGAGGATAAAGATGTTTTAGGAATCACAGTCGTAAATTGGAATTTTGCTGAAAGCAATAACCCAGAAGAGGCAAAAGAGCAATATGTTTCTAATTTAATTTATGCTATAGAGGAATCTACGGTAAAGCATAATTTATTTCCGGTATTTATCCCTCAAGTTACTGTGAGACACCATGGTAAGAGTGATTTAGATTTAATTAATTTGATTAGTGTTAAATTAAATGAAAAAGGAATAAAACATTATATCGTTAAGGAAGATTATTCTTCCTCGGAAATGGTAGGCTTATATTCTAAATGTAAGTTATTAATAGGAACGCGATTACATTCTTGTATTTTAGCAGCTGTAGCTGGAACTCCTGTAATTGCAATTAGATATCAAGGGTTCAAAACACAAGGAGTAATGAACATGCTTGGTTTTGGACATTTTGTACATGATATACATTATTTAGATGGTCAGAAACTCTTAGAAGATGTTGGGAGTGTTTTAAAAGAATATATACTTATTAAAAATAAGGTAATTAATAAATCAGAAGATTTAAAAAAAGAAATTGAGCAGAGACTCAATGATTTTAATAAATAAATTCTAAATAAAATTGTATTTAAGAAGGTTAAATATTGCTATAGAAGCAAGAATAGTTGTTCTCATAATTATTCTGTTGCTTTTATTTGATCGTAGTTTTTCTAAATTAGCTATTATTGAGCCTCTTTACGTACATGACGCCTTATTGATAACGGCTACATTTTTTGCTCTCATTAAATTCCCAATTAAAGTTAAGTTCAAATCATTGTTTTTACTTATAAACCTATCTCTAATCTACTTAATATATTCTCTTATAAACTCATATCTTTCAGGTAATAATATTATATTAGTTGTAAGACAATTTTTTCTTTTCTTTTATTTAATCTTGTCGTATGTAATAGCAAACAAATTTTTTAAAAATCCAGATAATATAAATAAGGCAGTAAATTTTATAAAAAAAACGGCAAAATATTCTGTGATATTACAATTGTATTATTTTTTCTATTTGTACCTTACTGTTCCAGATTATACACCCCTAAAAGGGTTTTCATATATTTCTGCAGTGGGTGTAATGGGAGTTATAGTTTATGGAGCTTATATTTTAGTTTATTTTAAGGGGTATAAAAAGTTTTTTGGTTTTTTATCTATTCTTGTTATTTCTAGTTTATTAGGCCATGCATCTTCTTTTTTTGCAGCCTTTTTAGTGCTTTTAGTTCATTTTTATATTTCATTTTCACCAAAAATTAGAGGCATATCACTTGGGGTTTTAATAATCTTAATTATAATTCTTTTTCAAACACCACAATTTAATGATGCAAATGCTGGTTGGAGATTGTTGTATTGGTCGCATGTATTAGAGACCGCATTATTTGAAAATTATTTAATACTAGGAAAGGGCTTTGGGAACCCCTATATGACTCTTGAATTTGCAGGAAAAATAGCAAAAGAACTTAATTCAACTTTTATGTACACTAGTGTAAATGTGAACTATGAACGATGGATAACACCACCGCATAATTCGTTTTTAACAATGGTTCATAATGTAGGTCTTATACCTGTAATTTTATTATTTATACCATTAAAAGAGTTTTTTAATCAAATATTTTTTAAAAAAAGAACAACAGATAAAAATAGATTGTTTTTATTCTATTCACTATTTGGACTAATAGTTTGGTGTTCTTTTAATGTTATTTTAGAATTACCACACTCAGCAATATATTTTTGGTTAGTATATTTTACTTATATTTTTTATGCAAAAAAACAAATTGAAACCTAAAATTTTATTTTTAGTACAACTACCTCCACCAGTGCATGGGTCTTCGTTGGTTAATAAAATAATTGTAAATAATGAAAATGTTAAATCAAGATATGACATTGATATTATAGAAATACAATTAGCAAAAAACATGGAAGACTTAGGCAATTTCTCTCTTATGAAGATTGTTAATGCCTTTATCATATTTTTTAAATTGTTAAAAAACGTGGTATTAAAAAAACATGAGTTAGCCTATCTTACTATTTCTCCTGTAGGGTTTGCATTTTATAAAGATGCTATTTTAGTTTTTTTAATTAAAATATTTTCTTCTGTTAAAATAGTTTTTCATATCCATGGGAAGGGAATAAAAAATGAAATAAAATCAAATTTTAAAAGAAAACTATATTCGTTTGTATTTAAAAATACAGAGGTTATTCAATTAGCAGAAATACTATATTGTGATATTAAAGATATTTATCATCGCAAGCCATATTTTTTACCAAACGGTATCATCAATACAAATATTAAGAAAGAAAGTTCTATTATAAAAAATGATAGTGTAACTTTTATTTACTTGTCAAACCTAATGGAAGAAAAAGGTATATTGGTTTTTTTAAAATCAATAAAATTATTACAGAGTTTTAAAAAGAATTTAAGAGTATATGTAGTTGGTTCTTCTGCTGACATAACAATTAACTATATTAATGATTATCTTAAGGAAAATAAAATTAAAAATGTTAAAGTACTTGGGCCTAAATATGGGGAAGACAAATATTTTTATTTAAACAAATCGGATGTTTTTATATTACCTACATATTATAAAAATGAATGCTTCCCATTAACTATTTTAGAAGCATTTCAAGCAGGTTTGGCTGTTATTTCCACTAACAATGGAGCAATACCAGATATGGTAAAAAATAATATAAATGGATTTATTGTCCCGCAGAATGATTCAGACGCATTAGCAGAAAAAATGAAATATTTAATAGAAAATGTAGCCATACTTAATAAAATGAAAGTTAAAAACAAACTTGAGTATAGCGAAAAATACACCGAAGATATTTTTATCGAAAATTATATAAAAATAATAGATCAGATTTTAGCAAAAAAGAATGGAAATAATAAGATTTAGTGAGTTAATTTATGATGAATTAGTTTTAGTTAAACAAGTAAAAATTATAAACTCAAAAGATAGACCAGAAGCTCAAAACAAATTAAGGAAGCTTTTGTTTTTTATTAGAGCAGAAGGTTTTAGAAGAACATTATCAAAAATAAATTCTAAAAAAAATAAAAGATTTTTAGTAGAAAAATTTAAAACAACTTTAATTGTAAAAGCAAATAATAAAACGTTTACTAATTTTAGTATTCAAACATCTAAAAAAACAAATAATTTTGTTTTAAGTAATGCCTTTTATCAAATAAAAGATATAGAAAAAATCAAAGACGTAGAGTATAATCAATATATAGAAAGTCATGACATAAATGATAAACAATTTGGTTCTCGAGAAGCTCTAGAGATTAAAAATTTAGACACGACTGAATTACAATCATATAGTGAGGGTGTTTTTTTATATGGCTTAGGCGATTATTCACGTGTTTATATTGCTCCTAATATAAAAAAAATAAAAAAGATTTTTTGTGTTGACTATATAAGTAGCTTCTCTGAATATTATAAGGAAAAATACAACTACGTTAATAATGGTCTTGTTCCTCAAGACAGCTATAATCAAATAAAAAAAGTTAAAAAGCCATTAGCTATAATAGCAACATACCATTCAGACCATACGCGGATAGTTGAAGAAATTTTTAACATAAACCCTGAAACTATTTTTTTCATTGAGAAGCCACCATGTGTTACCTTAGCAGATATTAATAAATTAATTGATTTATATAAAAAAGGAGCGAAAATAGAAATAGGGTACAATAGAAGGTTTATTGAAACGAATCAAAAATTAAAAAAAGAGTTAAAAGGAGATAAAGCTATAATTAATATTTCTGTAAAAGAAATTTTAATCAATCAAAATCATTGGTATTTTTGGAAAAATCAAGGCACGAGAATTACAGGAAATTTAACCCATTGGATTGATTTATCAAATTATTGGTTAGAGGGAGAAATACCAGTAGAATTAAATATGTTGAAAAGCACAACGAAAGATGAAACATTTACAGTATCTATTTTATATAGCCAAGGCTCACTAGTAAATATTTCAGTTTCGGATAAAGGTAGTACGTTAAGAGGTGTTCAAGAGAAAATTGAAATACGAACAGAAAACGAAACATATTTTATAGATGATTATTTGAAAATGAGTTTTATCGATAAAAAAGGTGTTAAACGTAATAATATTAAATTAAAACGTTTAAAAGGGCATGATAATATGTACAAACACATTGTAAATGTTTTTTATAAAAATGCGCCTTTTAGATATAATGTAGAAGAATTAGTCAAAACAACATTAACGACTTACTATCTTTCGTATATGTTTAAAAACAACGTGAAAAATTTTTCTATTAAAGAAAGCATTTTAAACTACTTAGAAAAAGCAAAAAGTTAAGAAACTAAAAAAAAACGAAATCTAAAATGTTATGACAATGAGAATAAGTAAATTTTTGATTCTATTAATTCTAGTTGCAGTATTTTCATGCAAAAAAGAGAAGAGTCAACTTGAGAAAAATACAATATTGGAGAATGATTTTATTGAAAAATCATACCAAACAATAGGTAAAGAACTTTTTAAGAATGTTAATTTTACCAACTGGGACACAAATGCAAAACCTGAATATTGGGATATTAATGAATCAGTGCAAAATGCAGAAAAATATGTTGTAGATCGTGATACATTAGATTTACTCCTTAATGGACATGAAAAGGAATTGACATATATTAGTCAAAATGTTAAGATTAAAAAACACACATTTTATTTAGTTGAAGCACAAATTGAAACGAATTTAAAGCATAATAGCCCCTCAGGGATTTTTATTAGGTCGAAAGAAGGACAAATAATGTCAAAAATAGTTTTTGAAAATAAAACAAAAAATATATATAGAATTATTTTTAATTCAAAAGAAGAAGAACGTATTATTTTTTATTTAGGGTACAAAGAAAAAGAAAAAGGGCAAATAAAAATAAAGTCTTTAACATTTAAAGAAATTGAATTAAACAACAATGTTTATAAATCTAAAATAGCACAATATTTTTTTGATAATCAAAAACTAGACTTTAAAAATGAAAAATCTTTTGATAAAAGTGTTGAATTAATTTTTAGACATACTGGAGAACTATTAGTAGCAAAAAAAAGAAAAGACACACTTAATTTAAAAAAAATAATTGAGTTAAAGGAAGAGTTAGATGAAAATTCTTATTTAATAAAATACCTAAAAATGCCTGTAGAAAAAACGACAAACTCTTTCGAGGAAAAAATTGTTTTTTCAGGAATTGAAATACTTAAGGAATTTAATATAGGCACCCAACGAATTGAGTTAAATAAAGGTAAACAGCGGAGTCATATATTGTTAAATTATTACAATCCTTTTTCTGCAAAATGGATTACAATTGATCCATTTTATAATTCGAAAATAAGTAATTTATCAAAAATAGAAGAAACGGGTATTGATATGTTAAACTACGGAGGTTTAAGCAGAAGTGTTGAAGGTTTAATAAAGAGGCATTCAAAAGTTGAAACAATAATAAAACAAGAAAAAATAATAAGTTATCCCTTTTAAAATATGAAACAAGTAATACAAAATTTTAAAACAGGAGAGCTATACGTTGATGATGTGCCTTTGCCATCACTAACAAGCGGTATGGTACTTGTTGACAATAAGTTCTCGCTAATTAGCGCAGGAACCGAAAGAGGGACTGTAAAAGTTGGTAAGGCCAATTTATTAGGTAAGGCAAAGCAACGGCCAGATTTAGTGGCTCAAGTACTCCAGAACGTAAAAAAAGAAGGTTTAAAAGCCACTCTAGATAAGGTTAAAACAAAACTGGACTCCTTAAAAGCATTAGGCTACAGTACTTCAGGTGTTGTTAAAGCATCAATGGATACAAAAGGATTGTTTAAACCAGGAGATAGAGTTGCTTGCGCAGGTCAAGATTTCGCCTCACATTCCGAGTTAGTATCTATCCCTCAAAACTTAGTTGCCAAAATACCTGACAATGTATCTTTTGAAGATGCAAGTTATACCACTCTAGGTGCTATAGCATTACAAGGAGTAAGGCAGTGTGACCCAACATTAGGAGATAATGTTTGTGTTATAGGTTTAGGTTTGTTAGGACAAATAACCTGCCAGTTATTAAAAGCAAACGGCTGTAATGTTTTTGGAATTGACCTTTCTGAAAGGCTTGTTAATTTAGCTAAAGATATTTCAGCAGATGAAGCTATGTTGCGCAACAACTCTAATTTAATAGCAACAATCGATGATTTTACAAAAGGTCATGGCTTTGATAGCATTATTATTACTGCTGCCGCACCAACTAACGATCCTATTGAGCTATCTGCAGAAATTGCTCGAAAAAAGGGCAAGGTAATTGTTGTAGGTGCTGTCAAAATGGACATTCCAAGAGACCCTCATTTTTACAGAAAAGAGTTGGATTTAAGGCTTTCGTGTTCTTATGGGCCAGGTAGATATGATGTAAACTACGAAGATAACGGACATGATTATCCTTATGCATATGTGCGTTGGACAGAGCAAAGAAATATGGAAGCTTTTTTAAAACTTATATCTAATGGAGGCATTAATTTAAAACCGTTAATTTCTCATGTTTTTGATATAGAAGAAGCAGAAAAGGCATATGACATTGTTTTAGGAAAAACGCAAGAACCTTCAATAGGGATTTTATTGAAATATCCTAGTGAAGAAAAATCAAGGTACAAGACAAACTTTAAATTAAGCGAGAACCCTATTAGCAATATTAATGTAGGCTTTATTGGTGCGGGGAGTTTTGCACAAAGCTATTTAATTCCAAATGTAAAATCAGCAGGAGCTTCTTTAGATACAGTAGTAACTTCTAAAGGGATTACCTCTAAAAATGTAGCAGAGAAATTTAAGTTTAACAACTCATCGTCTTCAGCAAAGGATGTTTTAGAAAACGAACAAATTAACACTATATTTGTTGCAACACCGCATAATTCTCACGCAACATATGTTAAGGACGCATTGGTAAACAATAAGAATGTGTTTGTAGAAAAACCTTTAGCAATGAACATAAATGAGCTTAAGGATATAGAGGAGGTGTACTCAACATCTAAAGGGAAATTAATGGTTGGCTTTAATAGACGATTTGCACAAGTCTCTACCGAAATAAAAAAAGCATTCGATGGCTTATCTGAACCTGTTTTTGTAAATATTAGGGTTAATGCAGGATTTATTCCTAAGGAACATTGGACACAAAACCCTAATATTGGAGGCGGAAGAATTATTGGAGAAATGTGTCACTTTATTGACTTGATGCAGTATTACACGAGCTCGGAACCCATAAAGGTATTTGCTGAAAGCATTGACACCTCCAATGAAAAAATGAATACTGATGACAATATATCTATTGTTGTAAAATTTAAAAATGGCTCGGTAGGAAATCTAGTTTATTTAGCCA
>Ga0316208_1003657_pt1 | contig 10891 bp, 10 predicted proteins | sample 3monopyrite_MG_FD_204944 | JGI IMG/M metagenome (GOLD analysis project Ga0316208, IMG submission 204944) | Microbial mat bacterial communities from mineral coupon in-situ incubated in ocean water Damariscotta River, Maine, United States -... | ecosystem: Environmental > Aquatic > Marine >...
ACTTGTAAATTCCTCCCGGAAATCATAAATACTTTTACCTTTGAACATAAATTTACTTTTTTAGGTAAAATTATTGCTCGACAACGTAAACTATTTACGGTCTAGGGAAGTATGTGGGTGATTCAATAAAAAGAATACGCTGACGCCTATATAAAAAATGCGGAGGTCTATATCGGTTGCATGCACTAGTTGAGTAGATTATTCGTTGTTATACGGGCTTTTTACGTATTTTTGCATCATAAACAATTAAGATTGTTATGATAGAATTCAGACCTCTTAATAAGCTATCCGTTCATTTAGAACGCCTTATAAAAGGACGCTTATGGCTTAAAGTCATTGTTGGTCTATTTTTAGGTGCAGGGTTAGGCGTTTTTCTCAATCCTTCTGCCGGAATTATTTCAGAAAATGTGAGTTTACGCATTGCGGATTGGCTTGATCTTCCTGGTCAAGTTTTTATGCGTCTCGTTCAAATGATTATGATTCCGTTGATATTTACATCTATCATAACAGGAATTGTTAGCAATACATCCGGCAACCTCAAAACGTTTGGGCTTAGGCTCTTGATTTATTTTATTTTCACTACAACTGTCGCTATTGTTATAGGTGTGGTGGTAACTCTTCTCTTCAAGCCTGGACAATATATATATTCACTCGGTGGATTTCCGAACAGCAGTGAAAATCAACTGGTGCCAACTGAACAAACTGATCTTACAGATAATATTCCAACGGCTATTTCAAATTTGATCCCCAGCAACCCTATGGAGTCAATATTAACTGGAGAAATGCTAGGGGTTGTAATTTTTACCATCATAATTGGTGTCGCAATTACCCAGCTTCGTCAAGAAACGGCAAGACCTATTGTTCGTTTTTCAGAAGCGATACAAAAAACATGTATGATTATCGTGTCTTGGGCGATGATTCTTGTGCCCTATGCCGTTTTCGGACTAATTGCGGCTTTATTGTCTAGAACAAGTATTGAAATATTTCTTGGTTTAGGCTACTACATAATTGTTGTAATTATAGGATTGCTGATACTCATGACATTCTATTTATTGATTGTCTTTTTGGTCACCAAGAAAAGTCCGTTCAAGTTTTTAAGAGAAATAAGAGAACCACAATTATTGGCTTTTTCTACTGCCAGTTCTGCTGCTGTTATGCCTGTTTCCATGAAAACAGCAGATGAAAACCTTGGAGTCTCCTCTAATATTAGTGATTTTGTTATTCCTATTGGGGCAACAATTAACATGGACGGAACTGCATTGTTTCAGTGTGTAACAACCCTGTTTATGGCGCAGGCATATGGCATTGAGTTGACCATAATTAACCTCTTATTAATAACTTTTACAGTTGTTGCTGCTTCTATTGGTACACCTGCTATTCCTGGAGGGGGAGTTATTATACTTGCATCAGTATTACAAAGTGTTGGAATTCCAATAGATGGACTGATTGTTATTATTGGAATTGACAGAATTTTGGGAATGTTTAGGACTGCTGTAAATGTTACTGGAGATTTAACCGCTTGCTTAATTTTTGATAAGTTCTATGGGGAAAAGAAGACCAGACCAAGTGCTGTAAAAACGGCAGAGTGAATATTTTAAATTCAAAGCACTAGACTTTCGTGTACGGTAGCTTGTTGTATATACCAAAATACACTCGCTTATTATTCTCAATTTCCTATCTATCAATTGCTGCTATTTCATCAATAAACATTTTAGTAATCAAATCTATTTCAATTAAACTTTCTACCTTGCAAAACGTTGATAAGGACATGAAAAAAGTTGAACCAAAACGAGAGTATGATGTTGTCATCATTGGGGGAGGAATCTCTGGCTTAACTTCGGCGGCGTTATTTAGCAAGGCAGGACTTTCTTGTTGTCTATTAGAAATGGACAACAGACCTGGAGGCTATCTGGCTGGTTTTAGAAGACATGATTTTCGATTTGATTCCGCCATACACTGGCTAAACTATTGTGGAGAAGAGGGACTTGTATCCAAAATTTTTCAATTAATTGGTGACGATTATCCCAAATGTGAACAGCAACATAGAATTAGACGATTTGTAAGTGATGATTTTGACTACCTAGTATCAGATAATCCGGATGAACTAAAGCAACAATGGATAAAGGAATTTCCACATGAGAAAAAAGGAATAATTCGATTTTTTAAAGACGCAAAAAAAATTGCAAAGTCATTTGAAAATTATTCCAACCTCAGCAGGACTATGCTTACCATGAATTGGTTAGAGTCCGCTGCTCATGGATTAAAAATGCTCAAATTTGCTGTTCCTTTTATCCCACATGTTAAATATACGGGGAATGAAGGAATAAAGAAAGGCCTAAATCGTTACTTTAAGGATGAAAAACTTCATCGAATTTTTTGCTCAGAACCTGATGTGCTTTCTTGTTTAATTCCAATTTCTTGGGCCTATTCTAAGAATTTTCAGCTCCCTCCAACAGGGGGTAGTCAGAGTTTTCCTGAATGGTTACTCTATGCAACTGAAAAAATGAATGGAGATGTCTTTTTTAAGTCCAAAGTAACAGAAGTATTGGTTAAAAATGGAACCTCAAAAGGAGTTAAATTTGACCATCGAGGAGCTATTCACGAAGTAAAAAGTAAGTACGTTGTTGCCGCGTCCGATGCCGAAACGTTATTTGAAAAATTACTTCCTGAGAATGCTGTTCCCATAAAATTAAAAACCAAACTAAAGAAAGCCCCTATCTATGCCTCCGCAATTACTGTCGCATTAGGGCTGGATTGTCCAGCCGAAGAGTTAGGGCTTGACGAAGAAATTATTTTTCTCGCAGATCCAGCGGTTGGTCGGCAAGAATTAGGTAAAGGTGACCCTCATAAAAGCGGTATTCACATTCTTGCTTCCTCGGTAAGGGATAAAACACTGGCGCTTACTGAACATGGAACTTTGACCTTGTTTATTCCTGCTTGGATGGACGAAAACAATACATGGGGTTGTGAAATAGATGAAGAAGGCAACTTCATTAGAGGAGAAAAGTACAACGCCATAAAAAAAGAATACGCCGACATTCTTATTGATAGAGTGCAAGAAAAATTGATTCCAAATTTAAAAAAACACATTCTCTATTGTGATGTTGCAACGCCGATAACTCACCTACGATATACCGGAAATAAGAATGGAACGATGATGGCCCAAAAACCGGGAAAAGAAAATTACAAAGCCAAAGTAGCCAGCTATAAAACTCCTGTTAAAAATTTACTTCTAAGTGGTCACTGGGCGGATTTGGGAGGAGGTATTCCGATTGCCGTGAAATCATCGATCAATACTACTTTAATGATTCTCCAAAAAGAAAACAAACCTGCTTTCCGTTTATTTTCAAAGTACATGGACGGTAAAATTACGGCAAAATCACTAAGCGAATCAACTGTTTTGGTGGATTACGATAACTCTTGGGTAAGAGAGCCGACCCCCGCAGAAAAAAAGATTTCTCGACGAGAAAAAGAAGACTAATTAGTTCCTTTCTTTCCCACGTACATCCAATCACCTTGAATTTTCTTGCATTCAAAATTGGTTAATGGAATAACTGAACTTAATTTCTCTTGGTAAGGATAGAAGTTAACGTGCTCATCAAGTGTATAATAAAAATAGCGTTGGCAAGGGGTCACAACTACTAGTTTTTTCTTTGTAATCCTGATTAATTCTTGCACGCAAACATCAACATTCAAAAGATGCTCTATAGTGTGATTGCACAAAACAACATCAAAAGAATTATCCTCAAACGGCAATTTTTCAATGTTTCCAGTTGTAAATTCAAATTTTAATTCTCCTTCAGGTTGTTTTAAATCGTAACCGTGCAATTCTTTGTTTTTTTTGCGTTTTGCAATCTCGTTCAAAACATAACCGTTACCACAACCTATATCAATAATTTTTTCAGAAGAATCATCAATGAGGCTTTACCTCCTTGAAAACGGCTCGTGAAGATCAATTATCTCTAGAAGAGTTTGGTTCCTTTTTCTTTACGGTAAAAACGGAAACTGAGCACCCACAATTACTTACTCTGCTGCAAAAAAACTATCCGGGCTGGAAAGCCTATGTTAATGAAAAAGAGATTGACATCCGAAATTGTCATTTCAACTTCATGTCTATTATTCTCCCAAAAGGCAAAAACACTATTCTTTTTACCTATAAAAACTCAACCGTAACTGCCTTTTTCTGGGTTTCTTTTTTAACCTTTTTATTTATGGTCTCGTTTTTGTTATTATCTTGTTATAAAAACAATTTACCTAAAATATAAGCTATGAGAACAATATTACTAACCACCCTTTTGTTATTAACCATAATTGCCAAAAGTCAGAATGTGAAGGACAATAGTGTTTCTTTTCAGTATACACAACTTCCACTTCTCAAAATTCAAGATGCATTCATGACCTATGAAACGAGAGTAAACCATGCCTACCTAGCATCGAATGAGGATAGCGTTACCTTATTCAACACTAGAAAACAAGTTGCCGCACAACAATACGAAGCTAAATACGCTCAGTATGTACAGAAAAAAAACACGTTACTTGTCAGTTATTATCAACAAATGGCAACATGGGAACAAAATAATAACGCGGGAAAAGTGGATGCACAAGGCAATGCATATCCAAAACCTCTCTACCCTACATTACCTTCTCCCCCCATATATGATGATTTAAAAGCACTTAGACTAAATTCTGTTATTGATGATGCAACGATTAAAAAAGGTCTGTCGATTGAAGGATTTACAGAGGGATTAGGGGGTTCCATTTTAACTGTTGATATTCAGGCCATCAGAAACATTAGAATTGTTGAGAAAAAAAACGGTAGTGGAGCAAGTACTCGTTACAAATATCACTGTGAATATGTGTTGCCAATTCTTATCAAATTTGAAACACCAACGGATGGAATATTGTTGCAAGAAGTCATTCTTCAAAACAAACAAATCTATAACATGAAGGAACAGAAAAGTCGTTACGCACACATGGCATACATCCTTCAAAATGAAAACCAATTTTATACGAATTTGGAGATTACCGCAAGAAATAAAGCCTTAAAAGCAGCGAACAGTTATATTAACAATCAACTTGGCTACATTAAAAAAACACGAAAAACAGAAGTTTATAGTGTAAAGAAATTCAAAAACTTCGACTATTCCGATGTTACAAATGCCTATTCGACAACAGTTTCTGCGTTGCAAATTGTAGGCAAAGATCTAGACCACTCTTTGGCCAAGAAAAAATTGGAGACTGCTTTAGCTCAATGGAATGAAATTTTTCTTGAAAGCAATGATTACGATAAAAAAGCAAGAATAAACGACAAAATCACCGCTGTAATTCAATGCAATGTTGCTGAAATTTTGTTTTGGTTAAATCAATTTGATAAAAATCAAAGCATGCTTAATTTAGCGGAAAACTCTAGTGTTCTAAAAGCAAAAAACCATGCAAGAAGTCAACGTAACTTTTACGCCGGGCAAAAAACTCGATGGGATGTGCACTTTTAGACCCGAAGACTCATACTATCAAGTTGAAACAGAAAGATTAGCTTTTATTCCTTTAACCAAAGCGCATATAAAACAATGGACAGCCTTTTTTGTAGATAATTCTACAGAACGCTTTCTCGGGTTTGAAGGATCAGATAAATCTTCTGAAGAAAAAGCGGAATTTTGGATTCAAAAACAAATTGACCGAAAAAACAAAAAAGAATTTGGTCAACTAGCAATCATAGAAAAAATAAGTGGTGAATTTATTGGACTTGCAGGAATTATTCCTAGAGACATAGATGGTAAGGAAGAATATGAGGTGACTTATTCCCTTTTATTTTCATCTTGGGGAAAAGGGTATGCCACAGAAGCCGCGGTTAAATTTAAAGAATACATGCTTGAAAACACTGCCGTTGCTTCTCTCATCTCAATTATCCATAAAGAAAATGATGCCTCGATTAAGGTCGCAAAAAAGAACGAAATGAAAATCTCAAGTGAAATGACATTCATGGAAATGCCAGTTTATATTTTTCGTTTTCAATAATAAATTTTATTAGCTAAAATATTTAAACTATCTTTACGTTCATATAAAGTACAAAATCAGAATGTTATGAAACTTTTTATCACTTTATCACTTATTTCTTTTTCCTTTTTTGCATCTGCAAATTCCGAATTTGAAGTGTCAACTCAAGGTGACTCAACAGAGTTATTTATTAGTGCTGATCGCGGTAAAAAAGCACGCAAAGCAAAGAGAAGAAATAAAAAGAGAAAGAAAAAATGTTCACAATTCGGAAGAAGAGTGTACGCTGGGTAATTTATTACCTATTTACTACAGGAAAATATAGATTTAGCTGATTAACCATTGTTAAAAGCGATTCGGATTAGTTAAATCTATACTTTTCATTTGTAAATCTCTAAAGTTTCTTTTTTTATCTATTTATATTCTCAAGATTCAATTATCTTAGTCATCATTAAAAAAATGTATGGCGAAGATTAAATCTGCTTTTTTCTGTCAAAATTGTGGTCACGAAACACCAAAGTGGTTAGGTAAATGTCCTTCCTGCAGTGAATGGAATACTTTTGTGGAAGAAATCATCAGCAAACAAGTTCCTCAAGTAGTTGCTTTTTCAAAATCGAAAGAAACAGCAAAGCCTCAAGCATTGCAAGAAATCGAAAAAAAAATGCATCGACGGATAATTCTTGCTGATGACGAATTAAATCGTGTTCTTGGTGGAGGATTGGTTCTTGGTTCATTGATTCTTTTTGGGGGAGAACCTGGCATAGGAAAATCTACTTTGCTTTTGCAATTAGCCGTGACAACACCCAATCTTAAAGTACTTTATGTTTCTGGCGAAGAGAGTGATCAACAAATAAAAATGCGCTCTGAAAGAATTGGCTCTACGAACAAGGAGTGTTATATCCTCACGGAAACCAACTTGCAAAATATTTTTAAACAAGCAGAGAACATTCAACCTGAGTTAATTGTCATTGATTCTATTCAAACGCTCTATTCTTCTGATATTGAAAGTTCTCCTGGGAGTATTTCACAAGTAAGAGAGACTACTTCTCAATTGCTTCGGTACGCAAAGCAAACCAATATTCCTGTATTTCTTATTGGGCATATCACAAAAGAAGGAGCTCTTGCTGGGCCAAAAGTTTTGGAACACATGGTGGATGCTGTTTTGCAATTTGAAGGAGATAGAAATCACGTGTATCGCCTATTACGATCAATCAAAAATAGATTTGGAAGCACGAACGAATTAGGAATTTATGAAATGTTAGGTTCTGGATTGCGACAAGTAGAAAACCCTTCCGAAATTCTCATAACCAACACTGATTCAACATTGAGCGGAATTTCCATTGCCGCAACTATGGAGGGCATGCGTCCAATGCTTATTGAGGTTCAATCATTGGTCAGCACAGCCGCGTATGGCACTCCTCAACGGTCTTCGACCGGGTTTGATAGTAAGCGTCTAAATATGTTGCTTGCGGTGATGGAAAAACGATGTGGATTTAAACTAGGCGCTAAAGACGTTTTCTTAAACATAGCTGGAGGAATAAAAGTGGATGATCCGGCTATAGATTTAGCAGTTGTTGCCGCCGTGCTTTCTTCCAATGCAGACATGTCAATACCCAATAACGTGGCTCTTTCCGCAGAAGTCGGTCTTTCTGGAGAAGTTAGACCCGTTAATCGGGTTGAGCAACGTATTTATGAAGCAGAAAAATTGGGCTTCGATAAAATTATTGTTTCTAAATACAATAAGGGGATTGAACAGAAAAGTTTTAAGATAGAATTGATTCTTTGTGGGAAGATAACCGAAGTTGTAAAGGCATTGTTTGCTTAAATTGGTGCCCCTTTCTATGCCGAAACTGGAAAAAGGTCACAAGAAAAAGTCCTATAAAAAATAACTCAAACCTAACAAAGCTATCGTACCGTCAATCAGACCTGCACAATAAAAGTCTGACCTTTTTTCATTCATGAATGCTAATAGAATCATTTGCAAAAGAACTGCACAATAAAACACTGCGTTGAAGGCTAAGTTTTCTTGTTGAAGAATCATACAGCAGAAGAAGCTAACTAACAAGCTAATTGCTAAAATTTTTGACGCTTTAACCCCTATCACTTGAGGAATTGTTTTCTGATTGGGTGCATCATATTTTAAATCACGGATGTCAAAAGGAATAGTAACAGCGATTACATAAAGATAATGTGAAAAAGCCATTGGGAGGATTTGAACGCTTGAGTTTTCATTTATCAAAGGAAAAACAATAAGCACGACTACCCATGTAAAGGCAATTAAATGTATTTTAATAAAAGGGAGTTCTCGCATATTTTTCCCTTTAATTTTGAAGACATAAAACACTGAAACAAGTCCTGAAATTAGAAGAAGTGCAAGCGCTGTCAAGTCCATTTTTTGAATTCTCAGAAAAGTTAGACCCGCTAAAACAATAGAGAAAAAAACGAGTAAGAAAATCATTTTTTGGTGCTTTCTTACCCATCCCAACCAAGGACTTTTGTGCACATCAGCAGATTTAAACAAACGCTGTCCATTATACACAGCAAGTGTGGAAGAAAAAGCAAATACGCCATAATAGATCCAGCTTTCTATTTTCATTGCGAAGGAAAATCCTGCAGAAAGAAACCCTGCAGAGAAAGCAACAACAAAGTTGGTGTATAATATGTTTTTTAACTTCTCGATGCTATATAGGTTACTGATAAAACTTGTACTGTGAAATTACAGTTTTTATGTTTAATTGGGGTAGTGTTGGCATTATTCCATAAATGTAGAGAAGGATTCTGTGAAATTGTTAAATTTGGAGTAACAATACTATGGATCTCTTCTTTTCAGTTATGAAGCATGCTCTTAACATGTTGTTTTTTTTCATTCTCTTTCTGAGTTCTGCCCAAAATATAGTTGCTGACCAATATAACGGCAACGAATATTAATTAGATTAAATATTGCGTTGTTGTATAGGTAAAAACATTGTTACTATCTTTGTACTAATGAAAATTGAAGAAAGCATAATCGATCACATCGCTCACCTTGCCCGTTTAGAGTTTGAGGGAGAAAAAAAAGAGGCAATCAAACAAGATCTTGATCGTATTATTTCTTTTATGGACAAGCTTCAAGAGGTGGACACAACCAATGTAGAACCACTTATTTTTATGACCAATGAAATTAATCATTTGAGAAAAGACGTAGCTAAAGTTACTGTTACTCAAGAACAAGCGTTGAAAAATGCACCAAAAAAGGATTCAGACTATTTTAGAATTCCGAAAGTATTGAGCAAATAGATTCGATTAAATTTCAACATGACCAACTCTTTATATCAAAAAAACAATAGTCTTTCCCCTTAAAACTAGTTTACACGTTCCCATGTTGACTTAATAGCGTCAATTTTTTTCTCGTTATTAAGAACATTTGGTGTAATGTATTCTTCAACAAAACCGCAACTTAAGCACACATATACATGAAGCCATAAATTAGAGCTTACTCTCCCATTTGCGCCGGCGATTGAAGACCTCTCACCTCGTTGAGGAAGGTCAAGATTTGAGTAAATTTCGTCTCCTTTGCATTTGCAACACTTTCCTGTTGCTTTCATTTTTTTCCGGTTTTAAATTTTAAAAACTCCAATCAAAACTATCAATCTCTGTAATGCAAGCAGTCAGCAAATCAATGCTTCCTTTTATGTCATCCTTATTTGCCATTTCTATTACTTGATGCAAATGTCGTGTTGGTATTGAGACAGCCCCAGCAATAGAGCCCCCTTCAGTCATTCTCTGAATACCAGCTGTATCTGTTCCTCCTGCCGTTAGAATTTCTGGTTGCCATTTAATTTTATGTTTATCAGCAGTCTGCTTCATGTATTTCACCATCCTATAGTCGCAAATTGTGGAAGCATCCATGAGTTTAATTGCGGTTCCTTCACCAAGTTTGGTAATCGTCTCGTGAGCGGCAGCTCCTGGCAAATCAAAAGCGATGGTCGTATCGAGCCCGAATCCAAAATCAGGATTAATTCTTAAAGAAGACACGTTTGCCCCTCTAATACCAACTTCTTCTTGAACGGTGAAGACACCATATAAATCATAAGGAATGCTTTTTCCTTTCAAGTTTTTTAATGTTTCAATAAGAATGAATACGGCAAGTCTATTGTCCAAAGATTTGCCATTTACACAATTTCCCATTTCTATAAACTCACGTTCTCTCGTAATAGAATCGCCAACGGAAACAAGTTTTTTAACTTCTTCTGCGGTCAGTCCAGTATCAATAAAATAGTCTTTCAATTTGGCTACTTTATTTCTTTCTTCAGTGGTCATAACATGAATAGGTTTAGAAGCCATGACGCCTATAACATCTTCTTTCCCATGTATAATAACTCGTTGGGCAGTGAGTGTTTTAGGATCAAACCCACCTAGAGTATGAAAACGAATAAATCCGTTATCATCAATGTGAGTAACAATGAATCCAATTTCATCCATGTGTGCTCCAACCATTATTCTCTTATCACCGATTCCCCTTTTTATCGCATAAACATTCCCCATGTTATCGATTTCGACCTCATCGGCAAGATCTTTAATTTCTGCTAAAATGAGTTCTCTTATCTGCTTTTCAAACCCTGGTGCCCCCGGAGTTGTGCATATTTTATTAAGTAATGAGGTGTTTATTGACATAATTTTATTTTTGATTCAATTATAAGACGGTTAAAGTTAGAAATCCTTTTTGACGAACGAAATTTACTTGATTAATTTCTTTCTTTTTGTAAAAGTATTTCTTCAACGATATGAATTAAAATATAGGGTTACCCATTTAAATCTCACAACGTAAATAGTTTACGTTCAACAGCTGTAATCTTGTATCAAAAGGAAAAGGTATGAAGATTTTAAAAGAGTTATCCCGTAAAGAATTTCGTTCAAAATT
>Ga0316208_1003658_pt1 | contig 10888 bp, 11 predicted proteins | sample 3monopyrite_MG_FD_204944 | JGI IMG/M metagenome (GOLD analysis project Ga0316208, IMG submission 204944) | Microbial mat bacterial communities from mineral coupon in-situ incubated in ocean water Damariscotta River, Maine, United States -... | ecosystem: Environmental > Aquatic > Marine >...
ACTCGTCAAACGGCGCATGACGACATTTCCCGGTTCGTCGACATGCTGCTGCTCGGCCGCGGAAATCTTCTGTTGAATTCCCGAAAGCAACTGACGTCGCTGTCCTTCCGTCGGATGCTGATCGGACGATTCCGGCGGCATCAGTTTCTGATCAAGCTGAAGGGCGACTCGACGCCAGCGCCGAAAGTCCGAGGCAAAGTCGTTGCTGGCGAGCATCGCTTCCAGGTTGATGCCGGCCTCGGCATGGTCTGTCTGATGGCAGTCCACGCAGAACTGTGTCACCAGCCGACGCACTTCCGTTCGCGCGTCTTCTCCGTGCGCTGTGGACACCGTGGTCAGCATCAGTAAGAGCAAACTCAGACGCGATAAATGTTGAGAAGCATTCCGCATGGTCAAACCGTTCCGGATCACAAGACAGCAACTGCAGGATCAGGTTTTTCAGCCGGACAGGTTAACCGACCTCAGGTTAAGACACAGTCGTCGCGGATGTGGCCTCAATCGAATCGCGTCTGAATCTGACCTGAAGTGGTCCAGAAAAGCATGGTGAAAGCAGAGCCGTCGACGATTGGAATCGCCCCGACGATTTTAGACCGGTACACTCTTCAGCTGGCTTAATCTCAACTTCGCCACGTCTTCTGATTTCAGTCTTCACCAGGCTGATCCCAAATCGGGTTTTGTTTTTTGTGCCGTTTTGCGGCCACGTCTCCAATGACATCTTGATTGGCCGCAAGAAGGCACAAAAGTCTCAAAACAGAAAATGCTGACGTCACATTCGATTGAGTTCCTTCCCCCAACTGCCCTCGCTCAAATATTCCTCACGACGATTCGTCCCCACCTTCCTCGATCGTCGGAATTCCGAGTTTGCTCATGATTTACCGCGTTCTCATCACAGCCTGCCTGGCGGTGCCTCAACTGGCTCTGGCAGTGAACGCTGCCGACTCATTGCCTGTTCAGATCGACCGGCTGATCGAAGCAAAGGTTGGTGATGCGAAAATCTCTGCACCGGCCGATGACGCCGAGTTCCTGCGGCGAGTCTATCTGGATCTGGCAGGACGGATTCCGACAGTCCACGAGGCCACTTCATTTCTGAATAACCAGTCGGCCGACCGGCGTGACAAACTGATCGAAACTCTGCTGGCCGGTCCTGATTATCCGCGGCGGATGCAGGAGCTGTTTCATGTCATGCTGATGGAGCGTCGTGGGGACAACGAAGAGTGGGCAAAGTTTCTGCGGGCCGCGTTCGAACAGAACAAACCCTGGCACCTGATGGCTCGAGCGATTCTCAAGCCGGACGCCGACAATGAAGAACTTCGTGGGGATGCATTACTACGATCGGATCCAGGACGTGCCTGGAATCTACGTGCTGCAATTCGACGATGCCGGCGAGACGCTCTGGTGTGCCGGTGGTCAGCCGAGTTCAAACACCAATCACCAGGGAATTCCCGTTCTGCATCAAGTTGATTGGAAGACCCTCGAAACGAAGAAGACTCAGACGTTCGGCGTCGCCAAAGACGGCCACATTTTCGACCTCGCGTGGCATTCCGACGGCTACTTCGCAGCAGTCACCAGCGGAAACCCTGGTGCCGGACAGTTTCTGCTCGTTCGGCCTGACGAGGACAAAGCATTCTTCACCCACACGAAGATGTCGAACTGCCACACGCTGGCTCTGCATCCGGATAAAAAGTCTGCCGTCGTCGCGGCCACAAACCGAAACAGCCAGGGCAACGGAGCCGTCCGCGATAAAGACGGAACGTACGTCGGCAACTCATCACCCCTGCGCGTATTTGAACTGCCCGGAATGCTGCCAGTTCCGCCCTGAATCCGATTGCAGCCGGCGAATGGCCGCATCGACTTAAATCGACTTAAACAGTCGACTTGTTGTTTTACTGTTTTGCGGCCAGTTCTTTGCGGAAACCTTGATCAGGTGAAGAGTTCCTGAATCGGGCGGGCTTCTTCCTGGACACCGGTGAGACGTTCGTCGAGGCCTCGATGTTTGACGGTGTAACGCTGCGAGTCGATTCCGAGACGATTCAGAATGGTGGCGTTGAGGTCGCGAATGTGGACGCCGTCCTTCACGATGTTGTAGCCAAAGTCGTCGGTCTCGCCGTGTGACATGCCGCCTTTGATTCCGCCGCCGGCCATCCAGATGGAGTAGCATTTTGGATGATGGTCGCGCACGAACCGAACGTCGCGTTCGACCATCCGCCGGGCAAGCAGGCAGTTGTGGCCGAAGGTGCCCGGCTTCTGAACATCTTCGCCATACATTTCGAGGGTGTGTTTGGGCTCTCCGGAGATGTCGACGAGATCCGGAACAGAAGACTGCATCCGAAATGCCATTTCGTATTGAGTGATTCGTGTTTGAGTTTCCGGGTCGCCGAGGTCTTTGTGGATTCGTCGATTCATCGCCTGCAGACGATCGAGCATCATTCGCCGAGCGGCGCTGCTGACGCCATTCGGGTTCGACAGGTAGAGGACGGGATCGCCGGTCGCCCGAAACGCGACGCCGGCGTGCTTCGAGGGGAGAAAGCCGCGCCCCACAGCCGCGAGTAAAGAGCCTGCCCGCGCGGTTCGCAGTTCAGCACGATGAACTCGGGCATGTTGCGGTTGAGCGTGCCCAGTCCGTAGCTGATCCACGAACCCAGCGTCGGCTTACCAGGAATCTGATTGCCGGTCTGAATGAACGTGATCGCCGGATCGTGGTTAATCGCTTCGGTATGGACCGTGTGAATGAACGCGAGGTCGTCTGCCATCGATCCGGTTTTTGGAAGCAACTCGCTGACCGGTTTGCCGCACTCGCTGCTTCGATCAAAACGAAACATCGTCGGAGCGATCGGAAATCGCGACTGCGACGCGGTCATCGTCGTGAGCCGCTGTCCTTTGCGGACTGACTCCGGCAGATCCGTGTCGAACCATTTGTCGAGTTGCGGCTTGTGATCCAGCGTGTCCAGGTGCGACGGTACGCCGGCCATGAAAAGCCAGATCACTCGCTTCGCCTTCGCCGGGAAATGTCCCTGTCCGAGAGCTCCGCCACCGACAGGGCCACCAGCAACGTTGCTGCTCTCGGCGGACGGTGCACTGTTCGCGAGTGGGCGCGTTGAAGGCGGCCATCGACGGCGGTGGTGCCGTTCGTTTCCAGAATGTGTAAAGGCTGCGGCGATAACGGGCTTCGCCAGAATCTTTCTCGAGGATTCGCGTGTTACTCCCCGTGATCGCGACCACTTTCCAGAGCCCGGCCGGCTGATACGGTTTAACGGTCGGGCCGCCCAGTCGTCGAACCAGCATGCCGCTGACGGCAAGCGTCTGATCGCGAAGAACTTCGGCGTCGAGCCGGACTCGCGGACCGCGCGCGAGATATCGATTGTTGCGATCGACCATGTAGTGGACTTCAAGTTCGGCCGGAATCGCTCCGCCCTCGGACGTCGTAATGTTGCAGCGATTGAAGCCGGTGGCGATTTGCTGTTCGAGCGTCGCTGCGGGCAGCATGTCTCCGGCAATCTGCTCGACGACGAATTCATCGAAAGGCATGTTCGAGTTGAACGCGTTGACCACCCAGTCGCGGTACGGCCACATCTCGCGATAATTGTCGACGTGCATCCCGTGAGTGTCGCCGTACCTCGCCGCGTCGAGCCAGAATCTCGCTCGATGTTCTCCCGCATGTTTCGAACTCAACAGTGTGTCGACATAACGTTCGAACGCTGCAGGCTGAGTATCCCACACAAACGTGTCGAGCATCTTTGGCGTTGGTGGCAAACCAGTCAGGTCAAGAGCCGCTCGACGTGCGATCGCATAACGGTCGGCACGCGGGTTTGCTTTCAGTCCGAGTTCAGTCAGCTTCCGCAGAACGCCGCACTGCATCATCGAGCGCGACCGCTTACTGTCTTGCGTTCTCGATGCGCGGCAGCGAGGAGTTTTGTTTGACGTCGGGCACGGAATGGGTTCGTTCAGTTTTGAAGTCGCTGAGACCGCCATCGGTGCCGGATTTCTGCCCGATACAATTTCAACCGACCTGCAGAACCGCCACGCTGGCCAGTCGCCGCAACACGATCTGCCGTTGGTCATGTCGAAACTGTCGGCGGCCGGAATGACAGACACCGACCTGTTTCGAGCCGTGACCGCGACGCCAGCAGCCGTGCTCGGGATTGAGGACGAAGCCGGTTCACTCCCAGTCTGTGAGTTTTTCGATTCACCGGCGGTAGGCTGGAACAAGCGCTGCGCAGTTCCGGCAATTCGAATGGGTATTGACCTGTCCTCTGCCGGAACAGCGCTACGTTCGTTCCAGCCTACTGAAAACTCACAGCCTCTCCGTGCCGGATCGACAGCCGACCTCGTCGTGCTGGACCGGAAACCGGACATCGCGATGTCCGACGTGCATGGGGAAATCCGTTCGGGAAACCGATTCAGCGCGTGCTGCGTCGTTCGCGAGGGACAACTCGTCATTGGGAACTGAGCCGTTGGGGACTGAACGCAGAGTCGTCTTCGTCGTCACCGACAGATTTCCTGCTTCTCGCCTCAACTCAATAGAGACGTTCTGAGTACGACCGCTGAATCTGCTCGTCGAGGGATTCGACCGTCTCGTCGACGTCACTCGATGACGAAACTGGTCAAGGCTCATGGCGCGTCCTTTTGTCCTGGCAAGTCTGGTCGATGAGACCGATCATCCGCAGTATGCCGGTGTGGGCACGTTTCAGGAAATCGAGGACTGCGTGGGTGTTGAGTTTCGCGACGGCGATGACTGGTTGCCGACAAAAAAGCTCGCCCCGGTTGGAGCGAGCTTTCTTTGGTTCGTGCTTCTGGATTCCCGCCTTCGCGGGAATGGCGGAGCTTCTGGCTCAGACTTCTTTCGAGTCGATCCAGGTCATCATGCTGCGGAGCTGTGCGCCGACTTCTTCGATCTGGTGAGTTCGTTCTCGGCGGCGAGTTGCTCCGAACGAAGCCTGATTGACTTTGTTCTCGAGCAACCAGTCACGAGCGAATTGACCGCTCTGGATTTCTTCAAGGATCTTCTTCATTTCGACTTTGACTTCCGGGCCGACGATGCGTGGTCCGCGGGTGTAGTCGCCGTACTCGGCGGTGTTCGAAACGCTGTACCGCATGTAGTTCAGGCCGCCCTGGTAGAACAGGTCGACGATCAGCTTCAGTTCGTGCATGCACTCGAAGTAAGCCATTTCAGGCTGGTAGCCAGCTTCGACGAGCGTTTCGAATCCGGCCTTTACCAGAGCACTCACGCCGCCGCAAAGAACGACCTGTTCGCCGAAGAGGTCCGTTTCGGTTTCTTCTGCGAACGTGGTTTCGATGACGCCGCCTCGAGTTCCGCCAATGCCCTTGGCATAAGCCAGAGCGAGCTGCTTCGAACTGTCAGACGAACCGGGGTACATGGCGATGAGCGAAGGAACTCCACCGCCCTTTTCGTATTCAGAACGGACGAGGTGGCCTGGTCCTTTTGGAGCGACGAGCGCTGCATCGACGCCTTCCGGAGGCGTAATCTGACCGAAGTGAACGTTGAACCCGTGAGAGCACATCAGCAGGTTGCCGGGCTCGAGGTTCGGCAACACGTCCGCCTTGAAGACGTCGCCCTGAACTTCGTCCGGAAGCAGGATGTTGATCAGGTCGCCAGCTTTGGCGGCATCGGCAGCGGTCATCGGATCGAAGCCGTGGCTGACGGCCAGATCGTAGTTCGGGCTGCCTTTACGCTGACCGACGACGACGTTGCAACCGCTGTCTTTAAGGTTCTGAGCCTGAGCGTGTCCCTGGCTGCCGTATCCAAGAATCGCAACGGTCTTGTCTTTGAGAAGTGACAGGTCGGCATCGTCGTCGTAGTAAATCGTAACTGGCATGGTTTGGGTCTTTCGGACTTTTCAGGGCAGTAGGCTGGAACAAGCGCAGCGCGGTTCCGGCAACTCGAACTGTTTGGGGCTTATCTGCCGGAACCGCGCTGCGCTTGTTCCAGCCTACAAAATCACAACTTCGAAGAGTGCTTAACAGGCGGCGGTCGGATCCTCGCACGCGGCCCGTTCATCGACATCGACGTTTTCCTCGTTCGAACGCAGCAGAGCGATTCTGCCAGTACGAACCATTTCGAGAATGTCGAACGGTCGCATCAGATCGATGAACGCTTCCAGCTTCTTCTCCTGGCCAGAAATCTCAATCATCACGTGACCAGGGCTGACATCCACCAGGCTTCCACGGAAGATGTCGACCAGCTCTTTGACCTCGCTGCGATTTCTGCCGGACGCGGCAACCTTCATCAGCATGAGATCACGCTCGACGAATTCCTTGCCGGAGAAATCGATCACTCGGACGATCGTGACAATCTTTTCGAGTTGCTTGCGGACCTGATCAAGCACTTTCTCGTCGCCACTGACGACAAACGTGATCCGCGAGAACTCGGGGTTTTCGGTTTCGCCGACCGCAAGGCTCTCAATATTGAAAGCGCGCGAGGCCATCATCCCCGAAACATGCGCCAGGACACCCGGCTGATTGACAACGACTGCTGAGAGAACGTGTTTCATTACAATACTCGGTTAAAATTTGCCGGAATTGTCCAAACTGATCGCACAATTTCGGCGTCGGAAAACAAGTCGGCCAGTCTACCCCTGCCAACATCGAATCACAACGATTGCCGAGCCGCTCCAACAAGTGAACCGGATTTGTCACAAGTGGTTGCGACTTGACAGGTTAGTCGACTTCGACGTGCCACTTCGATTGCGTCCGCGGCTCGTCAGGCAAAAGCGAGAACGTCCGCACGACACGCCAACCAAACCCGACGAATCGCGGAATTCTGTGAAATCCAAGTCCGATTTTTACGATCAGTAGAGAACTCGGGTGCCGAAGAATGTTTAAATCGCTCAAGATGACAAACCGCTCGGCGTTAACCCGTCGAGCTGCGTTGCTCTCAGAACAGCCCCTTTGATCGACATCCGAGCTGCGGCACTCCCAGGCCGCAGAGCACAATCGCGGACGACCGTTGTCCGCAAAACGGGTCTTTGCCGTTCAGTCTGACGTTGCTGTCCGACGGCTGGACCGATCGAAAGCGAGGGCGCGATGAGCGGAATTGGATCTGCCGGTTTCGGACCGGGCGTGAACCCGTACGCGGGCAACGTAAACAGTACCAAAGGAACGGACGCTGCCCGTGCGGATTCCTCGGACCGTTCCACCGCCGCCGACCGATCTACGTTCTCGCAAAACCTGAACGGTGCGGGCGAAACAGAACGCTCCGCCGACCGCGACGCCGACGCCTTCTTCACCGCGAACGGCAATGACGGCGATCAGGCGGAAGGCAACGACGATTCACAACAGCAGCCTGAATCGGCAGACGGCACGACCTCAACCGGTCCAACATCAGGCCCTTCAGCGATCGATCCGCCACTCGACGACCACCGCGGCAACATGATCAACTTCGACGCCTGAGCCGTCACCGCTTTGGAGTCAGAAAGTTTTGAGTCGTAGGGTGTGACCAGCGGTCCGCGAAGGATGGCCCGCCGTCTCCAGCAACTTCGCGAACCATCAGCCAATGCAGGCCGTCAGTTCGTGCTCCAAACGTGAAACGTGCTTCAAGCGGCACGGTTTGTTTCTTAAACACGTAAGACGCATCGTCAATCCGCTTTATCTCTCGGCCGTCGGGTTGATAAAGCACGAGTTCGAGATCAGCAGCGGATCCGATTTCTCTCGACTCCGCAGTGATGTTGATGGTCTGCCCTTTCGTCAGGTGGAAAGCGAAACAGTCGCGATCGCCGGGCGCGTTGACGATTCCGCTCAGCGTTCCAGGGACGGTTACAACTGTCGCAGTTTCGTCGGGATCCTCATTCGGTTCGGATTCGAGCGAGTGCTTTGTCAGCGAAGTCGACTGCAGCGGGATCCAGATGGCCACGCTGCGCGATGACGAACGAACTTCCTGAAAGAACGATCGCATGCGCTGCCGAGCGGCCACGGTCACTTCGAACGGATCGTCAGAGACTTCCGGGAGCCGCAAGGAAACGCTCGTGCCTGACACAACGGCGGACGGAATGGCAACGTTGGCGGCGGGGAAGTCGCCCATGCGCAGGACGTAGTTCCAGGCCTCGTTGCCTTCGTAACGCGACTCCCGAACTTCGACGATGAACCGTCCCGAAGTTTCGAACGTGTGTGCAAAGCGGCAGTCGTAAAACAGTCCGGGGGCGTTGTCGCGCTGCGTGACGATGCGGCCGGCTTCGTCTCGGACGGTGATGTCGAGCGTGACTTCTTCCGATCCGCCTGCCGAGACCATCGATCCGGACGAAACGCTGGTCGTCGTCGCGGCCGAGTTCGGACGCTCGCCGAAGGTCACGCTGAAGAACGGCGGCTGCGAACACTGGCCGGACGTCTACACGGTCAGCTTTATCGGAGCGGGCATCAAAGGCGGTCAGGTCTACGGATCGTCCGACAAAATGGGAGCCTACCCCGCCGACAACCCCACCCCACCCGCCGACTTCGTCGCGACGATCTATCACTTCCTGGGCATCGATCCTCACCAGGAAGCCCACGACCAGCAGAACCGCCCGTTTGCCTTGTCGAAAGGCAACCCGATTCCGTTGGAAGTCGTCGGATTTCCGAAACGACACGCTAATCCAAATGTGATTTGCCGGCCTTCCACGCCTGAGCAACTTCCCAGACACGTTCCTGCAACGCGGTGCGCAGATCTCGCGTGAATCGGATGCTCGGTTCGCTCTTCACCTTCTGGCCGACGATGTACGGCGGCATGTCAAAGTTCATTCCGACCGGCGAGTTGCCCGTCAGGACTGAGTAGAACAACCACGCGTTGACCATCGTGCCGATTTCGTTCTGGTGGATGTTGCGAGGCTTCCAGAGATAGTCGATGCGCGGCATGCCTTCCGGCGGCCGCACGGTCAACGAGTGAAATGCGACGGCAGCCGGTACGATGGTCGCTCCGGTTTCGCGTTCCATTTGTCGCATTTCTCGAACAGCTTTTCTGGTCGCTTCGGTGTACTGACTGGTCGACGCACGGTTGCCGGGATGCCGAGTTTCCCAGGTCATAAACACGACCGTCTTCATGCCGGCTTTCCGAATACCACCGTCAAACTGCTTCATGATGTTGGGCTGGCCGCTTGTGATGACGACGGCGGAAGCATCGCCAGCTTCGATAGCCGACCGAACCTCCGGTTTCATCATTTCGCGAAGAGGCTTTCCGTAATTGATCTGTTTGTCCACGCTGATTTTGACATGGTTCTTCTGCAACGCCGCCGCCAGGTAATTGTGCACGCCACCTTCGTTCGCCATGAAACTGTTACCGATAAACAGCAACTTGTCTCCCTCTTTGATTTCGTATGGGGACGTCGATCGTCCTGCAGCCGTCGGTGCAGATTTCGGCGAGGGCGAACGACCCGTTCCGCCGGTTTCATTCAATTGAAATTCACCGTAGTTGCCGTTCGCCGCCTTGTAGCTACCGGTGAGTTGCCGTCCCTGAATTTTCCCCGTCCACTGATACTTCGCGCCACGAATGGTCGACTGACCGCTCAGATCCGTACTTTGCCGACCGGCCTTTCCCTGAAATGCGGCCCGAAATTCAAACGGATCGCCCTTGAACGTTCCCGTAAAGATGGCGTTCCATTGACCAGCTCTGGACTCGCCACCGACGCACTTCAGCGGCCCGCTGGTTCCATACTTGCGATTGTTCCACTTGCCGGCCCACGTTTTCGGTTCCTGAGCAGTGGCGGAAGAACATACAACCATCAAGCAAGTAATCAGAAAAAGAAGGGCGTTTTTCATACGTCAAAGTTCCTTAAAGTCCGTCAGGGACAACTCGTCTACGGTCGCGAATCAGACTCCGCGACCGGCTCGCGCGAGAGCAACTCGACGTTCTCGAAGATTTGCGACACGAAATTCTTCGAAAAATAAAATTCTGTGGATTCACTTGCACAAGACGTTGTCCTGCCAGAATCTCCAGGCGCCACCTGCTCACGGCACCAGATCGTTTTCGACAAGAAACTGCGAAATCGCCTCAGCAGCGATCTTATGAGCCTGCTCGTTGGGGTGCTGATCTGTCGGGTGAACCCAAAGTTCAGGGCCTTCGAATTCGCGAAAGCTGTCACGAAGATCCACAACTGGAATTCCTGCTTCGTCACAGAAACTTCGGACGTGGTCGTGAATCGGCTGAAATGGGTAGTCACCGTTCAGGTTCACAAAGAACGGAAAAATGGCGACGGCAAGTTTGCAGTCATTTTGCTGGCAGAGATCTCGAATTCCCGTCAGAGCATCGCGGCAACGGTTCCATTTTTCTGGCTCACTCAGATAGCTGTCGATCGATTTCTGAAGATAGGAGTTGCCCGCCGAGTATCGCTGGACATTCCGTCGGATCAGCATCCAAAGCTCGGAATGTTCCGACATCCAATCCTGGTCAGCGTATGACGTCGTGAACTCTTCAAAGAATTCCACTTTGGGACGATCAGCGTAGATGTCCGGTTCTACATCGTTCGGTACAAATGACAGAAGCACGACATCAGGATCGTAATCCAGCCCGCGTCGATTCAGCAGTTGCTTCTCCATCGCCGTGTTGTAGCCGGGTTGCCCAGTATTGATGGTCTCAACATGTCGCCCATCCAGTTTCTCTCCAAGCAGTGATTCAAGATGAGTCAAGAAGAGATGTTCACGCTTAACTCCCTGCCCAAAAGTGTAGCTGTCTCCCAGCCCGAGAATCCGAACATCGTCGATCAGCTTTTCTGTCTGGTGTTCCGAGTCTCGCCATCCTTCTGAATTGAACGTATGAACGATTCCGTAACTTTGGTCAAAGTATCCGCGTGGATTGGTTGGGTAGGTGTATCGAATCGAGGCGTACGGCACATGCCCATGTGGTAGCAATTCGTAAGGCCCGCCGGTCCGAGGAATTATCTCTGCTTTGGATGTTGACCGAAAGCTG
>Ga0316208_1003660_pt1 | contig 10885 bp, 6 predicted proteins | sample 3monopyrite_MG_FD_204944 | JGI IMG/M metagenome (GOLD analysis project Ga0316208, IMG submission 204944) | Microbial mat bacterial communities from mineral coupon in-situ incubated in ocean water Damariscotta River, Maine, United States -... | ecosystem: Environmental > Aquatic > Marine > Coastal...
GCTGCAGTTGTTATTGTTGGTGCCATGTTTAAAATCTTGCACCTACCAGGAGCAGCATTGATGCTTGGAATTGGTTTATCCACTGAGGCAGTAATCTTCTTACTTAGTGCGTTCGAGCCACCTCATAGAGATCCAGATTGGGCGAAAGTATATCCAGAGTTAGGTGATGCCTATGATGGACCCAAAGCAACCCCTCGAGCAGTGGCTGCCCCTCAAGCAACTGGAGCATCTGCCCAAATGGATAAGATGCTTTCTGAAGCCAAAGTAGGGCCAGACCTTATTAAGAGTTTGGGTGATGGCATGAGAAATCTTGCAGATTCAACAAAGAAAATGTCTAATCTTAGTGATGCAGCGGTTGCCACTAACGAATACGCGTCCAATGTAAAGAAGGCTTCTGGGTCATTGGTGGAAATGAATAAGTCCTATTCTACTGCCATGGAAGGTATGAAAGGGATGGCAGATGCCTCAATGGATACTAAAGAGTATCATACTCAGGTACAAAATGTAACGAAGAGTCTCGGTGCACTTAATGCCGTTTACGAAATGGAATTGAAGGACGCTTCGGGTCATACAAAAGCATTGAATAAGTTCTATTCTAATGTGAGTGGTGCGCTAGAAAGCATGGCAGAAGCAGGAAAAGAAACATCTGCTTTCCAGGCTGAGCTTAATAAGCTTACTGGAAATATTGCTTCTCTTAACAGAGTGTATGGCAATATGCTGACAGCTATGAAAGGATCATCTAACTAATAACCTAATCAACTAGATTATGTCTGGAGGAAAAGAAACAGGACGTCAAAAAATGATCGGAATGATGTATTTGGTGCTAACAGCTTTGTTAGCTCTGAATGTAAGCTCCACAGTCATAGAAAAATTTATCTTCCTTAATGATAGCTTGGAACGAGCGAACGGAGAAGCGGAAGATCGAAATGTACAAATTCTTGAAGCGATGCGAGAGTCCGTAAAGGAAAAAGGAAGCAAAGCGGAGGATCTTGCAGTAATTGGAGATGCTGATGAAATTAGGGGTAAGACCGTTGAGCTTATTCGACGATTGGAGGATTATAAGGAAGAGTTTATTGACGAGACCAAAGGATACGAAGAAACTTATGCCTTTAAGACTCCTGATTCAAAAGGAAGAAAGGGAAATCGACATCATATAGTTGGTAAAACGGATTATGATGGTGTTGGTCATTATATGATGGCAGAAGAAGAGGGAGGACAAGGTCATGGAAAGGCGTTGAAAGCTATTCTCAATGATTACACCGACTACATGAAAGGAGTGATGGAAAAGAATGAGGCACCTGAAGGTGTTTTGGAGCACTTTGGAAGCTTGACCCCAGACGCTATAGACGACCCCATTTATAAGGAGGATCCAAATCAACAAGGTAAGAAGTGGTCACAGTTGGCATTTGAGTATTCGCCTACTCATGCAGGGTTAGCAACTATGAGCGAACTTCAAGCTCAAGTAATCGGGTTTGAAACTAGAGGGTTGGATTTTTTGAAAACGAGAACAGGATTGACGGAAATCGTTTTTGATGAGATAAAAGCCATGGTTAATCCAGTTTCTATGTATGTGGTTTCAGGAAGTAAGTATGAAGCAGAAATGTTTATTGCTGCATCTGCTTCTGCGGCAAAACCAGTTATGAAGTACAATGGTCAGAATGTTGCCGTTGTGAATGGAGTTGGAAATGTGTCGTTCACCGCCAAACACAGTGGCGGAGGGGAATCAGCCGAGAAAAAATCTTTTAAGGCTGAAATCACCGTGGCTACAGCCGGCGGAGATACCACTTTTGCAAGTAACATAGAATACTATGTTGTGAAACCTGCGATTGTGATTAGTTCTAACACGGCGGTTTCTTTGTACAAGAGTTGTGCAAATGAAGTGAGGGTAAGTGTTCCAGGATTGACAGGAAATTACAATCCTACTTTCGGAGGAACTGGCGCTCAGTTTATAGCAGGTTCTGGTGGAGAATTGAATATTGTTCCTGCTTCTACGGCGAACAGTGTTACATTGAAAGTGAGTAATGCGGGGCAGTTTATTGGAGATAAGAAATTTTCTGTAAATGATGTTCCTCCTCCAACAATAGTTGCAACCGTAGGAGGAAAGGAAGTAGATCCTTCTCGTCCGATACCGACGACTACTAGGGCTATTGAAGTTAAAGCAAACGCTGACCCTACTTTCGCCAAGGGGCATGCGAAAGATGCCCAGTATATAGTTTCCAAAGGAGAAGCTCAACTGATTAGTGGAGGTTTGGTAAGAAAGAAGGTGCCATTTACCAATGGAAAATTGAACCTATCCAGTATTGCAACAGGAATAAGGAAAGGAGACATTCTTGTTATTAAGATTGAAGGTGTTGTCAGAAGGAATTTCCAAAAGAAAAGTATTGCCGTTCAGAGATTTACTAAAAACGTAACGGTCATATATTAATAATTTAAATAAGGTGTTATGAAACGAATTTGTTATGTGTTTTTTGCCTGTCTGATGAGCGTCACAATGTTGACGGCTCAGGATTCAAGTGACAAGCCAGAAGTTGACGAAAAGTATAAGATGTTTTCGAAGACAATGTGGCGAAGAATGGATTTTAAGGTTAAGCAAAACAGACCGTTCAATTCTATTAATGGTGAAATGTCTAAGTTACTAATGGAAGCATTGGCCGCTGGTGATATTAAAGCCTATAAGTCTGACAGTTGTAAAGTAGTTGCATCTGGATCAGAATTGGACGAAATGCTGACAATCATTGAGGTGGTAGGTGTGGATCATGATAATGACCCCTTTACGCCAGACATCATGGATTCGGTTCAAACGACGCTTCCATACAATATATTCGAAGTAATGTATATCAAGGAGGATGTTATTTTTGATCGGAACAGATCAAGAATGTATTGGTATATTCGATCGCTTTCGATTACCGTCCCTAGTAATCCAGATTACCTTGCTAGTTTCAATATCTCTGGTGAATTGGACAAGGTTCTTAATTTTAAATATGACGAAGTTGTAAAGGCTTTTAATATGGATAAATATAAGGAGCGAGCCATTTGGTATAATGGTCAAAATATTTCTTCTCATAGAAGTATGCCTGAAGCGATGGAGCTTCGATTGTTTAGTGCCCCAATTATTAAGGTTGCCAATAATCAAGATAGAGATATTCGACAACTATACAGTGCAGAGATAGCGGCAGATCCGTTAAGAGCTATGATTATCCAACAGCAGTTGGAATATGACTTGGCTGAGTATGAAGCTGAAATGTGGTCTTATTGAATAGTATAGGTAAAAGAATTCAAAAAGGAGGATCAGTTTTGATCCTCCTTTTTGTTTAAGGAGCTGAAAACAATTTGTGCTTTTGACAGGCCGATCAATTGTGCTAACTCCGTTATAGATGCCTTTCTAATACGAGTGACGCTTTTGTATTGATTGAAGAGCTTTTCCTTTGTCTTTTCTCCGACCCCAGTAATTTCATCGAGTGCTGATGTGGTCTGTCCCTTACTACGCTTATCTCTGTGAAATGTAATTGCGAATCGGTGAGCCTCGTCTCTTACTCGTTGAAGAAGTTTTAGGGACATTGATTTCTTATTGATATGCACTGGGTAGGGATCATTTGGTAGATATATTTCCTCTAGTTTTTTCGCAATACCAATAATTGGGATAACCCCATATAAATCCAAATTTTTGAGTGCTTCACAGGCAGCACTTAATTGCCCTTTTCCCCCATCTATGACAATTAGATTTGGGAAATTCTGGTGTTCGTCTCTCAATCTTTTGTACCTGCGGGTAACAATTTCAACCATTGATCCAAAATCGTCTGGGCCAACCACAGTTTTGATGTTGAATTTTCTATAATCTCTTTTTGACGGTCTTGCATTTTTGAAACAAACCATTGAAGCCACGGGATTTGAGCCCTGGATATTTGAGTTGTCGAAACACTCAATGTGGGTCGGAACTTCCACAAGGGAAAGGTCTTCTTTTAATTGACCAAGAATTTTGTCTGATATCGATGGCGTTTGGTTAAGGCTTTCCTTTCTATAAAATCGCACATTCTTAAGTGAGAGGTCAATAAGCTTCTTTTTGTCACCAATCAATGGAAGTGTTATTTCAATTTTCTCCCAAGTTTCTACTTTCAGATTGGTAAGTACTTGAGTGTTTGAGCTACCGAATCTTTTACGTAGGCTGAACATGACCAAAGGCAGGATTTCAGCTTCTGATTCATCTAGCTTTCGTTTGACCTCAATGGTTTCGGATAGCTTTATCGAGCCGGCATCAATTTTCATGTAGTTGATGAAGGATTTATCATTTTCTGAAAGAATGGTAAATACGTCTGTGCTGGAAATATTTGGGTTGGCAACAAGAGATTTGGAACGAAAATTATCAAGAGATGCCAGCCTGTCTTTATAGATTTGGGCGTCTTCGAATCGTAACTCTTCGGTTGCTAGTTTGAGTGATTCTCTGAAACTTGTTCTAACGGGCTGAAGATGTCCCTTGAGTATGTGGCGAATATGTGCAATGTCCTCGTTGTAGTCAGTTTCGTTTTGGTGAGCCTCACAAGGGCCTTTGCAATTATGGATGTGATATTCCAGACATACTTTGAATTTGCCTGAGGTGACATTTTTTTTAGACAGATTAAAATTGCAAGTTCTTATTTTGTAAAATTTCTTCACAAGATTCAGTACGTTGTGCATGGCTCTGGCACTTGTGAATGGGCCAAAGTATTCACCCTGTCCCTTAGTTAGTTGTCTCGTCGAAAAGACGCGTGGAAACCGTTCAGTAGCTATGCAAATGTAAGGATAGCTCTTACCGTCCTTAAGCATGATGTTGTACTTGGGTTGATTTTCTTTAATCAGCGAATCTTCAAGAACGAGTGCTTCATACTCAGTGTTGACGATGACGAATTCTATTTCGCGAATTTCACGTACGAGTCTGGCGGTCTTGAGATTTTGGTGATTGACCTTGGTGAAATAGCTGGCGACACGCTTACGTAGATTCTTTGCCTTTCCAACGTAGATGATCGTTTGATCCTTATTTAGATACTTGTAGACACCTGGTGAACTGGGTACTTTTTGATAGTCATCTTTCTTGAACCGTTGAAATTGCCATGGACTCATTTCCAATCATCCATATCTGCTTCAGAAATAGTATCGAGGTTCAAAGAATCAGTCTCAGCAACACCTCGTCCTTCGTAAAGACTACAATCCAAAATGGTCTGAAGCGGCTTACTAGGGCGATCAAAGGCTCCACCCTCATAGCCCAACGTACTATCTGCATAAACTTTGAGCATGAAATTTTGCCAGATCGGCATGGCTGTTCGTGCCCCTTGCCCCATAGCCCAATTCCGAAAGTGAATACTGCGATCGTCACCTCCTGACCAGGCGCCAGCCGCAAGGTCTTTGGTGACACCCATGAACCATCCGTCTGAGGCATTTTGAGTGGTTCCCGTTTTTGCCCCGATTTCATGTTTTGACCGAAGCTCGCGGCTCAAACCAAGTGCTGTTCCTCCTGATTCCTCGGAAGTTCCTCTGAGCATGTGGAGCATCACGTAGGCCGTCTCTTCATTTATTGCCTCGGTTCTATCTGTGGGGAAGTCCTGAATGACGTTCCCATTTTTGTCTTCGATTCTCGAAATGAAAAAAGGGTCTGTGTGAACGCCTTTATTCACGAAAGTGGCATAGGCACCCACCATTTCAAAGAGAGAAACGTCACCGCCTGCACCCAAGCTGATGGATGGTACAGCTTGAATTGGACTCTTAATTCCCAATCTTTTTGCGTAGGTGAGTACCGTTTCAGGCTTGACTTTCATTCCAAAATAGGCCGTAATGGTATTTACGGATCGTGCCATAGCTTGCCGGATGGTCATGGCTTCATTTGTGGGAGCGGCACCCGCATTTCCGGGTGTCCAGGTGGGTGGGTCTTGCTCTGGTAGATCGTATGTCTGGATTACGTCAACGGCTGTTTGACAAGGGGAATATCCGTTATCGATAAGTGCTGTGTACACAAAAGGCTTGAAAGTAGAACCTGGCTGACGTTTGCCTTGCTTCACATGGTCGTACTTGAAATATTTGTGATCTATACCTCCTACCCATGCTTTGATATGACCTGTATTGGGCTCCATGGCCATGAAGCCTGCATGTAGAAATTTCTTAAAGTAAGCTAACGAATCGTACGAACTGAATACCGTATCAATGTCGCCTTGCCATGAGAAGAGTCGCATGGGTTTGGGTAGATTGAGATAGTACTCGACAGAGTCCGACTCCTTTCCATACCGATTGACAAGCGATTTATAAGCATCGGATCGTTTAATGGCCTTTTTCAGGAAGCCCTTTATTTCTTTCCATTCTTCATCAATCCACGGTTTCCTAGTCCCTACGTGATCATCGAACTTGGCTTGCAGGCTGGCCATATGTTCTTTCAGTGCGTCCTCGGCGTACTGCTGCATTTTGCTATCAATGGTCGTGTAGATTTTGAGTCCATCTTCATAGAGATCGTACCCATTTTCTTTACACCAGTTTCTGAGAAAATTCCCAACTACTTTACGGAAGTATGGTGCCTGCCCTTCGTTTTGATTTGCTACTTGGTAGTTCAGGCCAAATGGTTCAATGATCAATGAATCGTAATCTTCTCGCGAAATGAGCCCGTACTTATGAACATTGTAGAGAACCTCTGTTCGCTTGCCCATAGCTCGGTCTGGATTCAAAACTGGATTGAATGCTGTTGGGGCGTTCAATGAACCAACTAAAACTGCTGATTCTTTGTAGTCCAATTGTGAGGGAAGTTTATTGAAGAATGTTTTGGCGGCTACTTTTATTCCAAATGAATTACTTCCGTATTCGATTGTGTTCAGATACATAGCCAGAATCTCCTCTTTGGTATAGGATTTTTCGAGCTGAATGGCAATGATCCATTCTTTGACTTTGGTAATTACAAAGCCTATGGATCGAAACTTGTAAAGACTTCCTCTGTTCTCGGTGTTGGTACGATAGAGGTTTTCAGCCAGTTGCATACTCACCGTGCTGCCTCCGCCTTTGGATCCCAGTGAAGCGGTGGCTCTCAGCAATCCACGAAGGTCAATTCCAGAATGATCTTTGAAGCGAATATCTTCAGTAACTAGCAGTGTGTTGATTAATTCTGAGGACAGCTCATCATAGGTAGTGGGCGTTCTATTTTCACGAAAGTACTTTCCTAAAAGTACGCCATCAGAACTGATGAGTTCTGAGCTGAGGTCAGGATCGGGTCGTTCAAGAGCAGATAAGCTTGGCATACCTCCAAACCAGCCAAATGTATCGTTTTTGACCATAAGTACCAGTGAGGTAATTCCAACAAAGGATAGAAAAAAGCCTACCCAGAGTAATCGGATTATGCGACGTGTCCATTTTTTAGTCATGGATAGTTCTTTTCAAAAAATGTTTGATAGGTTTCAATGTCTTTGGTGCGATAGAGTATATCAAAATTGTCCTCAGTTATTATAAAAACAAAATGCTTTTCACCTTTTAAGGACGCTGAAGGGTTCATTTGAACGTTAAAGGATGTTAATAGATCACTTGCTCGATCTTTGTCTTCAATATTGTTAATCACGGCCATGGAATAATCATCACTGAGCAGCAGGTTTGCCGATTTTTTGTTCAGGCTATTTTCCTCTATGAATGATTGCACGAGCCCTGTGGCAAGCGGACTATTTGCTTCTTTGTTTGGATAGATCAAAGCCAGGTAATGCGTCTGATCGAAGTGCTTTATGTAATTGGCTTTTGAGCTACTATACAAATTGGCTTTGTAGTCATCAGACTTTTTAACGAGGGTTTGAGCGTAAGGAAGCAGCTCACTTTCTGAATAGGACTTCACGAAATTATCCAGTTCGAATTGGTATTTATGTTGCCCTTCGAGTTGGCCAATGTTGAGGATGCGCAGTAGTTCCATATTGTCACTAAATTCATTTTCGGGGTACAGATTCAGCGCACTATCTAGGAGGTGCTTTGAAGTCTCAAAATCAGCAATATCGTATAGGTCGTATGCTTCTTTATACACTTCTTGTAATTGGATTGTTGCCGCAAAACTCTCTTCGCGATAGTTCGGATTCATGATTAGTTTCGCGTATATGGATTCTGGGTGCAGGTCTACAAGCTCATCAGCGGCTAGTTGCGATTTTTTAGGATCGGCCTCTTTCTGCAAAAGGTAAAGTTGGTACAGAACCTCAGGCTCATATTCAGAACCAGGAAAGCGCTTAAGAAGACTCATAAAAGTGATGATGGCGTTTGATTCCTTCTTTAGTTTGAAATTATAGATGTTGCCTACGGCATAAAGTGCATCCATCACTTCATTCAATAATTTTTCACGTTGTTCATCAGAACTTGGAATATTTGCCAGTAGTGATTTGACCTGATCAGTGAAGGCTTCTAAAGGAGCATCTGATTTTGGGATTTGAGAGGATTTGGCCTCTGCTACCGCATTATTGGTGGGACTCAGATCAATGGGAGCCGTTTTCACGGAGCGTCTCCAATTATCCTCCAATGGTCTGTTTTTCCATTTTTGATTAAAGTTCGAAAAACCCCTGCTCACTGAGGTTGCGTTTGCGAAATACCAACCGCCGGTATTTCCAGTATTTATCAGATCGTCATCATCGTTTTGTTCGTTGTTTTTGCGTTGTTGCTGGGTTCTGGCGATTTGATCTTTTTCCTTTTTTACTGCCCGATCCAATGAATCTTTTGTCACAAACGCCATGGCAAGTGCCTTTACTGAGTCTGTAGGAAGTCTGGAAAGTGCAACCAAACTATCATTTACTCTAATGGTTGTAATGTGCGTAACAAATTCCTTCAGAACCTCCTGGCGGGTTTTAATAGCCGCGTAGTTGTCTTCATCTTTTGGCAAGGTGAGCACGGTGCTATCATAGTATATTTTAGCGAGTTCAAAATTTTTCAGAGAATCGTAATGAATCTTCGCTAAGCTCAAATAGGACAGTCCTTTTTGGCGTTTGTTGGCTATGCTTACTTTGACTGATCGTTTGAAGTTGGCAATCGCATCATCAAGATGGCCATGCTTTGCCTCGAAGAGCCCCATTTCATAGTAGATTTTGTCGTTGTACTCGAAATTCTTCCGATCGACTAATAGCTTTTTGAAATACTTTCTGACCGTCTTGATGTCTTTGCCTTCGGACAGTTGGGTGACCTGAGCCATGTTGAGTTTCGTGAAAAATGACAGCTCGTAGGATGGATTATTTTTCAGGGTTTTTTGATAATATGAAAAAGCGGAAGCTCCAAAATCTAACTGCTGATATACCTGGCCAATGATAAATTGAATTCGGGCTTTGTCTTGACTATTAGTGAAGGCTTCTTCAGCCAACACCAGATTTTTCACCATCAAGTTCATATCTCCTCGCTCTTGGTAGAGGTGGGCTTGGTTGAGATAGAAGTAATGAGTGTTCTTGGCATTTAGGTCTTCTTTTGCCAGATGGTCAGCTACCGCCACGGCATTTTTGAATTCCTTATTCACGGCAAAAGTGCGAATGAGATTTATCAGGGCTTCATGCCTAACCGCTGGGTTTTCGCTTTTTGTATTTACATACTTGAAGGCCTCTACGGCATCCGCAAATTCTAATCCGTAAAAACGAGCTTTTCCCACAAGGACGTAACTCGGGTACTCCCACTTGGAGCCAGGATGGCGTTGAATAGCAATGGAGGATTTTTGAATACAATCCTCAATTTGGTCTTTCAATGTGATTGCATTGGTCGAGTCAAAAGGGGCATAGATAGGGAGCACTTTATTGTAATTCCACTCGTACCCGTCATGCAGAGCGGTTTCTATTTCTTTGATATGTTCATTGGCAATGAAGTAGGCATTGTAATGAGCAGTCATATCATGGTAGCCCGCATTGATAGGATTATTTCGCTGAGGAGCGCATCCCAGCGTTATCAAAATCGTAAAGCAAATGAGCAGTTGGTAGGATTTCACAGATGTAGCCTTATGGCTAAGCTATTAAACGCCAGATTGATTACAAACTTGTAAAGATACCAACTATCCTTTTGAATATATTTGCCAAAAATTGAATTGAGCGCAAAAAAAACTTTCTCGAACTGGTTAACCACCAAATACCTGCTCATTGTCAGAAATGAGGAGAATTTTGCTGAAAAGCACACCTATGGTTTTAATTATGCGCGAGTCATTCTTATTGGGCTTGTCATTTTTATGATCGCTTTGTCCTTGGCCACTTTTTTGGTTCGAGGCGTGCTGCAGCAATGGCTTGATCCAAGGTACTCCGAGCGTGAATCACGGAATCAGCTGATCGAGATGCGTCTGGGCATGGATTCATTGAAGTATCAGCTGATCAGTCGCGACATCTATATTGAAAACATCAAAAAAATTCTTTCGGGGGGGCTGGATAGTGAACAAATTGATAGTTTATCTTCACCGGAGATACGTCCCGAAATTATTTTGGAAGAAAGACTCCAACCAATTGATTCTGTTTTCAGAGCGGAATTTGAAAATCTGGAACTCTCAGAAATTCCCTTCGAGAGTAGGACGTTTACAAATGAATTTAGATCCATTTATTTGTTTAGCCCGTTGGAAGGCGTGATTTCAGATAATTATAATCCGAAAGACGGTCATTTTGGAATTGACCTAGTGGCGAAAGAAAATGAGCCAGTGAAGGCCGTAGCGGACGGGATTGTCATTATTGCCTCGTGGACATTAGATGGTGGTCATGTGCTGGCTATTCAGCATCGTGCCGGATTAGTTTCTATTTACAAGCACAATTCGGAATTATTGAAAAACGTGGGTAATTTTGTGACTGGAGGGGAAATCATTGCCATTATTGGCAATTCTGGTGAGCTCACGAATGGGCCGCACCTTCATTTTGAATTGTGGCACAACAGCAACCCGGTCAATCCGGAGAAGTATGTTGGATTTTAATAA
>Ga0316208_1003661_pt1 | contig 10885 bp, 13 predicted proteins | sample 3monopyrite_MG_FD_204944 | JGI IMG/M metagenome (GOLD analysis project Ga0316208, IMG submission 204944) | Microbial mat bacterial communities from mineral coupon in-situ incubated in ocean water Damariscotta River, Maine, United States -... | ecosystem: Environmental > Aquatic > Marine >...
TTCTATTTCTATTTCTCCTTTTGAATAGAAAAATATAATTCCATTTTGTCCTTCAGAGTGTATAAGTCCACTGTTTGGTATAATTGGGTGGCCGTTTTTATGAGTAATGTTTAATCTAACAGCCTCCATTTTCCCATCTACTTTACTAATAATTTTTAGTTTACCAGTCGCTGTTCCCCAAAGCCATTTTTTTACTTTTAAGGTTTCAGGTAAACCACCAGTCACCATTATTCTTTTTATTTCTGAAGTTTCATTCTTATTGTTTTCAGCATAATAAACCCACTTACCATCATAACTAAACTTAGGAGCTAAAGGAAGACCCTTGCTTTTAGTAAGGAGTACTCTGCTTTTGGGTATTAATATATTTAATAGACGAAGTTCATAATCACTGCCATTGGGCCACGTATAAGCTAAAGTTTTATTATCGGTAGAAAGTGTAAAAGCAGCTTGCGACATAAAGTTTTCTTCAACTAAAGAGGAGGATGTATTTGTTTCAATATCTAATAATTCTATGGAATCATAAGAGAAGCCTGTTTTTTTTAAGTAAATGATTTTATTTTCTTGGACTGTTGGAATAGGCAGCCTTTCAAGACTTTTTTCTTTAGTAATGATACTAGATTCTAAAGAAGAAAGATTTATTTTCCAAAGGTCTAATGATCCATTTTTTGCAGATGAGTAATAAACAAAGTTACCAGACGAAGAAAAAATTGGGTCTAAATCTAGAGCTTCTGTATCAACTAATATGGTTTCTTTTTTAGAAACTAAATCTAGTAAAACTATTTGTGTATCTAATCCACTATCTCTAACAAAAGTAATTTGTTTGCCGTTAGGCGACCAATTGGGTCTAGAATCTATGCCAGAAGAACTAGTTATCCTTAAGGCTTCAGAAGTATCAAGATTCATTAACCATAACCATCCTTTTGCTGAAAAAACTACGCTGTTAGTTGCCGGAGATGGGGCAGGATCCATAGGTCCTGGATTTAAAACAGGAAGCTCATAGCCTTCTAGATATACATGATGACCATATCCGTCTACCTTTGGATAGCGGTTTTTCCACTGAGCAATCACTGAATGAGTGGTAAGGAGAAGAAAACTAATTATGATAAATTTTTTCATGGATATATATTTTTAAAGACTCCAAAATATAAGATAAAAATCTGTTTCTATGCTGAAACAAGTTGGATTAAAATTAACCTTATGAATTGTTAAACGAATTTAGCTATTTTTATTGACTATGTAAAAAGCATCAATTCCATTTATAACTACATCACAATTAATTCTGGACTAAGATTTTTAAAGTAAAATAGTAATTGTAAATTTGGAATGAAAAGGAATTTGAGATTCCCTCCTTCGAGGGAATGAAAAAAATAGCATTATTCATGAAACTAGTATTATCGCCTGCAAAATCACTCAATTTTGAAAGCCCGCTGCCAACAACTCAATATACCGAAGCTGGTTTTTTGTCACAATCAGAGCGTTTAAATAAACTACTTAAAAGTAAATCGGCAAAAAGTTTATCAAAACTCATGAGTATTTCTGATGCTTTGGGACAATTAAACCATCAGCGCAATCAAGATTGGCAATTACCGTTTACTCCAGAAAATGCACGACCTGCGGTTTATGCTTTTAATGGCGATGTATATCGAGGACTGGATGCTTACACCATTACTGAAGATAAATTAGATGAACTTCAAAATACCGTGCGTATTCTTTCAGGTTTATATGGTTTATTAAAACCAACTGATTTAATACAACCATATCGTTTGGAAATGGGAACAAAATTAAAAGTTGGTGTAAAAAAGAATCTTTACGAATTCTGGAAAAAAGATATTACAAAAGCTTTAAACGAAGCCCTTGAAGACGATGAGTTATTCCTAAATCTAGCCAGTAACGAGTATTTTAAAGCGGTTGATACTAAAGCCTTAAAAGTTCCTGTAATAACTGCTAATTTCAAAGAATTTAAAAACGGTAAGTATAAAATGATTTCATTTTTTGCAAAAGCAGCTCGTGGCATGATGGCACGTTATATTGTTGACACAAACGCAAAAACCATAGACGATTTAAAAGGATTTAACTACGATGGCTATGGTTTTAGTGAATCCATGAGTTCTGATTCTGAACTTGTATTTATCAGATAGTTATTTTGGTGTAGCCTTGTTGCCAACGCCAATTTTAGTTTCAATGGAACGTCTTTTTTTAACTCTAGGTCTTCTAGCGCCAAAAGTGCCTCGATTAATTTTACCTCGTTTTGTTTTTTTATCGCCTTTTCCCATAATAAATTAAGTGTTTTTCATTCCCGTGAAGACGGGAATCTCATTATCTTTAACTAAAGATTTAATATAGTGAATTTAAAGCATAAAATCAAGTTAAATCTATGTTTAAACACGAGCACCCTTACAAACCATTCATTCAAAAAAACACCACTAAACTGATTGTTGGGACATTGCCACCACCAAGGTTTTCAACTGGCGAACTTTTAGAAAAGGACGTAGATTTTTGCTATGGAAGTTATTATAACTCGCTTTGGTTATTTATAGATAAGATTCATAATTTAAACTTGCGATATGATAATTCAAATGAAGCGATTGAAGAACGAAAAACATTTCTTATTAAAAATAAAATAGGCGTTTGTGATATTGTTGACAGTGCAGAACGCGATAAAATTGATGCCTCAGACTTGGGCATGAAAAATATTAAGCTTCGAAATATCATCGGTTATTTGGATAAATACCCAAATATTGATACGCTATTATTTACTGGCGGAAATAGTAAAAACGGACCCGAATATTTCTTCAGAAGACATCTAAAAGATTACAATTTGAAAATGGAGTTGGTAAATAATGAAGTGCCACGAATACACGAATTTAAACTGCCTGTTAGGTTGAGCACTTCGACTGCGATTAGCACAAGCTCCATCCAAACCCCGATAAGAACTATTAAAACCGTTTCATTAACCTCTGGTTCTGGAGCAGCAAATATTTCAATAAGTAGAATACCGCTCTACAAACAACTAAAAGCTAAAAACCCTAAGTTCAATACGTTTGACTATAGAGTGATGCAGTATCGGGAGTTTTTTTGATAGATTAATTGAAAATTAGACAAAAAATTAGATGTACCTTTGCGCCTTTAATAATTAGAAGGAGATTGAATTCATAACGGTTTATAATCTCAAATGTCCATTATGGACCTTCATAAATACAATATATGTCATTTCAATCTTTAGGCTTATCCGAAGCCTTGCTAAAAGCAGTTAGCAAAAAAGGATACACAATCCCAAGTCCTATTCAACAAAAAGCAATTCCACCAGTTTTAGAAGGCAGAGATGTTTTAGCTTCGGCGCAAACAGGAACAGGAAAAACAGCAGGTTTTACATTACCGCTTTTACACATACTTTCTGAAAATCCGAAAGAAAAATTCAGACCTGTTCGTGCTTTAATTTTAACACCAACAAGAGAATTGGCAGCGCAAGTTTATGCCAATGTTAGAGAATATAGCGAGTTTTTAAATTTGCGAAGTGCCGTTATATTTGGAGGTGTCAACCAAAAACCGCAAGTAGCCGCTATTCGTCAAGGTGTTGATATTTTAGTAGCTACACCAGGACGTTTGTTAGATTTACAAAATCAAGGATTATTATCGCTTAAACGGGTTGAAATTTTTGTTTTAGATGAAGCCGATAGAATGCTTGATATGGGTTTTTTAAGAGATATTGAACGTATTATAAAATCCATGCCAGAGAAACGTCAGAATTTGATGTTTTCTGCTACGTTTTCAAAAGATATTAAAAAGTTAGCACATGGTATTTTAAATAAGCCTGTGTATGTTGAAGCAACTCCAGAGAACACAACTGTTGAAGCCATAACGCAGAAGGTATACAGAGTAGCCAAAGGCCTAAAAACGGGTTTGATTATTAAGTTAATTTCTGATGGTCATTGGAAACAAGTTTTGGTGTTTGGTAGAACTAAACACGGCGCTAACAAGCTGTGTGAAAAAATGATTAAAGCAGGAATATCTGCAGCGGCCATTCACGGTAATAAAAGTCAAGGTGCAAGAACAAAAGCATTAGCTGGTTTTAAAAGTGGGCGTGTTCGTGTTTTAGTAGCAACAGATATTGCTGCTCGTGGATTAGATATTCCATTATTGCCACATGTTATTAATTTTGAGTTACCTAATATTCCTGAAGATTATGTGCATAGAATTGGAAGAACAGGTAGAGCAGGAGCTAGTGGTGAAGCCTTATCTTTAGTTAGTGCTGATGAAACTTCTTTTTTAAGAGATATTGAAAAGTTGATTGAAATGAAGCTTCCCGTACAAATTATAGAAGGTTTTGAACCAGATCCAAATGCCTCAACTGCACCAATAAAACAGGGACAAGGGAGACAAAATCGAAACTCTAGAAATTCTGGTAACTCTAGGAATTCAAGTAGAAATTCAAAAGGGAAAAGTAACTCTAGACGACCTAATCGCAATAGCGATAGACGTAATTAGAAGCCAGAATTCATGCAAAAGATTCTTAAAGATAAAATTATTGAAGTGTGCGATAAAAAAATCGCTGCCAAAGGTGAAAATGTTGGTGTTTCTTTTTATGCGTTTTTTAAGAATAAAAATGATAATCCAGAATTACTCATGGAAGCCGCCACTTGGTGGATTGAAACCCATAAGCTAGATCATTTTGAGAAGGCTGTAAAAATTAAACGTTTAATAGAATAAGTTATTTTTGTCTCCTCGAGCGCAGTCGAGAGGTTTAGATAGTAAATTATTAATGAAGGTCTCGACTGCGCTCGACCAGACACAATATGGAATCGCAACCCAATAACCCGTTACACGGCATAAAGCTAGAACAAATCATCAACGATTTGGTAGCACATTATGGTTGGGAATATATGGGTTACAATATAAAAATTAAATGCTTCACAGATAAGCCTTCGGTAAAATCGAGTTTGAAATTTTTACGCAGAATGCCTTGGGCAAGAACTAAAGTGGAGAATATGTATTTAAAAATGTTGAAAAACAAACAATAATTTTGTTGGAGGTTGCTTCTAAATTATGCTTCTGTCCAAACCTGTCTTACTGTTTCTAAATCTTTTTTCATAGCATTAAAAACTACTTTTTTATCTACAGAAATAGTTTTATGTCCTTTCTCTGCGCCTCCTAAATCATACTCTAGATGTAAACTTACTGGAACATTAATTTTGTATGCTTTCAATATTGAGAAGTATTTTTTAAAGTCTACCATACCGGATCCTACAGGTACATTAATAGGTTTCCAAGTCCCATTAACTAGTCCCCATTTATAATCTTTAAGCACAATAGAGTTTATGGATGGTCTTATAAGCTTTAATCCATTTTCCCATGATAATCCACCTTCAACCATGGCATGTCTTATGTCATATTGAGCACCAAAATAATCGGGGTTGGCATATTTCAAAAGTTTTTTAACTTCCCAAATAGAAGCACCAATAGAACGTCCTGCATGATTCTGATAAGCACCAATTATCCCCAGTTTGCTGTTAAGTAGGCTTAAATCTTTGATTTTTTGTTGATAATATTCTAAATCCTCATCCATCGATCTGTTTTCAGAATACTTAAACCAATTTGCTCTATAATATTTAATGCCTTGTTCAGCAGCAGTTTTTAGCACATTTATGTCTGTTTTATTATTTGCATCATCAATAGCTGTAGACATCATAGTACATGTTGAACCACCTTTTTTAATAGCTTCAATGGCTCTTGGTAAATCCTGAGTAACAGATTCAGGTAAAACATGCCCTTTTGGACGAACCGTTAAATCTAAACCTTGAAAGCCTAACTCCGCAGCCTTTTCACCTGCCTGCTCATAGTTTAAAAACTGTAGATGTTTAGAGAATAAATGAACTGATAAAGATTCGTTGTTATTTTGAGTATTAAATAAATTTTGAGGAATATTTATAAGTGGAATAGCTCCTATGCCTAAAGCGGATTTTTTTGTAAACTCTCTTCTAGTTATCGAACCCATATTCTCTTTTTTAATGTGAAGTACTAATCATTTTCCGGAATTGTAAATGAATAACGTTCTTAGAGAATTAAAGATAAGAACTTTTTTATAAGGCGGATTAATTTATTGAAATTTCTATTGCCCAGGCTGTAAATCTGAGTGGATTTAACCAGGTTTAATTTATTCTAAAGCAACCTTAAATAAGCTGTCTTAACCCATCATAAACAACAATACTTACAGCATTGGCTAAATTTAAACTTCTAACATGTTCACTATATAAAGGTATTTTAAAAAGTTTGTCAGTGTGTTTTTCAATAATAGTTTTAGGTAAGCCCACGGACTCTTTTCCAAAGATTAAAAACATATCATTTTCAAAAGGAATATCCCAATGATTTTTTGTGCCATGGCTAGATAGAAGTGCCATATTTTTATCCTTATTGATGCTGAAAAACTCACTTATATTCTCGTAGTAAGTAACAGATAGATGCTGCCAATAATCTAAACCTGCTCGTTTTAATCTCGTATCATTAATTTCAAACCCAAAAGGTTTCACAAGATGGAGATGAGAACCTGAGGCAAGAGCTAATCGACCTATATTACCTGTGTTATTAGGTATTTCGGGTTCTATTAAAACAATATTAAGGCTCATTTTTTTGTCGTAAATTTTACAATTATTAACCGTATCAAAAGCAAGAAAGGGACACCATGCATAAGCGTATCAAACCAATCCATAAGTTGCATATTGTTAGCGCCACCAGCAATCCATTTTAGTTTACCCCAAATATGAGGTTCTGGAAAAAAAGGTGCTAAGCCTAAAGTGAGGCAAAGTAAAATAACAAGTTTCCAATCGTTAAGTAATTTCATCTGATTAATTAAGAATTGAATTTATAAATTCATCAATACTATGAATACCCTTATTGGTTACATGCTTTACAAAAGCACTCCCGATAATAGCGCCTTTTGCATACTGTGTTGCTTGTGTGAAGGTTTCATTATTACTGATTCCAAAACCAATAATTTGTGGATTGTTTAAGTTCATTTTACCAATACGTTCAAAATAACTAGTTTGTTCATCACCAAATCCTGATTGGGCTCCCGTGGTACTTGCGCTACTTACCATATAAATGAATCCGTTTGAAATAGAATCAATATACCTAATGCGTTCATCACTTGTTTGTGGTGTAATTAAGAACACATTGATAAGTCCATACTTTTCAAAAATAGCTTGATACTCTTCATGATATACATCAACAGGCAAATCGGGTATAATTAAACCATCAATACCTGTTTCTTTACATTTTTTGCAAAAGGCTTCCACACCATATTGAAGCATCGGGTTAAAATACCCCATAATAATTAATGGGATATTAACGGTTTTTCGGATGTCTTTTAATTGAATAAAAAGGACTTCTGATGTCATGCCATTTTTTAAAGCTTTTGTTGAGCTATCTTGAATGGTTGGTCCATCGGCTAGTGGGTCGCTAAACGGTAATCCTATTTCAATCATGTCGACTCCGTTTTTTTCTAAGTTTTGGATGATTGAAGCCGTATCATTAATATTAGGATAGCCTGCCGTAAAATATATAGACAATAATTTTTTGTCTTCTTGGAGTTTTTGATTTATTCTGTTCATTGTAAATGAATAGTTTTTCATTCCCTCGAAGGAGGGAATCTTTTAATGTTTATTTTAGATATACTCTGAAAGATCTTTCCAATCCGGATTCAATCCATTAATTAAATTAATCTTCCATTCTCGATTCCACTTTTTTATTTGACGCTCTCTTTTGATAGAATTATTAACATATTTTGTTGTTTCAAAATATACAAGCTTGTCAACATTGTATTTTCCAGTAAAAGATTTTAGACTATTAGTTTTATGTTGTTTTAATCTTTCTTTTAATTGTTTTGAACGACCCACATAAAGAACGTTATGACTTTTATTTGTTAATATGTACACATAATGAACATCCATATTTTAATCATGAGATTTCCGCCTTCGCGGAAATGCAAAAATTATATATTAAAATAATCAATGTAATTCTCTAAATCCTTATCGCCACGACCAGACAAACTCATAACCACAACATCATTGGGTTTAAATTTTTTATGTTTAAAAATAGCTAAGGCGTGAGATGTTTCGATAGCCGGAATGATTCCTTCTAATTTTGAAAGTTCTAAGCCAGCATCCATAGCATCGCTATCGGTAATAGACATAAACTCTGCTCTACCTGTTTTCGATAAATGCGCGTGCATAGGGCCAACACCTGGATAATCCAAACCTGCTGAAATGGAGTAAGGTTCAGTTATTTGTCCATCTTGGGTTTGCATTAAAAGGGTTTTACAACCGTGAATAATACCTTCTTTTCCTAAAACAGAGGTTGCGGCGCTTTCACCAGAATCTATTCCCAAACCAGCGGCTTCTACGGCAATAATACCCACTTCAGGTTCGTGCAAATAATGATAATACGTTCCGGCAGCGTTACTACCACCACCAATACATGCTACAACATAATCTGGGTTTTCTTTACCTGTTTGTTCTTTTAATTGCCATTTAATTTCTTCTGAAATGACTGATTGAAATCGCGTAACCATATCTGGATAAGGGTGCGGGCCAATGGCTGAACCAATAATATAGTGCGTGTTTACAGGATTATTAATCCAATCTCTAATCGCTTCATTCGTGGCGTCTTTTAACGTTCGACTTCCTGATAAGGCAGGTACAACTGTAGCACCTAGCATTTTCATTCTGGCAACGTTTGGAGCTTGTCGAGCAATGTCAATTTCTCCCATGTAAACAATACATTCCAGTCCCATTAAAGCACAAACGGTTGCTGTAGCAACACCATGTTGACCAGCACCAGTTTCAGCAATAATTCTTGTTTTGCCTAAACGTTGCGCCATTAAAATTTGACCAATGGTATTATTGATTTTATGAGCGCCAGTATGGTTTAAATCTTCACGCTTTAAATAAATTTTGGTGTAATATTTTTCTGAAAGACGCTTAGCAAAATATAGGGGAGAAGGGCGCCCTACATAATCTTTAAGTAGTTGATTGAACTCCTTTTGAAAATCGGGTTCAGCCATTATTTTTAAATAATTTTGGCGTAACTCTTCAACATTTGGGTACAGCATTTCTGGAATGAATGCGCCTCCAAATTCGCCGTAATACCCTTTTTTGTTTACGTTATAATTCATGATTTTAGAAATCAGGTTGTTTTTAAATTTTTTTAAGTCTGCAATATTTTTTAATCCAGGTTCTATTTCAAATTTGCTATTCACATCTAAAGCATAGCAGTACTTTGAAGCTTCGCTTTGTTGAAACTTTTTAATGTCGTCCATTTGGCTCAATCCAATTCCTCCGCTTAAAAAGAATGGGGTAGTGGATGGGTAGTTGTTTAATATAGTCCAATCAAATGTGTACCCATTTCCTCCGGGGAGTTTTCCTTTGGTATCAAAAAGGAAATAATCAACAATGCCTTCATAAGGTTTTAAAACATTGAAATCGAATTCATCTTTTATTGAGAATACTTTTATGATTTCCAGTTTTTTGTCATTGCGAGACTTTTTTTCTAAGTCGTGGCAATCTGCTTCTATTAAAGAGATTACTTCGTCGCTTTTCTCCTTGTAATGACGTTTTAATTTTAAGCAATAATCAGAAGATTCTTTTCCGTGTAATTGAACGGCTTGTAAATCGTGTTTGCTAATTTTTTCGAGAACATAATCTAAATCGGCATCTACAAAAACTCCTGTTTTTTTTATGCTATTTGATATTTCTGGTATTTGATGTGAATCAAAGTCTCTTGCGGATTTTTCATAAAATATAAAACCGAGATAATCAGGTTGCAATCCAGCAACTTGTTTGATGTTATCCTGATATTTCATACCACAAACCTTTAGTTTCATGTGTTCGTTTTTATTATTTTTTATTTGTCACATGTGACATTCATATAATAGTTATTGATTCATATAAAAGTTTAGTTATGAATGTTTCATCCTTCTAAAGTTTTAATAAATTCTGATGCACTCGCTCCTGGATTATCAGTTTTCATAAAGTTTTCTCCTATTAAAAAACCTTGATAACCATAAGGTTGTAGTTCTTTGATCACTTCTATATTACTAATACCGCTTTCCGATACTTTCACAAAATCATTTGGAATAAGATTACTTAAACTTTTGCTAGTGTCTAAACTAACATCAAACGTTTTTAAATTTCTATTGTTTACTCCAAGCATGTCTAAACTTGGCATAATAGATTTATGCAATTCTTCTTCGTTATGAACCTCTAACAGCACATCTAAATTCAGGCTTTTAGCAAATTCTGAAAACTGCTTGATTTCATTTCTAGTAAGAATTGCTGCAATTAAAAGAATAACATCGGCACCATAAGCTTTTGCTTCTAATAATTGGTATTCATCTATTATGAATTCCTTTCTTAACAAAGGAATGTTACAACTTGCTCTTGCTGTTAATAAATCGTCAAGAGAACCTCCAAAATATTTGCCATCGGTTAAAACGGACATCCCGCAAACACCTGCTGATTCATAACCTTTTGCTACATCTTGAACATTTAGCGTATTATTAATTACAGATTTAGATGGTGATCTGCGTTTGTGTTCTGCTATTATTCCAGATTTGCTATTGCGTAAATTGGTTACAAGTGAAATTGTTTGTCTTTCAAATAAAACGGATTGTTCTAATTGAGAAACTGGAATTAGGTTTTTTCTAAGCTCAACTTCCTTGCGTTTATCTAATGTTATTTTATCTAGTATATTCATTATTTACTTAACTCAATCAATTTGTCTAAACTTGCTTTTGCATTTCCAGAGAATAACGATTCTTTTGCCATTTCAAATCCCTCTTGATGTGAAATTTGTTTTGTGGTTGCTATTGCTAATCCTGCATTGGCGCAAACTA
>Ga0316208_1003662_pt1 | contig 10884 bp, 7 predicted proteins | sample 3monopyrite_MG_FD_204944 | JGI IMG/M metagenome (GOLD analysis project Ga0316208, IMG submission 204944) | Microbial mat bacterial communities from mineral coupon in-situ incubated in ocean water Damariscotta River, Maine, United States -... | ecosystem: Environmental > Aquatic > Marine > Coastal...
CCAGGAGAGTCTGCGCAGAACGGCACTGCGAATAACTCGAACGCACCTCACCCCGGGCATTCCGACTCCTTCGTCACTTCACCGAATCAGGCCAATCATTGTTCGCGATGAGCGAGAACAGAGTACGGCCGCTGAGGGAACTGGTCCCTGAGAGAGTCCGTACAATCGCTATCATCGGCACACGCGACTACGTGCCATCAGGCGAATATTTGACGCGACCTCGGACCGGCATCCGAGAAACCATAAGCCGTTAGGGCAGAAAGTGTTCCGTTTAAGAGCTAACGCCGCCTTGAAGACCGATCACAACGTGATCGCAGCCCCGCCCACGCGGTCCAGATTACTCAACTCGCCGCGGCGGCTGACGACTGGGAGCGGCAGGGCGACCGACGTCGGGAGCAGAGTTTCCGACCGGTGCCGTTGCCGCAGGCGGTCCGGCTGGCGATGCACCGGTTGGCGCTGGAGCTTCGGGAGCGGACGCACCAAACATCGACGAGAAGACGAGGTACCCGACGATAAGAACAGCAACGCCCCCGCCCACCAGTGCGATCATCTGCTTGCGACTTTCCACGTCGCTGCGGTGACGGACGTTTCGAGCCAGCATGACTTCACGTCGGGACGGGATGGCACTCGAAGTATCCGAAGACTCCGCGATCGTGTCGGTGGAGGCAGCAGATTTTTTCGGAACCGACGTCGAACTTTTCGAGCCGGACTTGCGAGGCTTCTTTCTTGTCGACTTTGACTTCGCTGGAGCAACCGCCACTTCGCCAGAAGACTTCGCTTTTCTTACGGGCAGAACCGTGGTCTCGGGCATTTCAAGATCTGCGACAACGTCATAGGTGTCACTGCCCTTTGCTCGTCTGGATCTTGATGAAGTCTTCGGAGCCCGGCCACGGATCTCCTCGTCCGCCGCCGTGTCCTCTTCGGCCAGACCAGCGAGGATGTCCAGACTGAGCAGCTTCTCGCCGCCGTCCGCCGCTGCTTTTCCCGAATCAGCGGTCTCGGAAAATCCGTGTTCAAGATCGTGGATCAACTCTGTGGGTGTCTGATACCGCTTCGCCGGTTTCTTTTCGAGCATCTTGTGCATGATCTGCACGACCGATTCCGGGATGTTCGGTCTAATGTCTCGAGGATCCGGTGGAGCCGTCGTCGCGTGAGCGGTGATCTTGTTCAGCAGGTCGCCGTCAGGAAACACCGGCTTCCCAACAAGCATCTGATACCAGGTCGCCGCCAGAGCGTACATGTCACTGCGACAGTCCGCCGACTTGCTGTCGCGGGCCTGCTCGGGAGACATGTAATCGACCGTGCCGACGGTCGTGCCGGCTCGAGTGATCCCGGCTTCTTCCGTTTCCGCGATGGAACGAGCCAGTCCCATGTCTGCAAGTTTGACGTTGCCGTCTCGATCGATCAGCAGGTTGGCTGGTTTGATGTCGCGATGAACGATCGTCTGTTCGTGAGCATGTTCGAGCGCCCGGGCGACTTGCTTAATGATGTCGAGCGACCGTTTGACCGACAGCCCACCTTTTCGCATCACAAGGTCCTGAACGTCGATCCCGTCAACAAACTCCATCGCGATGTAGAGGAATCCGTCAAGTTCGCCACTGTCGTAAACGCAAACGATGTTCTTGTGGCGGAGCTGGGCGGCGGCCTGTGCTTCGGCCTCGAACCGCTTGACCAGGATCTCGTTCTTAGCTTTCTCGCGAGGCAGGATCTTGAGAGCGACAGTCCGCTTCAGGTTGGAATCGACCGCGCGGTAGACAGCACCCATTCCGCCTTCGCCGATTTTCTTCTCAATGACGTAACGACCGAACGTCCGCAGGTCCGCGTGAGCGTTCCCGGACGATTCTTCACCTGAGGATTGATTCTTCTCCTCGGAAGTCATTTTCAAACTCGTACGACGGCTAGCGACTGCCAAGGCCATGACTAATACTCCGCGACGATGGAACGCCCCAACTTCAAAGTAGTTCAGGCGTTGGACGCTTCGCGAAGCGATTCAGTTCCCTTTGCTCAATTCCGGATTCGGGAACGAACCAGCAATAATAACGGTCGCGACCGTCCAACGTCAAAACGCTACGAGTTTTGTTCAGCGACTCCCAGATCGAAGCGATTTCGACACCGAATATCCGATTCAGTCGGAACTGACAGGTCCGCTCAGTCGCCGTTCACCAGCCCACGAGAATCCAATCCGCCAGCTCAGGAGTGACTGAATTCAGCATTCGAGCAGCGATTCGTCGTCGATCCGGCTTGCCAATCCGGCCGCAAGAATTCGAGACTGCGACACCTTCGACGACTTTGATCCGACCAAAATACTCGAAAGACCGTCGCCGTTGATCTTTGCTCGAACGACCGAGGCAACGGGAATCAGTCAGAGACACGGGAACCGTTCACCGTTTGATGTTGATGCAAAAAACCGGGCGAGGAGATTAAGGGAAGGCTGCCGGCGTTCCACCCCTCGCCCGGTCCCGCATCAAAGCGACGCTCTGCTGGACGATCGAATGTCACTCTCATTGAGAGTCACCACTTCTGATTTCGCATAGCGGTCGCTGTTTTCATTGAACTGTTTCTACCTTGTTATACCGCAGGGCTGTTTCACTCTTTGAAAAGTTCGGGACGAATTTCGTTAGCGGATTCAAACTCACAAAACCTAACGCGCGCCGCTGTGTTGCGAGCCGAGTTCAACGACCGACTTGCTTGCCGGATCAAAACGCTGCCAAGTTCGAAGCCAGTCGCCGCCGCTTGTTGAGATTCCTCGAATTCAATTTCTCGCTGTGAAACTTCCTGCCAGACTTCAGTCGCTTGAGCGATCCATTTCACGCACCACGTTTTCTGAAGATTTATTCGACGTCTCAGAATCAGACTCCCTGGAAGATTCCGGCCAGAATCCGATTGAAATCTGGCTGGTTCCAGTGAATCGTTCTCCTGCCGTTTAACGACCCCTTCCAATCGACGTTTTGTCTGCGAATATTGCGGCTCGTCGCAGAATCATGGATTCGACATCCACACGTTTCCGTCGATCAGCTTCCTTCACGATTCGCCGTCGAGCTCTTTTTCTTTATCTCTGATGAGTTTACGAAGTTCATCGAGCTCCTCTCGCGAAACCGGCCGACCGTCTAATAAGTGACAGACAACGTCGGTGACGCTTCCCGAGAACAGTCTGGCAGCGAGATCCGAAATCATCGTCCGCTTGACCTGTCCCGGTCCGATTGACGGTCGATAGATGTTGACCCGGCCGTCGGATCGGTGATCCACCTGCCCGTTATTTTCCATCTTCGTGAGCATCGTCCCGACAGTCGTGTAGGCCAACTGGCGATTGGGTAGCAAAGCCTCGCGCACCTCGGCTACGGTAGCCTCTTCGCGGTCCCACAGGACCTGCATGATGGCCATCTGAAGCTCGGCGAGATGCTGTTTCTTGCCCACGTTCAACCTGTGTTGCCGCTGGTGACAAATGCTCGGGTATGATTTCGCGATTTACGTTTCAGCTTGCTTCTTTTCAGCTTGCTTCTACTGAGGTCTGCTCGGGATTCTCGATCGCAAAAGCCCCGCCTCCTACCTCAGTGGGAGACGCATCCTACCCGAGTAGGAGCATTCGTCAAGAGCATCAACAGGTCTCAGCCGAACGCTCGGAAAATCTCCTCTTGGCCGAAATCCGGACATCGACCTATATTCCGAGGTTTCATTGCTGGCGCTGTTCAGGAAGAACATCTCGCTGGCCACGGCAGTTCAATCTTCTGCCAGAATTTAAGGCACACACGCAGGGAGGCGAGTGCATGGATAGCGTTCTCATTATTGGCGTCGAAGGTGCTGTCGGCGCCGGACTGGCACTGACTCTTCAACAAAGCCACAGCGTCGTCGGACTCGCAAATCGAGCGGGCATCAACATCGACGGTTGCCGAACTGTTCACGCCACAAGCCACAACGCCGCCAGCGTCCGACAGCACATTCAGTCGGAACGTCCCGACTGGATCATCTTCTGCGGCGCTGCTTCCAGGTCATCCTGGGATTCCGACACGGTACGTAGCGAAGCCATCAGCGATAAACATGCCATCGAATGGGCCAAAGCGGCGGCCGATGGCAACATCGAATTCTGCATGATCTCGTCGGACGCGGTGTTCACAGGCCCGTGGATGCTGCACGAGGAAGACGACGAACACTTCTGTGCGACGCCCCAGGCAGAACGTCTTCGTCAGATTGAGACAGCAGTGCTCGAAGGGAACGACGACGCACTCATCGTTCGGACAAATGCCTTCGGCTGGAGCCCTGATGCCGAGTCGCCGGAGTTCGTCGAAACGATCATGGAAAGTCTCGACGGTGGCGTGCCGATCGACATCGACTTCCTGCGTTACTCGTCACCGATCCTGGTCACCGACCTCGGCATGCTGCTGCTGAAGGCTCGCGCTGAGCAACTTCGAGGTGTACTCCACATTGCCAGCTCGGAACGAATCAATCCGTTTCAGTTTGCGGAACGAATCGCAGAACTCGCAGACCTCAACCGTCCCGAGTTTCCTGAGCAGACGATTCTCGAAAGCCCGATCACAGGTTTCGGCAAAGGCGAGACAACACTCGACTGCAGCCTGGCCGCAGAACTGCTCGGCGTTCGGATGCCGCTCATCGATGACGGCATCGGTCAGTTCATCAGACAGGTTGACGACGGCCAGCTGGACAAACTGAGAAACGGCAACGCTCAAGTCAGCCGCGCCGCATAGCGGACAACTGACGTCACAAAGCGATCAACGAGAAACAGGTTCGAGGCCACAGTGGCTTCGAACCTGTTTTCGTTTGGGAATCACTGAAGAATTCGCTATTTCGAACCGCCGAAAATGCTGAACAGGCTCTTACGGCCAGCTTTGCTGTCTTCAACGACCGGCTCAGCATTTCCGCCATTGGCGTCCAGAGCGTTGGCCAGACGCTCGATCTCGCGAGTCAGCTTTGCCTTTGGTGCGTAAGTCAGTAATGGCACGCCGTTGTTGCGAGACTCGACCATCGTTGCGTAGTCATTGGGCACCTGCCAGAAGACATCTCTGCCGATTGTTTCCAACGCCTTGTTCAGGCTGATTTGAGTGTCCTGCAGACCAAGTCGGTTAACAACAACCTTAACTTTGTCGGCCAGAGCATCGTGCTGATCGTAGAACTGCAGCAGCCGGACAACGTTTCTCAGACAAGGCAGGTCGAGCTGTGTTGTCAGCAGAATCGAATCCGAAGCCTCCATCGCGGCAATGTCGAGCGGCGTGTAACTCTTGCTGATGTCGATCACCAGGTGAGTGAATGTGGCTCGAAGCAGCGCGATGACTCGACGCAGTTCGTCAGGCGAGAACGACGGGCTCAGATCCATGTGGACAGGCCGCGGCAGCAGAAACGCTCCGCAGTCGTGCTTGGTCAAAGACCGTTTCAGCAGTGCGTAATCGAGACGACCGATGTTCTCGGCAACGTCCTGAATCGTGTAATCCGGAATAATGTCCAGCCAGACGTCGGCGTCACCCAGTGCCAGATCGAGGTCGATGATGGCGACGTTGTTCTGTTGATTCTGAGCAAGCACACAAGCGAGGTTAATCGCCAATGATGTGCAGCCGACTCCGCCGCTTACTCCAGAAACGGTGACGACCTGACTTGCCTTGTTTGGAGCGTCACCGGGACGTCCTCCCGACGAAAGTTGGATTCGATCCAGTGCCGCCAGGAAATCTTCCAGGCTCAACGGGTAGCTCAGAAATTCTTTCGCTCCGTTTCGCATCGCCTTCAGAATCAGACTGCCTTCCTGGGAGCTGCTGACGACAAGCGTGTTGCACGCTGGCAATTCCTGCGAAACACGACCGATCAACTCCAGTCCCTTGTCTGGATCAGCGTCCAGCGATACCAGCGCGATGTCCGGCTGAGTCTGCATCGCCACGTCGGCGAAGTATTCGTAGTTGGAACATTCAGCTTCGAGCCAGACGGAATCGATTCCCAACAGAAGATTCTTCAGCGTGGCGCGGCTGGAATCCGTCGGATCGACGATGGCAATTCGGATGACGTTTTTCATCTTCGCAGATTCACTCAAAAAGTGATCAGACATCGCGGCAGTCAGAAAACGCTTCTGCTGAATTCGCTCTGCACTGAAGTACGGCCGTTGCTAACAATCCAATGAAGCCACTAAGTGTCGCACCGCATTTCGATACCGCTACGGTTCGATCAATCCGGGAAGTCGTGTCGTTCCTGTTCTCGACGAAGTACCGGAGCGGCGTGCTCCAGGTGTTCCTTGTGTTGCTACCGAAGGTCGCACAAATCCAACTGGTCGAGCCCCACCTGCAGCTCCGGCAGCCGGGATTCGTGATGCCGTCTGGTTGCCTGATAATGGTCTGATCAATCCATCGCGTTTCGCGTTCTCGCTTCGAGCACTCATCAACTCTTTAAGGCTTCGCTGCGAGTCCACCTGTGAGAGTGGGACCGTTTGCTCGTGAATCGGAATTGGAAACGGCTTGCTGACAGCTCCTGGACCGCCCAGGGCTGATTGGCAACCTGAAGCACAGGCACCGTACTGGCCACAGCCGAAGCAGGCGTCACCGTAGTTCGGAACTTCGATGAACCCATCAAGGTACAGCTCACGATCCGTTGGGAACGTCGTAAATGTACCTGGTCCGCCAGCGGGAACCTGGTTGGCAGCCATCGGTGCAACCAGTTCCGGCGTGATCAGTATGACAAGTTCGGTTTCGACTTGGTCGTATTTCACTTTGCGAAACAAAGCACCCGCCCATGGGAGTTCACCCAAAAATGGAATCTTGGCGGTCTCAGCGGTTTCCCGAGACGAAAGCAGACCGGCCAGCATCAGTGTCTGGCCGAAACCAAGCTCAGCCTGTGTATTGATTTTTCGAGTTGTCAAGGCGGGGATTGTGGTCCCATTGAGCGAGGTGGCGTTTGCAAAGTCTCGTTCCTCAACGGTCGGCATGATTTCAAGTCGCACCATACCATTGCCGAGAATTATTGGCACAGCTTCCAATTGCACACCAAACTTGCGCCATTCAACCGTATTCGTCCCAAAAGCTTGCTGGATGAGGATTGGAAATTCTCCACCAGAAAGTAGCGTTGCCGGACGACCGTTCATCGCAAGCAGTGACGGCTCAGACAGTACCTTCAGAAGCTTTTCTTCCTTCAGTGCATCGATGAATCCAAAAAAAGTATCTCCGCCACTCACCATCCCAAACGCCGTGGTCGCCGCATTCTCGATCCCCATATCAGTGATGGAGAAAAGTTGTGCCGGACTATTTTGAAGGAAGCCGCCGTCAGCGCCGTTTGAAATAAAGTCGATGCCCAGCCGACGCAGTTTCGACCGCTGCACTTCCATGATCTTGACTTTGAGCATCACCTGCTGAACACCGCCCACCCGCATCTGATTCAGAACTCGCGGGTAGAACTGCTCGGCAATTTCCATGATCTGGGTGATGTGCTCAGGCCGGCTGACCCATCCGGTCAGAGCGACCGAATCCTGAACCCGGTAAGCCTCAACGGCTGAGTCGGGAAACCGATTGTCCAGCACGGCCTGCAGATGCCGGGCGTCGCCTTTGATAAAGACGTTGACGACGTACGGGTTGTCGTCCTCATCACTCAGAACGAGATTCGTGACTCCTTGAGTCAACGCCTGAATTCGCACGCGGTACGGTGTCAGCGCTTTGACATCGAGCACGTCCGGATCGAAACCGTCGACTCGTGTGATCTTTCGGTCCAGCTCCAGCACCTTCGAAAGCCGTTCGACAATCTCAACTTCGCTGCGGCTGCCAGTCACCTTGAAGACCGGATCGAGCGCCGCCGCTCGCGCAAGCTCTCGCGCCGAAGGTGGAGCCGTTGGCGCAGACGCTGCAGCCGGCGGGTTGGGAGACGAAACAGGCGGCCCGTTCTGAGCGCAGACGGGCGACAAGCAGGCTCCTGCAACGCTGGCGCAAGTTGCCAGTGTCAGAAGTCGTCGCCGAATTGTGAAATTAGACGGCATCCGTGCACCTCACTGAGTCTGCATCCATTGCAGACATCGGCTGATTTTATCTGACAACGATGATCGCTCTGTTTGAGCAACCGTCGCAGCAGACCGAACGAAGACAACACGACCGATCGGGTCGAGTTGTCTTTGTCCGCTGATCGTTCTCCCGGATGTCGTGGACATGTCGGGAAGCGTTTTGAGTCTTAACTACCGCTATCTGAATTCCGTATTTCGTTGAACCTTGCGGGCTTAGTTAACCGTTGAGAGCTCAGCTGGAACCGGAATTGAATCTTCGACATTCTGATTATCATTGACCTCCGGAAGTGACTCCGGTGGACCGGCTTCCTGATTCTCAGTTTCGCTTTCGTCCTTCTTTTTTCCGCCGCCAAACAGTGTCTTCAGTCCTTTGAGCAGCGGATTCCCGCCTGAATCATCGACTTCTTCAGCGACGACTTTTGGTTCGACAACCGGCCATTCCGATTCTGGAATCTGTACTTCTTCGACGCGTTTGATGTCTCCCGCGAAAATCTCAATCGTCCATGTTGGATCGAACGGCTGAACCTCTGGATCGGCGGCAGGAACCGTCAACGGTGCAATTGTCACCGGGGTAACAGGGAGTGGTGCCGGAAGTGGCTCCGGCTGACTGTTGGCATCCAGAAACTGCTCCAGATCGTCGTCGTTTGTTGGTTCGTCCTCGTCTTCCTCCTCCTCCTCTTCCTCTTCATCATCGCCGAGGAAGTCGGACATGTCTGTCGGTTTGAATCTCTCTTTGTCCGAAGCGCGTGGCTCTGAGTCCGTTTTCGACCGCATTGTGAGGTGGAGCTTGCCAATGTCTTCGGCAAGTTTCACCAGCATGGCCTGGTCACGATCGACCAGCAGAGTCAACGTCTTCGCCATTGGCTCTCCTTTTGTCGACTGAATTTCGCGTCGCTGATCGACTGAAAAGACTTCGACGAACTCCAGAACTGTCTTGATCACTTTCCCGCCGCCGTACTGGCCCCGCATCGTGAAAGTCACCAGCAGATCGATCCGGTCACCAGGCAGCATCAAGCCGCTACTGGTCATGGCCGAGTCCACCAGAATTGTGCAGGCAACCATCCCGGCGGGAATATCCTGCGACGGTGCGTGATCTCCTTTTCCGCTTAACTTATCGAGCGTGACGAAGTCGCCGGGGAATGCCCGAACTCGACTCGCTCGTTCTTCGAATTCTTCTGGAACGGTGACGACGTTTTCCGGGACCACCGAAACCGGGTAGTCACGGAACTCGACGTTCTCTTCGCTTAGTAATTGTCCAGGTGTAATTTCGGCCGTCACGACAAGAACCGAAACCTTGTCGTCAACGGGTGCTCCTGAGTTTCCTTTGGTCGCCTGCTGAAACAGGAACATGGCCACAAGGCCGCAACCGCTGGCCAGAGCCAGCAACAACATTGGCTTGAGTCTCATGACGACGAACCTTCATCAATCAGTTTGTCGGCAGCGGCGTGGTAAACTCTTCAGTTTATACCGGCCGTACCAGTTGAAACGCGGTTACCGGTTACGGGATACCTGACGGCGACCCAGCTTCCGGTGAACTCCGCAGACGACTCTTGAACGGTTCTCGAAGAATCACACAAGTTTTGCAGAAATTACTTCCAGCCGTCCCTGTCCTGTAAAGAATCAGGCTGCACGGAATCAGGTCGGACCAGCCAATGCTGATCCGACCTGCCCGTCATCGATTGACACGCCCGATTCGTGTTCCAGTTGCCAGGCAACTTCGTGTCGCCCGGTTCAGGCCGTGACCGAGGTCAGGCCCAGGCATCAGCTCATCCGATGAGCATGCCTTCGTAGAGGAAGTAGCCGATCGACCCGATGCAAATCGGAATGCCGTACGGCAGAAGATGCATTGTTGGCTTACGCTCAGCAGCGTTCGCTGCCAGTTCGCGAGGGCTTCGAATCGTCAGCCACTCGTTGATGATCACGTGGAAGTTCGCGTAGTTGTCAGAAAAGTTGCCGCGTTTCCACATCATGTAAACGCCCATGACAGCTCCGACAAAAACCGAAACGCAGAACGCTTCCCACGTTTGATTGACATTGGCGAGCCACGCTCCCATGCCAGCCATCAGTTTCACGTCGCCCGCTCCCATTCCGCCGACCGCATAAATCGGCAGCAGGCAGAGCAGGCCCATTCCCATACCGGCCAGAGAGCCATAGAAGCCCCCTTCAGACCATTCGCCCATTCCACCGGAGTACGCGTGCCACGCCAGGCCTGAGATGGCCATCGGGAACGTAATCCAGTTGGGGACTCGCAATTCTTTACCGTCAATCCAGGCTGCCACGATCAGAGTGATCGCAACCAGTTTGACTTCCCAGTTTTCGAGAAGGAATTCCAATTCCATGACTGCTCGAACCTTTCATTACGTCCCGGAAGCTGCCCGTTGCGGTCTGCCGAACTCACGGATCATTCGTGGTTGGAAGACAGAAAACCGCTGCGGGACCTCGCAGAACAAGCACCAAACTTGAGGGGTTAATCTGGTCCACAGTGACCAGCGACTGACTCGTTGCACGCATCGCAACTGGCGGTCGCGTTATCGAAACTCTAGTTCGTGTTTTACGAAGGTGCGGCAATTATGGAGAGATTTCCCGCAAATCATGCTATTACCGATTGCGGTCGAACCGTCGCGCGTTCGGCACTGCCGATGCAGTCGTCACTGCCGGCTTGAGAGTCGCAGCCGCACCTGATTCGTGGACTACGCTTCAGCCCGTCTGCGCATAGAAAAAGCCAGCCGTCCGAAATCGGAACGACTGGCTCGTGAACCAAAAGGTCCAGACCGTCCTTAGGAAAGGGCAGTCTTGACTTTTTCGAACTTGGCTTTGGTATTGGTACCGACCGTGGTGACCGTACCGATGCACACGACGATGATCAGAGCCATCATGACGGCGTATTCAACTGCCGTAGGACCATCTTCTGA
>Ga0316208_1003664_pt1 | contig 10882 bp, 10 predicted proteins | sample 3monopyrite_MG_FD_204944 | JGI IMG/M metagenome (GOLD analysis project Ga0316208, IMG submission 204944) | Microbial mat bacterial communities from mineral coupon in-situ incubated in ocean water Damariscotta River, Maine, United States -... | ecosystem: Environmental > Aquatic > Marine >...
CGCACCAGCACGTAACCGGGCATGAAACGGCGCTCGGATGTCACCTTCTTGCCGCGGCGCACCTCGATGACCTCTTCGGTCGGCACCAGAACTTCTTCGATCTCATCTTCAAGACCGGCTTCCGCAGCAGCGGTACGGATCGCCTCGGCGACCTTTTTTTCGAAATTCGAAAGTACGCTCACCGAGTACCAGCGCTTGGCCATCCGTATCACCCATTGTCCGGCGGCCGAGCCACCGTAAAAATCCGTTGTAAGTCAGTGCCTTGACAGGCGAAGGACCAGATGCGCTCGACAGGCAAAAAATGTGCGCACCGAATCGGTGCGCGAAGCCATGCCAAACTGTGGTGCTGCATTAGCGCCGTTCGCCCCCCGATTCAAGGGGCTGGCCGGACAATCGCCTCACCGGCGCCGGGCGGCAACTCTCAGCCGGCCAGGTTCAGAATGGCGCCCAGACCCGAGCGGATCAGGAAATCGACGAGAAAGAAGAAAATCGCCGTCAGCGTGGTCAGGACCAGTACCATGACGGTGCTGACACCCACCTCGCGCCGCGTCGGCCAGGTCACCTTCGCGGTTTCCGAGCGCACTTGCTGGAGAAAGGTCAACGGGTTGGTCCTGGCCATGGGGGCACCTCTGGGCGGAATTGTCAGGCCGTGTCGAAACCGACCGGCGGTCCCGGGTCAGATACGCGCGGTGCAGCACGAGTTCAACCCTGCGCCCAGCGAGCAGGCACGATCCTGCCAATACTGGCGTTTGTGCAACACTATTGCCGGAAAACCAGGATTGCTGGAAAATCAAGATTGCCGGAAAATCAGGATCGCAAAAAAACCAAGCCTGGCAGGGGCAGGGGGACTCGAACCCACGACCCTCGGTTTTGGAGACCGATGCTCTACCAACTGAGCTATACCCCTAGGCCTGAGCCGGAATTATGGCAGAGGCGGCGGGAAATCAAGGGGGAAATCCCGGTCCCTCTGCATTCAGAACACAACATCCTGCGCGCGGGCCGGGCGAGGGCCGGAACCGGCGCAATCGCTGCCCTTGCGCCCCACTCTTTTGGGGCCACGATCTCCGCGACCACCGCTTGTTGCCATTTCTCGCCGTGGCAGTCTGCGCCATCCCACGCCCTCGAACTTGCGCCGCAGGTCGGCTTGCAGCCATGCGCGGCCCAACAAGTCGCCCGGTCACGTGGACCGGCAGACCGGCCCGACCCTGCGCAAGTCAAACCCGGCACAAACCTGTCCAGAGCGGTCACCCCCACGGCGTGCCACGAAAACCGCCCCGAAACCGTCCAGGCACCCTTCATCTTTCCCAAACTTCATCTTTCCCAAAAATACTCATGCCCCGCTCTCCACCCCGAAACCACCCCTGCCCCCCTAGCGCTGGCGCGCGCGCAAGCGGGGGGGCGGGCGGGAGCGCCGCGCGCGCGCCAATCGACATGTTGCCAACCCCCGCCCCCGCCAATACACCGGAGTTGGGCAATCCGGGGAAAAGCATGCTGGCCGACAAGCGCATCCTTTTGATTATCGGCGGGGGCATCGCCGCCTACAAATCGCTCGAGCTGATCCGCCTGCTGCGCGGCCAGGGGGCCAGCGTCGTGCCGGTCCTGACCCGCGCCGGGGCCGAATTCGTCACGCCTTTGTCGGTCGCGGCCCTTGCCGGCGCCCCGGTGCACCAGGATCTTTTCGACCTGACTACCGAATCCGAGATGGGCCATATCCAGCTCAGCCGCGCCGCCGATCTGGTTGTTGTCGCGCCCTGCACCGCCGATCTGATGGCCAGGATGAGCCGTGGTCATGCCGATGATCTGGCCTCGACCCTGCTGATGGCGACGGACAAGCCGGTCCTGATCGCGCCGGCGATGAATGTGCACATGTGGAGCCATCCCGCCACGCAGCGCAACCTGGCCACCCTGATCGCGGATGGCGTTGCGGTCACCGGGCCGGACACCGGCGACATGGCCTGCGGCGAACATGGCCCCGGCCGCATGTCCGAACCCGGCGCGATCCTCGCCGCGATCGAGGCCGCGCTGACCTCGGGTCCGCTGACCGGCAAGCATGTGCTGGTGACCTCCGGACCGACGCATGAACCCATCGATCCGGTGCGCTACATCGCCAACCGCTCCTCCGGCGCGCAGGGCACCGCACTGGCGGCGGCGCTGCGCGATCTGGGGGCACGGGTCAGTTTCGTCACCGGCCCCGCCAGCGTCGCGCCACCCTACGGCGTCGAGGTGTTCCGCGTTGAAACAGCTCGGCAGATGCTTGACGCGGTCACGGCGGCACTGCCCGCCGACGCAGCGATTTTCGCCGCAGCGGTCGCCGACTGGCGGGTGCAGAGCGCAGCCACCCAGAAGATGAAAAAGCAGCCGGGCGCCCTGCCGGTGCTGGACTTCAGCGAAAACCCCGACATTCTGGCCACCGTCAGCCAGGGCGCCCAGCGCCCCGCGCTGGTGGTCGGCTTCGCCGCCGAAACCCGGGACGTGGTCGAACACGCACAGGCCAAACGCACCCGCAAGGGCTGCGACTGGATCGTCGCCAACGATGTCTCGCCGGAGACCGGGATCATGGGCGGGCAGGACAACGCGGTCCATCTGATCACCGCGAACGGGGTCGAGGACTGGCCCAGAATGTCCAAGATCGATGTCGCCCAGCGGCTGGCACGGCGCATCGCCGACGCGCTGGAGGCCCCGGCATGAGCCCTCTTTTGTCCGTGATGCGCGAGCCCTGGGCCGACCCCGACATCCCCCTGCCCCGCTACGCCACGCCGGGCGCGGCGGGCGCCGATATCCGCGCCAACCTGCCAATGGAGCAGCGACAAACCGGGCTGACCCTGGCGCCGATGCAGCGCCTGCTGGTGCCGACCGGGCTGCGCCTGCAAATCCCGCCGGGATTTGAGGTTCAGGTTCGCCCCCGCTCGGGCCTGTCGCTGAAACACGGGCTGACCCTGCCCAACACGCCGGGCACCATCGACAGCGATTACCGCGGCCCCGTCGGTGTGCCGATGGTGAACCTGTCGGATACGCCCTACACCATCCGGCATGGCGAACGGATCGCCCAGATCGTCGTCGCACCGGTGTTTCTGGCCCGATTCGCCGTTGTCGACGCGCTGGACGAAACCGATCGGGGCAGTGGCGGCTTCGGCTCGACAGGGCGGCACTGAATGCTCGGCGTTTTTCTGATCGGCGCCGCGCTGTTTGCTTTTTCCACGCTGCTGGGCGCGTCGCTGCGAACACGGCTGTTGCTGCTGGCCGGGCTTTGGGCGTTCGTGGTGCTGGTGCACCTGACGCTCCCGGATGGCGCGCCCTTGCGCCTTGCCACCGGCGGCAACGCACGCCCCTGGATCGTCCTGGCCGCCGTCGCGGCGTTGATCTGGGCCTACCGCGCCGGGCTTTCGGTGCTGCGTCGCCGGGCGGAACGCCGCACCGGCCCCGCCATGCCTTCCGACGCCCCGCCGCCCCAAACCCAAACCCAAACCCAAACCCAAGCCCAAGCCCAAGCCCAAGCCCAAGCCCAGACACAGTCTCAGCCTCAGCCTCAGACCCCACCGTTTTCAGACGCCGAGCTGAACCGCTACGCCCGCCACGTGATGCTGCGCGAGGTGGGCGGGCCGGGACAGAAGGCCCTGAAGCAGGCGCGCGTGCTGGTGATCGGCGCGGGTGGCCTTGGCTCGCCCGCGCTGCTGTATCTGGCGGCGGCCGGGGTCGGCACGATCGGCGTGATCGACGATGACAGCGTCGACAGTTCCAATCTGCAACGCCAGGTGATCCACACCGACGCCCGGATCGGCCTGCCCAAGGTGTTCAGCGCTCAACAGCAGATGCAGGCCCTCAACCCCTTCATCACCGTGCGCCCTTATCACCGCCGCCTGACCGAGGACAACGCCACCGCGCTGTTCCTCGACTATGACCTGATCCTCGATGGCACCGACAATTTCGACACCCGCTACCTGGTCAACCGGGCGGCCGTGGCCACCGGCAAGCCGCTGATCGCCGCCGCCATCACGCAATGGGAAGGGCAGATCTCGCTCTATCATCCGGCGGCCGGGGCGCCCTGCTATCAATGCGTCTTTCCGCAACGCCCGGCGCCCGGCCTTGTGCCCAGTTGTGCCGAGGCCGGCGTCATCGCCCCCCTGCCCGGCGTTCTGGGCACGATGATGGCGCTGGAGGCGATCAAACACATCACCGGCGCCGGCGAAACCCTGCGCAATGCCCTCGTCATCTTTGACGGTCTCTACGGTGAAACGCGCCGCCTGGCCGTATCGCGCCGCACCGACTGCCCGGTCTGCGCCTCCGACACCTGATCAGAACCGGCCCGAACCGAATCGAACCAGAACCAGAACCAGAACCAGAACCAGAACCAGAAAATGGCAAAGGCAAACCCGGCCTTGCATCTTTGTGCGGCAAATATCCTGGGGGTGAGCCGCGCCAGCGGCGAGGGGGCAACGCCCCCTGCCCGCCGATCAGGATGCTACACCTCCCGGCCAGCCTCTTCCGACATCGGGCCGCTGAGGGTGGACGCTCTCGCGCTCGCGCCCCGTCCGCGTCAGAACGGGCCGAATCCTGAAACCGGCAAGCCAGACAACACCGCAGGCAACCTCCGCAACGGAGCCTTTCATCACCAGAAACGATCGATTCGTCACAATATCTGATTGGAACTCCTCGCGCCTTCACCCCATGCTCGCGCGCCAGAAGACACGAACCCGGAGACACCGATGACCTACGCCCTGTGTATCGCCGACCGCGCCTATTCCAGCTGGTCCCTGCGCGGCTGGCTGCTGCTGGAAGCCTTCGGGCTCGAGTTTCGCCAGACCCGCACACGCCTTTACGAGCCAGGTTTCGCGCAGACGCTTGACCAGTGGCATCCGGCCCGGACCGTGCCCGCGCTGCGCCTGCCCGACGGGATCGTCATCGCCGACAGCCTGGCCATTGCCGAAGAGCTGGCCAGCCGTCACCCGGAGGCAGGCCACTGGCCCAAGGATCCGAAAGCCCGCGCCATCGCCCGCGCCCTGAGCGCCGAAATGCATTCCGCCTTCACCGCCCTGCGTGGCGCCTGTCCCATGAACCTGCGGGTCAGCTACCGCGACAGCGCCCCATCGCTGGCGGTGCTCGATGACCTGGCCCGGCTGGAAGCCCTGTGGGACTGGGCGCGCGCCGAATCCGGCGGCACCACCGAATGGCTATGCGGGGCCTATGGCGCGGTGGACGCGTTCTTCGCTCCTGTCGCCGCACGCATCGCCGGCTACAATCTGCCCGTCTCTGCCCCGGCCCGGGCGTATGTCTATGCGCATCTGGCGCAGCCTGATTTTCGCCGCTGGCGCGCCATGAGCCTCGTGGATGGCCCGGATCAGCCGTTCTATGACCGCCAGTATTCGACCCGCCCCTGGCCCGGCCCGGCGCCCCTGGCCGCCGAACCCTGTGACGGCCCGTCGATCAACACCGCCTGCCCCTATTCCGGCCTGCCGGTCACGGATTTCCTGCGTGTGAACGGCACGGTTCTGGGCTTCTGCAATCCGTTCTGCCGCGACAAGACCGCCGCCGACCCACAAGCCTGGCCCGCCGCCATGGCCCTGCTACAGACGTGAGACGGCCCAGCGCGCGGCGTCGGCAACGGCCGGATCGGGATCCTCCGCCAGCCGCTTCGCCACGCCGCGCAACGCGGGCAGGCCCGAATTGCCGATTGCATACAGCACGTTGCGCACAAAGCGATCTCGCCCGATCCGCTTGATCGGCGACCCGCTAAACCGCGCCCGGAACCCCGCGTCATCCAGCACCGCCAATTCCGCGAGGTCAGGCGCCAGCAGGTCCGGGCGCGCGGCGTATTTCACCTCCTGCGCACTTTTGGCAAACTTGTTCCATGGGCAGACAGCCAGACAATCGTCGCAGCCATAGATCCGGTTGCCCATCCGCGCGCGCAGTTCCAGGTCCACCGGCCCCCTGTGCTCGATCGTCAGGTAGGAAATGCAGCGCCGCGCATCCACCTGAAAGGGCGCCGGAAAGGCGTCGGTCGGACAAATGTCCAGACAGGCCCGGCAACTGCCGCAATTTTCCGCGCCCGGCGCATCGGGCGGCATCTCCAGTGTCGTGAAGATCGCCCCCAGAAAGACCCAGTTGCCCAGATCGCGACTCAGCAGGTTCGAATGCTTGCCCTGCCAGCCCAGCCCCGCCGCCTGCGCCAGGGGCTTTTCCATCACCGGCGCCGTGTCCACGAAGACCTTGATCTCTCCGCCCGCCGCGTCGATCAGCCAGCGCCCCAGCCGCTTGAGCCGCTTCTTGACCACGTCGTGATAATCGCGGTTCTGGGCGTAGACCGAAATCGCCCCCTTGTCCGGCCGGGACAGGATCTCCAACGGGTCATGCGTCGGGGTGTAAAGCTCGGCCAGCACGATCACCGAACGCGCCTGCGCCCAAAGCGCGGTCGGATCGCCGCGCCATTCCATGCGCTCGGCCATCCATCCCATCTGCCCATGCCGCCCGTCCTGAACGAACGCGGCCAGCCGCCCGGCTGCCTGCGGGATCGCATCCGGGCGCGTGACGCCCACCGCCGCAAACCCTTCGGTCAACGCCCGCGCCGTCACCGCCTCTTTCAGCGCCTCAGGGGTCATGCCTTGCCCCCATCTTTGTGCCTGAAATATCCCGCAGGGGCGGGGCGAAGCCCCGGCGGGGGTGCGAACCCCCCGGCGGGCCGAGGGGCCTCGATGGCCCCGAGGCACGCCCCCCCGTCACCTCAGAAATCCAGATTGAAGTAACGATCAGGCGGCGGGAAGCCGGGAACCTGGTCGGCCAGCAGCGGGCGGAAGGCCGGGCGCGACTTGATCGTCGCATACCAGCTCTTGACCGCCGGCGCGCGCTCCCAGTCCACGTCGCCGATGTAGTCCAGACAGGACAGATGCGCGGCGGCGGTGAAATCGGCCAGCGTCATCGCGTTGCCGGCCAGCCAGCGGCGGTGCTCCAGCAGCCAGCTCATGTAGTCCAGATGGTATTTGATCCGTTGCGAGCCCTTCTTGATACGCTGCGAATCCGGATAGCCGCGCCCCATGATCTTCTTGTTGATGCGCTCATACAGCAGGTTGGCGGTCACTTCGGAATGGAAGGTGTCATCGAACCAGGTGCACAGGCGGCGCACCTCGTAGCGGCCCGCCGGGTCCCTTGGCATCAGCGCGGGTTCGGTGTGGACTTCGTCCAGAAACTCGCAGATCGCCTGGCTTTCGGCCAGCATTCGCCCGTCATAGCGCAGGATCGGCACCTTGCCCGCCGGGTTGCGGCGCAGGAATTCGGTCCCGGCCTCCCAATAGCGTTCCTCGATCAGTTCGACCTCCAGACGCTTCTCGGCCAGGGTCAGGCGCACCTTGCGGCAAAACGGGGACAGGGGAACGTGAAAGAGGCTGAGCATGGGGCCTTCGCGTGGGTCGGCAGGGGCCCCTTCCTTTGCACCGCGCCGGACGAAAGTTCAACCTTGGAAACAGGTGGCACGGTCATCGCCGGCAATCGTCGCGGCGCCGTCCAGGATGGCGGTCGCGCGACGGCGGATGCGTTCGGTCGGATCGCCGGCGTCGCGCGACTGCGGTGCGGGCAGCACGGCGGCCAGCAGCGCGGCATGTCGCGGGTCCAGATCCAGAGCATCGCGGTTGAAATGGAAACGCGCCGCGGCTTGCACGCCGAACACCCCTTCGCCGAACTCGGCGACGTTCAGATACACCTCCAGGATGCGCCGTTTGGTCCACAAGATCTCGACGATCGGAGTGATGAACGCTTCCAGCGCCTTTCGCACCCAGCTGCGGCCCTGCCACAGGAACACGTTCTTGGCGACCTGCTGCGTGATGGTCGATGCCCCGCGCCCGGACCCTTCGGCCAGCGCGGTGCGGATTGCCGCCATGTCAAAGCCCCAATGGCGGCAGAAATTGGCGTCCTCGGCGGCCACGACAGAGCGCGCCATGACCGGGGCGATGGCGTCCATGCTCACCCATTCATGCTGGATCCCGCCCAGCCGCCGATATTCCTGCCACATGTAAAGCCCACCCGGCGGATCGACGAATCGGTAGAGGCCGATCCATGCGACCAACAGGGCGACGCATCCGGCCACGCCCCACAGGGTCCAGCGAAACAACCGGCGCAGGCCATTTGCCGCTCGGGCCAGAAGTCCGGGTTTGCGGGTGCGGGATTTGCTCTGTCGTGCCATGGGCAGCAGTTAACGGCGCGGGCCACCCGGCATCAAGCACAGAGTGATCGGTGCGGCGACCCGCGCGGTTCGCTCTCGACAGGGCGCGGCGCTGTGGTAGCGTCAGCCCCCGATATCCGCTTCGTCTCCAGTCCGCGCCCCCCGAGCGCTCTCCCCGAAAGGCCCCGAACATGATGGTTCTTCACCACAGCCCGACTTCCCCCTATGTGCGCAAAGTCATGATCCTGCTGATGGAAAGCGGCATGAGCGACCAGGTGGAACTGTCCGCGGCGATGGGCACCCCGGTCGATCCCGGCACCATGCCGATCGGCGCGAATCCCCTGGGCAAGATCCCGGCGTTGGAGCGCCCGGACGGCTGCACGCTGTATGACAGCCGGGTCATCACGCGGTATCTGGCAACGCTGGCCACCGATGGCCCTGCCTTCTACCCCGACGGCCCCCGCCTGTGGGAGGTTCTGACGCTTGAGGCTACTGCCGACGGAATCCTCGATGCGGCAATTCTCATGCGCTATGAAACGGCGCTCAGACCCGAAGCCGCGCAAAGCAGCGCCTGGATCGAGGGCCAGTGGAGCAAGGTGGACCGCGCGCTGGATACCCTGGAAGCGCGCTGGATGGGGCACCTGTCCGGGCCGCTTTGCATCGGGCAGATCGCGGTGGGCTGCGCGCTTGGCTATCTGGATTTCCGGCACGATGCGCGCAATTGGCGCGCCACGCGCCCCAGTCTGACCGACTGGTATGAACGCTTCTCTCAACGCCCGTCGATGCAGGCCACGCCCCCCGCCTGACGGCGGGATCAGCCGGAGATTCGTGCCACTCCCCTTTGCCGATCAGCCTTGCGCGCCGGCCCTTCGGGTCTGGGCCGATGGGGGATGCCGCGTGTCACCGGACCCCGAACCGGCGGCCCGGACCGACACCGGGGGGGCGCGCCCGATCCGCGCGCAACCCCCTGGCCCGCGCACAGCTTGAAGGGTGGCCGGGGGCGGCGCCGGTCCCCGATCGGACCCGGCCCCGGCGATAAATCCGGGCGCTGGTCTTTTCATTGCCGGATTCGCACTTACGTTGGGGCCATTGCGCCCCCGAAGCGGGCAACGGACCCCGCCGCGACACGCTGCGCCGCGGCAAATCCGGGCGGGTGCGGCATATTTCCCCCTTTTGGCGGCTGGACTGGCATTCAAATCGCCGTTAAACAGCGACCTTGGAAGCTGCAGGTCACTGCGGCTCGTTTTGGCCATTCGCCAAACCCGTGACCTTGAAATGGAGAATGCTCGTGTCCCACGCAGACGACAACGCAGGCACTCGCCGGGATTTTCTGTATTACGCGACCGCAGGCGCCGGTGCAGTGGCCGCTGGCGCTGCTGTCTGGCCGCTGGTCAACCAGATGAATCCGTCGGCTGACGTGCAAGCCCTGTCCACGATCTTTGTCGATGTCAGCGGTGTCGCACTCGGCACGCAGTTGACCGTAAATTTCCTGGGCAAACCGGTGTTCATTCGCCGCCGCACGCAGCCCGAAATCGAAGCGGGTCGCGCGGTCGCGCTGGATGATCTGATGGATCCCATCGACTACGTGAACGAAAACCCGAATCAAGTCACGGAAGTGCCGGCGCTGGATCAGAACCGCACGATGGATGAAGCCGGCGAGTGGCTGGTGATGATCGGCGTGTGCACCCATCTGGGCTGCGTGCCGATCGGCAACGAAGCCGGTGATTTCGGCGGCTGGTTCTGCCCTTGCCACGGGTCGCACTACGACACGGCCGGACGCATCCGCAAAGGACCTGCCCCCAGGAACCTTGATATCCCGCTTGCAAGCTGGGTCAACGAAACCACCATCAAGCTCGGATAAGGGAGACAAGGCATGAGCGGGATTCCCCACGACCACTACGAGCCAAAGACCAACGCGGAGAAATGGCTTCACCGCCGCTTGCCGATCGTTGCGCTGATCTACGACACCTTGATGATCCCGACTCCCAAGAACCTGAACTGGTGGTGGATCTGGGGCATTGTTCTGGCCTTCGCCCTGGCGCTGCAAATCGTGACCGGCATCGTGCTGGCAATGCATTACACGCCCCAGGCCGACATGGCGTTCAATTCCGTTGAACAGATCATGCGCAACGTGAACGGCGGCTACATGCTGCGCTACCTGCATTCGAACGGGGCCTCGCTGTTCTTCTTCGCGGTCTATATCCACATCTTCCGGGGCCTGTATTACGGGTCCTACAAGGCGCCGCGCGAAGTGACGTGGATCATCGGGATGCTGATCTACGTGCTGATGATGGCGACCGGTTTCATGGGCTACGTTCTGCCCTGGGGCCAGATGTCGTTCTGGGGGGCCACCGTTATCACCGGTCTGTTCGGCGCCATTCCCGGCATCGGCGAGCCGATCCAGACCTGGCTTCTGGGCGGACCGGCGGTCGGCAATCCGACGCTGAACCGCTTCTTCTCGCTGCATTACCTGCTGCCCTTCGTCATCGCGGCGCTGGTGATCGTGCATATCTGGGCCTTCCACACCACCGGCAACAACAACCCGGCGGGCGTCGAAGTGCGCAGGGGTTCCAAGGAAGAGGTCAAGAAGGACACGCTGCCCTTCTGGCCCTATTTCGTCATCAAGGATCTGTTCGCGCTGGTGCTGGTGTTGCTGGTGTTCTGGGCCATCGTCGGCTTCATGCCGAACTACCTGGGCCACCCGGACAACTACATGATGGCCAACCCCCTGGTCAC
>Ga0316208_1003671_pt1 | contig 10860 bp, 9 predicted proteins | sample 3monopyrite_MG_FD_204944 | JGI IMG/M metagenome (GOLD analysis project Ga0316208, IMG submission 204944) | Microbial mat bacterial communities from mineral coupon in-situ incubated in ocean water Damariscotta River, Maine, United States -... | ecosystem: Environmental > Aquatic > Marine > Coastal...
AGTTTCCGCTAGGTCTACGCCCGCTAGTATATCAGATTTATTTTCTTTTGCAGCGAGGCGTGCGGCCTCTTTATCAGAAGCCGTTTCATTCAGGGTATATACTGTACCACCCCGGACACTTGCGTTAGAAATAGCATCTACATGCACACTGATAAACAAATCAGCACCAACATTACGTGCAAGTCCAAACCGCTGACGGTGTGGTATATAAATGTCTTTGTCCCGAGTTAAAAACACTTTATAACGCCCTGTTGCTTCCAGCTCTCGTTTGATTTCTCGGGAAATACTTAACGTTAAAATTTTTTCGTTCGAACCAAAACGCCCCAACGTTCCAGGGTCTACCCCACCATGACCAGCGTCAACAACCACAATGCGCTTGTCTCCCTGGTTTCTTACTGGGGGTGTAGAGGCAACCGGTGTAGGTGAAGTTTCTGAGTTGACACGTGCTGTACGCGACGTTTTAACAGCTTCTGCAAAGGTTACCGCATTAGCACGAACAAGATCTATCACATATCTATCTGAATACCCATTCCGAGCAGGCAGGGAGAAAGATTTCTCGATAATTGCATCTTTTTCCAAGTCCAGCACAATACGGTAGGTGTCAGAAGAAAAAAGTCCGTGTCGGTAGCCTGCGACTACTCCAAGAGCTTTGGGGTTTGAGTGAACATGCCATTTCACTTCAGGTAAATCTATAACAACACGGCTTGGATTTCCGAGCAGGAAAACCCGCGGCGACACACCTTCAGAAAGATCAAGTACAAACCTTGTTGTCTTGCCATTTTCACCAAACCTTAGGCCGCTAATTTGAGCTTCTTGAGCAAGACTGGTTTCGACAAACAAGATCGCAAATACCCAAAAAAGCATTGCTTGTTTAACTGTACGCAAAACTAATTACCCTTGTTGTTGCAAAATGAGTAAGGAGTGCCACATAGAACAACCCATATGTGTCAAATATTAGAAATAACCGTATTTCGATACAAGTAAAACAATGCATTTATACAAAATTAGCCTAATTCCGACCATCCTTTTGAACCCAGCAAACATGTTGTATAGACGATTATGATTGTAATTAGTGAATTAACTCATTACGTTACCCATGAAAGTTTACCGACCTGCCGCCCGATAGGCGGAAGGTCACGATGTAAGGTTAGTGTTGGACGAGGCCACTTTACTGTGTGACCACCCCGCTAATTTACATCAAAAAAGGACACGAACCGGCAATGGCCAACAGGCTTTGCGCATTGTTAACATTGATATTTAACTGCCTAAGGATACTTCAGGCAGCCTTTTTTATGTCTAAAATATGTGCTTCGGTAACTGCCCAACACTTAGCTAAACCTTCTTTTTCATTTAATAATATAATCGCCAGCGCTCTCCCTGTTTTTAACATGGACGAAGATGCGCGGCGATCCGTTCGGAGAACAACTTTATGTCCACCCGTATGCTTATCGATGCGCGCCATTCTGAGGAAACGCGCGTCACAATTGTCAAGGGCAGCCGTGTAGAGGAATTTGATTATGAATCTGCATCACGCCGCCAGTTAAAAGGCAATATCTATCTCGCTCGTGTAACAAGAGTAGAACCCTCATTACAAGCAGCCTTCGTTGAATATGGTGGTAATCGCCATGGGTTTTTGGCTTTTAGCGAAATCCATCCTGATTATTATCAAATCCCTGTCGAAGACCGAGACGCTTTAATTGCGGCGGAAACTGAGGCAGCCAGATCACAGCAACAAGCCGAAGACGAAGCGCAAACAAAACCACGCCGCCGTCGGGGTCGCAGGCACGTCTCAGAATTCACTACACAACAAGACGCTGTTGTTTCAGAAGAAATTGATTCGGATGAAGCAGGCGATTCAGACGAAGCCGCTGAAGCTAGCTCTCTCGATTCACCAGAGACTGGGGAAAATACACTTCCCGACGATAACAACTCACTCAATGAAGATGAGGCGATAGCCGCCAAGGATAGCGACGAAGAAGATAAAGATGCCGCCATTGAAGAAGCCGCCACGCGCCGCCGTGGAATGCGTGCCCTAAAACGCCGCTATAGTATTCAAGAGGTTATCAAACGCCGCCAGGTTTTATTAATTCAAGTTGTTAAAGAAGAGCGCGGCAACAAAGGCGCGGCTTTAACGACATATTTGTCTCTGGCCGGTCGTTACTGTGTTTTAATGCCAAACTCTACCCACTCTGGGGGGATTAGCCGTAAAATTTCAAACATCAGTGACCGCAAAAAATTAAAACAAATTATCTCATCCTTGGGTGTTTCAGAGGAAATGGGCCTGATTGTCCGCACGGCAGGGCTTCAGCGTACAAAAGTTGAAATCAAACGTGACTTTGATTATCTGCTTCGTCTCTGGAATGGTATTAGGGAATTGACATTAAAATCGACAGCCCCCGCCCTTGTTTATGAAGAAGGTAATCTTATTAAACGGACCATTCGGGATTTATATGTCCGCGAAGTCGATGAGATTTTAGTAGAGGGTGAAGAAGCTTACCGTGCAGCAAAAGACTTTATGAAATTGCTCATGCCTAGCCATGCTAAAAAAGTTCAACACTATAAAGACAACATCCCTCTCTTTCATCGCTATCAAGTAGAAAGCCACTTGGAAGCAATGTACCAACCTGTGGTTCAACTTCGCTCAGGGGGCTATATTGTTATTAACCCGACTGAGGCGCTTATCTCAATTGATGTGAACTCAGGCCGGGCCACAAAAGAACATAACATTGAAGAAACCGCTATTAAGACCAACCTTGAAGCCGCAGAAGAAGTTGCACGCCAACTAAGACTACGCGATATGGCTGGCCTTGTCGTTATTGACTTTATCGACATGGAAGATCGCTCTAATAACCGCACGGTCGAACGGAAAATGAAAGATTTTCTCAAGAATGACCGGGCGCGTATTCAAGTTGGCCGTATATCAAGTTTTGGCTTGATGGAAATGTCCCGTCAACGCCTGCGACCAAACCTTTTAGAAATATCCATGGAAACATGCTCCACATGTGCAGGCATGGGTATTGTTAGGTCAGTAGAATCTGCATCCATAATGGCGCTTCGCCAGCTAGAAGAAGAAGGTATTCGTGGCCGTAGTTCAACAGTTCGTGTTGCTGCAAATCCTGATGTTGCTATTTATTTGCTAAACAAAAAACGCTCAGCCGTTTATGAACTTGAACAGCGATATGGCTATACAATTGAAATTTTAGCACAACCCTCTTTAGGGCAGTCTGATATTGAAATCACCCGTGAAACAGGGGGAGATATTAAACCTGTAGCGCAAGCCGAAGCCGCAATAACGCTCGAAAGTTCGGCACCAGACGTTGCCCCGGAAGTAGAAACTGTAGAAGCAAAAAAGGCTCCTCAAACCTCTACAGAAAAAGAGGAAGAACAACCTCGTAAAAAGCGCCGCCGTCGGAGACGCCGCCGCCGTGCTGGAGACGATAACAATACGAGTGACACCTCTCAAACTGACAAAGTTTCCTCAGACAATGACGGCGGCGGCGGCGGCGGCGACGACGACGGCGACGGCGACGAAGCTGTTGTCGGTGTGCAAAAACAAGAAACAAGTAGTGACCCTGCCGCAGAAGAGGCAAAACCGGCAACACGCCGCCGTAGAGGCACCCGTGGAGGTCGCCGTAGGAAACCTCGCTCGGAAATGTCTGAAAATGCTGGTGAAAGCGCTCCCTTAGAAAGCAGCGATTCTTCTGATAAAACAAATATCAACGTTTCTGAAACAGCAAACAGTCCTGCCCCTGAAACAACGACAGGAGCAGAAGACAAAAAACCTGTACGCCGCAGGCGAAGAGTGCGTAAAGAGGCTACAGAGGCCAATAGTGAGGCAAAACTCAATGCGCCCACGAGCGGCGAAGAGGCTATGGCTTCAACTGATGATACTATTGAAGAAAAACCAAAAGCCCGCCGTACGAGGAAAGCTTCAGCTTCTAAAGATAGCGCTGCGACGGATAAAACAGCAAATACGGAAACAGAAACACCCAAACCACGGCAGCGGCGTACACCACGTGCTGCTGATGAAAAAGCCCAACCGGTGAAAACTGATACAGCGCATAAGGCTTCAGACACACTTCCGTCAGGTGACACAGAAAAGCCGAAACGTAAACCTCGGGTAAAGACGGCTCCTAAAGCTGATGCTGTTAAAGCTGATCCGCTGTCAGAAAAGCCAAGGCGCGCGCCTCGTGCTAAAGCTGACGGCAAATCCACTGAGCCTTCCGTAAAAACGGTAAGCCCCCCTAAGGCCACGAACAGCCCTCAGGCAAAACTTGTCGAAGAGTCGAGTGGTAAATCTACGCGAAAAGGCTGGTGGCAAAGAACGTTTGGATAGAAGAAAACAAAAGCGGCGGGGTGTTTATCCCGCCTCTTTTTTGACCTTTTATGATGTCACGCAGATGTCAGCGATTGTTCATTGACCATTCAGCGCGGTATGAATAACTTTAAGGCCCTATTTTCGGAGAATTTTAGTGCGGCACTATATTCTAAAATCCACATATTTGCTTTTAACACTTTTTGTGGGCTCTCATGTCGCCATTGCACAATCTTTTTTACGCGATGCAGAGACCGAAGCATTTTTCCGCGAAATATCTGACCCTATCTTCATCGCGGCAGATTTAAACCCTACATCCGTAAATATGTATCTGCTCGCTGCCAAAGATATGCAAGCTTTTGTTACTGGTGGCCAAAATATCTTTATTCATTCTGGGCTTATTATTGCCTCTGATGATGTGAACCAGTTACTCGGGGTTATTGCGCACGAAACAGCTCATATTGCTAATGGTAATAGTGTTACCCGTACAGATGCTGCTAAAATTGCAGGTAATACAAGTATCCTATCGATGGTACTCGGAGCTGCTGCTATTCTTGCAGGGAGTCCCGATGCTGGCATGGGGCTTTTCATGGCAGGGCAAAGTGTAGCTCGAGGTCAGTTTTTTGCCCATACACGTGTGGAAGAAAGCACCGCAGACCAATCTGGTGCAGCATATCTGGAAAGAACAGGTACCTCAGGCCAAGGTTTGAGCCAGTTTTTTGAAAAACTGCGCCACCAGGAAATCCTCGCTCAAGTAAGACAAGACCCCTATGTTCGGACACACCCTCTTAATAGCCAGCGGATTCTTGCTTTGCAAAAAACTGTTGCCACAAGTCCCTATTTTCATACCCCGCCTAACCCTGTCTTCAATGAAAAATTCAATAGAATAAAAGCAAAGCTCATTGGCTATCTGTATGAACCCTCCAGAACATTAAAATTATACCCTCTTACAGACAAAAGCACAGCGGCTCGGTATGCGCGGGTCTATGCCTATCACAAAGCACTAGAATGGGACCTTGCTTTAGCTGAAGCCGATGCCCTTATTGCAGTAGAACCAGACAATGGCTATTTTTATGAAATTAAGGGGCAAATATTATTTGAAAATGGCCGCGTCCGTGATGCCCTGCCCGTTTTCAAAAAAGCGGTAGAATTTGCACCCAACCAACCCCTTGTATCCACAGCCTTGGGCCAAGCAATGGTTTCTCTTGAAGATGACCAAATGATGAAGGATGCAATCCCTATATTAGAGCACGCCACACGCGTGGATAGCGGAAACAGTTTTGCATGGTTCAACTTAGCAAAAGCGTATAGTTGGAGCGGGCAAGAAGCGGAAGCTAGCCTTGCTACCGCAGAACGCTTTTATTCCATTGGAGCGGCACCCCAAGCCATGCAGCATGCACGCCATGCGATGAGTTTACTTGCAACCGGAACCCCGCAGTGGTTACGGGCACAAGATATATTCTTTGTTTCTCAAGAGGCAGTTGAACGTTATGAAAGAAACCAAAGACGCCGTCGGGCATCAGGACTGACTTTTCAAGCCACTTCCACACAGTGAAATATTAATAAACAAGAAGTAGATTTATAATGATTAACCGCCTTACAGTTTGGCTCGTAGCACTAACCTTGTTTGCTATTCCCGTTAGAGCCCAACAGCTTGACATCGACCCCGGGGAACGCCAAAAAATTGAACAGGTTATTCAAGAATATTTAATATCCAATCCTGAGGTTCTGGAACTCGCTTTCCGTGAACTACAACGCAGGCGCATCGACCAACAACGGCTTGAAATGGCAAAAACAGCCGATAATTATCGTGATTATCTAGAAAATAATGAAAATGCAGGTGTTCTAGGAAACCCTGAAGGCGATGTTACAATCGTTGAGTTTTTTGATTATCGCTGCGGCTATTGTAGACGGCATTTTTCAGAGGTAATGCGCCTTGTTATAGAGGATGGCAATATTCGCTGGGTTGCGCGCCATTTCCCAATTCTTGATCGCCCTGAAGAAGCCCCCCTTTCTCGCATTGCAGCACGGGCTGCCATCGCAGCCAACAAACAAGGCAAGTTTAAAGAGTTTCATATAGACATGATGACAACTCCTGGCGAAGTGAGTGAAGAACTCATCTTTACTATCGCAAAAAATGTTGGGCTAGATATTCCCAAAATGAAAGAAGACATGGTTAGTGCTCTCACCGAAAAACAAATCACCAACACACTAGCCATTGGTCAAGATATTGGTTTCACCGGCACACCAGGTTATATTATCGGTAAGTCGGTTATGCTCGGTGCGGAAGGCTACGATACTCTTAAGCGAGCAGTTGCCTTAGCAAGACAATCAAAAAAACAATAACCGCGTATAAACCAAAATAAAAAAAGGCTACCTACGTAGCCTTTTTAAAAAGCTTAGATTAACCCCGCCAACGGTGAGCTGGGATCTGCGTATTTTTTCTTTGGCATGCGCCCAGCCTGATATGCCAAACGACCTGCATGTACAGCCATCCGCATTGCCTGAGCCATTTTAATGGGGTCTTTTGCTTCAGCAATGGCTGTATTCATCAGAACACCGTCACACCCAAGCTCCATAGCCACAGCAGCATCAGATGCAGTACCAACACCTGCATCAACAAGTAAGGGTACCGTAATTTCTTCAATCATAAGGCGGATTTGCACAGGGTTTTGAAGCCCAAGACCAGAGCCAATAGGTGCCCCAAGCGGCATAATTGCAGCACATCCCATGTCCTCAAGACGGCGGGCAGCGATCGGATCATCACTGCAATAAACCATTACTTTGAAACCTTCTTTTATGAGTGTTTCCGCAGCAACAAACGTTTCCATCATGTTCGGGTATAATGTTTTTTGGTCACCTAAAACCTCAAGTTTGACAAGGTCCCAGCCGCCAGCTTCCCGAGCAAGACGCAGGGTGCGAATAGCAGATTGCGCATCAAAACAGCCTGCTGTATTCGGTAAATATGTAATCTTTTTAGGGTCAAGATAATCAACCAACATTGGCTGGTTTGGGTCCGTAACATTCACGCGGCGTACAGCCACTGTCACTATTTCTGCGCCTGAGGCCTCTACTGCTGCTGCAGTTTCAGCAAAATCTTTATATTTTCCGGTCCCAACAATAAGACGGGATGAATATTTTTTTCCTGCAAGTGTCCAAGTGTCATTTAAGCTTGTCACTGTGACTAGCCTCCACCAATAAAATGTACAATTTCTATCGCATCACCATTCATGAGAACTGCTTCTTTGAAGGTAGATTTAGGAATAATTTCTAAATTACACTCAACAGCTACTTTTTGGGGATCAAGCCCCAAATCAGACAAAAACCTCCACACCTTTGTATTTGGCGCGATTAATTTTTCATCTCCATTTACGGTAATCGTAATCACTCTAGTGTGCCCTCTGTCTCAGAACGATGTTTAGAGTACCTATTGCCCTAACTAGCTCCATAAAACAAAAAGATTCCTTAACAAAAATTCACCTTCATGCTTTGCATGCTATGCATATGGCATTATACAGGTTGCTTCAAGCGATCTATTAGAGAATGAGCGCATAGAATGAGTGAAAATATCTCACGGTCTATATTTGTATTAAACGGCCCGAACCTTAATCTTTTAGGGTCACGGGAACCTGAGACATATGGAAGCATCACACTCGATGAAATAAATAAAAATACTGAATTATACGCGGGAAAAAATGGTTTTACGCTTGATTTTCGCCAAACAAATATTGAGGGAACACTTGTTGACTGGATACAGGAAGGTGGAAAAAGTGCCTGCGGAATACTTCTGAACGCTGCTGCTTATACGCATACTTCTGTCGCAATCCATGATGCAATTGCCGCCATTGATATACCAGTGATTGAAGTACATTTATCAAATGTATTCGCCCGCGAAGACTATAGGCATCACTCATACGTATCAGATGTGGCAGCGGGGGTCATATGCGGTTTCGGCGCACATGGATATATACTTGCGATTGACGCGTTAGCCGCTATGCTGCGCGACCAGTCTTGATCTAAGGGTAGACACAAATATGTCAAAGTTAAAAGAATATAAAGAACTCATCCACGAAATGGCTGAGCTTCTCGACAAATCAACACTTTCTGAGATTGAAGTGGAAGAAGAAAACTTCCGTATTAGAGTTGCACGCGAAGTAACTGCCGCGGTTAGTTATGCTGCGCCACCTGTTGCCGCGCCAACAGCACCTGCCGCAGCCGCCGTTGCTGCAACACCTATTGCGGTAGAAGTATCCTCAGCTGATCATCCTGGTGCAGTCCCTTCACCCATGGTAGGGACCGTTTACACAGCAGCATCCCCTGACAGTGCGCCTTTCATTAAGGTTGGGGATACTGTCAATGAAGGTGATACCCTCCTTATCATTGAAGCAATGAAAGTTATGAACCAAATTGCCTCACCAAAATCGGGGAAAGTGAAAGAAATACTTGTTTCTGATGCACACCCCGTTGAATTTGGCGAAGTACTCTGTATCATTGAATAGGGACCTGGTCCATGATTGAAAAAGTCCTTATTGCCAACAGAGGCGAAATTGCTCTTCGTATCCATAGAGCTTGCCATGAGATGGGCATTAAAACAGTTGCTGTACATTCGACAGCAGATAGTGAGGCCATGCATGTACGCTTGGCTAACGAATCAGTTTGTGTTGGCCCACCAGCAAGCAAAGATAGTTACCTAAATATTCCTGCCATTATTTCAGCAGCCGAAATAACAGGAGCAGATGCCATTCACCCAGGATACGGCTTTCTTTCCGAAAATGCGCATTTTGCTGATATTGTCAAAGAACATGGCATAACATTCATTGGCCCTTCCGCCGATCATATCCGTATGATGGGGGATAAAATTACGGCCAAAGAAACTGTCAAAAAACTTGGAATTCCTGTTGTACCCGGTTCTGAGGGGGGCATTACCAACGACGACGAAGCGCGCAAAGTATGTGAAGATATTGGCTATCCGGTTATCATTAAAGCCTCGGCTGGTGGTGGTGGCCGGGGCATGCAGATCGTACGGTCTGATGAAGAACTAAGTGTAAAACTAACAACATGCCGGACCGAAGCTAAAGCTGCTTTTGGTGACGATGCTGTTTACATCGAGAAATTTCTTCAAAAACCCCGGCATATTGAGTTTCAGGTTATTGGGGATAACCACGGAAACTGTATTCACCTTGGGGAGCGTGATTGTTCTTTGCAGCGTCGGCATCAAAAAATTCTTGAAGAGGCCCCCTCCCCGGTTATTGATTCTGAAACACGCGCCCGTATGGGAGGCATTGTTGCTAAAGCAATGGCCAGCTTTGGCTACTCAGGGGCAGGCACAATTGAATTTCTATATGAAGACGGTGAGTTTTACTTCATTGAAATGAATACTCGCCTTCAAGTCGAACATCCTGTCACTGAAATGATCACCGGCATTGATATTGTCCGTGAGCAAATTCGTGTCGCTGCGGGTGAAAAACTGTCCTATACACAAGACATGGTCCGTTTCTTTGGCCATGCGATTGAATGCCGTGTGAATGCGGAGCACCCCTTCACTTTTGTGCCAAGTCCTGGCCTTGTAACACAATATCATCCCCCCGGCGGTTTGAACGTACGGTGTGATAGTGCTGTTTATTCTGGGTATAAAATTCCACCATATTACGACAGCATGGTCGCCAAGCTTATTGTCTCTGGCTATACGCGTGAAGGCTGCCTAATGCGACTACGACGCTCACTGGAAGAGTTTGTTCTCGACGGCATCACTTCAACAGTGCCACTCCACCAAGCACTGATGGATAATGAAGAATTTCAAAAAGGCGATTATAACATCCATTGGCTAGAAAAATTTCTAGCTAATAAAACCGAATAGCTGATAAAAAGGGGTTATGCCACATGATGTCATAACCCCTAATCTTTTACTTCAAGCTTATGCCACAGGCCTCTTTCCTATGGCTGAAGACAGAAGCGATAATGAGCTATTTTGGGTTGACCCTGAAGAGCGTGGTATTATCCCCCTTAATGCATTCCATGTCCCTAAGTCCTTGCAGAAAAAAATCCGGAAAAACCAGTTTAAAGTTACATTCGATACAAAGTTTAGTGCTGTTGTACAGGCATGTGCAAAACCGTCACGCGGACGGGAAACAACATGGATAAGTGAACGCATTGAAGAGCTTTATACTGATTTATTTCGCCGAGGATTTGCCCATTCTATTGAATGTTGGTTTGAAAATCAGCTGGTCGGTGGGCTTTATGGTGTCTCGCTTGGCGCCGCTTTCTTTGGAGAAAGCATGTTCAGTACAAAAACTGATGCCAGCAAGGTTGCCCTAGTCCACCTAGTAGCCCGGTTAACTGTAGGTGGATTTACCCTTTTGGATACCCAGTTTATTACCAACCATTTAAAGCAGTTTGGGGCGCAAGAAATACCTCGCCCCGCATATCATAAAAAATTACGCGGTGCATTACAGCTTGATAATGCTGACTTTGATCAATTAGCTGATAATGTATCTGGATCAACCATTTTACAGCTCAGCACCCAAACATCATAAACTGGATGTTCC
>Ga0316208_1003672_pt1 | contig 10854 bp, 9 predicted proteins | sample 3monopyrite_MG_FD_204944 | JGI IMG/M metagenome (GOLD analysis project Ga0316208, IMG submission 204944) | Microbial mat bacterial communities from mineral coupon in-situ incubated in ocean water Damariscotta River, Maine, United States -... | ecosystem: Environmental > Aquatic > Marine > Coastal...
CCCGGCGCGCGACGACCAGAACGCAAAGGCAAAAGACAATACCGAAGCCCAGCCGAGGGTCAGACCGTCCGTGGTCGCCAATTTGGTCAGCTGTCCCGACAGCAGCCGGTAGACGTCACCGGGAATGACAGCGCGAAACTCTTCCAACTGTGTCAGGGCAAGAGCCGGGTCACCCACGATCCCCCAAAGCGCGATGGTGGCGGCAAGCCCGGGAAAAATCGCAAGTATGGCGTAAAAAGCGACACCAGCAGCGATCAGGCCCAAATTCTTTTCATCCATCAGGCGGAACACGTGCCTGCCCGCGCGCCACCACAATGCAGCGTCCTTGGGCGGCGTCGATGTTGAAACGTTCTCTTTCATATTGGCGATTTCTAACCTCCAGACCCGCACGATCATAGCGTCATTGCGCGATGCGGCAATTATGGACCCACGGGAAACATTTGCCGCAGAACCGAATGATGCTGGAACGCGACTCGGAGTTTTGGACTTTTTTAAAAAAAATTGGCAGCGCCGTGGCAACTCCGGGGAAAAGTAACTCTATTCAAGTCGTTAGGGGTAATTCAGGCACTTATGTTGAAAGTGGCGCGGGTGAGAGGACAAACCTCGAACCTAACCGGCCTCAAGTAGCCGAAGGCGGTAGGCCACAAAAAGTGGTGCAGGCAAAAGGACGAAACTGGAACCGTCCACGCTCTCATCGTTCTTTCAGAACAATTGCCGCCCATTACCTCGCGGGGTTGTCCGGTGTTGCTTTGCTGTGCAAAGCAACTGTGGTGCGGCCGGCGAGACTCGAACTCGCACGAGTGTTACCTCACAGCGACCTCAACGCTGCGCGTCTACCAATTCCGCCACGGCCGCATGCCTTGACTTGGTGTCAGGCTCTTTAGCTGCGAACGCATCCCTTGCCAAGGGCACAAATCAAAGAAAAACCGGGGCGGCCACAGTTCTGGAGAACATGAAAAACCCGGCCGAAAATGCGCCAGTATGGTATCACCAAACAGGGATCGGCACATCATTGCCTCCCTGCTTTTGCCCATGATACCCCTCCGCGCTTGAAATTCGGGCGCGCGGGCGTGATGTAGGGACGGACCCTTTTGCAAAGCGAACACCGACCCATGGACGATGCAAACACAGCCACCGCTATCCAGATCGACATCGTTTCGGACGTGATGTGCCCGTGGTGTATCGTCGGGTTTCGGCAACTGGACGCGGCCCTTGGGGTGACGGGCCTTGGCGCGCGCATTCGCTGGCACCCGTTTGAACTGAACCCCGACATGCCCGCCGAAGGTCAGAACCTGACCGAACATATAGCCGGGAAATATGGCGCGACACCTGAACAATCGGCGCAAAACCGCGCTCAGTTGCAAGCGCTTGGCCAAACACTCGGTATCGACTTTGTTTTTTCGCCCGACAGCCGGATCGTGAACAGTTTTGCAGCACATCAGCTCTTGGAACTCGCCTTGTCGCTTGGCGTGCAGCATCCGCTGATGCTGGCGCTGTTCAAGGCCCATTTCACCGATCAGCGCGATGTTTCAGAGGTCGGGGTGCTGCTTGACGTGGCCCAATCCGTTGGAATCGTGCGCGACGACGCGGCGCAGGTGCTGGCCTCTGGAACGCTGGCCCGGACGGTACGGGAAAAACAAGAGTTCTGGACATCGCGCGGTATTTCGGGTGTGCCATCAATGATTTTTGCGGAAAAATACCTCGTCACCGGTGCACAAGGCGCTGAAAACTACGCCCAAATCCTGCGCCAGGTCGCGCAGGAAGACGAGGCGGCCTGAGCGCGATGGTCGAATGGATCACTTCTGCGGGCCTCACCGATTACCGGGACGCCGAACGCTGGATGGAGGCGCGGGCCACAGCCATCGCGGCCGGAGAGGCGGGCGAATGTATCTGGCTGGTCGAGCATCCGCCGCTCTACACAGCCGGAACCTCTGCCAAGCCCGCAGATCTCACCGATCCGGACCGTTTTCCTGTCCATGCCACCCGGCGCGGCGGGCAGTACACCTATCACGGCCCCGGCCAGCGCGTGGCCTACACCCTGTTGGATGTGGCAAGGCGCGGGCGCGATGTGCGCGCCTTTGTTCAGGATCTCGAGGGTTGGGTGATCGCAACCCTCGCAACCTTCAACGTCAGGGGCGAAATCCGCGAAGGGCGTGTCGGGGTCTGGGTGCAGCGCCCCGAAAAGCCTCCCGGACCTGGCGGCGCTCCGGCAGAGGACAAGATTGCCGCCATCGGCATCCGCCTGCGCAAGTGGATCAGCTTTCACGGGCTGTCGATCAATGTCGAACCGGATCTGTCGCATTTCGACGGGATCGTGCCATGCGGTATCGCGGATCACGGGGTGACGAGCCTTGTCGACCTTGGACTGCCCGTCTCAATGGAGGACGTAGATGTGGCCCTGAAACAGACTTTTCCATCGACCTTTGGCACGGCCCAGTCCGGCACCGCGGCCAGCGCGCGCCCCTCTCATAGCCGTGCATAACAAAGCGCGCACATTTGCCGGCACGTTGCAGCAGGTCCGGAAACAGCCACGCAATTTCGCTTTTCGGCCGGGTTCAGGGCCGTGAAAGACGTCACACGCGACAATTCATCCCGCTCCGGCATGCGATCTTTCATTGAAGCGTTCTGCGCAAGACTTTAGAAGACTGTGAGATTCCATGCGCAGCCGGGAACGCTGCGCGTGTCGAAAACACATATTGAGGAGGCACCGCATGGCAGACGCAGCCGTTCACGGCCACGAGCACAAAGACGAGCGCGGCTTCTTTACCCGCTGGTTCATGTCCACCAACCACAAAGACATCGGTATTCTTTACCTGTTCGTCTCGGCCTTTGTCGGTTTCATTTCGGTGGCCTTCACCGTCTACATGCGGCTTGAGCTGATGGACCCCGGCGTCCAGTACATGTGTTTGGAAGGCGCGCGCCTGACGCCCGCGGCTGTCGGTGAGTGTACCCCCAACGGGCATCTTTGGAATGTTCTGATCACCGCTCACGGTATTCTCATGATGTTCTTTGTGGTCATTCCCGCCCTGTTTGGCGGATTTGGCAACTATATCATGCCCTTGCAGATCGGCGCTCCGGACATGGCGTTCCCGCGCATGAACAACCTGTCCTTCTGGCTCTATGTCGCGGGCACCTCGCTGGCGGTCGCTTCGGTGCTGGCACCGGGCGGCAACGGTCAGCTTGGGTCAGGTGTGGGCTGGGTGCTTTATCCGCCGCTCTCGACCAATGAACAGGGCATGTCGATGGATCTCGCGATCTTTGCCGTGCACTTGTCGGGTGCGTCCTCGATCCTGGGTGCGATCAACATGATCACCACGTTCCTCAACATGCGTGCCCCGGGCATGACGCTGTTCAAGGTGCCGCTGTTTGCGTGGTCGATCTTCATCACCTCCTGGCTGATCCTGCTGTCCCTGCCGGTTCTGGCGGGCGCGATCACCATGCTTCTGATGGACCGCAACTTCGGCTTCACCTTCTTTGACCCTGCCGGTGGCGGTGACCCGGTGCTTTACCAGCACATCCTGTGGTTCTTTGGTCACCCCGAGGTCTATATCGTCATCCTGCCCGGTTTCGGCATCATCAGCCACGTGATCTCCACGTTCAGCCGCAAACCCATTTTCGGCTACCTGCCGATGGTCTGGGCACTGATCTCGATCGGGGTGCTCGGCTTTGTCGTGTGGGCGCACCACATGTACACGGTCGGCATGTCGGTGAACCAACAGGCCTATTTCATGCTGGCCACGATGGTGATCGCGGTGCCCACGGGGGTCAAGGTGTTCAGTTGGATCGCCACGATGTGGGGCGGCTCGATCGAGTTCAAGACACCCATGCTCTGGGCCTTCGGATTCCTGTTCGTGTTCACCGTGGGTGGCGTGACAGGTATCGTTCTGTCTCAGGCTGCCGTGGACCGCTACTACCACGACACATATTACGTGGTGGCGCATTTCCACTATGTGATGAGCTTGGGTGCTGTGTTCGCGATCTTCGCGGGTATCTATTACTACTTCCCCAAGATGACGGGCCGCATGTACCCCGAATGGGCCGGAAAACTGCACTTCTGGACCATGTTCATCGGTGCGAACGTGACCTTCTTCCCGCAGCACTTTCTGGGCCGTCAGGGCATGCCACGCCGCTATATCGACTATCCCGAGGCGTTCGCCTACTGGAATCAAGTGTCATCCTGGGGCGCGTTCCTGAGCTTTGCCTCGTTCCTGTTCTTCTTCGGCGTCATGGCCTACTCGCTGCGTCGCGGCGCCAAGGTGACCGAGAACAACCCATGGAACGAATATGCGGACACGCTGGAATGGACCCTGCCCTGCCCGCCGCCGGAGCACACGTTCGAGATTCTGCCCAAGCAAGAAGACTGGGACAAGTCGCACGGCTGACCCGAAACGTTCGGGACCGCGCAGGCAACGCCCATCCCGAGGGATACGCCGCGCAGACCTGAACGACCTTGGTGACAAGCGAAAAACACCAAAAAGGGCCTCGGCAACCGCCGGGGCCCTTTTTCTTTGCCAGCCACGGTCCGCACGGCCCTGCATGCCGAAATGCACTGCGGAATCGCAATCACCACAGCGCTTGCTATGCAATAACAGCGCCACACTTCCAGCAAATCACCGCCCATATGCATACGGTATTCGGCACCCAGCCGCGCACCCGTCACAGGGCCACAGGAAAGCCCTTTCACCGGGCCCACGTCCGGTCATATCCATGTTCAGTTGCTGCCCCGTGGATCACGCCGCCCGAACGACGTGCCCGTTTCATCGCAGCACCAAGAGACAAAAGGACATTGATATGCTGTCGATCAAACTCACTTCCGCCATTCTGGCGGCTTCCCTCGCACTGGTTCCGGCCACACGCGTTGCCGCCGATGGCAAGGATTTTGTCGCCGGTGCACTGCTGGGTGGCGTGGCAGGCGCGATCATCCAGAAAGAGGTTCGCAAGAACAAAGAGCGTCAGCGCGCCCGCACCCGTGCCGTGGCCCCGCGGACCTATGCAGCCCAGCCGCGCAGAGCGGCGCCCAAGAAAACCTACCGCCCCGGCATTCCCGCAACCACCGAGGGCCGCGAGATCCAATCCTCTCTCAACTATTTCGGATTTGACTCAGGCAGGGTTGACGGTCGCGTCGGCCCCGTCACACGTCGGGCCATTTCGGACTACCAGCGCTATATGGGCTATGACTCCACCGGCACGCTGACCAGCTTTCAGCAGCGGTTGCTGACCAGTTCCTACCTGCGGGCCGAAGCGGCGGGTGACAGCACGCTGGGCATTATCGCCAGCCTGCCTGATGGCACCAGAGGCCTGCTCAAGGTCTATCGCCAGGAACTGGCTTCGGGGGCTGCGCAACAACGCGGACTGAGCCCGGATCCAACGGTCGCGCCGGTCACCGGATCCATCGACCTCTGACCGGTCTGGCCGCCCACGCAGGACACTGATCGTTTCGGGCTGCGCAGTTCCACGCGCACCCCGGGACAACCCGCCCTTCTACTCGACCAATCCGACAGCTATAATCGAGCCATGCCTTATCGCTGGACGACAGACCCCAACGGCGCAACGCAGGAATTGCGGCTGTGGCCGCACAATTCACTGCCGCGAAAGGGCATGGCGGCCTTTGTGCTGGCGACATTCACGCTGATCCTGATCCCGACCCTGCCGCTTTTGGGCACCGTCGCCTTGTGGGGCCTGTTGCCGTTTCTGCTGCTGGCCGTCTGGAGCATCTTCTATGCCCTGCGCCGCAACAGGCGTGCGCGCCAGATCATCGAAGTACTGACGCTCAGCGAGGATGAAGCGCGCCTGATCCGCACCAACCCAAAGGGCGACACACAGGAATGGGGTTGTAACCGCTACTGGGCCCGGGTGGTCAAATACGACGATGCAGGACCGGTACCGCAATATGTGACGCTGAAAGGCAAGGGGCGCGAAGTGGAAATCGGTGCGTTCCTGAGCGAGGAAGAGCGCGTCGCGCTATATAACGACCTGATCCAGGCGCTGAAACGGGCACCCGCGGGGCCCTGACAAAAAAAGGACAGGCAGCCTGCGCAACGCCTCAGATCAGCAGCACAGCCGGGCCTTAACCATCGGGCCAACTGCACCGAAATCCATCTGGCCCATATACTTTGCTTTCAGCACACCCATCACCTTGCCCATGTCGCGGATACTGTCCGCGCCGACTTCGGCGATGGCGGCGTCGACGGCCCTGGCCGATGCATCCTCGTCCAGTTGCTGAGGCAAAAATTCCTCGATCACCTTGATCTCGCCCAACTCGCGCTCGGCTAGATCCAGGCGTCCGCCTTCCTCGTAAGTGCGTGCACTCTCGACGCGCTGCTTGGACATTTTGCCAAGGATGGCAAGGACTTCGCTGTCGGCCACGCCATCATCCTGACCGCTGGCGCGCGCATCGATATCCTTGTCCTTGATGGCGGCATTGATCAGCCGCAAGGTCGACAGACGGTCCGCAGCCCTGTCTTTCATGGCCTGCTTGAGCGCGGCCGAAATCTTCGTGCGCAAATCCATATGTGATGTCCATCCCCATGGCCACGTGTTAAGTGCACCTACATAGGCCAAGACAGAAAATGTGGCAAGCTGTCCGTGATCTCTCAAGTCATTGAAATTGCTGAATACTACAAATTTCCGATGCGACTTGACCCGACCCGGTCCTGCCATTAGTTTCCGCCCAATTTGCCTGCCCGGGGCTGATATAAACCACCTTATCTGCAAAGGTTTGCCCATGAACACGACCGCCAATGCCACGCCGACTGCCTGCCTCGCACTGGCCGATGGCACCTTGTTTTATGGCGTCGGGTTCGGGGCCACAGGCCAGACGGTGGCCGAACTTTGCTTTAACACCGCGATGACCGGCTATCAGGAGATCATGACCGATCCGTCCTATGCCGGGCAGGTCGTCACCTTCACCTTCCCTCATATCGGCAATGTCGGCGTGAACCCCGAAGACAATGAAACCGGCGATCCGGTGGCCTCTGGGATGGTGGTCAAATGGATGCCCACTGACCCGTCGAGCTGGCGCGCGACCGAAGGGTTGTCGCACTGGCTGGCCGCGCGCGGACGTATCGCCATGGGTGGTGTCGACACGCGCCGCCTGACCCGTGCCATCCGTCAGGCGGGCGCGCCCCACGTGGCACTGGCACATGACCCGGACGGCAAGTTCGACGCCGAGGCCCTTGTCGCTGCCGCGCGCGGCTTTGCCGGGCTCGAAGGGATGGATCTGGCCAAGGACGTAACTTGCGCCCAATCCTATCGCTGGAATGAAATGCGCTGGGCCTGGCCCGAGGGATATACCCCCCAGTCCGATCCCAGGCACAGGGTTGTTGCCGTCGATTACGGCGCCAAGCGCAATATCCTGCGCTGCCTTGCTTCGGCGGGTTGCGATGTGACGGTGTTGCCCGCCACAGCCACGGCGGACCAGGTGATGGCCCACAACCCCGATGGGGTGTTTCTGTCCAACGGTCCCGGCGATCCGGCGGCGACCGGAGAATATGCCGTACCGATGATCCGGGACATTTTGGCCCGCGACCTGCCCGTTTTCGGCATTTGCCTTGGCCACCAGATGCTGGCGCTGGCGCTGGGGGCCCGGACGATCAAGATGAACCACGGCCATCACGGCGCCAATCACCCGGTCAAGGACCTCGAAACCGGCAAGGTCGAGATCACCTCGATGAACCACGGATTTGCCGTCGACGCGCAAACACTGCCCGACGGTGTTGTGGAAACCCACAGCTCGCTGTTTGACGGGTCCAATTGCGGCATCCGGGTCACGGGCAAGCCGGTCTATTCGGTGCAATACCACCCCGAAGCCAGCCCCGGACCGCAGGACAGTTATTACCTGTTTGAACGCTTTGCCGCGGCAATGGATGCGCGAAGCGCCTGAAAACACGCGAAATAGTTGTGCAATTGAGGCTGATTTAATCTTTCATTAACCACGCGCGCGCAAGCTGGACCCGATCCTGAGGTTCGGAGCCAGCCCCCATGAGCGACCCGTTGCTGCGCCTGTCTGCTCCCCGCCCCGTTGTGCGGCGGGACCGTCCGGCGCTGCCGCTGGGGCGACAGCTGGTCAATGCGGGGTTGATCAGTCAGACACAGCTTTTGCAGTCCCTTGCCATCCAGCGGCGCATCGACGCCCCGCTTGGCGAAATACTGGTGGCCGAAGGGTTTGCTGCGCGCGCGGACGTGCTGGCCGCACTGGCTGTGCAATATGACGCCGAGCGCGTCGATCTGACAATCGACCCGCCTGCGCCCACAATGGCCGACGCCCTGAGCGCGACGCTGTGCCAAAAGTTCGGGGCTGTGCCATGGCGCTGGATCGGCGGCACGTTGCTGGTGGCGACAACCCGTCCCCACCAGATCGACGCCCTTGCCGCCGCCATTGCCGAAGATGCGCCAACCCTGCTGCCGGTGATCGCCGATCAGGACCAGATCACGCGCCAGATCGGCGTTTTGCACGGGCGCGCACTGGCCCGCCGCGCCGTCACAAGGCTGCCCGCGGCCCAGAGTTGCCGCACATGGTCACCCGGCACTGCCGCTGGCCGGGTACGGGCGACTGTCTCGGGGGGGCTGCTGGTGGGCCTGGCCTTTGCCTTCCCCGCCTGGTTCCTGACGGTTCTGATACTCTGGGCCGTCCTGACACTGGCCATGACAACCACGCTCAAGGCGCTGGCCCTTGTGGCGCAAGTGACCCACCGCGTGCCTGCACGGGCCGAACCGTTGCGCCCTGTCCCCCGGGAACGACTGCCGCGCGTGTCGGTCATGGTTCCCCTGTTTCACGAAGAACGGATCGCCGAGGCACTGATCCGCCGCCTGTCCCGGCTGACCTATCCCAAGGCCCTGCTTGACGTGATACTGGTGCTCGAGGCCAAGGACACCGTGACCCGCGCAACGCTGGCGCGCACGGAACTGCCCAGCTGGATGCGCGTGATCGAAGTGCCCGACGACGGGACCATCACCACCAAGCCGCGCGCGCTGAACTATGTGCTGGATTTCTGCATCGGTGACATCATTGGCGTCTGGGATGCAGAAGACGCCCCCGAACCCGATCAGCTGGAAAAGGTGGCAAGTCACTTTTCCCATGCCGATCCGTCTGTCGCCTGTCTTCAGGGCATTCTCGACTACTACAATCCCCGGCAAAACTGGCTCGCCCGATGCTTTACCATCGAATATGCGGGCTGGTGGCGGCTGGTGATGCCGGGCGTGGCCCGGCTGGGCCTTGCCCTGCCGCTCGGAGGCACAACGCTGTTCTTTCGCCGGACCGTCCTTGAGGCACTGGGTGGTTGGGATGCGCATAACGTGACCGAGGACGCCGACCTTGGCCTGCGCCTTGCCCGGCATGGATACACCACCCAACTGATCCCCACCGCAACATACGAAGAGGCCAATTGCCGTGCATGGCCCTGGGTCAAACAGCGATCGCGCTGGATCAAGGGCTATCTGATCACCTATTTCGTGCATATGCGCGCACCCGGCGCCTTGTTGCGCGATCTGGGACTGATCCGGTTTATCGGCGTACAGGCGATGTTTCTGGCCACGGTCTCGCAATTTGTGACGCTGCCGCTGCTCTGGAGTTTCTGGCTACCGGCCTTTGGCCTGCCGCACCCGGTGCTGAGCACATTGGGGCCTGCCGTGATCTGGCCCCTGGCCCTGTTCTTTGTCGCGGCCGAGATATTGAACCTCATCATCGGGATGTTGGCGGTTTCAGGCCGAAACCACCGTCACCTGCTTGTCTGGGTGCCGACCCTCATCCTCTATTTCCCGCTGGGAACACTGGCGAGTTACAAGGCGCTCTATGAGTTGGTGAGCGATCCGTTCTACTGGGACAAAACCCAGCACGGGCATGGCGATGACCACGCGGCCGAGGCGGAAGTGGAGGCGGATTAGCCTTCGTCCCGACGCGCGTTGGCATCCTGTTTCAGCCGGGTCATGAAGGCGACCGAGATATGGTCACGCAAGGCCGCACCGGCGGCGCCTTCGTCCTTGGCTTCGATGGCGGCGACAATCCTGTCATGTTCGGTCTGCGCGATGCGGGTGCGCCCCACCGCCGCCAGCGATGTGGTCGCCATCAGCGCCATGGTGCGGTGCACCAGATCAAGCTGCTGCACCAGATAGCGGTTGTGCGAAGCGAGGTGGATTTGTTGGTGAAAGCGCCGGTTGGCGCGTGCCAGTGCCGCCGGATCGCCGATCAGGGCGTTATCCTCCTCGACCATCTCACGCAGTATCCGCACCTCTTCGTCCGTCGCGTGCCGCGCCGCCAGCGAGGCGGCCAGCCCTTCCAGCTCGCGCCGCACCACGTAAAGCTCGGACATCTGATTGTGACCCAGCGAGGCCACGATCAGGCTGCGCCCGTCGCGCGCCAGAAGCGATTGGGTTTCCAGCCGTTGCAGCGCCTCGCGCACGGGCGTGCGGGACACGCCAAACCGCTCGGCCAGCTCGCTTTCCACCAGCCGGTCGCCGGGACGGTATGTGCCAATGTCGATGGCCTCGAGGATCATGGAATAGGCATCGGTGCCGGAGGGGCGCGCAGAGGGCATGCAAAGGCTCACAAGTGGTTGAATTGCCTCACAGTAGGGTGGCGCGCGCACCACGTGCAACCCTATTGCTGTTGCACCGCTCTTGCGGGCGGCGTAAGCATCGCGCCATGCCAGCTGCCGATTTTGCCCATGTGCGGGCCTGGGTCTTTGACCTCGACAACACGCTTTACCATCCCTCTGTGCGCCTGTTTGACCAGATCGAACAGCGGATGACGGCCTATGTCATGAACGCCCTTGGGGTGGACCGGGACAAGGCGGACAGGCTGCGCGTGCAGTACTGGCGCAGCCACGGGACCACGCTGGCGGGGCTCATGCGCGAGCA
>Ga0316208_1003674_pt1 | contig 10846 bp, 8 predicted proteins | sample 3monopyrite_MG_FD_204944 | JGI IMG/M metagenome (GOLD analysis project Ga0316208, IMG submission 204944) | Microbial mat bacterial communities from mineral coupon in-situ incubated in ocean water Damariscotta River, Maine, United States -... | ecosystem: Environmental > Aquatic > Marine > Coastal...
AGGAATATATAAAGAATATGCAATTAGAAATATAGAGAAGCCACTTTTAGAGAAATACTTTACAAAAAATGGTAATTCTTATATTTTATCAGAAAAAATTAAAAGCATGGTTAAATTTACTAAAATTAATTTATATGATGATAGTCAAATGCGACAAGTATCAGGTTGCGATGTAATATTTTGTTGTAATGTATTAATATATTTTGACATTCCATCAAAACAAAAAGTCATAACTCACCTATTTGATTCTTTAAATAGAGGCGGTTATCTTTTTATTGGCTATTCTGAGTCATTGCATGGAATTTCAAGGGCATTTAAGTTAATTCATCTGCATAAAGCAATGACCTACAAAAAAGAATAGTTAAGTTCTTCTAATAAATCAATAATCTTTTTTATTAATTAAAATTTTGTTAAATTAAATAAGTTGAATAATGCCAAAAACTATATTAATAGTAGATGACTCAGCAGCAATAAGAAAATTTGTCTCCTTAGCTCTTAAAATAAAAGGGTATGATATAATTTTAGCAGAAGATGGTATGGATGCATTAGAAGCTTTGCCATCTCATCAAATAGATTTGTTAATAACAGATTTGAATATGCCACAAATAGATGGGCTTAGTTTAATAAAAAACATTAGAGAAGATGATGAATATAAAGATTTGCCAATAATAATTCTCACCTCGTTAACAGCAGACAGATATATAGAAGAGGGAATAAAAGCAGGAGCAAATTCCTTCTTGCCAAAGCCCTTTAACATAGAAAAAATTCAAAATGAAGTTTCAAAATATTTAGATATTAAAGGTAAATAACATGAAATTTTTAGTCGTAGATGACTCACCTACAATGCGTAGAATTGTAATAAACGCTTTAAAAACATTTGGATACACAGATGTGGTTCAAGCAGGAGATGGACAACAAGGAATTGAACAACTTGAAGCACATGATGATGTAGATTTTGTCATTACAGACTGGAATATGCCGGTAATGACTGGTTTAGAATTAACCCAATCTATCAGGGGCAATGATAAATTTAAGCATTTGCCAATACTAATGGTTACTACACGTGGTCTTAAATCTGACATAATAGAAGCATTAAAAGCAAGAGTTAATAATTACGTTGTAAAACCATTTACACCACCAGTTTTGAAAGAAAAACTTGATAGTGTTTTGGCAACAATGAAAAAATAATTCCTAAATCCTTGGGGTAAAAAATGAATGAAAAAGATATAAGTTTATTACTTAAAAAAGCAGATGAGTTACGTTCCTTATTTGTTTTGGGGCAAAGAGTAGTTCCATTTCTTGAAGAAATATTCGTATTTGTCAGAGATATACAGCCTATGCTTAAAGAAATTTCATTGTCTATCAATGAAAACCTCCAGAAAATGCCAGGTGCTTCAGAAAAATTATCAAAAGTTACTGAAGCCAATGAATTAGCTACTACAGAAATTATGGATGTAGTAGATAATCTTTTTGGAAAAGTTTCAGATATAAATTCTAATAGAAGTGAAATAAAAGGACATTACAATAAAATTGTTGAAAAACCTTTAAGATTATTAGAAATTATACATAAGGGTATCCAACAAGGTAGTAATTTGAATGAGATATTGCCACAATTAGCTCAATCAATTAATACATTGAATTCATATAACTCTGAAAATATAGAAACTTATGAGGCAAATAATAATGAAATCTTAGATAGCATTATAAATGACGCTAGTTCAATAATGATGAGTCTGCAGGTACAAGATATTACAGCACAACAAATTGCTGCAGTTGACCACATGCTTAGAACAATTCAATCAAAAATGTCAGGAATACTTGATCATTTCGCAAATACAGATATGGGAGAATTAACAAAAACAATTGATCATCAAGAAGAAAAAGATAATATTACACACTTTCATAGAGATATTGCTTTTGACCCTAATGCGATTGACTCAATCTCTAAAAAAGAGACAAGGCAAGATGAGGTTGATCAATTATTGGCTACACATTCTCAAAATACTAATCATTTAGAAAAAACTGAATCTGAAAATCACGAAAATGAGAATGAGCTAAGTAATGAAATAGCAAGTGCAGATGACATAGATACAATGTTTAATGCGTCAACCCCAGAAGAAAATGAAGAAGCTGACGCATCCGCAAGTGCCGAAGATATAGATGCAATGTTTAGTTCAACAATTGCAGAAGAAAATGAAGAAGACGACGCACCGGCAAGTGCCGACGATATAGACGCAATGTTTGCAAAATAGGGAGAAAACCCATGCCAAAAATTGACCCAGAAATGGAAGAAATATTTGAAGGATTCTTAATTGAAACTCAAGAATTGTTAGATAATATTTCATTAGATTTGATGGAAATTGAATCTAACCCAGAAGATTTAGATTTGATTAATAAAATTTTTAGATCTTTCCATACCATTAAAGGAACGGCTTCCTTTATGGGATTCCAAATAATTACTACTATTACACACGAAGCCGAAGACATACTTAACAAGATGCGAAGGTCTGAGTTGGTACATTCTAACGAGATAACCGATGTATTATTTGAAGTACATGATTGGATAAAACTTATAGTCGAGAAAATTAAAGATGATGATGACTCTCCAACGGACTACTCTGAAACATTTTCTAAACTAAAGGAAATAAATTTAGGTCAAAAGCTTATAAATAAAGAAGATAGCTCCGAAGGTGATACTAATGACTTTGAAAATACTAAAGAAGTCTTTGAGATTGAAGATGCATTTAACAAAGTAGTTGATAGCAAAGAAATAATTTCGGGGGAAGACGACTTTTCGGATGAAGAGTTAGACTTGATTCAAGCTGCATTTAAAGAAATTAATGCTGAATTTAGCGAAAATATTAGTAGTACAAATACACAAAAAGATGGTTTAGAAAAAGAATTTGAAAAAGAAACTGATTCAGTAGAATCTAAAGAAGCAGAAACTATAAGTAAAGATGCAGTAGTAACACAAGAAAGAAAAAGAGAGAAAGCAAAGGCGTCGCAAGGCAGTAAAAAACAGACTGAAAAACAAGACTCTTCTCCGAAAAAAAACCATTCTGAGACAATTAGAATAGACGTAAACAGAGTAGAATCTTTGATGGATTTATCTGGAGAGTTAGTTCTTGGTAGAAATAGACTTTCTCAAATCTCAGATCTCATTGAAAAAGGTGTTGATGTTCGTAGTCATATAAAAGATTTGATCGAAACTACATCTCAAGTGGATTTCATTACTAGCGAAATACAGACAGCTGTTATGAAAATGAGAATGGTACAAGTAGCAAAACTTTATCAGAAAGCACCTCGTATTGTTCGTGATTTATCAAGAGCATCAAAAAAGAAAATAAAATTAGAAGTCAAAGGCGAAGATACTGAAATAGACAGAGGGATAATCGAAGAGTTAAACGACCCTTTAGTACATATGATTAGAAACTCTTGCGACCATGGAATTGAAGCTCCTGAGGAACGAGTTAAACTTGGAAAGCCAGAGACTGGAGTAATTACTTTAGATGCAGACCAAGAAGGCAATAACATTATCTTAAGAATTTCTGACGACGGGAAGGGAATGAATCCTGATATACTTAGAAAAAAAGCTGTGGAAAAGGGTGTAATGTCACATGAGCAAGCAAGTGCATTATCGAAAAGAGAAGCCCTTAAATTAATATTTGCACCAGGGTTTAGTACAGCGAAAGTTGTAACTGGTGTATCGGGTAGGGGAGTTGGAATGGACGTAGTTCGAACTAATATTGAAAAGCTTAAGGGAACAATCGAAATTGAGTCAGATATGGGAGTAGGATCTACTTTTATTATAAAACTACCTCTTACTTTAGCGATTATTCAAGGTTTATTGGTAAAAGTTAAAAATGAATCTTATGCAATACCATTAAGTTCAGTAGAAGAGGTGGTTTCGATAGAGGCTAAAGATATTAACACTATTAACCAACAAAAAGTAATAAGAATAAGAGAAGAAGTTTATCCTTTAATATTTTTGAACAAAGTCCTCGGCATCGGTAATTCAGATGAGAAATTAATAGATAAAAATGCCGTAATTGTTGGCTTAGGATTGGACAAAATAGGGATTATAGTAGATGAACTTCTTGGCCAACAAGAAATTGTTATCAAATCCCTGGGTGAATATTTAGGTTCTATTTCAGGAATAGCTGGATCAACAATCTTGGGAGATGGTCGAGTAATAATGATAGTAGATGTGCCACAATTAATAACTATGTATTACAAAAAAAATAATTAGATGACCAATGAACATGATAAAATTAAAGTATTGGTGGTAGATGATTCCTTTTTTATGAGAAATGCTTATAAGAATATGTTAAGTCATAATGATATTAAAGTAATTGATTATGCTAAAAATGGAGAAGAGGCTGTAGAAAAAGCTATTGAATTAAATCCAGACATCATTATAATGGATATTGAAATGCCTCTAATGGACGGTATTGAAGCCACAAAAATTATCAATCAAAAAATAAAAACTAATATTTTAGTAATCAGTTCACTTACTAAGGATGGTGCTGATAAAACTATAGAAGCACTTTCCGTTGGTGCTGTTGATTTCATTACAAAAAAGCAAGAACGGAATCAAGTTAAATCTATGGAGTCCAATATCATAGAGAAAATATTACAGATTGGTAAAAGTTCTAATCTTAGAAATAAGAAATTCCAAAACTCAAACTTAAAAGTCCAAGAAAAACTTTCAATGAAAATTAATTCAACCACAGAATTAAATGAACAAGATTTAGCAACTTCTCAAAAACTTGTTGAATTAGCGAGAAATAAAGTAAAAAGCCAGTCTAATCTAAATAAAATTAAATACAGAAAACCATATAAAATAAATAAAGTTGATATTGAAATAATACTTATTGGGATTTCCACAGGCGGACCAATTGCACTAAACAAAGTATTACCCTTATTGAACAAGAATATACCAGTTCCTATAATAATAGTTCAACATATGCCTTCTCACTTTACTAATACACTTTCAAAAAGATTAGATGACATTTGTAAATTATCAGTAAAAGAAGCGGAAGATACTGATATTATTAAAAAAGGGAACATCTATATTGCACCAGGTGGTAGGCAATTAGTATTTAAAAGTAAAATTAATATTGATATAGTTGATTTTAAAGATAAACAAATTATCTATAAACCAAGTGTTAATATTACCTTAGCATCAATTAATAAATATTATAAAGGGAAAACACTTGGAATAATTATGACAGGAATGGGGCAAGATGGTGCAGAACAAATTAAAGTATTGCACGACTTAGGCGGATATAATTTTATTCAATCTGAAAAAACTTGTGTCGTATCAGGTATGGTAAAGGCTGTTAAAAAACAAGGAATAGCTGATGACATTATAGATTTAGATAAAATTGCAGAAAAAATAAATTCAATTTGGGTTTGATTCGTCAAACTAATAGAATCAATTTCATTTGGTAAGAAAATTGCCTGTTTCTAAACAATTATTTCAAATAAATGAAAATTACAAATAATGGAAGAATTTGATAAAATAGAAGACCACATATTTGAAGAGTTTGATGATAAACAAATGATCAGAGACATTGATGATAAACAATTGATGGTTAATGACAAAATGGACGATAAGTTTGAGTATGACAGAAGTGATCCCAAAAATAATGAAGGATTATCAAGTGGGGCTATTTATGAAAAAGAGAAAGAGTTTACTTTAGAAAACCTTAGTGATAAGGATGTAGAAAAGTTAGTAAATTATAGCGAAGAGAAAAGAAAAACTGATAATTTTGGTTATAAATTTGGTCATAAAGTTTCAGGAGGTGATTATTCACCTAACAATTTTGAGAATAAATTTGAAGATTATTTAAAAGCTCCAAATATTAGTGGAAATTCTAAACTAAGAGGAAATGAGTTTATAATTGACAAGGACAAAGTTGTTGAAACTGGTCACACAATAGAAATATCTGATAATTCACATAAAGATAAAAATTTTCATGTTCAATCTTCAGTAGTAATAAATAGAGATGAAAAGGGTGAAATTGAAAATATTCAAATAATTTGTAAGTGTGGCGAAAAAATATTATTAAATTTTGATTATGCTGAAAACGATTTAGTAGATTTAACTTCTAGCGAAAAACAAAAAGTTCAGAAAAGTATTTGGTCAAGTGACGAACTTATATCAGAAGGGCAAAAACTTGCATTCCAAGATAAGTTATTTAAGGATGTAGTGCGTGAAAGTGAAGAAGAGTCATTAATAAAAGAAATGGAAGTTGAAAAATTAATAAAAGATTATGAAGATTTTGGCTTAGAGAAAATGCTTGGTCTTGATGCATCTGCCAAAGAGATAAATAAAAAAGATAATGATAAAGCAAACGAAGATGACGATGACTTTTTTGAGGAAGATATAGATTTTTTAAGTAATGATAGCAACGATAAGGATGAAGAGGTAGATTTTGGGGACATTGATTTTAGCAATATTTAACTCAAAATACTAATTTAATATTCAATTTGAGTACTTAAAGAAATCTCCTCTAATATTCCTGAGATTCGTAAACAGTCAGGCATTGCACCACTATATACAATTGCTTTCCCATTATTATGCACTTCCCAAGTTAAATCTTGAGCCTTCGCTTTTGAGCATTTGGTTGCTTTGATAATCTGTTCTTCTACTTCATCGAATGTATGAAATTCATCATTGAACAGGATAACTTTCGCAGGTAAATCTACATCATCATTTTCCTCTAATTCTATTTTTTCAGCTTCATATATCTCAGGAGTTTCAGGCATATTATTGACAGTAATTAAAAATATTGATAAGTTCCTAATTCAAAGTTAAGGAAATAATTTATTTTTTTCATTAGATATTTTAGATAACTATATTTTTAAATTTCCACTTAGAAATTAAAATTAAGCAACAAATTTTTATCAAAACATTTTTTGTTTTATATCACCCAAATTTAGACTTATATTTGCAAGGTATAATATGTATTAAATGATTTATGGTAAATGAATATGAAAATTACATTCCCAGATGGTAATGTTAAAGAATTTGAAAATGGAACTACTGGTCTTGATATAGCAAAATCTATTTCTGAAGGTTTAGCGAGAAATTCCGTTGGAATCCTAGTAAACGAAAAACAATTTGAATTATCTACTCCTGTAGAAGAAGATGCCAAAATTTCAATTTTAACTTTTAATGATGAACTAGGAAAACAAATATTTTGGCATTCCTCTGCTCATTTATTAGCCGAAGCATTAGAAATATTATATCCGGGAATCAAATTTGGTATTGGACCCTCTATCGAGCAGGGTTTTTATTACGATGTAGATTTGCCAGAAGGTAAATTAATTAGTTCTGATGATTTCGAAACTATTGAAAAGAAAATGAAAGAATTGGCGAAGCAAAAAAACAATTTCACTCTTATAGATTGGACTTATAAAGATGCGATGGAATATTATCAAAATGAGTCAAATGAATTCAAATTAGAACTCATAGAAGGATTAAAAAATGATAAAATTACTTATTGCAAGCAAGGTAATTTTTTAGATTTATGCCGTGGTGGACATATTCCAAATACTGGAATGATTAAGGCAGTTAAATTATTAGCAGTTGCTGGAGCATATTGGAAAGGGAATTCAGAAAATAAAATGATGACTAGAATTTATGGGATTTCATTTCCAAAGAACAATATGCTTTCTGAGTTTTTGGAGATGAGAGAGGAGGCAGAGAAGAGAGATCATAGGAAATTAGGCAAAAAACTTGGTCTCTTTATGATGTCTAATAAAATTGGGAAAGGGTTACCAGTTTGGCTCCCAAAAGGTGCATTTATACGCAGAAAATTAGAAGACTTTATTAAGTCGGAGCTGTTAAATAGGGGATATGTTGAAGTGATAACTCCTCATATTGGAAATTTGGAATTGTATAAAACTTCTGGACATTATCCTTATTATTCTGATTCTCAGTTTTCTCCTATCGAAGTTGAAGATGAACAATATATGCTTAAACCAATGAACTGCCCTCATCACCACCAAATTTATTCAAATGAGATGCGTTCCTATCGTGATTTGCCATTGCGACTTGCAGAATTTGGCACAGTTTATAGATTTGAGCAGTCTGGAGAGCTAAGCGGATTATCCCGAGTTCGTGGATTTACTCAAGATGATGCACATATATATTGTACGCCAGAACAGCTAAAAAATGAGTTAAAAGACTGTATCGACTTAACACAATTGGTATTCAAAACATTTGGAATGGAAGTATCAACAAGATTGTCATTTAGAGATGATGTAGCAGATAAATATGCTGGTGATCTTAAGCAATGGGAAACTGCACAAAGAATAATTAAAGAAGTTGCTGATGAGATAAAATTAGATTATTTCATTGGAGAGGGCGAAGCTTCATTTTATGGACCTAAAATAGATTTTATAGTAAAAGATGCTATTGGAAGAAAATGGCAACTTGGTACAGTACAAGTTGACTATGTAATGTCTGATAGATTTGAACTTGAGTATATAGGTGCGGATAATACAAAACATAGACCAGTGATTATACATAGGGCTCCATTCGGGTCAATGGAGAGATTTATGTCAATTTTAATAGAACATTATGCTGGAAATTTCCCATTTTGGTTATCTCCTACCCAAGTTTCAATATTGCCAATTGGCGAGAGAGAACATGAATTTGCTGATAATTTACACAAAAATTTAGTAAATAAGGGCTTCCGCTCTAACCTTGATAAACGACAAGAGAAAATAAACAGGAAAATAGCCGAATCTGAGCAAGCAAAAATCCCTTTTGCTTTAGTCATAGGTGCAAGGGAAGTGGAATCAAACACCGTAGCAGTAAGGGAACATACCAAAGGGAATATAGGAGCAAAGAGCTTGGAAGAAATATTTGATTTATTTGAGTCTTTGGATAGATAAAAAGGCTATAATATATTATATATATTTAAGTAAACAATTAGAAGACCAGATTTACATTGACCTTAAATGAAAAGATTATTAATCAAGTAATATAATTATTAATAGAAGTAGATATTTGTATGTCTTTTTAATAGAATGTTATTTGGAAACTACTAAAGTCAATCATAAAGACTCTTGTTAGTTTACACTATTTGACAATTAGACAGCCTAGATATATTAGAAAAAAAGTATGCCGATTATGAGGAGAAGATTGTTAATTCATTGGCAAAGTCAGTTAGTAGAATTATTCGGTAGAAGCATTAATACTCCGAATTGGGCAGTATGATCCAATTCGTAGAGTAGTTTCCAGATTTTAAAATTGACGTTTCACTGGCAAGACTTTTTTGCAAAACAAAATAAAATATAGATACAAGATAATTTATAAAATGAAAACAGCAAACCGGATACGACAAGAATTTATTGATTTTTTTAAATCAAAACAGCATTCACATGTGCTGTCTGCTCCAGTAGTGCCACATGGTGACCCCACTTTATTATTCACAAATGCGGGTATGAACCAGTTTAAAGATGTATTCCTTGGAACTGGGAATCGGGACTTTACTCGTGCTGTGGATACCCAGAAATGTATACGTGTCTCTGGGAAACATAATGACCTCGAAGAAGTTGGGGTGGATACCTATCACCATACTTTTTTTGAGATGCTCGGAAATTGGAGCTTTGGAGACTTTTATAAAAAAGAAACTATTGCTTGGGCTTGGGAACTTCTAACTGATGTTTGGGGATTGGAAAAAGACCGCCTATTTGCTTCAGTATTTAGAACTGACGACGAGGCTTATGAAATATGGAAAAATTACTTGCCAGAAGATCGTATATTAAGATTTGATGAAAAAGATAATTTTTGGGAAATGGGGGAAACTGGTCCTTGTGGTCCTTGCTCGGAAATTCATTATGACGGAACTCCCGATAAATCTGGTCGTAATTTAGTAAATGCTGACCATCCAAATGTTATCGAAATTTGGAATCTTGTTTTTATCCAAAGCAATAGAAAGACAGATGGGAGCATTGAGGAATTGCCACAAAAACACGTCGATACTGGTATGGGATTAGAGAGAATAGTTAGAGTATTACAAGACAAGGATTCTAATTACGATACTGATATATTTATGCCTTTAATTAATAAAATTGCTGAACTCTCTGGTAAAAAATATGAAAGTAGTATGGAGGATAAAGACTCTATTGCTATGAGGGTTATGGCTGACCATATTCGCACACTTGCTTTTTCTATAGCAGATGGTGCAATGCCAGGCAATGAAGGAAGGGGCTACGTATTGAGAAGAGTTTTGCGTAGAGCATCAAGGTTTGCTAGGAACATTGGATTAACCGAACCCTGCTTGTATAAATTAGTAGATGTGTTGGTTGAAAATATGGCAATTACTTTCCCTGAATTAAAAGAACAAATGGGAATGATTAAAAAAATTATCAAAGGAGAAGAGGAATCATTTTTGAAAACTCTTGAAAATGGTTTGCAAAAGTTTGAGGAGATAACGGCTAAGCTTGATACTCGTAATATTATTGCTGGCGAAGATGCTTTTTTATTATTTGACTCTTTTGGATTCCCATTAGACTTGACTCAGCTTATAGCAAGAGAAAAAGGATTATCAGTCGATGATATTGGTTTTGATAAATTAATGAAAGAACAAAAAGAACGTTCAAGAACTTCACGGAAAACCACTACTTTAGATGTTGAAATAGTAAACATTGATGCGAAGACTGAATTTACGGGTTATACAGAAAACACTAATACTGCAAACGTATTATTTATAGAGGGTAACCGAATTGTGCTTGACAAAAGTCCATTTTATACTGAAAAGGGAGGTCAAGTCTCAGATAGAGGTCATCTGAAAATCAAAGGTGAAAAGTATAATATAAATGAAGC
>Ga0316208_1003675_pt1 | contig 10842 bp, 13 predicted proteins | sample 3monopyrite_MG_FD_204944 | JGI IMG/M metagenome (GOLD analysis project Ga0316208, IMG submission 204944) | Microbial mat bacterial communities from mineral coupon in-situ incubated in ocean water Damariscotta River, Maine, United States -... | ecosystem: Environmental > Aquatic > Marine >...
ACTCGCGAATGGTTCTAATCATAACTAAACTTACAGGAATGGTGGCATTAACGTTTTCTTTTCCTGTGCTTGTTTTTATAAAATCGGAGCCTGCCATCATACTCACCCAACTTGCTTTGGCTACTTTAGTATATGTTGGTATTTCGCCTGTTGCCAAAATGGTTTTCATGTGTGCTTCACCACATGCTTTTCTGCAAGCTGACACCTCATCATAGAGTGCTTTCCAGTTAGATTGCAACACAAGGTTTCTGCTTACAACAATATCAATTTCAGAAGCTCCTGCTGCTACCGATAATTCTATTTGTTTTAATTTCTCTTTTAAAGGAATATTCCCTGCTGGAAATCCTGTTGAAACCGCTGCAATTGGAATGTTGCTGTCTCCTAAAGCATCAACTGCATCAGCTATTAAATTATGATATACACAAACAGCCGCTACTGTAATATTGGCTGCATCCATTTCCATGGCTTTTAACAAATCATGTCTTATGGGCGATTGGGCTTTGGCGCAAAGCCTATGCACATTGCTTTTAGTATCATCGCCAGCGAGTGTTGTTAAATCAATGCAACTTAGTGCTTTAAGCAACCAAGCAGCTTGCCATTGTTTTTTTACCGAACGTCTTCCGCTTAAAGTAGCTGCGCGTCGTTCTACAGCACTTCTATTTATATTAATATCCTTAAATATATTGGCATCAAAAGGGATGCCTTCATTACGTTTGTGAGGTGGTTTGATTTTACCGGGTTTTGTATCTTTCACTTTATATTTTTTTCTAACCTTAAAAATAGTTAATTCAGTATTAATTACCTTAAAGTTTTAATTTTTATCTCTTTTTTTTATAGTTTTTAGTTGAATGGCCAATGGCCAAACCTAATTAGAATTTCTGTCTTTTAAGAAGAATTATTGCATTAAAAAATGATTTTTTTTAACAATTATTACTTAGTTAATTATTATATCTTTGAAACAACTGATATTTTGATTCTATGAAACATTTATTTATAATCTGCTTTGTTTTACTATTAACCTTACCATCAGGTGCCCAAGATTCACAAAACAATAGTGAAAATACTACCTATTATTTTATTCGTCATGCCGATAAAGATAGAAGTGATAAAACCAATAAGGATCCTAATTTAATTCAAGCTGGTATTTTAAGAGCTGCTAAATGGAGTTTAGTGTTTGAAAACATTGACTTTGACGCTGTTTATTCAACCAATTACTATCGCACCAAACAAACGGCACAACCAACTGCCGAAAAAAAAGGTTTAGAGGTCACTATTTATGATCCCAGAGAATTATTCTCGGAAACATTTGCCAACAATACTAAAGGTAAAACAGTACTAGTTGTAGGACACAGCAATACAACACCTGCCTTTGTAAATGCTGTATTGGGAACCAAAAAATATAAAGATATAGACGATAACAACTATGCCAACTTGTACATTGTCACTATCTCTGCAAGTGGTGAAAAGTCCAGTACTGTATTGGTTATAGATTAGGTTTACTCTACCTTGATATTAACATTTTCTATTTTAGAGAGTAGCTTTAGTTTTCCAGAATTAAAAAGTGAATCTAACATAAAAAGGTTTGTTATATTTGCTTCTGGTTTGTAATTATTATAATCTACAAATCGTAAATTATTAACGTAGCGTTCGTTATAAGCTTCTCTAAAACGCAGACCTAATTCGGTTGGACTATCCATATAAGAATATGCTAAATAATCAGCCTTAAAATCTTCTTTTCCAATCCAATACACAAAAACATCTTCGTAATCGTCGCCACCTCCTTCTTGACTGAAAGAGATTTTTATTTTATAGTACATTTTATTTTTAATAGCCACTTCGCCTAAATATTCTTTAATAACTGCAGCGTCATTGAGCCCAAAAGGCAATACCGAAAAATAATGAACCGAATTAACAGATCTAGTATATTTTGCAGCCATGGTATCTACAACTATTACTTCTTTTTCATTAATATATCTTTTAAATCCATCATTAGAAAGTACGTCTCTAATTTGCCCAACAGAATCGGTAATAAATCGTTCATATTGATATAATCCATTATTTCTAATAGCTTTATAATGTATATCCCTAAAATCGAATGAAATGGTTGATGTATTAAACTTGTCGCCACCAGAAACCTCAATGGTCTTATCAACTATTTCTTGAGCATTAAAAACGTTTTCAGGTTTACATGAAGTAACGACCAAAATCAAGCTAAGGCTATATAAAATATGTTTCATTTGTAGTATTTTTAATAAATTTTGTTGCAAAAATAACCAATTAATATCAGTCTAAACTATTAATAAATTTATGTAGTTTTGGCTTCCATGCAAAAAAATATAAACATACAAAATAAAAAAGCACGTTTCGAATACGAAATACTCGACAAATACACTGCTGGAATTGTTTTAACTGGTACCGAAATTAAATCCATACGAAGCAGTAAAGCATCTATTGCCGAAAGTTTTTGTGAGTTTAATGATCGTGGAGAGCTTTTTGTGGTTAACATGACTATTGAAGAGTATGCGTATGGAAACTATATAAACCATAGACCAAAGGCCACTAGAAAATTGTTGTTAAATAAACGAGAGCTTAAAAAACTGGAAAAAGAAGTTAAAAATGTTGGTCTTACCATAATTCCGTTACGTTTATTTATTAACGACAAAGGATTTGCGAAACTGGACATTGGCTTAGCTAAAGGAAAAAAACTATACGATAAACGCGATACGATAAAAGATAGGGATAATAAACGTAATTTAGATCGTATTAAGAAAATGCATAAATAATCTAGTCTAGGTTATTGTAAATTTTGCAATCATTATTTAACAGTAAAGTAGGTTTTATTTATGATTGTTTAACAAAAGTCTTTTAATTAAATGTCTAGGTTTGACATTGTTTTAGGGAATCTTTTTTTAAAGTACTTCTGAATAACTAACCGTCAATCAACATTTATGAAACATTTTTTACTCCTCCCATTTACATTTTTATTAAGTATTCACTGTTTTTCTCAAATTAAAGGAACAGTAACTAACAATAAAAACGAACCTTTACCATTTGTAAATATTTACATAGAGAACACCTATACTGGAACAGCTAGCAACGAGGATGGCAATTACGAGTTAAACGTTAGTAAACCTAGTATTTACACAGTAGTTTTCCAGTACTTGGGCTATAAAACTATTAAGAAAAAAGTAACTATTCAATTCTTTCCATATAAGTTAGATGCAGTTTTGTTTGATGAAGAAATCTCATTAAATGAAGTGTTTATTAATACAACAGAAAATCCTGCCAACATTATTATTCGTGAAGCTATTGCAAAAAGAAAAGAAAATCAAAATAAAATACTGAGCTATAAATCTAACTTTTATTCTCGTGGTTTAATTCGGATAAAAGATGCTCCCGAAAAAATATTAGGCACCGAAATTGGTGACCTTGGAGGAGGATTAGATTCTACCAGAAGTGGTGTTATCTATTTATCTGAAACTTTTTCAAAATTAGAATTTTTAAGACCCAATAAACTTAAAGAAAAAATCTTGGCATCTAAAGTTAGTGGTGATTCAAATGGTTTTAGCTTTAACAATGCAATTGATGTAGATTTTGATTTGTACAACAACACTATAGAATTAGGAAATCAAATCATCTCACCTATTGCAAATAATGCATTTGGATATTATCGTTACAAATTAGAAGGGACATTTTACGACGACAAAAACAACCTTATTAACAAAATAAAAGTAACTCCTAGACGTAAAAACGACTCTGTTTTTGAAGGCTATATCTATATTGTCGAAGATCAATGGACAATTTACGCAGCCGAATTAGATATAACAGGAATACAAGCCCAAATTCCTGCAGTAGATAAAATAACAATAACACAAAATTTTTCTTTTTCAGAAAAAGATAATATTTGGACAAAAATCTCTCAAAATATCGATTTTAAGTATGGGCTTTTCGGAATAAAAGGTGATGGTCGTTTCACCGCAGTCTATAGTGATTACATATTTGATTCTGGATTAACCCATAAAGATTTCACTAGAGAAATAGTGTCGTTTGCTGATGAGGCAAATAAAAAGGATTCTACATTTTGGAGTACAATTAGACCAATACCACTAAGCGTTGAAGAAGCTATAGATTATATAAAAAAAGATAGTATCCAAATTATTAGAAACTCTAAAACGTATAAAGATTCTGTAGATATTGTAAATAATACATTTAACCTTGGCGATATTATTGGTGGCTATACTTATAGAAATTCACATGAAAACTGGAGTACAGGTATTACCTCTCCTATTAAAGCTATTAGTTTTAATACTGTTCAAGGGTGGAATGCAGATATTAGTACATTTTACACTAAAAGTTATAACGATTTTGAACGTTACTTTTCCATAAGAAGTAATATCAACTATGCTTTTAGCGAACAACGCTTACGTGGAACACTCTCTGCAACTTATAAATTTAATAATAGTAGCAGACCATTTTTAACACTTTCTGGCGGCATAACCACACAACAGTTTAATTCAAGTAACCCAATTTCTAAACTATTAAATACTGGATTTTCAATGTTTTCAGAAAATAACTATATGAAAATTTACGAAAACACCTTTGCCCAAGTATTATACTCCAATGAGTTACTTAATGGTTTTAGAATCAATGCAAGCTTAGGCTATCAAAAGCGTAAAGCATTATTTAACACAACAAATCAAGCTTGGTATCCAAAACAAAATAAAGTTTATTCAAGTAACAACCCTTTAGACGAAACAGCTTATGGTATAGCTCCTTTTGATGCACATAACATTATGAAGTTTAACCTTACAGCACGAATTAATTTTGGACAAAATTACTTGAGCTACCCTAATGGAAAATACAATATTCCAAATTCTAAATATCCTACTGTTATTTTGGGTTTTGAAAAAGGGTTTGCATCATCTATTAATGACTATAATTTTAGTCAGCTTAAAATTCAAGCAACACAAAGAATCAATGTTGCTGATAAAGGGAGTTTTAACTATAACCTAAAAGCAGGAAAATTCTTTAATGGTGAGAATATCTCATTTATAGATTACCAACATTTTAATGGTAATCAAACTCAAATTGGTTCAGGTTCGTATTTAAATGTGTTTAATAATTTGCCATACTATACAGCAAGTACAAACAATTCTTACCTAGAAATGCATGCAGAGTACGACTTTAATGGGTTTCTGCTTGGAAGAGTACCTTTATTAAAAAAGCTTAACTTTAATATAATCGCTGGAGCACATACGCTGTCCACTACATCCAACAAACCCTATCAAGAATATACCATTGGTCTCGATAATATTGGTTGGGGGAAATTTAGGTTTCTTCGTGTAGATTATTTACGTTCCTATCAAAATGGCTATAAAGGCGATGCAATTATATTTGGCATAAAGTTTTAATTGATTATTTTTAGTTTAAAAAAATGAAACATTTAACCGCATTAACAATAACACTGCTCATTACTTTTTCAACAAATGCTCAAGATAGCAAAGTTGCCTATTTAGAAAATGTAAAAACATTAAACAGTACGCTCGAAACTTTATATGCTGTAATTTCAGGAGAAAAAGGCGAAGCAAGAGATTGGGATTTATTTCGATTTTTATTTCATCCAGATGCCAAATTAATTCCATCGGGGAAAAATAGAGAAGGTAAAATTGGAGCACGTTTTATAACTCCAGACGATTATGTAAATTCTTCAGGAAATTATCTAGTAGAAAATGGTTTTTATGAAATTGAATTGCAACGAGAAGTTGATACTTTTGGAAATATTACCCAAGTATTTAGCACCTATGAATCTTACCGAAGCAAAAACGATAAAGAGCCATTTATGCGAGGCATTAATAGCATCCAGTTATTAAACGATGGTAATAGATGGTGGGTTTTAAACATTTATTGGATGCAAGAGTCAGATGAAAACCCAATTCCAGAGCAATATTTGCCAAATAAAAACTAATGACAATGAAATTGACTTTTAATAAAAATTTATACGTCTTTTTATTAACGCTATCAGTTGTTTTTACAGCATTAGCACAAGAAAAAGCAAAACCAATTTTTAAAGATGATGAAGCACAAATTGTTGAGGCTTTTAATAATCCTGATGAATGGATACGTCATGACCTTTGGGTAGAAACCTCATTTGATACAGATGGCGATGGAAAACTAGACAGAATGCATGTGGCTGTAACAAGACCAAAGCAAACTGAAACTGAAGGATTAAAACTCCCTGTAGTTTATGAATCTAGTCCTTATTACGCTGGAACTGCTGGTTTTGGAGAAGGCACTTTTTGGAATGTAAAACACGAGTGAATCCAGAAGTAATAAGAACAGGAAAGCGTCCAATCATATCAAATTCTCAAATAAAAACTTGGGTACCAAGAGGCTATATTGTTGTACACTCATCGTCTCCTGGAACTGGATTATCGCAAGGTTCTCCAGCCGTTGGTGGTGATAATGAAAGTTTAGCACCAAAAGCAGTTGTGGAATGGTTATGTGGTCGTGCAAAAGGATATACTACATCCATGGTAATGAAAAAGTTAAAGCATATTGGTCCACAGGAAAAGTAGGAATGACAGGCACTTCGTATAATGGAACAATCCCTTTAGCTGCTGCTACAACTGGCGTTGATGGTTTAGAAGCCATTATTCCAACTGCTCCAAATACATCTTATTATCATTATTACCGCTCAAACGGATTAGTACGTTCTCCAGGTGGTTACCTTGGTGAAGACATTGATGCGCTTTATGACTTTATTCATAGTGGTGGTGAAGAACCTCTTACGCCTATGAAAAACGCAAAGGTCAATGATGCGAATCTACCTAATAAAATATTCAAATCTAAAAGGGAGTATAGTAATGCCCTGGTGTGAGATACCGAAATGAAAAATGGTATGGATAGAGAAACATTATAATGATTTTTGGGCAGGACGTGATTATTTAAACGATATGGCGCCAATGAAAGCTGCCTTGTTGATGTCACACGGTTTTAACGATTGGAATGTAATGCCTGAACACAGTTATAGAATATATAAGAAAGCTAAAGAAATGGGATTGCCAACGCAAGTATACTACCACCAAAATGGACATGGGGGACCACCTCCAATGACCATGATGAATCGTTGGTTTGCACATTACCTTCATGGAGTTGTAAATGGCGTTGAAAATGATGCTCGTACTTGGATAGTTCAAGAAAATGATGCTAGAGACAAGCCAATTGCTTATAAAGATTATCCTAATCCTAATGCTGCAAACGTAAGATTATACTTAAGCTCTGGAGCTCCAAAAAAGGAGGATTAAGTACACAAAAGGCTACTACCAATAGAACTGAAACCTTAGTAGATAACTATTCGTTTACAGGTTCTGGTTTAGCACAAGCAGATATTACAAATCATCGTTTATTATATGTGACACCTAAACTCACTAAAGATGTACATATTTCTGGTATTTCAAAGATTACTGTAACATTAGCAAGTAATAAACCAGCAGCTAACTTATCTGTATGGTTGTTATCGTTACCTTGGCAAGAAGGCAGAAGAGCTAAAATAACCGATAACATTATTAATCGTGGTTGGGCAGATCCGCAAAACCATAAATCTATTAGAGAAAGCGAGCCTTTAGAAAAAGGTAAGTTTTACACCATGACTTTTGATTTAAATCCAGATGACCAAGTCATTAAAAAAGGACAGCAAATTGGATTAATGATTTTTTCTAGTGATAAAGAGTTTACATTGCAACCTGAACCAGAAACTGAACTTACAGTAAAATTAGACGAAACCTCATTAGTGCTCCCAATAGTTGGAGGTACAGACGCTTTAAATACTGCTTTTAAAAACTAATAACATAAATTTAATAATCACATATTCTTTGATAAAGAACAGTTTGGGATGGGTTTTCAAGTTCACCAGTACAATAACCTTCATCTACTTCACCATCAAATATTACTGAACTATTAGTTCTTACACACGGACAGGTACTATCTTCTTTAGAGCATGAAACTAATACTAAAAAAAATATTATTATTATATATTTAATTTTATTCATAATTGGTGTTTTTTACTATTTAATAGTTAAGTATTATATTACAATATATAGATATTAATTTTTAGAATAATTATAAAAATGATAAAATTCTATTTAGCAACAACAAAAAATAATTTTAACGCAATTGCCAAATTAGCTAACATAGTTTGGCATGAGCATTATACACCTATTATTGGAAAAGCTCAAGTTGACTATATGGTTGCCAAGTTTCAAACATCAAAAGCTATGCAACAACAAGCTAAAGAAGGCTATGAATATTACATTATTAAATATGATAAGGATAATATTGGCTACCTATCTATTAAAAAAAATGACGACAATCTTTTTTTAAGTAAAGTGTATCTTCTTAAAGAGTATAGAGGTAAAAAAATTGGAAAGACTGCCTTTAATTTTGTTGAAAGCAAAGCCCAAGAATTACAGTGCAAAACCATATCCCTAACAGTCAATAAAAATAATATTAATGCTATTAGGGCTTACAAAAAAAATGGTTTCAAGAACATTGAGGCCATAGTAATAGATATTGGCAATGGCTTTTTTATGGATGATTATAGGATGGTTAAAAGTCTTGCATCAAAATAGCTGTAATGGTTTTTATGCCATCTATGTAATTTCCTAGTCTTATATTTTCATTTGGACTATGCTGATTGTTATCTGGGTTAACCGTTGGCACACCAACAGCTGGAATACCTAAAGTAATTACAAAAGGTGAAATTGGTATAGAACCACCCATGGTTCTAATTTGTATGGGATTTTCTCCAAAAGCATGTCGCATTCCTTTTCGTAACCACTCACCTACTTCTGTATTAAACTCGGTTCTAAATGCACCATAAGATACTTTTGAATTAAATCTTGCCAGTTTTTTATATGTTAATCGTTCTTCTTCGGTTGGTTCTCCTTCAATTAAATGAAACCCTTGGTTTTCAACATGCTTTTTAACTAATAATACCATACGATCTCCATTAGTTTCTTTTACCAAACGAATATTCATTTCTGCAGTAGCAGAAGCTGGAATAACTGTTCTAGTTTCTTTACCTACCCAAGCTGCTTCCATTCCTAAAATCCCTAAAGCTGGATATTGAATCGCTTCTTGGAAATTTGTTCCAATATTATCTGTACTAGCTATACCAAAATCCTTTTGTATTTGAGCTTCATCATCAGGTACTTGTTTTAAAATTTCCTTAACCTCATCGCTTATGGTTATGCCATCATACCAACCAGGAATGGCTACTCGACCATCCTCTTGCCACATAGTTGCCAAAAGTTGTGATAATTTCATTGCAGGATTGGGCACATAATTCCCATAATTACCACTATGTAAAGGACTTCTTGGACCAAATACTTCTATAGTTATTTGAGCAATACCTCGTGCACCATAACTTAATGTTGGCTGATTAGATAAATGCCTTGGTCCATCAAAAATAACTAGCATATCGGCTGCTAGCAATTCTTTATTCTCTAATACAGCTTTAGGTAAGTTAGGCGACCCTAATTCTTCTTCAAAATCCATGATCACTTTTAAGTTATAATCTGGCTTGAACTTAAAATCATTAAGAATATCGATAGCTTTGAGGAACATCATATCTGGTCCCCTAGCATCAGATGCAGAACGTGAAAATATACGCCAATCATTATTAATTTCACCTTCTAATTTATTCCATGGAATAATGTTCCAACTACCATTAGCGTTTTTCTCTTTTAAAGCAGGAATATAAGGATTGGGTTGATGCCACTTTGTAGTATCAACTGGTTGCCCATCAACTTGAAGGTACACCAAAACAGTTTTTTTAGCTTTTAGGTTTTCTCTTGTAGCCAACAATAATGGTACTGTAGAGGTTTCTAACCGTTGTGTTTTAAACCCTCGCTTAGAAAAAGCTTTTTCACACCATTTAACATTTGGTTCAATCTGCTCTGGATAATTAGCATCATTAGAAATGCTAAAGAATTCATATAATTCCTGAAACGATTCTTTGGCATATTTTAAAGATAGTTCGTCTAAGTCTTGCTTTTTAAGCTCTTGAGAATATATATTTATTGCCGTAAAAACTAAAAATACTAATAATAATTTCTTGTACATGATATTGGTTGGTTTAGTATGTACAAGATATTAAAAAAATGAAAATCTATAATTAGTTCTTATCCTCCAAAAGCGGCACAAAACGAAAATCACCAAACTCGTGTTTTTCAAATTCTTTAGTACCTTTTCTAATATACAAAGTCATAGTTTGAACATCATCACCAACTGGAATAACGAGCTTTCCTCCTATTTTTAATTGTGCAAGCAGAGGTTTAGGCACAAAAGGTGCTCCAGCTGTAACGATTATTCCATCAAAAGGGGCTTCTTCTGGAAGTCCTTTATAACCATCACCAAAAATGAGTTTTTTTGGCATATAGCCTAATTTTGGTAAAAATTTACTTGTTTTTTTAAAAAGCTCTTGCTGTCGCTCAATACTGTACACTTTAGCTCCAAGTTCACATAAAACCGCAGCCTGATAACCACTACCTGTGCCAATTTCAAGAATTTTATTGCCCTTTTTTATTTGTAATAATTCTGTCTGGAATGCCACTGTATATGGTTGCGAAATGGTTTGATTGGCAGCAATAGGAAATGCTTTATCTTGATAAGCATGGTCTAAAAAACCAGAATCCATAAACAAATGTCTTGGAATATTACCAATAGCTTGTAATACATTTTCGTTTTTTATTCCTTTAGATTTTATTGTTTCAACTAGTTTTTGGCGAAGGCCTTTGTGCTTAAATGTATCTTTCAATGGTTATAATTTTGCTTGCTAAAATT